>PVBE010908120.1_pt1 | contig 10313 bp, 6 predicted proteins | sample 1631181 | NCBI WGS metagenome assembly PVBE01 (sample SAMN08397723, study PRJNA350692) | Marine metagenome, whole genome shotgun sequencing project. | isolation source: water | place: Pacific Ocean | collected 2012-04 | reverse complement strand
CCCCGAAGACGAGGTCGTCGATGTAGACCACGCAGAGGACGCCCTGCTTGGTGAAGGCCGACCCCTCGCAGTCCTCGATCTTGACCCAGCCGCAGAGGGTCACGGCTTGGCCGTCGTTGCCGACGGTCAGCTCGCCGCAGGTGTGCGTGCGCTTCCAGGAAGCGGTCTCGGTAGTTTCCATGGTCTCGGTCATTCGTCTTTGCCAGCCTTCGAGAAGCCCGTCTCGCAGATACCTCTCCAGAACCACTCTCCAGAAGCACTCTCCAGAACTACTCTCTAGAACTACTCTCCAGAACTACTCTGTCGGTCGAAGAAAGGCGGCGACTACAATAGCGCCCATCTCCCCCATGAGTTCACGCCGAGTGCCGTGGCATCTCCTGGTCGGCCCGGCCGTCGCGCTGGCGCTCTACGCCCGAGTTATCGGGGGCGATCTGCTCTCGGACGACTTCCTGACCGGCTACCTGCTCGAGCCCGACGGGAACAGCGTGGCCTGGCGCGAGGTGTTCGCTGACTTTTGGCGGCCGTGGCTGGGCATCGAGGGCAGCGTCCTCTACCGGCCGCTCATGTCGCTGTCTTACGGGCTCGACCTGGCGATCGGTGGCGGTGCGGCGTGGCCGCTACACCTGACGAATGTCGTGACGCACGTGGTGTCGACCTTTTGTGTTGCACTACTGGCGTCGTGGCTGTGCCCCGCGACGCCACGCCGGATCGCTGTCCTGGCCAGTCTTGTGTTCGCGACGCACCCGGCGAGCGTCGAGGCCGTCGCCTGGGTCTCCGGGCGAGTGTCGAGCCTGGAGACGATGTGGAGCTGCCTGACACTCGTCATGTTCGGCTGGCACCTACGGATCGGCTGCCGCTGGGTCTTCCTGGGCACTGCCGGGCTGGCGATGTTCGCACTCGCCACCAAGGAGAGCGCGGCAGTGATCCCGTTCACGCTGCTCGCAATCGACCTCTTGTGGCCGGAGCGGGACTGGCGCGTGGACCTGGGCGCGATCCTGCGCCGGCAGGTGCTGCTCATCCCCGTGTGGATGCTCTACGCCGGCTTGCGCTGGTCGGCGCTCGGGACGCTCGCTGGACCGCCGCTGCCGGATGCAACGGCCACGCCCTTGGCGCTCTACTTCGGTTCGCTCGCGACCAAGGCGGGGATCATCCTGGTGCCGAGCAGCGGCATGCTCGCGCTCGTCGTTGCTTGCATGCTGGCGATGCTGGTCTTCTGGCGGGGCTCCATTCGGCGTACGATCGTCATCGGGTTGTGGGTCGGGGTCTTCTTGGTGCCGGCATACGCGATCGAGGTGACGCCGCAACTCGCTGGGAGCCGTGTGCTGTATGGCGGCGTCATCGCGCTGGCACTCTTGCTCTCGACGTTGCGGTGGCACACCTTGCTGGCATTTTCCTGCGGGGCCTGGGTCCTTGTGCAGGCTCTCCACACCGTGGCAATGACGAACAACTGGCAGCGGCAGTGGCAAGAGTGCGCGCGGCTCCGAACAGACCTGGAAGAACGCCTCAAAAGCAGCGCACCGCGCCAACCCATCGGCGTCGTCCGCGCGCCGGCACAACAGCGCGGAGTCCCCTTCCTCAACCCCAACTCGGTGTTTGCGGTCGCCCAGCGGCCGTTCGCGAAACACAACCACGCCATGATCGGGCTCGGCTTCGTCGCCGACGACGTGCCGGACGCCTCCTCATTGCACCTCGACCCCTCACCGCTGCACGCCATCCTCAACGCTGGTGGACGGCTTCTGACGTGGACCGAGCGAGGCTTCTTGGTGACGGAGCGCTCCAGGGCTGCGCCCAACGTCGTGCGTGCCGAGGGCGAGGCGCGGTGGGACTTCGTGGCCTCCCCCTACAGGATCGCCGTCATCGAGGTCGTCGTGCGGGGCAAAGCCGACCGTGCCAGCGTGAGCTGGTGGGGCACAGCTGCTCCCCCACGGGCGGTCGAATGCATGAGCGGGGTCCAGGATGGGGATGTGACCCGTTTCTTCGCCGAAATGACCCACGACGTGATGTACGCGGCGGCCAGTTACAGCGGCGGGATCACGCGCCTTGATGTTGACGGTGTGCCAAGCGAACGGGTGCTCGAGCTGCGAACACACGCGCAGCCGGCGACGCTCGTGCTGACCCGGCCGCTCACCGGCACAGCGCTCACGCTCAGCGACGAGCTCGGCATCCGGGCCCCCGCCGCACCGTCGCCGGACCACGAGTGCCGCTTCGTCTTGCTCGGCCCGCACGCCGGGCACGCGATTCCGGCTGAATGGGGCAAGCCGGTTCGCTTGCCGGCCAAGATCCAGCTCGACCTCAGGCGGGTCGACCGGGTGTATCGCGCCAAGAAGTATTGGTACTACTTCGAAGGTCGACCGCGTGACGGTCGGGCGCTGATGCCCGCGCGTTCCGCGCTCGATTGGGTACGCATCGAGGTGAAAGGATGACCCCATCGCTCCTTCGGGTGTCGCGGCGTCGGGTGTGGGGTGAGGCGGGCGTTGTCTTCGTCGGCTTCCTGCTGGTCTACCTGACGCTCGGGCAGAGCGTCTTCTACAAGGGCGACGGCCCGTGGATCGTCAAGCGGCTGATCGACGGGAGCACCGACTATCCCCACCACAAGCTCTACATGCCGATGCTGGTCGCCTTCGGCGACCTCGTCGCGCCGCTTGGCATGACTCCCTACCGCACCGGCGTCGTGTTCTCAGCGGTCGGCAGCGCGCTCGGGGTCTGCCTGGCTCACGTGGCGTTCCGCTGGCTCGTGCCCGGCCGAGCCTGGCTCGCCACGCTGCTGCTCGGCCTGTGCCCAGCGGTGCTGCTGTTCGCGACCGTGGTCGAGTTTCACGGCGTGCTCCTCGGCTTCGCCGGGATCGCCTTCCTGCTCGCCGCCCACCTCGCGATCAAGCCCGGTTGGATCGTCGCCGTCGCGCTCGGCATCGCGACGTCCGTCGCGGCCGGCGTGCACAGCTCGGGCCTAGTGCTGCCCGGGGTGCTGCTCCCGTGGTTCCTGGCGCGACGATGGCACATCGGAACACGCCAGCACGACCTGCTCCTCTGCGGCATCGCGGGCGCGCTGCACCTGGGCGGCGCCTTCCTCCTGGCCAAGCCTGATCAGGCCACGCACTTCCTCGAGACGGGTTTCAGCCATCCGCAGGGCATCGAACACCTGCCCGGGATCCTCCACGTCGAGTGGCTCACTGCGTTCTTTCCGCTGTCGATCGTCGTCTTCGCGGCGGCCTTCCGTCGTGGCCTGCGCCTGCAGCTCCTCGCCTTCGTCATCGGCATGGCGCCCTACCTCTACGCCGCGCTGCGTCTGCTCGTCGGCGACGCCGAGTTCGGCGCCTACCTGCTGCCGCTCGCCTTCGTCGCGGCGCTTCTGACAGCGATCGCACTGCCCCGGCTCGCGACGGCGCTGCTCGTCCTGACCTCAGCCACGTTCGGCATCGTGCAGGTCCGCCAGCACGACGACAACGAGTACTACCGCGCCTACGCCGCCGGTCTGAACGAAGTCTTCGCCGGCAAGCCGGCTCTGCTCCTCGTCGGTAATCCCGCCGAGGTCGGCCCGATCCTGGTGCACGGTCCCAGGCTCACCATCTATCCGCTCAACGAAGTGGCAGAGTGGCTGCCCGAGTTGGTGCGGAAGGGGCTGCCGATCTTCGACAAGGTCGTGCGTGACACGACCAGGAACCACCCAGTATGGCTCACCGCCGGCGCACGCACCTACCTGTCGACGACCGCGGACGGTCACACCCCGGGAGGCCCGACATTGCTCGCCCACATCCAGGCGACCTACGGACTCGTCGAGACCAAAGCGCACGCCTTCCATGGCTGGCGCCTCGTGCCGAAGTAGCGGTCGCTCAGCGCGAGCGCGCCTGCCGTTTCTTCTCGCGCGCCCACTCGCGCGCATCGAGCAGCACACCGCGCACCCTCCCACCGAGCCCGGAGGGCAGCACGTGCAGCGTGTAGTTCGTACGCACGAGATTGGCGAAGCGCTCCTTGAATGCCTCCGCGCCGCGCGTGAAATCCAGCTCGGCGAGGCCATGTTCGCCCGCGTACTCGAACAACCGCTTGAGCAAGACCTCGCCCGGCCCCTCGCGCGCCAGCTCGACGTCGAAGCTCGTCTTGTACCACGTCAGGCGGCCGTCGACCTCGAAGCCGAAGTGGAATGCGACGGGACGCCCCCCGGCCTCGAGCACCGCGAAGCGCAGCTCGCGGCCGAGGTCCATGGAACGCACGAGCCCCTCGTAGAAGCGACGCGCGCGATCGGTCTGGAACAAGCTGACGTCACCCACCTGAGCCCGACGACCGGCGTGCTGGTCGAAGAACACCGGCAAGAGCGCCAGCGCTTCCTCGACGTCCTCGACGTGACGCAGCACGACCTCGCCACGCTTCATGAGCTTCTTCTCGTGCCGGTGCAGGCTCTTCTTGGCGAGGATGGCACGCAACACGTCCTCGTCGAGCAACGATGTCGGGCACGGATCACGGTAGGTCCAGCGCGTGCGGCGCTCCCACGCCGCCGGCAGCGCGTCCACCGCTTGGCGCAGCAGCGCGTCCTCCGGCACGAACTCGAGCTCGGCTTCGACATGTCCGGCGTCCTCGAGCGCACGTAGCATCCGGTCGAGGACGGCACCCGGGTCGTGACCGGCGCAGAGCAGATCACAGTAGTCGTTTTCCGGAATCCCGGCGAAGCGGAGCCTTACTCCGTCTCTGCGCAGCAGCAACAGGGCGACCAGCTCCTCGCCATCGAACACCGCCGGCGCGCACAACGTCCCTGACTGTCCGAACACCGACCACCAGACCTCGTGCCATGTCGGCGAGTAGAACACCTGCCGCCGCGGGTGGGCTTCGTACAGCCGCTGCCATGCCTCACGCTGCGCAACAAGCTCTTCCTCGGTCTCGATGATCCGGCAGGTCAGGACTTCGCTCATGCGCGCCGCGGCCCCTTGAGCAGGCTGTAGAGGTGGCTCACCCGACTGTGGAACACGGACACCGGCGCCTGCCCGGCAATGCCGACGCGGTCGAACTCGAACGGCGGTGGCGTCTTGGAGTTGACCTGCTCGCGCAGGGTGAAGGCGACCTGATACCCGGCCCGACGTACCGCCTCGACCACCTGCGCAGTCACATCCTCGGCCCCGCCGTTCGGGTAGACGAAGAACGGACACTCCTGTCCGAGCTCCTGCTCGATGCGCGCCTTGCTGCCGGCCAACTCGGCGTCGAGCTCCCCGGCCTCGACCCGCGACAGGATCGGGTGCGTAACCGTATGTGAGGCGATCGCGAAGCCACGACGATCGAGCTCCCGCACCTCATCCCAGTCGAGGAAGGCCAGCAACTCACCGTCCTGGGTCACCGCCGACGGCAAGTTCTCACCGCGGAGCGTCGCCATGTACTCGCGTCGTTCACCGTTCGGCAGCGCCTTACACGCCCGCCGCACGCGTTCGCTCAAGGGGACGCGTCCCTCCACTGTCGGCAGGTCGACCACCGACCCGTCCGGCAGCGGAAGAGTCGCCCGCGGCCAGTGCAGCACGCGCAGCTCGACCTCGGTCGGCCACAAGATCGCATCAGTGCCAATGTAGTCGGTCGTGACACTGAACAGCGCCGGCACGCCGTGCCGCTCGAGGATCGGTGCGGCGACCTCGAGGTTGTTGCGATAGCCGTCGTCGAAAGTAACGAGGACCGCGCGCTCGGGCAGCTCACCCTCGCCCGTGATGCTCTGCAGCACCTCAGTCGCAGTCACGGGCTTGAAGTAGCGCACCAGGTCCGCCATCTGCTGGTCGAACTCGTCGGCACCAACCGTGTTCCGGTAGAGCCGGCCCTGCTGCGACTTTGCAAGCACACCGTGGTAGCAGAGCACGAGCAGGCGCCGTCTGAGCAGCCACCGTAGGCACAACTGTACTCCACTGACCTTCGTCAGCGACAGAGCCAAGGACTTGAGTGCTGCGGCCGTTCCCATTCGTATCGCCAGAAGCATACTTGGAGGCCGCGCTGCATCACCCGTATCCTCGGTGCGGGAGTGAACAACGAGAGCGGGGTGAGCGTCTACGGCGGCTTCGACGAGCTGCCGGCGGACTGGGATGCGTTCTTTGCCAAGATGGCGCAACGCAGTTGGTTCCTCGGCCGCTCCTGGTTCGAGACCCTCGCCGCCACGACGCTGGAGGCGGGGACCCGCCTGCGCCTCTACGCCCTCGCCGACCCGGCCCCCCGAGCCCTGCTGCCAGCCCTTTGCCCAGCCGGACAGAACGGCTCCATGCTCTCGGACCGGCTGCTGGGACCGCGCACGCTGGCCGGGCTCACCAACTTTCAGACGGTGCATTTCTCGCCGCTGCTCGCGGACCCCCTCGACGCCGACGCGATGCACCGGCTGGCCCGGACGCTCGCCGCGCAGTCCCCCCGCTGGCATCTGATCGACCTCAACGTGCTGCCGCGCGAGGCCACCGAGTTCGCCCTGACGCACCGCGCCCTGCGCGCTGCGGGCTTCGCCGTACGACCGTACTTCTACGCCGGCAACGCCTACGAGACCATCGGCGACCGCAGCTTTGAGGAGTACCTACGCGAGCGACCCTCGATGCTGCGCAGCACCCTGAAGCGCAAGGGGAACAAGCTGGCCCGGACGAGTCGGGTGCGTTTCGAGTTAGTCCACAGCGAGGACCGTCTCACCGAGGGCACTGCGTGGTACGAGCAGGTCCTCGCCACTAGCTGGAAGAAGCGCGAGCACTTCCCCGACTTCACTCGAAGCTTCCTCACCGGTGCCATGCGCGGCGGCGCGCTGCGGCTGGGCGTGCTGCTCGTCGACGACAAGCCCGCGGCAGCACAGGCCTGGCTCGTCAGCGGTGGTCGCGCGACGATCTTCAAGCTGCACTACGACGAACACTTCGCTCAGCAGTCCGTGGGCTCCCTGCTCACGGCGCGCTTGATGGAGCATGTGATCGACGTCGACCACGTCGACGAGGTCGACTTCGGGACGCACGACGACGACTACAAGGCTCGCTGGCTATGCCAGCGCCGCGAACTGTGGGGCATCGCCGCCTTCGATCCGCGCACGCTCGGCGGCGCGACGGCGCTGTTGCGCCACGCCGGGCGGAGTGCACGAACCCGGGCCGCAGGTTTCCTCAGCCGCGCTGCGCGCCGCGTGCTCAAGAAGAGCTGATCTCGATACCGAGGCCTCGCTAGCCGCGCTTCTCGGACAGCCAATGCAGCATGTCGTCGAGGGTCTGGCCGAAACCCTGACTATGAAGAGCTAGACGGCGCGGCGCATGACGCTCAACACCGCTCCACTCTATGCCACGAAGCGGGCCAACCGTAGGATGCGCGGAGGGCATGCACGGGAGGAACACAAGAGTCGCGCTCATCGGCGCAGGCTTCATCGCCGATCACCACGCGACCGCTCTGCGCGACCTCCCCTTCGTCGAGACGATCGCCGTCTGTGACCGGCACCGTCGCGCCGCCGAGTCGCTGCAACGCCGCTTCGACATTCCCCGCTGCCACGACGACCTCGACGAACTGCTCGCCGAGCCGCCCGATGTCGCGCACGTCCTCGTGCCAGCCGCGCTGCACGTCGATCTGGCAACGCGCCTGCTGAGCGCCGGGGTGCACGTCTTTGTGGAGAAACCCATGGGCTTCTCGGTGGAGGCATGCGCCAAGCTTGAGGAGCTCGCCGCTGCGAAGCAGCTGACGCTGGGGGTGAACCACAGCGAGTGCTTCCACCCGACCTTCGTCGAGCTGCGGCAGCGCATCGAGGCCGGCGAGATCGGGCCACCACAGCACGTGATGTCCGTCACGAATGTCCCGCTGCGACAGCTCGACGCGGGCCAGTTCGGACACTGGATGTTCCAGCACCCACAGAACATCCTGCTTGAGCTCGCGACTCACCCGCTGTCACTCGTACACAGCCTGCTCGGCGACGCACGCGACGCGAGGACCCGCGTCTCCAACACCGTGCTGCTAGGTGGCGTGCAGGAGTTCCACAAGACCTGGCAGGCGATGATCGACTGTGAGGGTGGCCATGCGACAGTCCTGTTCGCGGTCGGGAGCGACTGTCTGGTCAGCCGCCTTTCGGTGATCGGACCCGACGGAGTCCTCGACGTGGACCTCACGACCGGCGCACTGACACGGCTCGAAAAGACCAAGTGGCCCGAGTTCTACGACCTCGCGCTCAACGACAAACACAATGCGAGGAGGCTGCGCCGCAGCGGCAGGCGCAACTTTTTGGACTACGTCCTGTCGCTCCTCAAGCTGAAGCCGCGCAGCGATCTCTTCTACGTGTCGATGCGTGACAGCATCAAGGCCTTCCACCAAGCCTTGCACGAGAACCGTCAGCCACCCGTCACCGGCGCCGAGGGTCGCGCCGTCGTATCGATGTGCGAGGCGGTCTGGAACGGCAAGCAGAGGGCCACACCACCGCCACACGTGCCCTCAGAACCCATCCGCGCCGAGACCGAACGCGACGACACGGTGTTCGTGACCGGGACCACCGGCTTCATCGGCGGCCACCTGATCGAACGCCTGCTGCAAGCCGGCTTCAAGATCCGCGCCTTCGTGCGCTCCACCAGCTATCGCCCGCCTTGGCTACGCCATGAACGCATCGAGTTGGTCGCTGGGTCTCTGACGGACGAGGCCCTGCTCGAGAAGGCTGTCAGCGGTTGTCACGCGGTCCTTCATCTCGCGACCGGCGTCAGCGACACCTGGGACGAGACCAAACGGGTCAGCGTCGACGGTACGCGCATGCTCGCCGATCTCTGCACCAAGCACGGCGCACGCCTCGTCTTCACGAGCACCATCGCCGCGCTCTACGTCGGCGACCTTGGCCCTACCGACACGATTCTCTGTGACGGCCGGACCGATCCGCAGCCGGGCAGCCGCAGCATCTATGCGCGGGCCAAGATCGCCTGCGAAGACATGCTGCTGGCGCAGCACCGCGACCAAGGCCTCGCCGTAGTGATCCTGCGCCCCGGCATCGTCGTCGGCCCGCGCGGCGACACCCGTCACTCGGGCCTGGGCTACTGGCCCCAGGACAACCACTGCCTCGGCTGGGGTGCGGGCCAGGACCCGCTGCCCTTCGTTCTCGCAGGCGATGTCGCCGACGCCCTTCTCGCCGCCATCGACAGCGATGCAGCCAACGGCAAGACCTACAACCTGGTCGGCGACGTCGCCATGTCGGCCCGCGACTTCGTCGCGATCCTCGCCAGCGAGTCCCAACGCCAGATCCACTTCCACCCGCAGCGCCTCTGGCTCGTACAAGCCACCGACATCTTCAAGTGGGCGGTCAAGATCGCCATCCGCAAGCCCGAGAACGCCTTTCCCAGCTACCGCGATCTCAAGACCCGGGCCCTACGCGCCCACTTCGACTGCAGCCTGGCGAAGGAAGCGCTCAACTGGAAGCCCGAGGCTGACAGGGAGCACTTCGTCGAACTGGCGATTCGCACACCGCTGAAAGGCTGAGCGCGAACGCGTCGAGCCGCTCTTGCTCCGCCTCTACCGCCGGTTCTTCTGCAGCCACTCCTCCGGAATGCAGGTCCCCCACTTCATCCACAGGCGCCACCGATCATCCGCCTCGTAGTCCCCGGCGAGCCAGTCGCCGAGCTCGAGCGCCATCCTGCGGACCGACTCTCTCTTGGTATGTCGGGCCAGAAGGAAGGCCGCGGTCAGATAGAACGACGCGGTACCTCCGCCGAGTTGTGCACCGATGTTGGGATCGTTGTCGAAGAACTCGATGGGCACTTCCTGTTTCTTGTAGGTCTTGTTCTGGTAGGTGCCGTTGAACACCACCGGCACCTGGTAGCGCAGGTCGCGCTTGATGAACCTCTTCGTGACCGGATCGGTGAAGTTCTTCACAGAGCAATAGTCCGCGGTGAGGATCGCGTCCTCGGCGAGCTGCATCGCGACGTTGCTGCCGAAGAAGCGCGACGCCCCGAGATAGCCGTAGGCCACGGCAGCGACCTGCCAGGGCAGGAAGAGGCCGGTCGTGCGCGGGAACGGCCTGCCTGTGCTGTCCCACTGGAAGCCCAGCGGCCTTTCAGGACGGTGCTTCATTTGATTGCGGTCGATCACCTCCGTGATGCGACGCATCGCGTAGGTCTTGATCCTCTCGTCACCAGTCGCGAGGTAGCACTGCACCCACGCCTGCATGGTCCAGCCCTCGGCACGCGGCGACTGCGGCCATTGCGTGTTGTACTCCTTGAAGCGCATGACCCCCTTCATCCACTCGCCCATCATCTCCAGCTCATCGCGTGCCCAGAAGCTGCCGCTGATCGTGAAGTAGTCGAACAACAGATCGACCGTCGCGTGCTCGGCATCGAACGGGTTGAAACCGTGGTTGCGCTTGTTCATCTCGAGCGGGATGTCCT
>PVBE011631831.1_pt1 | contig 10314 bp, 6 predicted proteins | sample 1631181 | NCBI WGS metagenome assembly PVBE01 (sample SAMN08397723, study PRJNA350692) | Marine metagenome, whole genome shotgun sequencing project. | isolation source: water | place: Pacific Ocean | collected 2012-04 | reverse complement strand
TTACCAGAAAGAATTACCGTTCCAGAGGCATCAGGGAAGGTTGCAGTTCTATCAGCGCTTGATGGATCGGTTACGGCAATAGTTGTTTCATATGCGTTCGCAGTTGCGCCTTCGAAAACTAATGATCCAGCAGCCCCAATTAATACTTCCCCGGTGAACTCGCCACCAGACTTAGGCATCTTCTCTGTTGACACCTCTTGAAGCGCGTCCTGTACATTTGTGCTGCTTATATCTCCATAAGGTGTGAAGCCAACGTTCGACGCAACTTGCCCGCTAATAGTTGCAGATAAATCTATTTCTTGGTAACTACTTCCCGACGCATTTGTGACTCCTAATATATAATCCGGTGGATTAAGTGAAACGGCAGGAGCTGGTGAACTTGGAGTGCCAGCTGTCGCAACAACTACATACACACCATCCATGGAACTTGAAGCCGATGGTAGATTAGAACCCACTACCAAACCCGCTGCTGCACCTGCACTTGTTACACTTGCCATTTTAGAAGTGCTTGCGTTATAAGTTCCACCTTGGACCAGTGATCCTTTGGTCAAAGTTGTTATCGCCTGCCATGCAGTTCCATCCCATATATAACAATCTTCCGCGACAGTATCGAAACATAATTGTCCGTTATATTCTGCCGTAGGAAAACCACTTTGGGCTATTGATTGAAAGATAGCTGTTGCATTATTAGCTAATTTTGCACCCGTTACTGCGTCATTACTGACACGGGCTATATCTAAAGTTCCAGAGGTTAATAGTGCGGCTGAATGATTGGGAAGATCTGAATCTGCAATCGTAGTGCCACTTGTTACGAGCCCATCCGCATCTATTGTCAGCTTTGTATAAGTACCTGCTGTTGCACTATTAGTAATAGTAATTGCACCTGCTCCATCTACACTTAGACCACTTCCTGGTTTTACTCCACCAACTGCACTAGAGGTTGCTACTGGCAAATCTCCAGCCGCAATAGCTGATCCCGTTAGGACTAAACCGTTAGCACTATATGTAACTAAAGATTTCGTGCTTCCGCTTGCAGAAATTGAGTTATCAATTTTTATGGTCCCGCTCGTCTGAGTCAGACCATTTCCGTTGATAATTACGCCACCTTTTGCACTAGTGGTTGGATCAGGAAGATCGCTACCTGCGATCGTTCTTGCACTTACAGCCCCACCCGCTCCTGTTGGTCCAGCTAGGAATTTATTAGCTGCGTCAGTGTCGTCAACTGTTGCACTGATTGTGTATGTCGTTCCAGAAGCTGTGGAAACAATATTGATAATTCCACTGGTTGATCCAGAGATTGTCGTCGTACCAGCAACAATTGCATCCCAACTAGATCCATCCCAGATGTAAACCTTGTTGTCATCTGTATCTACCCAAAACTGTCCTGTGAACTCAGCAGTTGGAGCGGTAGCAGCAAATAAAGCGGTAGAACTGTTAGCTAATTTCGCACCCGTTACCTGATCTGCTGCGATGTTGGCAGTGACTACAGCATCAGTTGCTAACTTCCCCGGTGCAATAGATCCACTAGCAAAATTAATCTTTCCCGAAGGAATAGGCGTTCCACTTAATTTGTTTAGGCCAGCAGTACTGATCAGCTCGTTAAACTTGACCTTCTTAGTCTCAGTACTATTAACAATGGCGAGAACGTCCTCGTCATCTAAATTGGTTCCGGTTACCTCGGTGAGGGCCGAAATTTTTGCACTAGCCATTCGGCACTAACCTCCGAGAAATCCTTTAATCAGTCTCAAGCAGCAGGTTAGCAGGATCGCTATCCTTGTGTCGCTCCAACTGAATGTCAGTGGTATCCTCCCGAAGAAGTTTGTATTCAGCAGCAGTCATAACTTTTAGCTTTATTTCTCCTGTCGTTACAAAATCAGCGGTCATCTTAACTACTTGACCCGTATTAAAGGCAATTGCCGTATTAGAAATCAGCCCTTCAACGTCGTACCAAATAACATCATTGGCCACATTTGAACCTGCACCGCTTGGGTCATACCCATCGATCTTCAAATAGAAATGGGCATTAAAAGCACTTCCTATATCTGATCTGAGAACTAACTGATGCAGATACTGTGATGCTTCATATTCACCAGCACCCACGGTGTCTCGATAGTCCCAGAAAGATTCGAGCCTTCCTGATCCACTTAAAAGACCGTTAATACTGTTTTTAAAATCATCGGATAAAGATGTTGTATCAACAATCTCAGCAGAAGTATTCAGTTCATAGGAAGTGACCTGTCCAAGAATCCTATGAATAGCATTTTGAACCGTAAGACGAACATCAAGAGACCAACCTGCTGATTGATCTACTAATGAAATCGCATTAGTTGATCCACCACTTACTGCATGTGCATATGTTGCGTAGAGCCTGATGCCTCCCAGCTCATCACAGTGAATAAAGAATTTGCCACTTTTTACACTCGTATAACCACTAATAAAGACAAGGTTGCTATCGGCTCTTATCTCTAATTGATCCCCTGTTATCAGTTCGCTAGCATCTCCTCTACTCGCAGCATCGAAGCCAAGTCTTTTCTTCGCCGCAACAACTTCAGCATCGTCAATTGTAGTGGCTATCTCTCGGCCACCGAAGGATCTTTGTAGAGATACGCGCCCTTTCGAGCCTAGATATACTGCCATGATTTAGAGAGTTGCTGTAGTTAGTGCACCTGTAGCTCGGAATGTAATGTCAGTGGAAACAATGTCCCCAGTGCTAACTCCGATTGATACTCCTGTTATGTATGCAGTTAATTTCACGTCTGAATAATTAGTACCGTCTGCCAATCTCAAAGTTAAAGTAACGGTATCAGTAGAAGCAACTCCATCTGTTCCTGTTTTGACAAGCTTTCTTAAAAGTGCGCTGGCATCATTCGTCCCGTCATCTTGCTTGTAATAAAGAAGATTTGCTGAACCATTAAAAGACTGAACACCTGGGGCATAACTCCGAACACTGTCAGACAAACTTGTTGTATCAAGGAGATCCATGTCAGCTGAAAGATTCCAGCTTTTGACCTTTACTTGGTCGACATCACTGAGTTGAAGTGATCCGTCTCTCCCTGTGTAAGCCTTGGCCATGAGTCAACCTCCGTAAATACAGTTTAAAGGACACCGACAAGGTTGACCTGAACATTGCTAATACCAGGCTTGACTTGAGTCACTTTTGGTGGAGCGGCATAACGGTAGGCATTCCCTGAAGCATTAGCACCAAGAGCATCTGTATTCCCTTCCCATCCTGATCTTGCTCCAGGGAGAGGGATGTTAAAGGTTGTATAAGTGCCTTTCATATCGTCGAAATGATCTAAGAAAAGCTCTGCATTGGCATCAGAAATATTCTTATAGCTCAAAGCAAGCTTCATTCCTGTCCTTTTCGATCCATACAGAATCCTTGTCTCGGCTCCTGACTGAGCCTTGAAAGTCTTGACCTGATAATTGCCAGGAGAGAAATTCCGTGAACTTGGAGCGAGGGTTGGAAATGCCATTAACTTCTTGAAAAGGTGAAATTACTATCATCTTTGATTTCCCGCGCTATCAGACTAACCAATCTATTGTCACAAGGGAACTCAGTAGCGCTAATCTCAACTACTTGATTTTCCCCTAAAGTTAATTGTTCAACTTTATATACATTTTGAGAAGTAACTGTCTCAATAATGGAAAAGATAGAAGCTCCCTTACTCCAGTCTAATGCTGTCCCATTACTTACATTTATATCGACTTCCTCCACATCTGAATCATCAGTTGTAGTTGGATAATACATAATTGTGTATTGTCCATCCTCGATTGTTTCAGACAAGGTTATTGTTCCGTCTGCTGCAATCGTTCCGGATCGTGTGTAGTGGTAAGGCGAGCTTTCGGTTGTTACACGAATATAGTCTCCCGGTCCTAAATCAAGGCCATAAGGAGTTGTTTGAAAAGAGCAAGTATGTGTTACCTGTTTCCGCAGTGACAAGAAGTACTTGCCCACCAATTCAGCATGTTTTCCAGAAGTACAAAAATCTGTCAAATCGAAGGTTTCTGTTGGAATAAACGCACCTGAACCTTCAGCCCTCCTTATTGTAACTGTCTTTTCTGTAGGTAATTGATTTTTAACTTCAGCCCTATATCTAACAACTGCTCTAAAATCTCTTCTTTCATCAGCTTCAATATAATTGACCGTAAAACTATCTTCTAAAATATTTCCACTAGTAAATATTTGTTTTATAACTACTCCATTAGTACTTATTTCACCGCTTGCATCAACAGGCACACTAGGCTTTAGACTAAAACGACCATCACTTAAGATGAAATCACATAAGAAGTTAGGAGCCATTTCACTTATATAATTTCTTATATTTACAGGGGAAGTTAATGCTCCGTTGAAAAATAATTTATTATATTCTAGGAAAGTACCAGTCATTCTAAGCCCTGTTAATTCATCATCCCCTACGTCAATTAAAGCCTCAGAATCTTCTATATTTCTACCTAATAAATCCCCAACACCTGCCCTTGAATCAGTCAATAAGTAATAAACAAGATCTGTAAATAAGTTACTAGAACCTATTACTGGATTGCCAGCATTCCAATTGGCAACAGTAGTGTCATTGATCTTCTTAACTTGTACACCATCTGAAAGCCATACTCTTATCTGGTCTAAGCTTGAAAAATTACGGCTTGCTTTTAAAGCCAAACAAGCTGTCGCTGTATTTGAGTACTTAGGAATTTCAGTATTAGACACATACTCATTAACAAAAGAACAAACATGTTCAGGAGCGCTTTCGTTTGACTTCTTAACAAGAGATGATCCATAGAAACTTATATCAGCAATTTGGCTTTGATTTTCAAATACACGTTCAGCCGTTACAGAGGCAGGAGTATATACTGCACTTAAATTAGTAACTTTTATTTTATAGCCTAAACGTCCTTGCAACGCTCTCCACCAAGGATTATTTGCATTACTAATTGAGTCTTTATAAAAAATAAACTCTTCATCTTTATTCCAGGCTGACGATCCAGTTGTGTCTGAATGTGTCGTGTCTACACTGATAGTAGGTTGATCCCATGCTTGAGTTCTTTGAGTCCAGTTTGCTCGTCCTTCCTCATCATTAGCAGAAATAATTTTGCTGAAGAAATTCAAGCGTAAAGTTTTTCCTGCTGGCAAAGCTTTTCCATCTAATTCTGCTTTCCATCCGCTATCCATCCCTGTGTTCTTTACTGTTATTGAGACAGTCTTCTCATCATTCATGTTGGATGAAGCGGGGTCTCCAAATATCTCAGTCGTCATTCCAAACATTTGGCCTCTTTTAACATCATTTATATGCTCATGACCTGTAACTTTTACTTGTATCCCTGCAACAGTTAAGGCACCTCCCGCTGCATTAGTAGCAAACGGATTCCCTCCAGATGGTGTTACTTGGACCCTAAAGATCTGATCCGTTACCCAATCAAGATTTTCCTTGTTATTTTCTTTGGGTGTAGGAGCAATACCTTCATGAGCACGATCTTTATATTCTGGGGAAGCTCCTAATATTACCCAGTTATGAGTCGTTCCTGTTCCACTTAGATACGAAGGAACAGGGTCCATCTTGTTCCTTATTGCTGTTATTTTTAAAGCGACAGGTTCATTCGCTGGCGTTCCGTTTCCTCCCGCAGTATTAAAAGACCTTGTTACTGTTTTTGTGTGCCCTTCATTTATTGATGAAGTAGAGGCATTTCCAAAAACTTCATATGTAAAAGCACCCCCTCTGCCATATCCAGTGGCAGCATTCCCATTTGAATATGCTCCATAATTACTATCATGAACGCAACTCGTCATCCTTGAGATGTCATCCCATGTGGGTCTTCCTGTGACGTATCCAGTTCTCGACACTTCGCTTGGCTTGCTATAAGTAGTTGACGCCTCTGTTGTTACAGCCTCGCTTAAGAATTCTTTGTTTATTTTTATATCTTTTTTGCTTAATTGTTCTCCACTAAATTCAATTTTAAACCCATCCCTAGCTGTTAATGACTGATAACTAGTATCAGCTTTTAATTGATAGATAGTAAAGGTGTCAGGTTTGGAATACAATGCAGCCCCGGCTATGGGTACTATTTGAAATTCATATCGGGTTTGCTCTGGATGGCGGACTCTTAGCCAATTATATTGATCTACCTCATTACTTCCTATAACAGCAAAATATATATCAAAATCTTTCCAACCATCAATGTCACTAGCGTATTCTTCAGTTGCTTTTCTATATTGCAAACTAAACAAAGATGATCGTTTTATAGAAGCACTTATTGTTCCTCCTCTTACATTGACCCCATCTTTCCACAACTTACCTAATTCAGCAGGAGTAAGAATTGATTGAAAATTAAATAGTCCATTCAAAGATTGATTAACCTTAGACCTGATCCCTAGTTCAGTGGAGTCACAGTTCCTTGTATTTTTTATAACAGCTTTAGAACGTTTTAAAAGAGGGAACCAACCTGAACCTGGTGGGTTTTTGTTCTCTAATGTATCTGAAATGTAGCCTCTAGATGGATTTAGAATTTCTTCTCCAACTATCCCTATATCATTATCTATCCCACCATTGTTATCAATACATTTCAACGTAATTGTCTGCGTTTTATTATTTGAATCTGTCCATAAATTTATAGACCTAGTGGTCACTTGCCAGAGAGTTCTTCCTATTTGAAATATCTCTCCTAGCTGGAGAGCATCATCAGCAGCGGCCCGTCCTTGATCTATTGCACTATTGATATCATCAACCTTAACTTTATCTCCGTATAAATTTTCTGGGACTTTTTCTCCCGACGGTCTAATAATAAACTCACATATATCATCAATTTGGATATTCTGTATATACCTTTTAAGTTCTGAACCTGTTGTTGTTACGGTCCCTCCTCTTTTATGTTTATTGATACCCATACGACGGCTATAGTTTCTCCCTTTACCTGTCATTCCTCTCCACTCAGAGGAGGGTCCTTCTCTTACTTGTCCCATTCTGCCAGCGATCTTGGCTATTGTTCTTTCTTTTACTTTGCCAGGATCATCCTCCCCAGGGTCAATCTGTATCCAATTAACGACCTCCCAATTAACTCTATAAACACTTCCATTTGCTATTGCGCTGTAACAACCGAATGCGACATTGTTACTTAAACTGTGAACAGAACTGAATCCTGTGTCGTTATCGCCTTCTCTGGTCGGGCATAAACAAACTTCCTCGTTATCTCCTGTAGCCGGATCTCCATCAGCTTTTGTCCCCCTTGTCCCATATGCTTGATGATCAGCTTTAATCCGTGATCCATCCGGTCCGCTATTACCCCTCCAGTAAAAACAAAAAGACTGTTGATAAATAGCATCTAAAGCATTATTTCCTAGAAATATTCCAGACAGATCAGGCTTGAGGATTCCGTTATCTTTATTTCCTTCTTCTCCAACGATGAACATTAACTTCACCGCTTGTTGTGTTCCATAGGAAAACATTCGACTCCAAACCAAAGAAGGAGAAATAAGCATCCCCCCTACTTTATTAGTTTCATCATAAGAACCAAAAGGGATAGCTAAAGGCGTTCCATAAGTTGCCACCTCAGCCTGAGAATCAAAACCGAAAGTAGGGTTGTATCTTCCTGCTTTATTTACGCTGTCTAATTCTCTTGTTTTTATCTTTGGTTGCTTTGGCTTTGGTGTTAATAAATAACTTATAACTGATAAAGACACTCCAACAACAAGGCTTCCAAGCACGGTCAGCCCGCCACCAGCAGCCACTAAAGGCCCTGCTTGAATATCAGGAATGTGTTCATACCCAGCAGGTCTTACTCTTCCTCTTTTTATGACTTCTGCAACTAAATATCGATATTCTTCTTCAGTCGCACCAATAGTCTCTACAAGGTGTTTTTCGAACGGAAGCAGTGGAGCGTTGTAAACCTGCGCGTTGTAGACCACTGGACTTTCTCCATTACGGGTTCTATATAAAGCACCCCTTGTTGATATATCACCGCGAACGCCCATGAATTTTGCGGTATAAGTAAGATATCTCCATCAGTGTACCTAGCCTCATGAACTCTGTATCCCCATCCGTACAGTTCTTTCAGAATAGTTCTTCTGGATCCGTCATACCAGGCATGGTTGAAAGGTGGTGTTTGAATTCCGAGCCTATCAAGGGTGGTGTAGCAGAGATGTATGCAGTCTATGGAGCCGTCGCTCCCGTCAGCGCCCAATCTGTAGGGCATTCCAATGAGATTACTGCAATCGGACACTGCTCGAAGTCGGCAAGTTCCCCACAAGTTCTTGGGTAATTTTCCGGTGAGGGACATCACCCCCAACAGCGTCTAAGACTGAATTAATAGACAATGTAGCTGTTACGTTATTCCAAGTAGCAGAAGTAACCTGACCGTAATATTGACTTAATTGAGTAAAAGATGTTTTGTCATCTGGATCAACAATTAACACACGAACATAGGCAATCCATCGTTCTTCAATTGCATCTTTAATTAAACTACGAGTTAATTTTCCAACATTACCTGAACTGTTAGGGAATAAAAGACTAGCGTCTGTGCCATCACCTGTTCTATTAATTGTTACACCTGAAAATCCATACGGAACAAAGTCATATGGCTCTGATGAGTTAGTAATAGTTTCACTAATGAAGAAGTTTTGGAAACGGTATTTAGTTTCTCCTCCACTAGTGAACTTAAGGAAGTTACCAACTGCTAATTCAGCCATTAGACCCCAAGCCTCCTTCTAGCAGATGAACTTGTTTGTAATGTTCTCATCGTTGCTTGTTGACCACGTTTTGCACCTTCAGCAGCAGCTTGTTGCACTCCTGCTTGGAAGTCAGCGTAAGTGACATAAGAAACATCATTGATGACATGAGAGTTGAAGGTGACATCGATTACTCCACTTGAAGAGCCTCCAACTCCGCCTTCTCCACCGACTTCCCCGCCACCAGCAAGAACATCATCACCTCTTGCACCTGCAGAGTAGCGATTCATTGCATCATTCATTTTTGATTCAGGGATAATGTATTCAGATTCTCCACCTTCACCAACAAGTCCAAGAGTGGGCTCGTTAACCATTCCTCCTTGAGCAAAAGCTTTAAATCCTCCTTTCCAATGAGCACCATTTGCTGCTCCAAATAATGCACCTAAGATACCTTTTTGCTTGCCTAAAGAAGTAAACATTCCTTGAACTGCCATATCAATAAACATATCTGCAATCTTGTTCAGAATTCCTAAAGCTGCTTCACCAAGAGTTTGAGTTCCTCTCAGCATTCCTTTAATCGCTCCGCTTACATCATTGCGAATAATGTTGCCTACTTCTTTCCATGCCTCACCAACTTTCTTGGGGCCATCTTCTGGTTTCGTCCCTCCACCACCACTCGCCGGTGGGTTGATAACTTTTCCAACTCCTTCACCAGCTCCTTCAGCCGCTTTCTCTACTCCTTCTAACTTATCTTTCATCTCTTTTAGTCTTACCCCAGCAGTATCTGCATACTCTTTTATTCCTTTCTTTAATTCAATGTTGATGCCTGGTATTTTATTTGCAAACTCAACTATCGCGTTAATAGCCTGTGCTGCCCGGCTAATCACTATCTCAATCGCATAAGCAGAAATTTCGATCAATCGAACTGTTGCTTTAAGAACAGCATTTACCAGTTGGATCGAAACTTTCAAGAATTGACCTAATCGCCCTTGCTCGGCAAAAGCATTTGTAATAGTTGTCTGTAATTCTTTCCATGCACCATTGATTGTGTCAGCAGCTCTTGCCTGTGCTTTTGCAGCAGCTCCCGCGCTTTGCTCTTGCTTTCTTATTAACTCTTCGTATTTCTTCAGATTCTCCATGATTGGAGCCATTGTCTGAATAGCCTCTTGCCCAAAGATTGATTCCAGAGCCGTCGTATCCAACCCTTCGAGCTTCTTGAGACTTGCCAATAAACCTTCGGACTCAAGAGTTGCCGCACTGATATTGATTCCAAGTTTTTCTAGTTTCTTCCCTCCAGCCTCACCTCCAAGTCTTAACAAGGCTGTCTTCAGACCTGTGAAAGCAACTTCAGATTTAACACCAGCCGCAGTGGATTGAGCAATAACAGCATTAACCTCCTTTAATGGAACTTTCAACATTGCTGCGACTGACGCGACTTTACCTATACCTTGGGCATACTGCGCCACAATTATTTTGCCGTCATTTTGTGTCTGGATAAATTTATCAACAACAGCATTCGCCTCATTCGCAGATAATCCATAAGCATTTAAAACACTTGTAGCAGCATCTCCTACTGTATTTAAATCAGAGAATCCACCTGTCGCGCCAAGGCTTGCCGCTTTTAAAACCTTTGCAGCATCGGCTGCATCTGTAAAACC
>PVBE011587894.1_pt1 | contig 10314 bp, 11 predicted proteins | sample 1631181 | NCBI WGS metagenome assembly PVBE01 (sample SAMN08397723, study PRJNA350692) | Marine metagenome, whole genome shotgun sequencing project. | isolation source: water | place: Pacific Ocean | collected 2012-04 | reverse complement strand
TCCATTGTTTTTTTCTTGTTGCCTGCTAAACCTTCAGTTAGAGCAGTTTTTGTTTCTGCCCATTTAGATTCAAATATTTCTGACATTTGTATCTTTCCCCTTTTAGTTTATATTATATACCCGCCAATTGACGAATATGTGTTATTTCAGCATCTTCTCTCTTCGCTCTGTCACCTGCCGCTTCAGAGATAACTTTTTTCTCTGTTACAACTGGCTTGTCTGCCATTACGTGAGGTAGATACTTGTCGAATGAAGCTTGTAGTTTAGTTGTTTGAACTGATTCTAACAACTGCGCCATAACTTCACTCTTGTTTTTGCCCAATGGTTTGAGCATCTCAGCCATCTTTTCCTTGCGTTCCATCAAGTCTGCTTGTCTTTTGGACTCAGCGTTCTTCGACTCAATCACCGCTTGTTTTTCTTCGACGGCTTTCTCAGCAGTTGCAAGTTTTAGAGTTGTTTCATCAACAACTTTCATCAACTTCGCAGTCTCAGACTTCTCATTTAAGTAAGATGCCTGGTACTCGCTCGCAAATGCTTCGAATATTTTCTTACCAAAGTTAACAGTTCTTGCTTTTGTGATGTCTTCTTTCAACGTGCTAATTTCTTCAGCAAGTTTTTTGTTCACAGCAGTCTCTACAACTTCAGCAGATTTCTTAATGAAAGCCTCTTTCATCTTAGCCATTTGTTTTTTGGCTTCGGCTACTAGTTTGACTTTCGTTTCCACAACGCCTTTTTTGTCTTCATGGAATTCTTTAATTTCTTTTGCAAGAGCGTTTACTACGAACTCTTCCATTTTCTTAAAGTTTTCATGAACACCTTTTCGGTCGCCATGTAGTTCTTTTAACTCTTCTGATAATTTAGTAAGAATAAAATTCTCTAATTTAGCAGAATGTTTGCCTACGTTTTCTTTGTAGGATATTTTTTCTTGTGCAAGTGCTTTTCTGTCCTCAACAAATTTTGTGATTTCTTCAGATAATTTCTCTGACATCATTTTGTCGATAGCCTCGATCATGTTTGCTTTGTCGTGTTCGTATCTTTTAGCAAACTCTTCTCTTAACTCTGCACCTACAGTCTCTTTATTTTCCTTGATTTTTGAATCCCAAGCGTCAGAGATAGCCTTTTGAGTATCTTCTGATATTGCTCCTGATTCAACAAGTTTTGATATTGCATCAATCATGTTATTTTAGGTCCTTTATTATGTTTGTTAGTGCCTCTTTCAGGAACTTTTGTGCTTTTGCATCATTTCTCACTTCAGCCGCCAAACCTTTTGCCAAGTTACCACCTTTGGTATTCATTAGGTGTTCGTAAATTGGCGTTGGGTAAGCACCCGGTGCCGAAGGTTGGGCCACAACATCAACCGTTATTATTTCAAAATCTGAAACTTCACCGCTTCCGTATTCGTTCATATTACCTGAACCTCTACTAGAAACGCCTAATTTCACTCCTGATTCTAACATCGTTTTGACAAGTTGACCCATCGGTGTTGGTAAAATTTTCATTTTACCGTATCCATTTGGTCCGTCCATCCACATTTCAGTAATCATATGTGAAACACGGTCCAAATTAATCTTTAAGTCGTCTGGATGATCTACTTCTCCAAGAACAGAATAACCTGATCCGATCTGATCATTAAGAGTTTTAACTGCTTTACCTATCTCATTAACTGGATAGATCCTTTGGTTAGCATTCTTAATGCCTCCTTGAATACAAATCCCCTTCATGTACAAATCTTTACCTTCTTCACCCTCGTGTAGAATCTGTACTCTAGCCTGATCGTAGGTTAAATGTTCTCTTAGATATAGTGACATCGTTTACTACTCCTCAAATTTCCAGTTATTACTTTTTAGCGGCAACTACTGGAGATTTTTTAGCAGAAGCATCAGCACCGTCTTTGTGGTCTGCTTTAACTTCTGTAGTTTTTAAACTGTCTTTTCCACCTGTGTTAGCAAAATCGCCTTCTGTTTTTGCGGCAGTTGGTGCAGGTCTTCCTTTTTCTTCTGCTCCACCTTTTGCAATTTCTTTTGCATTAGCACCGTTTGGTGATTTTGCATTAGAAGCCACTGGAGATGATTTAGCATCTGCGTGGTCGGCTGTATCTGCAGATTTTTGGATCTTGTATTCTTTTACAGTTTCCTTAGTTTCTGCTTTTGCTTCCATAGGTTGAATTTCAGTTTCTGGAGTAATTGGTGCTTCTAAAGATTCTTCTTCTTTTTCATCACCTTTGTCCATCATCATTTTTTCGAATTCTGCTTTAAGTTCATCTAAAGCGTCTTCTAAATCAGCAACTCTTTCTTCAGTGTCGCCTTCTGCTTCACCGTCTGCATCCATGTCTTGTTCCATATCGTCAGCGGCCGCATCAGCATCACCTTCTTCATCAGCAGTGATGTCTTTGACTAATTCGTCAGTAGCATCTCCACCAATTGCTTCAACAGTTTCTTCGTCTGTTTTAGCAGGAGTTTCAGTTTCTTTAACTTCTTCATCTTTAGTTTCTTCAGTAGTTTCTTCTACTTTAGCCTCTTCAGATGCTTCAGTTTCTTTAACTTCTTCTTTAGCGTCTTCTTTAGTTTCTTCTTTAGTTTCTTCTTTAGCCTCTTCTTTTACTTCTTCCGAAGTTGCGTCAGCAGGTGCTGACTCAGAATCCGCTAAATTTTCGTAGATGTCTCTAGATTTTTCAACTACGATTTCGTGGAATAATTGTTCTGCTTTATCATTCTCTTCGTTGATTAGCAATTCTAACAATGATTCAAATTTATTAGTTTGATTTGTCATTTATTAACGAGCTCCTTTAATCGATTTATACTTAATTAAGTAGTAACTATTTAACAAAGATAGGGGTTTAGGGGTGCAATATATGACAAAAACGGCAGATTTTGTCAGTTTTATGACTACATTTTAATTTTTAAGTTATATAGCCTTAAAAATTCATCGATATGTACGTGCTTTAAGTTTTTATTCCACTCTAAATCTTTAGGTTTGAACCATTCCTTTGGCACTACTCTGCAGAATTCAGTATCAGGATAATCCTTTAAAACTCGCTTTGTTTGATTCAACCAATTACCAAAAAAAGTAGCCTCTTCTGTAGATTTTTTGTAATTTCTGGTATCTTTAAACAAATTATTAAAAATTTTTCGTTGCTTATCGTTATGTCCTTGATAGTCAAAACCTAAAATATATATTTTTCTCGGTTTATGCTCGGCGGCATACTTCAATGCTGTTGGTCCTGAAGACCAACCCAACGACGGTTGAAAGAATTGTACGTGATTCATAATTTTATCGTTCTTTTTATACATCTGATTAAAATTAGACCACACATTATTATTAATAATGTAATCACCTTCTGCAATTTCGAGTAACATTTTAGGATCAACTGCAACTAAAACATCAGGAGTATCTGTACGATACACACCATTACAAGCAAATACTTTGCCGTGCTGTTTTAAATCTTCTATTTGTATGCCTTTTCGGGATTCGCCGTTACCTAAAACAAATATAGTCTCACTCATTACAACTGTAAGTTATCGTCTGTTGCTTGAGCTCCATACATTTTTTGGACAAATACTGCTTCGTCCTGTTGACGTTCGTCGTGTTCTTCTGATGCTAATCTCATTTTGTTAATGTCTTTGAGAGTAAGACGTGTTTTTCTAGTGTCGTTTTTATCTAAAATTGATATATCTTGCTCAGGATCATATGATTTGTCCTGTTCAAATCCATCTTCACCGTATCTAAAAATTTCCATCAGTTTCATAATCGTATTTAACCTTAAACTGGTGTTCCTCCGCCGGTTCCTCCGCCGGTACCTCCGGTAGTTCCGCCACCTGCTGGTGGTGTTTGTCCTGGTGTTCCTTCGGCCGGTGGTGCGTCATCTGGTGCTTCTGGGTTTTCAAACTGGTCTAAATCAGAAGTGATACCACCTTGTGTTATTCCACCTGCTCTTAATTGTGTTGCCTTGCTTTGTTTTTTCTGAGGTACTGCATTTTCTTCTGCCCATAAGTCAGCATTTCTTGCCATTTCCTCTTCACTCAAACCTAAGAATCTTTTTAACGCAAAACGTTTACTCATATATGGCAGTTCCGCTACCTGTGTGAATGTTTGAACTCTTGCTTGATCCATTTCTGTTTGTCTGTACTGTGCAAAGTTTTGTGGTGGATTAAGTTTAACTTCAAACATTGAACTATCAATGTTGTAACCTTTAGATTTAATCCAAAATTTAAATTCTTCGTCAAACATAGGAGCAATCATATTTTGTAATCTCATACAATATTTGTTGAATCTTAATTCTTGTATGTACGCAGTTCCAACTCTACCGTCATTGTACTGTTGTTGTCCATCATCTGGACCAGTTGGCAAGTATGAACTTGGTATTCTCAAACCTCTAAACAGTTTGTTTGTAAAGAATTTAAGGTCATCTATCTCACCTAGGTTAGTTCCACCTGGTAGTGTATCAACTTTAGATCCTCTTCCTTCTGCTGTTTGTGGAAAGAAGTAATCCTCATTGATCGACATTGGATTGTAAGTGGCATCGATATAGTTTACACCACCTGATGTGCTTGGAATTCTTCTTTGGTTGATTTCATTTTTGACTCTCTCAACGAATTGCATAGCCAAGTGTGTTGGCATATTACCTACGTCGATGTAGAACACTCTTCTTTCAGGTGCTCTTTGTACTCTGTAAATGATTATTGCGTCTTCTAGTAATTCTTTTTGTTTGTAAACTTTGAAAATTTGTTCTAGCACAGATTGTCCAAACGGAAATAAGTTGTCTAAACCATCTGACATACTCAAATGTATTACGTTGTCAGCATTGATTGTATATTGATTCATTGTTCTGTAGAATCTACCACCTTGTCCAGCGCCGGCCTGTTGATTTACACCTTGTCCAGCACCTGCATAATTTTGATTGTAAGTTCCGCCACTTCCACCGCCACCGTAAACTTGGTTTGGTGTAATTTGTGTTGCTGATAATCTTTGTAAGTTTGGATTTATATCTCTTACAACATATTGTTCAGGAGTTTTTCCTTCAGATTCGTTTACAATAATTCTATCAACTTTTGCAGAATCAATGTATAGCCATTTGTTTGTTTCAGGATCTCTTATGAAAAAACAATCTCCGTATTTCAAAGAGTTTCTGATTATTCTAAAAATTCTTTTATTAAATTTATTTGCTTTTGTCCATTGTTGTAATGCTTTCTTTAAAAGTTTTACTTCGTGACTAGTAACTTCGTCTTTAAAACTTAAATCAAACGGAGTTTCATTTTCAGCATTTTTTTGTGAACAAAATTCTGCAAGTATATCTAATGCCGCATTGATTTCTGAATCAGAATCCATTTGGTCATATTGAAAATATCTTTGTATCCTGTTTGGGTGTCCTGTGTAAACATCAGGTAGGTACGATGAGTAATTTCTTTTTGCAAAATTCGGTCTGCTATCTCCCGATATAGGAGAAAGGTTAGCGTCTTTAAAATATTTTTTCCAAGCCATACTTTATTATATAATACTTTCCGTCTTGTTTGCAAGTCTTCTTTGCGTAATATTTGTATTTTTTGCAGTTTCGTTACCAACAGCGACAAGTGTATTTACGCCTTTATTCATAGATTTCATTTCCGTTACTGCACTAATTAGTGAGGTATTCATATTATCCAATTTACCAGCCAACATAGTGAAGTTTGCTGTAGATCCACCTGTGCTTTGCCCTGCATTATATTCTGCCGTTTCTGTTGGACTTAATACTCTTTCTCCGGAGTGTAAACTTGTTAAAACATTCTTAGGTTCATAAGGCAATCCAAGTGTTCCCATTGTTCCATATTGTCTTCCGCCGATAGCATTACCTATCATACCACCTGCCATACCACCTAGCATCATTCCAACTGGACCAAAAAATGCTCCTAGAGCCGTACCAGCCAATGTACCTATTGCTCCTGCGTTGTTTGACTTGTCGTCATCCATTAAATTTCCTACTGCACCGGCGGCACCTAACCCAGCACCTAGTATTCCACCACCTCTTAAAACTTTAGCACCTAGGCCTAATCCTTTACTGCCCATGCCTCGTCCCATAGTACCACCAAATCCCATTCCTCCCATACCTGGACCAACGCCTGCCATTTTTAAAGCGGCATAAGTTCCTGCTGTTATTGGTGCGGCATCTCTCATCATTCCAACAGAGCCTTCAATGACTTTTGCCGAAGCGAACAAGGCCGCTTTGGTACCTGTGCTTAAATTTGTAATTTTTTCTGATAATCCATTCATTGTGTTGTTCAATGATCCCGGACCGTCACCTAGTATACTTCCTACGAATGCCTGGAATCCTGTTTCAACACTTTGTATGGCACTCGAAGCTCTTTTTGATGCATCTTCGAATTGTGTTAACTGTCTTGTCAATGCCTCTGCTTCTGCACGTTGCTCTTCCGTCATATTGGTTGTGTCTAGAGTTGCAGTGGCAAGTTTGTTTACTTCAGCAAATAGTCTTGCAAAATCTACTGTACCAGTTTGTGCTACATTTGCCAAGGCAGTGTTTGATCTTTTAGCCGCATCTCTTAAACCAACTAATGCTTCTTCAGTTGAAATACTTCCAGCAGTCAATTGTTGAATTATAGCCGATGCCTCGGGTATGTTCATTATCAATTGTTGTGCGGCATCTGTTACTGGCACGCCTGCGTTAGCAATCAAATCTTGGAATCCTTCTGCCAATCCTGGTGCAAGTTTTTCTATACCAGCAGAGAAGCCTGCCAATCTTTGAGCAGTCTCTTCTGTCTGTTGTCCTAAGAAAGCAAGGAATCTTTCATTGGACATTTGAGATTCAATTGTTTTTGAAAGTTCTTCTCTCTGGATACCAGTAAGTCTTGCTAGTCTATCTAATTGTAAAATTAATCTTCTTCCTGACTGTAACTGTTGTGTTGTTTGCCCTTGTACAAAATTACCTGTTCTTCTTTGTAATGTCAGGTTGGTGATTAGTTGTTCATTAATTTCTTCTACCGTTAGTCCTAATGGTGCAAGTGCTTGTATGTTCTGTTGTCTGAATGTTTCAGAAAAGTTAGCAAACTCTTTGGCACCTTGTGTGGTTGAACCGAACAGTTGAGCAAGTGCCTCTGAATTTTTTCCTATAAGGTCAACAAAATCTGTTAATGGTAATCCTGCTCTGGTTGCCGTTTCCCGTAATTCAACCAGACTCTGAGAAAACGTACCACCCACTGAGGACAATGTTCTAAATGATTGTACAGACCTGTCAAAACTAGTACCAACTCCTGCCAGTACTTTTCCTATGGGACCAAATTCTTTTAACGCACTTGTAAAATCTGAGATACTACCTGTACCTTCGTATAGAGCTTCGCCAAATTCACCAACAAAATCTGCTGTGTTTCTTGCCGCTCTACCAAATCTCGAAGCAGAAGTTTCTGACATTCCCATACTGCCACCGAGTTTTTTGAAATGTTCTGCTAAATTACCTTCCGCTCTTAAAAGTCGCTCTTTTGCTCTGATTTCGTCCTTGAATAGTTTGGTTTCTTTGGCACCTTTGGCCTCCATGTCTTTTACCGCTTTGGCATTGGCTCTACGCCAGTTTTCGAGGTCCCGAGTACTGGTAACTTTACGTAATTCGTCTAATATTTTCTTTATTTCTTCGTCCATTTTTAAGCACCATTATATACGCATATAAATATTGACATACATACGTTAATAAAGTATATTTATAGAACTAGAAAATGACTGAAAATACAAATCCATTAAGCAAATACTACAGGCAACCGGCTGTATACATTAAATTCCCAAGTGGCGGAAATTACCCTCCACACGTGCTTGAACGTTCTCCGAGCGGAGAATATCCAGTGCTACCAATGACAGCCAAAGATGAGTTGGCTTTTAAAACGCCAGATGCTATGATGAATGGACAAGCGACAATCGACGTGATTAAATCTTGCATTCCAAACATCAAAGATCCTTGGCAGTTGGTCAGTTACGATATGGACACCATATTGATAGCGATCAGGATTGCAAGTTATGGTGAAAAAATGGATATGAACACAACAGTACCTGGTGCAAATGAACAGGTGACACAATCAATTATGTTGCCCGAACTGTTGGATAGATTATCCCAGGAAACGATCACAAACAGTTGCAAATTGAAGGACGGTCTGGCAATCACAGTGAGACCTTTGATCTACAAACAGATAATTGAAAGCCAAATTAGAACATTCCAACAACAAAGAATCTATATGCAGGTACAACAGTCTACCACAATGACCGATGATGAGAAAACACAGAAATTCACGGACAGTTTCAAAATGCTTACTGACCTAAATTCATCGCTGTTGTTGAGCAACATAGAAAAAATAACATTGCCAGATGGAAAAGAATCAGTATCTGATCCTGCACAGATAAAGGCATTCGTTGACAATGCAGAATCAAAACTAATCAAAGAAATAGAGGAAGAGTTAGCAAAAATAAGATTGCAAGGTTCGGTGCAACCGATTCCAATGAAAGCCACAGAGGAACAGATCAAGAATGGTGCGCCTGCAACTTATACAATACCAATAACTTTTGATAACTCAAATTTTTTCGTATAAAATTGCTGACACTCACGCAATCTGACTTGATAAAGTATTTCGAGAATCTAGAGAACGAAGGCAAAAATCTCAAACACGAGTTACTAAAAATGTGTTGGTATATGCGTGGCGGAATTACCTACCAAGAAGCACTGGTAATGGGTGTGCAAGAACGTGAAATGGTAGCAAGTATAATAAAAGAGAACCTGGAAACTACCAAAAAAACTGGTCAACCTTTCTTCTAAATCATTATATAATACTTTAATGGCATACAAAAAGACGGATAATTAACTGTTACATGACAACTAGAGACCTAGTGCTTGAGCTCAAGGCAAACATCCAAGACCTGCAAAACGAAAAAGCAGACATGGCTAAAACTATTGCTAGTAAAGAGAGCAGAATCAAGCAAATATTAATTAGACTGGAACAAACCAATTCTGATTTGGAACACGCAGGCAAACACGCCGCGAAAGTTCAAAAAGATAATGATGGTTTAAAATCCGATAACACCACATTAAAAGCCAAATTAGAAACCACAGAAAAACTTTTAGATACAGCCACTACAAGACTTAAGGCATTAGAAGGTCACATCGAAGAAGATCCAGAAGAAGACGAAGATACAGAATCAGAACAGTAAAGGTCAATACAAAGATGGCTTACAGCCATCTAAACTTCGCTACGCTCGTTTATTTCTTAATTTACGCAAACGCAAAAATAACTTGAACGCATATTGCGTCCTATGTGCTAGATGTTAGTCATAGTTCTGCTATTTCTAGCAGAACGACTTACCCATGTGCTGAGTTTATAGTCACCGTATATCGCTGTCGTAACTGGGCGGTTGTGCTGTACCCATTTGCTTGTTCTATCCAACGCGAGCCTACCAAATCCTTATACGATAATCTTTGGTAAACCTGGAGTTGCTTTTTCTCAGAGCTCCTTCATTTTTGCCGTTTGCACCCAGTGATTCGCCGCTGTTGTTACAGAGTAGTTCACTCTCCCTATGATGATGCTATGTTTGCCTGATTGAATTTATGATGTGCCTATCACTTACTATTATATCAATAAGAAAATTATAGGTCAATCAATTTGAGTCTAAATACCAATATGCAAGAATTTTTTGATAAAAACAATTTCAAAAAGAAATTCAATGTATGGGAAGAAATAATCAAATTACCAATTGGATATATTAAGTTAGATATTGATTTTCCTGCAGATCAGTTTTTAGATGAATGTTTGGCACTAAAAGACAAAGCCAAAACATTTAGTTTTACACGTTACCAAAAGTTTGATAAAGAAGAACCTGGTTGGACTGGATTAGCATTAGCAGAAAACGAAGATGTTAGTTTTAGATCAATATCATACAACCACGCACCAAAATTATCCGCTTGGTTCAAAGAGTCTGGATTGTTTAATTTTTCAAACGCAGAGAAAGATAAAATACACATTCATTTTTTAGAGCCAGGAGCAAGTATACCTATACACAGAGATTATGAAGATAACAATTTATCAGGTATTAACTTTGCTGTAACACAACCCCAAGGTTGCAAATTTTTAGTTGATGAGTACGGAGAAATACCTTTTGAAAAACCGGGAGATGTATTTTTAGTACAAATAGGAAAAGATCATTCGGTTTACAATAATAGTGATGATTTAAGAATACATATTTTACCAAAAGTTCCAATAAACGAACAAAAAATCGTAGAAAGGATTTTATTATAATGTCAAAATTTTGGACTCACAAAGGAAAACCAGTAAAAGAACTACCCGAATGGTGTGCTGG
>PVBE010044872.1_pt1 | contig 10314 bp, 10 predicted proteins | sample 1631181 | NCBI WGS metagenome assembly PVBE01 (sample SAMN08397723, study PRJNA350692) | Marine metagenome, whole genome shotgun sequencing project. | isolation source: water | place: Pacific Ocean | collected 2012-04 | reverse complement strand
TCCCAGAGCCGCATGCAGTAATCCGTGTCCTCGTAATAGGCTGGTTTGAAGGATTCGTCGAACCCACCCATCTCGCCGAACAGGTCCCGCCGTGTGAGGAGAAACGCCCCGGAACAGTAGTCGATATCGCGACGGTACATGTAGGGTCCGGCGAACGGGTCGTCCCCCCGGCCGTATCCAGAACAGGACCCGTCCTGCCAGACGATGCCCCCGGCCTCCTGGAGTGTGCCGTCTGGATAGATGAGTTTGCCGGCGACGGCGCCGGCGTCGTCCGTGTCCTGGAGAGTGTGGAGTGCGGAAGCGATCGCACCAGGAAAGACTTCGGTATCGTTGTTCAGAAACAGCAGATTCCGGCCCCGAGCCTCACTTGCGCCCTGATTTGACGCCGAAAGAAATCCTTCGTTGCGGCTATTGCGAATGATTTTCGCACCGTGAATGCGATCGAGGAGCTTCCGAGTGTCGTCGGTGGAGGCATTGTCGACGATGACTATTTCCAGATCGTGTTTGTAGTCTTCTGAGAGCGAGCGGAGGCAGGCCAGCGTCAATTCCGCACGGTTAAACAAGACAAGAATGACAGAGAGTTCAGGCTTCCTGGAAGACGGGATCGTCAAACTGGAATCGGATACAAAAAACGTGTGGAGCCCGACGGATGACATCGAGGCAAGACGATGCCGGGTTGGATCGGGTGCCCCCTGGAACTGAGTATCCTTGTTCATCGCTGAGCTCCGAGCTTCATAGGGTAACAGTTACTTTCGGTTGCTCAAACTGTTAGGGCCCGCTCAACAATAATTTCTGTGAAGTTATTGTTGAGTGGGCCCTTAGCGCGGAAAATCCTTCGGCACGATGTGGAGATTCCACCAGACAGTCGGACCGTTCTCGTCCTTACGCAGCGTCACGCGATCGGATCCGATTTCGATGGTACCGCCACCTTCCCTGCCGTAACGAACTTCAGCGCCTGCCGGAATGCGCACCGGGAACGTCAACTCGGGTTCCTGTTGGTCCAGGAAAACTCCGTTGGGCGCTCCCGTAACAAGTGAACCCGGGTACTCGTTTCCTGCGGGAATGTCCTGGACCAGCGGGCTGAATTGGACGAAGTCCACGTGATCGAACGGCACCGAGGACAGAACGAAGGGAACCAGGCCGAGCCGGCTGTCATGGAAACCCGCGCCGGCTTCTTCGTTCAACGTCCGAACCGGAAACGAATCGTTCAAGTCCCAGCCGGCCATTCGGACCAGCAGAGGCTCTAAGACCGGTGCCAGCCCGTAACGGTATGCACCGGCCTGACGAACGATCAGGTCGCCCCCGCCAGGGCTCGTGTCCTCCTTGTCCAGGGTCTCTATGCCGTTCTGTTCCAGGTAGAACCTCAAGCCGGATTCGGCGGCTCCCCAGACACGGAATCCCTGATCCCGGACTGGAACCATTGTGTCCTCCACCCAGCCCCGGTAGGAATTCACGAAGCGGTAATCCGCCATGGCAATGGTTAAAGACAGCGCGAGCGTGAGGGCCAGAGCGGCACCCGCCCGGACCGGGGTGGCGTCACGGAATAACAACAGGTACAACGCTGGAAGGGTCAGGAGGATATAGCGGGCGTTGATCATGTCGCCGACTAAGACGAAGAAAGCCAGAACCGCCAGGATCCAGAGCAGCAGGAATGCGTGGTCCTGCCGAGGTGCCCCATTCCCTCGGAAGCTTCCCAGCCCGACAGCCCCCAGCATGGACAATCCTGAAGTGGACAGAAATATAAACCAGGATCGGTATGCCAGGGAACTCCACTCCATCGGCAGGGTCACAGCGGCTGAGACGACGAAGGCCGCTGCCACTATACGGCACCAGTCTCCTCGTCGAAGTCGCGTCAGGAACAGGAACGAAAACGGAAACACGCCGACACCGCCGAGAAAACTGAATGTCGCAGCCAGGTTATCGAACGAGGAGCGCGTTTGGGATATGACGAAACGTACCGTGTCGGTCAACGGAAACCGTCCGAAGTGAACGGTCATTGCCGTCAGCCAGATTGACAAAGCGATCGGCGCTGCGGCCAGGGCAACCAGCTCCAAAGTGTTCCTCCGACGGTAGAGTGCCCACATGAACAGGCAACCGAGGGGGACCAGGGCCGTGTAGCCCATACCCACGGCCAGGATGAAACAGAACGCCGCCGGTGCCAGCCGATTCGGTTTCCCGTCGACGTGGTCGAAATAGAGCATTGTCCCGATCAGGAGGAAAGCGATCATCGGCAAGTCCATCATGATCGTGTGGCTCATTACGAAAAACGCGGGGCTGAGGGTAAACAGCAAGGTCACCATAAGAGGCGCTTTGGTGTAGCGGCGGGCGAGCCCGTGAAAACCGATGGCGGCCATGATCGGGAATATTGCGAAAAGCAGGCGAAATGGGGCTTCTTCAAAGCCTCCAACGATAAGGTCAACAAGCGCCAGATAGTATTCTCCAACCGGCGGATGGGTATGGCTGGCGAAATCGGCCTGACGTGTTCCGAAGAAGAGCAGCGGTGTATCGCTGGGGAACATCCAATTAGCCTGCGCGGACCTTGCCAGCAGCAGGAAAATATGTTCATCCATGTAAAAGGCGCGGTCTGCGAACGGGAGGATGCCGGCGAGGACGATCAGGGCGAGCAGAACCCAGGTGACCCACTGTTTTTCGATCCCCACCTTCATGATGGTTTGCGCACCTTGTAGAGACGAATCACTTCACCGTTGGGCAACGGGAACCACTCCAGGACTTCGAACTGCTCCGGATGGTCCATGACGTGCTGATTGACCCCCGTTTCCTCTGGGGCGAACGAGCCGGGATAGGTTTCGGCCCCTTCCGACAGTAATATGAAGTCGATGTTCCGGATCGTTTCCTGGCCTTGACCGGACAGCCTCTGGATGACTACCTGATCCTTTCTGGCGAGCGCATAGAACTCGAATGCCTGAGAATCGAACCTCGGAATGTCCGGGATCAAGCCGAGCCGGACTTGCCGACCGGCCGAAAGTTCCTTGATGCGGTCCAGCACGTAAGGGATTTTCCAGTCCTCCTTCTTCGGGCGGCCCCAAAGATCGAAATGGCTCTGTGTGTAGAGGTTCCAGTCCCAGGAGATCGGACCCTGGACGCCTCTGGCGATCACGACTCTTTCAGGAAGAGCTCGAATTCCGAATGAGACCAGGTAATGCTGAAGCATCAGAAACGGAAGCAGCACAGCAAGCCAGGCTTTACGGGATTCGAAGATGGAAGCGCTGATCAGGGCAACGGCGGGAAGGATGGGAACGCTGTATCGCGGATCCTTATTTTGAAACAGCATCAGGCCCAGCCAGCCACTGAGGATCCACAGGAATACCGGAACCCACTCCGACTTCGAATCCCTTGCCAGCCAGACCGATCCGGCCACGAACAACCCGAAGAGCGGAAGGAAGAGCTGGTAGCCCTCCAGTGCGCGGACGTAGAAGATTACGGCTTGCCAGCTGGATCGTGCCGGGTCGCCTTCTGCGACGCCCCCGGCGGTGTTGAGGGCCAGGAAATCGGACAGGACGGCCCATTGCGGCACGTACCAGTACGATGCGACTACGACTGCGACGACCACTGCCAGAGAAGCTTCCTTCCAACGGTGGCGAGCGAACCATAGCGCAGGCAGGAAAAGAAAAAGTCCAAATGTCCATTTCGTGAGCATTCCCAGTCCGCATATGAGACCGAACAACACGGTCAAGCGGCGATTCCGGAAACCGTCGCTTTCCAGCAGGATCCAGAATGCCAACGCCACCAGGCTGGTGAGCCAGTAGTCGATGAGTGTTTCCCGCGACAGCCAGAGGACGAAGGGATAGAACCCGACCAGGGTTGCCGCGGTTGCTCCCGCAATCGGCGAAACCAGTCGTCGCCCGATGAAATACGTCGAACCCATCAGGATCGCAAGGGCCGGGATGTTTGCTAGCTGTGCGGAACTGGTAGACACGCCGAAGATCCAGTAGAAGCCGGCGACGATGGAATGATACAGGGGGGGATAGAAGCCGCTGAGCGAGCCGATGGTTGCGAGCGCGCCCGCGCCATCTTCCGAGATGGCGTTCAAAATCCTCAAGGCTCCGGACTGATGTGCCGCCATGTCCCAGAACGGAGGGCGCCCGTCCCGCGCAATCCAGATCAGGTTGCAGACCGTCAGGTACAGAAATGAGAACCCGAGCAGAAATCGGTGTCGCATAGTAGTAAACCGATTGATAATAACAAATTGCGAAGGAGCGAGCAGCGATCAGCAGGTAGCCGGCAGTTCGGAGACGGTCGCTGACCTGCTCCCTGCCGCCCGCTGACCGCTACTAGTTCCAAGCTGTGGACAAATGCAAGATATGACGACGGTGTGGCGTGCGTTCGCGAAAGTCAATTTGGATCTCCGGGTGCTCGGGAAGCGCCCCGACGGTTTTCACGAAATCCGAACTCTTCTGCAGGTGATAGATCTGCATGATGAGATCCGGGTGACACCTGCAGATTCATTCCGTTTCACGACGACCGCTGGACCGAAGGACGCTTCGAACCTGATCGTGCGGGCCGTTCGGGCCTTTGAACGAGAAACTTCCATTGGTGTGAACCTTCAGTTTGCCGTCACCAAGAACATACCGTCCGGGGCGGGCCTTGGCGGAGCCAGCGCCGACGCGGCCGTCACTCTGTTGGGGCTCACCCGCTGGTTCAACGTCCAGATTCCAGGCGAACGATTCCAGGGGATGTTGTGTGAATTAGGTTCCGACGTTCCTTTCTTCTCGGTCGGAGGTCGGGCGATTGCGACCGGCCGTGGGGAAGTGTTGTTTCCGTTGAGGGATTGGACGGATTATTGGCTGGTCGTAGTGAGCCCAGGGGTTTCCGTCCCCACTTCCGAAGCGTATTCATGGTTGACGCCCTCGGGTGAATCCAATAAAATTTTTAGCTTCTGTGTCCGTTTTGTGCCGCCGCATGGGTTTGCCGAGCCTGTGAGCGATTTCCAACCGAACGACTTTGAGCCGCCGCTCTTTGGTCGATTCCCCGAACTGGCTGAGATAAAACGAAAGCTGTCGGCCTCGGGCGCCCATCATGCGGCATTGACAGGCAGCGGTTCGACTGTTTTTGGCACGTTCCGCAACGAAGAAACGGCAGAGGCCGCAGCCTCGACTCTCAGCCGGGAATTCGAGGCCAGGATCGCAAGGCCGCTCGGACGAGCCGAGTACTTCGAGAGAATGTTCGGGACCAGTGACCCGTGACCTGCGGTTGAACGGGAAAGCCGACAAGGGCACACTACAGCAGGTGGGCTTAGCCGCAACTGGCTGTCCCGAAAAAGCTCCCTGGCGTGGGGGGACCGTCCCGGCGTTGGCGTTCCCGAAGACGGTTGGTTAGCATCACAGTCGGAGCCCTCGACTCGGTTCAGGTTTGAGCGGGGACGGTGGGCCCGACGCTAAGAGATGGTTATTGGGGCGTCGCCAAGCGGTAAGGCACAGGTCTTTGGTACCTGCATACGGAGGTTCGAATCCTCCCGCCCCAGCTTGATTTGATAATGTGCTCTAGACAGGTGGTTACAAGGATATTCGCATGACGAACGATCTGAAGGTTTTTACCGGAACGGCAAACCCGACCCTGGCAGATGAAGTTTGCCAGCATCTGGGATGCAAGCTCGGCGACTGCTCGGTCACGCACTTCGCGGATGGTGAAATATATTTTCAGATACTGGAAAATGTTCGTGGCGCCGATGTTTTCGTCATCCAGCCGACCTGTACTCCGGTCAATTCCAACCTGATGGAAATGGTCCTGATGATGGACGCGTTCAAGCGATCCTCGGCGAGGCGAATTACGGCGGTCGTGCCCTACTTCGGTTATGCCAGGCAGGATAGGAAGGACAAGCCACGCGTTCCCATTTCGTCGAAAGTCGTGTCGGACATTCTTTCGTTGGGAGCTGACCGGCTGATGACGATGGATTTACACGCGGCACAGATCCAGGGGTTTTTCGACATCCCTGTCGATCACCTTTTCGCGGCTCCCGTTCTGATTGATTTTTTTAAGAAGACCGAGCTACCCAATTTGACCGTCGTGTCCCCTGATGCGGGTGGTGTCGAACGAGCCCGGGCGTTTGCGAAGCGACTTCACGGAGAACTGGCCATCATCGACAAGCGGCGGACTGAGGCCAACGTGGCCGAAGTAATGAACGTGATCGGCGATGTTCGGGGACGTACGGCTCTGATCGTCGACGACATAGTGGACACTGCCGGCACGCTTGTAAACACGGTCGTCGCTTTGTACGATGCCGGAGCGGAAAAAGTCTATGCCTGCAGTACTCACGCGCCTCTTTCAGGCCCTGCTATGGACCGCATTCGTGAGTCCCGACTGGAGGAATTGGTAACGACCAACACCATTCCGTTACGTCCGGAAGCCCTCGAGAGTGGGAAGGTCCGCGTGTTAAGTGTCGCAAATCTCTTGGCGCGCGGGATTCAGTCCATTCATGACGAGACTTCCGTCAGCGTTTTGTTTATCTGAAGTAAGGTATAGCCGCCTCCAGGCCAACCCCTGTCGTGCGGCATGTTTTGTTGGGGAAAAGGAATAATCATGGCAGAAACAAGTGTAAGCGTTCAGAGCCGTTCCGAACGCGGCAAGGGTGCGGCGAAGCGGCTTCGTCGGAGTGGGCTGGTGCCCGCTGTTGTGTACGGCGGGTCCAAGGAAACGGAGGCGGTCGCACTTGATCCCAAGGCGATCTTGAAGGTTCTCCGGTCTGAAGCGGGCCGCAATACGATCCTGACCCTTGACATCGAAGGGGGCAGCCAGGACAACGTCATCTTGAAGGACTGGGTGGTCGACCCTGTCTTGGAAACAATCCTTCATGCGGATTTTCAACGTATTGCGATGGACAAGATTCTGCGGGTCACGATACCCATCCTGATCCGCGGTGAGGCCATTGGTGTGAAGGCCGAAGACGGCTTGCTCGATCTGGTCATGCGCGAAGTAGGAGCGGAGTGCTTGCCAGCCGACATTCCGGAGCGAATCGAGTGCGACGTTACTGACTTGCATCTGCACGAGAGCATCCGGGTTCGCGATCTGCCGGTCCCCAAAGGGGTGACGATACTTGATCAGCCAGACAGCGTGGTCGCCCACGTGGTGATCATGAGGGCTGAAGAGGAGGAAGTCGCAGCCGAAGGCGAGGAAGTCGAAGGTGTCGAGGCCGAGGCCGAGGGTGAGCCTGAAGTTTTGGCGAAAGGGAAGAAAGAGGAAGAAGCGGGCTCGTAGGAGCCTCGGCGCACATGGAGACCGAGGCCCGGGAACGAGATTTGGAAGACGTTGGTCCCTGGCTCATCATCGGATTGGGGAATCCCGGCTCCGAATACAGGGATACTTACCACAATGTGGGTTTCCGGGTGGTCCACTTACTGGCCGAGCGGCTAGACGTCACTTGCGGGGATCGGTTGGGTTCGGCGCGTGTCGCACGGACCAGTGCTGGAGGGGTCGAGGCTGTCCTTGTACAACCCCAGACGTACATGAACCGAAGCGGTCGGGTGTTACCGGATTTGTTCGATTGTTTCGGTTCCGACTCCAGGATTCTAGTCGTTTCAGATGACCTGGCTTTGCCGATCGGAAAGATCAGAGTCCGCGAAAGAGGTTCAGCCGGCGGCCATAATGGACTAAAATCGATAGGTTCGGCCCTCGGTTCGGACGATTACCTGAGGGTGCGCGTAGGAATTTCCCCGGATCGATCGATAGACGACACCAGGGATTACGTCCTTTCTCCCGTTGCGAGACCGGACCGGGACGTACTCGGAAGCGCCGAAAAGTTGGCCGCTGACGCGGTGGAACGTATACTGTCGGATGGCGCTCGATCTGCGATGTCGATCTTCAACGGCATGGACGTTTCCGAAGGAGACTGATCCGGGCGGCCCGTGGTCGACACCCCAGCGGCCTCTTACAGCAGGCTTCGAGGAGAGCGAATTTGAATCCGGTGTGACATTCCAAATGGTCGCACCGCAACAAAAAAAGGGTTTTTAGGCAAGCTGATGCGAAATTACGAGATCATGTTTATCGTCGACCCGAACGTGCCGGAAGACGAGATCGAAAAGATCAATTCTCAGGTTGAAAGTGTCGTAACCGATGCGGGTGGCAACATTGCACAAGTCGAGATGATGGGCCGGAGGAGACTGACTTACGAGATTAATCGGTCACGTGAAGGGTTTTATGTCTTGTTGACGGTGGTCGCCAACGGCGAAATCATCAAAGAGGTCGAGCGGCGGTTTCGAGTGATGGACTCTGTTCTACGCTATCTGACCGTTCGGACTGACGACGAATCAAAGAAACTGGAAAAGATACAAGCGCGCCATGACAGGAAGACGGCCCGCCGGGAGAGCAATCGGCCAGCCTCTGAGGTCGAGCAACCGGCTGTAAGCTGAGCGTAGCGAGCAGTCCTCGGCCGATTCTCCGGCCGGTTCAGCAGTAGATCACCAGCGAGAAACGTTCCCAGGCTGATTGGCCGCGGGTCGAAAGCGTTCAACACAAGGAGAACTTAGTGTCAGGACAAAGGCAGTTCTATCGACGGCGAAAGGTTTGCAAATTTTGTGTCGAAAAGATCGATGTGATTAACTACAAGGATGTGAAGCTTTTGTCGCAGTTTGTCCCTGAACGCGCAAAGATCCTTCCACGGCGGATTTCGGGTGTTTGTACTCCGCATCAGCGTCGACTGAGCGACGCGATCAAGAAGGCCCGCAGCATCGCCTTGTTGCCGTTTACGACCGATTGACGGGTTACGGCGGCGAATTCGCAAGATCTTCCACGATCGTCCGCTCTTGGAGGAGAATAGGAAAAACAATGGAAATCGTTTTGAGGCAGGCTATCGACAAGCTTGGCAGTGTCGGAGATGTGGTCCAGGTCAAGGCCGGATATGCCCGGAATTACCTGCTACCGAGGAAACTGGCGTATGTTGCAACACCCGGCAACCTGAAGATCATCGAGCAGGAAGGCAACAGCCTGGCCCGCCGCGAGACCCAGCAAAAGGAAGAAGCGGAGAAGGTGCGGGAAATGATGGCGGGAGTCGAAATTGTCCTATCTCGTCGCGTGGGAGAACACGAAGCGTTGTACGGTTCGGTGACAACTTCCGACATTGCCGAGGAACTTGAGAAGAAAGGGTTTGAGGTCGACAGGCGGAAAATTGGGCTGGACGGACCCATCAAGACATTGGGCGAGTTCGACATTCCGGTCCGGCTTTTTCGTGACGTTATCGCCGAAGTCAAGTTGCGAGTGGAAGCCGAAGAGGAAGAAGGATCCGACCAGGATCCCGCTCCGGAAGCCGAGGCGGAATAGTCGAAAGGAACTCGGCCGAGATCGTTCGAACTGACGGCCAGAAGTTGAAACCCCCGTTTGGCGCGGGTTTGGTTTGAACTTCTGGCTTTTGTTTTTCTCGAGCGTTATTCTTTTGCGACGCCATGACTCGTGAAGCCATAGAACGCCCCTTACCCCACAACGTCGAAGCCGAAAAGTCGGTCTTGGGATCGATACTGGTCAATAACGAAAATTATTACCAGGTCGTTGAAACCCTTCGACACGAAGACTTTTATCTCGACGCCCACCGGGTCATTTTTCGCACGATGACCGAGATCTTCGGTGCTTCGAAAGCCGTTGATCTGATTACCATCCAGGACGCATTGAATCGGTCCAACCTACTGGAGTCATCCGGTGGGATCGCCTACCTGGCAAGTCTTCTGGATGGCATCCCCCATCTTGTCAATATCGAACACTACATCCAGATCATTCGAGAGAAGTCGCTTTTCCGGCAGTTGATTCGAGCTACCAACAGGATCATGTCGGATTGTTTCGAACAGAACGAACCGGCCGAGGAAATCCTGGATCACGCCGAACAGTCGTTTTTCGAGCTGTCGGAAAACCGCCTCCAGACAGGTCTGATGGCTGTCAAGGATCTGGAGGTTGACGCCCACCGGTTATTGGAAAAGCTCTACACCGAACGGGAGATGATCACCGGTGTTGCAACTGGCTTCAACGACTTCGACCGTATGACTTCCGGCCTGCAGCCATCTGATCTTGTCATTCTTGCGGCTCGGCCCTCGATGGGCAAGACAGCCATGGCGCTCAACTTTGCGGAGCACGTTGCGCTCAGATTGGGGTCGCCCGTTGGAATCTTCAGCCTGGAGATGTCCAAGGAACAGTTGCTGATGCGGTTCCTGTGTGCCGAATCGATGGTCGACGCTCACCGGGTTCGAACCGGGTATCTGTCTAAGGACGACTTCGGAAAGCTGATCGACTCGCTGGGAAGGATTGCGAACTCGTCAATTTTTATCGACGATTCCTCAACGCTGACCATCATGCAGATGAGAGCGAAAGCACGTCGAC
>PVBE010204135.1_pt1 | contig 10315 bp, 10 predicted proteins | sample 1631181 | NCBI WGS metagenome assembly PVBE01 (sample SAMN08397723, study PRJNA350692) | Marine metagenome, whole genome shotgun sequencing project. | isolation source: water | place: Pacific Ocean | collected 2012-04 | reverse complement strand
TGTCACCCCGAAGCGCGTCCAGCGCCACCCGGGCCTTGAACTCCGCCGTGAACCGGCGCCGTTTTGTCATCTCGTATTCCTCCGTTATCCGGCGGAATACACCTTAGCAACCTGTCCGATTTTCTGGGACCACCTCAGACCGTCCGAGTTATTTTTAACGAGATCATCCATACTCTCGGCTAGTGCGAGTGATGGGATCACGACAATCAATAGAGCGGTTAAAAAGATCAGTCGGGTCATCACGTTATGCCTCCCGGAGTGATATTAGTCACTGACTACCTACGATCCGACGGGTCCATGTATCCAAATCTCATTTCGGATCCGAAACACGACTAGGATCGACTTAAACGGTCGCAGAGTCGATTGTCGGTAACCGGATGTCGGTATCCACTACAATGACCTGATCGATTGTGTAGCGACGTCTGAGTCAGGTTTCGGATGGTGATCCCGACAGGACTCGAACCTGTGACCTACTGATTAGGAATCAGTCGCTCTATCCGGCTGAGCTACGGGACCATTACATCCACGGTCGAACATATACGACGTGAGGGCTTTGGAAAGGGTACTGCGTGTCTCGGGGCACCGATCTCATTTCGGATCCGAAAGGAGAATCGTGAGAATCACTGTTCACTAATCGTTTACTTTAGAAAAATGAATGGAATAACGTTTATTTGTCAATGTGTTGAGATAGAGAAAGTTATTAGGAATCCTGTATTCTATCAGACTAAGCTACGGGCCCTCTGGACAGAATTTTAGTGCAGGGTGATGAGGGCGAGGATGGAGTTGTGCTGCTTCCGTACCGCTAATCTAGGGTGTTCGTTTTACTGCCCAAGTCGGACGTGTGCACGCTGCCGCCCACCTGACCGAAGGTCAGACCTGGGCGCTCGCCAATCTTAAGTTGCGCATAGGCCACATGAGACTCGAGCAGTATGGGCCAAGGATAGGCGCTATAGGCTTTCGGGATGGCGCCACAGAAGGCAGCCGTGGCATCGGTCAGCATAAAGTCCCATGTTAATCGCAAGACCCCATGTTAGTGACGAGTCGCCAGCATACCTAATAAAGCTTGTCCCTGTCGCCGTCATGCCTTGCCTGGATCACGATAATGCGTTCCGGACTTTCTCTGCTCATCGCCCTTGCTTTCGCCCTGCCCGCCGAGGCGGATGATGCCGATATAGCAGCTGGCGCAGCCTTGTTCGCGACCCACTGTTCATCCTGCCACGGTATCGCCGCCCGCGGTGCCGCCGGACCCAATCTGAGGGATGAAGAGACCTATTACGGTAACGGCTACGACGACATCTTCGACGTTATTCTGAATGGCGTGAAGAATAAGCCCATGAAGGCTTGGCGTGATCGCTTGACGGTGTCCGAGATCGAACAAATCTGCACCTATATCGTGCACCTGCAAAACACCAATGACGGTGCCACTGAAGCGACTAATGAGTTGGGCCGCTATCGCATGTGATAGCGCCACGGTCCACCCGGACCGGATCGTACGCCGCTGCGCCGCGAGGTCTCTAGCAATGCCCGCTGAGGGAGCCGCATTTATGAGCATAGATGTGGTCGGCTACTCACGTCTCATGCAGGACGACGACGAGGCAATACTGGAGACACAGCGCCTCATTCCTGAGGCGATGGGGGGTTGGCCGATATCAAGAAGGCCTGCTCAACCATTTCATGGAAGGCTTGCGCAAGGCTGAGCCCAAGGTAGGGGTGGCCCCTATCATCGGGGGTTGGCACAAGGATTGAGTGCAATCGCTACCTCCTGTATGACATGGCCATGACGGACGCGGCGGCAAGGTTTTCAGCGACACCTCCGCCGGACAAGGCGGCGGCGTTCCGACGCCTGCTCACATCCCCCGATTTGCAATTCCTCTGCGAAGCCCATAATGGGCTCTCGGCGCGTATTGCTGAGGATGCGGGCTTTCTTGGTCTCTGGGCTTCTGGGCTGTCGATCTCGGCCTCGCTTGGCGTGCGCGACAACAATGAGGCGAGCTGGACCCAAGTGCTCGAAGTGGTCGAGTTCATGGCCGATGCGACGCGCGTTCCCATCATGCTCGACGGTGACACCGGCTACGGCAATTTCAACAACATGCGGCGCCTGGTGCAGAAGCTGGAGAGCCGCGGCATCGCCGCTGTCTGCATCGAGGACAAGCTGTTCCCCAAGACCAACAGCTTTCTCCATGGCGAGGCCCAGGTGCTGGCTGACGTCGATGAGTTCTGTGGCAAGATCCGCGCCGGCAAGGCGGCGCAGTCGAATCCCGACTTCTCCATCGTCGCCCGCGTCGAGGCACTGATCGCCGGCCGGGGGCTCGACGAAGCGCTGCGCCGTGCTGGCGCCTACCACGCCGCCGGGGCTGACGCGATCCTCATCCATTCAGCGAGTTCGACCGCCGACGAGGTGGTGGCTTTCCTTGATGCCTGGAATGGCTGCTGCCCGGTGGTGCTGGTGCCGACCAAGTACTACACGACGCCCACAGAGGTCTTTCGCGAGCACCGCGCCTCGCTGGTGATCTGGGCTAACCATCTGGTGCGCGCCTCGATCGCGGCCATGCAGCAGACCGCGGCGACACTCTATGCCGACCAGAGTCTGCTCAGCATCGAGAACGCCGTGGCACCGGTCTCGGAGGTCTTTCGCCTGCAAGGTGCGGCCGAGTTGGAGGAGGCGGAGCGGCTCTATCTGCCCCATGGCGATAGCCGCGCCGTGGTGCTCGCGGCGGCGCGCGGCCAGGAACTCGGTGAACTCACTGCTGAGCTTCCGAAAGCGATGCTCGACGTCGCCGGCAAGCCCTTGCTTGCGCATATCGTCGCGACTTATCGCAGCACCGGCATTTCCGACATCACCGTGGTGCGGGGCTATGGCAAGGACCGTGTTGCCCTGCCCGGCCTCGCCTTGGTCGACAACGACGCCTTTGCCGAGACCGCTGAGGTTGCCTCTCTGGCCTGCGCCATGGCGGCGGACGCCGACGGTGGGCCGCTCGTTGTCTCCTACGGTGACGTGCTGTTCCGCCGCCACCTGCTTGATATGCTGGCCGACGCCCTCGCCGCCGCCGACGATGACACCTTGGCGGCGATCGCCGTCGATACTGCCTGGCAGGAAAGCCGCAACCGCGGCCACGGCCGGCGTCCTGATTTCGTTACTGGCTCGCGTCCCTATGGCCGCAGCGCCACCATCGACAAGGTGACGTTGCAGGCCATGGGATGCGAGCTTGGTGGGCGTATTGACGGCGAATGGATGGGTCTCGTGCGCTTTAGTGCGTCGGGCGCTAGGCACCTGGCCGAGATGCTATTAGCCTGGCAGGCGGAAGATGGGCAAGGCTTGGCGAAGGCCCATATGAACCAGCTCTTCAACCGTCTGGTTGCTGAAGGCAACAGCATCTGCGTGGTCTACACCACCGGGCATTGGCTCGACGTCAATCACGTGGAGGACCTGGTGCTCGCTGGGAGCTTCGTTTGATTGTTGCCGACACCTTTCTCGATGCTGCGCATGCCCGCGGCTTCGATCTCTACAGCGGTGTGCCGTGTTCCTATCTCATGCCCTTTACCAACACAGCCATCAGCAGTCCCACGCTGAGCTATGTTGGTGCCGCCAACGAGGGCGATGCGGTGGCGATCGCCGCGGGTGCAACGCTCGGCGGTCGTGGTGCCGTGGCCATGTTCCAAAACTCCGGGCTCGGCAATGCGGTGAGCCCGCTGACCTCGCTGACCTGGACTTTCCGTCTGCCGGTTCTGATTATCGTCACCTGGCGCGGCGAGCCAGGTGGGGCGGCGGACGAGCCCCAGCACGAGCTAATGGGGCGCATTACGCCGCGCCTGCTCGAGGCCATGGATATTCCGTGGCAGCGGTTCCCTTCCGAGGACGAGGCGGTCGAGCCGACGCTTGATGTAGTGCAGAGGCACATGGTGGAAAGTGGCCGGCCCTTTGCGCTGGTTATGTCGAAAGGTAGCGTGGCGGCAAGCGCGCTGGTCGCACAAACCATGTCGCCTCGCACCGGCGCGACGGTGCCGCCGGCAATTGGCGAACCGAGCCTCGACCGCCGCTCTGCGCTCTGCGCTCTGCGTGAGGCCGCCGGTGCGCGGGACGTACTGCTGGCGACAACGGGCTTCACAGGGCGGGAGCTCTGCGCCATCGGTGACGAGGCGGACCAGCTTTACATGGTCGGCTCCATGGGCTGCATTGCCAGTCTTGGCCTTGGCCTCGCCCTGGCACGGCCGGAGCACAGAGTGATCGCCATTGACGGCGACGGCGCGCTGCTCATGCGTCTTGGTGTTCTGGCGACGGTCGGTGCGGTGGCGCCGAAGAACCTGGTGCATGTGGTGATCGACAACGGCATGCACGAATCGACCGGGGGCCAGACAACGGTTAGCGCTAGTGCCGATTTGGCCGCCGCGGCTGCGGCCTGTGGCTATGCCCGTGTGCTGCGCGCGGGCGCTTTGGCGGATATTGCCGGAGCGCTGGCTGGCGGCGACGGCCCAACACTACTGCATGTGCCGGTACGCCCGGGCGTGACATCGCCGCTGCCACGCCCGTCCGTAACGCCGGCGGGAGTGGCGGCGCGGCTGAAGGCCCACCTCGAGGCGTGAGCGGCCCCTCTCTCTGGGAAAAATTCGTTGCTGCCCTATTGGGGGGTGTGCAAAAAGCTCCGTGGCTCGTGCTCCTCGGTGCGGCCTTAGTGACCGTGCTCGCCTTCCGGGCCACGCTCGAACTCGGGTTTGATACCGCGACCGACGATATGATTTCCGAGGACGCTCGCTTCATACAGGTCTGGCGCAATATGAAGGCACGCTTTCCCACGCGGAGCGATGTTCTGGTCATGGTCGTAGACGGCGATACTCCTGACCGGGCTTTAGCCGCCGCTGACCGCATCATCGTAGACCTCGCCGCTGAGAAGGCGCTGTTTGCCGAGATGCGTCGTGCCGACGGCGGACCCTTTCTGGAAAAGAATGGTCTGCTCTATGCCGAGCGCGAGGATCTGCTCGACCTCTACGACAGCCTGGCCGAGGCGGCGCCGCTGCTGCAGCGCCTGCGCGCCGATATGTCCTTGCGCGGGTTGTTTGCCGTGGTGACGCTTGCGGGAGGCGGCGATGTGGACCGTGTTGCCTGGCTGCTGGGGCGCTTGGCGCGGGTCATCGACGCGCGTCTCGACGGCGAGGCGGCCGAACTCTCCTGGTGGGAGATCATGAGCGGCGCCGAGGCGACGGCGGCGGACCGACGGGCGTTAGTGCTGGTGCGCCTCTTGGCACGTGATCCGGATGGGATTTTTCCTCTCGGCGAAGCGCTCGATGCTGCCCGTACCATCGCTGGAGGGGTCGGCGACGGTGTCCAGGTACGCCTGACTGGCGGGCCGGCGCTCGAGTACGACGAGTTGGCAACGGCGCAAGCCGGGGCGGCACGAGCTTGCTTTTTGTCGTTGCTGCTGGTGCTCGCTATTCTCTGGTGGGCCCTGCGTTCGCCGCGGCAGATGGCGGCGGCGCTGCTGACGCTTATCGTCGGGTTGGTCTGGACGGCGGGGTTTGCGGCGCTCACGATAGGCCATCTTAATCTGATATCTATCGCCTTTGCCGTGCTGTTTGTTTCGCTTGCTATTGATTTCAGTATTCACGTCTGCTTGCGTGTCTCAGAAAGTGGCAGCGTGCGCCAGGGATCGTTGGCCGTAGCGGGTTCTCTCGGTCTTTGCGCTATCTCTACGGCCTGCGGCTTTTACGCCTTCATCTTTACCGACTATCGCGGTGTCGCTGAGCTTGGCGTGATCGCCGGTAGCGGCATGCTGATCGGGCTTGCGGCCAATCTTACCGTGCTGCCGGCGCTGCTGACCTTGTGGCCGGGCAAAGTCGTGCCGCCGCCGCTGCGCCTGCCTAAGAGTGGCCGGCGCGTGCGCCTTGCTGCGGCGGCACTGTTGGTGGGCTCGCTGTTGGCGCTGCCCTGGCTGCGCTTTGATGGCAACCCACTCAATCTCCAGAGCCCGCAGGTGGAATCGGTGAGCACCTTGCGCGATCTGATGGCGAGCGGCGAGCGCAGCCTCTGGCAAGCGGCGAGTCTGGCTGCGCATTGGGACGTGGCGGTGGCGCGGGCGGCGGCCTTCGAGATGCTAGACGAGGTCGAGAAGGTCGATTGGCTGGCGACGTTGCTACCGGCTGAGCAGCAGGCGCAAGGAGAGATTATTGCCGACATGGCCTTCGTGCTGGCGTCCGGTCCCTTCGTCCGCGACTGGCAACCGCCGGAAGTGGCCGAGCAGCGCGCCGCAGCCGCCGCGCTGGCGGAGGTAATCGCGGGTATGGACAGCGATGAGGCGCGAGCGCTAACAGGGGCGCTGGCGCGGCTCGCGGACGCGCCGGACGACGCGTTATTTGCGGTCGAGGCGGGGTTGGTGGGGGCACTGCCGGGCAGACTGGCGGCGCTCGACCTGGCGCTTTCTGCCGCGCCATTCGGGCTTGACGATCTGCCAGCTGCGCTAGTGGCGCCCTATCGCGACGCATCCGGCACTTTGCGCCTCGATATTCACCCGGCCGAGGATATCGCTACGGATCCCCAGGCACTGGCCCGCTTCGTCACCGCACTACGCACCGTCGATCCCGATGTCAGCGACGATCCGGTTATCGTCGTCGAAGCAGGGCGCGTGGTGATCGGCGCTTTTGCGCAGGCGTTGATCACTGCCCTGGTCTTGATCGCGGCATTGCTGTACGCGGTGAGCTGGCGTCTGCACGATGTCGCTGTGGTGCTAGCGCCGCTGGTGCTCGCCGCAGCCGCCATCGGCGCGGTAATGGCGGTGACGGGGCTGGCGTTGAATTTCGCCAACGTCATCGTGCTGCCGGTCTTGCTGGGCCTCGGAGTGGACAGTGCCATACATCTTCTGCATCGTCACCGCCGCGAGGGAGAGCACTCGGTGCTTCGCACGGCGACCACGCGTGGTGTCGTGTTCAGCGCTCTGACGACCATGGCGGGTTTTGGCAGCCTGGCGCTGTCACCCCATTTGGGAACCGCCAGCATGGGCCTGTTGCTGATGGTCGGTGTTAGCCTGACCACGGCCGCTGTGCTGACCGTGCTGCCGGCACTGCTGTCGCAGGGGCACTGATGCGCACGGTCATGGCCGTACTCGGGCTTGCCGGCCTGGCGCTGGCCATCGCGTTGGTGGTGCGCGAGGGCGTGGGCGCCGTGCTCGGGGTGGTTTTTGCGGCCGGCTGGAGTTTACTCGCCGTGGTCGCCTACAATGCTGTGCCGCTGCTCGCCGATGCTGCAGCCTGGCGCTGCCTCGTTTCTGGATCGCAACGACCGAGCCTTTTGGGCACGTTGGGCGCGCGTTGGATCCGCCAATCGGTGAACCAGCTACTGCCCGTGATGCAGATCGGCGGCGATGTTGTCGGCGCCCGTATGTTGCATCTAGCCGGCGTGCGCGGGGCTGAGGCAGGCGCCTCGGTGGTCGTCGACCTGACCCTCAGCGGTGCGACCCAGATACTGTTCACCCTGGCCGGTGTGGCGCTGATACTGGCGCTATTCGAGACCGAAGGCATGATCTGGCCGGTCCTCGGTGGCACGGCATTCCTGGCCTCCGGCCTGGCTGGCTTCATCGTCGTCCAGCGCAAGGGGCTATTCCGCTTTCTCGCCCGCCATCTGGAAACCGGTAGCGGCGGTATGCTCGCTTTCGTCGGTTCGGCCGAGGCCCTAGATGCGGCGGTGCGTGCCGTGCATGCCCGCCCGCGCGCATTGTGGCGCAATGCCGGCCTACAGCTGCTCGGCTGGTGCCTTGGCGTCGGCGAGACCTGGCTGGCCTGCTGGGTGCTCGGCCATCCCGTCGGTCTGGTTCAGGCCTTTATCTTGCACAGCCTGGTGCGCGCCGTGCGTAGTGCCGCCTTTCCGGTCCCCGCCGGCATCGGCGTGCAGGAAGGGAGCTTTATGCTGTTGGCTGGGATTGTCGGCCTGAGCCCGGAGATTGGTCTCGCCGTGGCGCTTGTCAAACGCGTGCGTGAGTTGGTCGGCGGTGTGCCCGGGTTGATTGCTTGGCAAGTCATCGAGGGTCGCCGCTTGTGGCGCCGCAGGACGGCGGAGTGATGCGGGCGATCCTCTTTGCCGCGGGCGTCGGTAGCCGTCTCGCCGGGGTGCATGACGGGCCCAAAATCCTACTCGAGTTCGGCGGTCACAGCCTGCTTGAGCGGCACCTGCGCCTGCTCAGCGCTTGCGGAGTGCAAGAGACGGTTTTGTGTACGGGTTACGCTGCCGATGTGATTCACGAAGCTGTCCAGGCGCTGGGTTGGACGGACCGTGTGCGCTGTCTCCACAATCCAGATTTCCGCGAGGGCAGCATCCTCACCCAATGGGCTGCGCGCGAGGCCATTGCTGCGGGCGGGCCGGTGCTGTTGATGGATGCTGACGTGCTCTACGACCAGCGCCTGCTGACACGCCTGATTGCTTCCAGTCATGCCGACTGTTTTCTGCTCGACCGTGACATAGAGCCCGGCCAGGAGCCGGTCAAGCTCTGCATCCGCGAGGGTCATCTGGTCGATTTTCGCAAGACCCCCGACCAGCCGCACGATTGGTGCGGCGAGTCGGTCGGCTTTTTCAAGCTGGCGGAGGTGACAGCAAAGCGGTTGGTCGGCTCGACTATCGCCTATATCGAGAGCGGTCGGCGCGACGACTATTACGACGAAGCCTTACGCGATCTGCTGCTCGCCGATGCGCCAGGCAGCTTCGGCTGGGAGGACATCACCGACCTACCCTGGATCGAGCTTGATTCTGCCGCAGACTTAGAACGCGCCCGTGCTGAGATTCTGCCGTACCTGGACCCTCTGCCATGAGCCACCACACTTGGGCCCACCGTTTCGTCGGCCTCGCCGTGCGACCGCTTGCCGGCACCCGCGTGACGCCGAACCAGATCACTGCGCTGCGTCTGGCGACCGGCGTTGCGGCGGCCGTAGCGCTGGCCGGCGGGCTGTTCCACATCGGCGCCGCGCTGTGGCTTGGCTCCATGCTTTGCGACCGCGCCGACGGCATGCTGGCGCGTCTCACGGGCAAGACCACGCCGTGGGGTCACAAGTTCGATCTGGTCAGCGACTTTCTTGCCACCGGCCTGCTCTTCGTCGGCCTTGGCGCCGGCCTGCGCGGTGGTGGGCTCGGCGACTGGGCGATATTGATGGGCGTCGCTGCCGGCTTCTCGGTCTGCCTGATCTTCTGGCTCGTCCAGATCATCGATGCGCGGCTGCCTGCCAACACCGCTGCCGTGCCTGGTATCGCCGGCTTCGACGCCGACGACACGCTGTTTATGGTCGCCCCCCTGATCTGGCTCGGCTGGGCCGAGGAGTTCCTGATTGCCGCTACCATCGGAGCCCTGATAGCGCTGATGATCACGATGCTAGCCTTGTGCTGGGTGGTCTGGCGAAGGTAAAACTTGTGAAAGACATACTTAAGACATTAGGAGGCGCTTCCTGGCGAGAAACAGGCGCGGCGTGTTGCCCGTTTCGATGACATGGTGGCACGTGCCGCGATAGACGCGTATCTCGCGGGAGTGGAAAAGCTGGACGGGAAATCCCATTTGAGGAATGTTTCGCTTGGTTGAGCGCGCGATACAGTCTCAATCCGACCGCGACCTTCAACTAAATCGAGGTGTCGCAGCGCGCTACCGATCAGTTGCCGACGTTTCTTCTCGGCGGCCGTCCATACAATGACCGATATCGCACGGTGGTTTTCCGCAACTATCTGATTTTTAATAATATCAAATAGAGTCGAAAATGATTCGCATCATTCTCGGAATCGATAGCCGGCACGAAATTTCCCGCCTTCTGAAAGGCGTTCTCTAACCTTTCAACGATCGAACACCGTGGTCGGGATCGAGTAGGTGAGGATGGCGAATTCCTCGCCGGGGTTGGAGTCGTAGATGCTGGCGTTGGAAAGGTGGCCGATCTGCACGCCGAGGCGCGAGGCGTCATCGAAGCGGTAGGCGAACTCGAGTGCCGAGCGGAATTCTAGTGGTCCGCCGAGGTCCTTGCCGTCGCTCTCCTCGAAGCCGCCCACCGAGAAGCTGGGCGTGAGCACAAAGCGGCGACCGAAATAGACATCGCCGTGAATGCCGGCCCAGCCGTAGAAAGCCTGGTCTGTGGTTATGAACAGCCCTGCATGGGGCCTGAAAATCCACAGTTTGGTGTTGAAACGCAGCTGGATATCGAACTGGCCGGCGGTCATGTTGTCGTTGATATCGAAGCCGCCGGCGCCGATGGTGATGAAATCGGGCTCGCGGAAGCCGTCTTCGGCGGCTGTGGGCTCGGCAATCAGGATGGCGGTGAGGGCGGTCATGGCGTATCGAATCGGTCTCATCTCTGTTCCCCTCCC
>PVBE011203091.1_pt1 | contig 10316 bp, 18 predicted proteins | sample 1631181 | NCBI WGS metagenome assembly PVBE01 (sample SAMN08397723, study PRJNA350692) | Marine metagenome, whole genome shotgun sequencing project. | isolation source: water | place: Pacific Ocean | collected 2012-04 | reverse complement strand
CTGGAGAACCTGCGGTCCGACCTGCAGAAGCTGACCAGCACCGACATCTACCCGAACGTCCTCGAGGTCCACAACACCTGGACGGACGCCACGCTCATCGCCGAGAACATCGCTGCCCAGCTGCTGAAGCGGGTCAGCTTTCGCCGCGCCATGAAGAAGGCCGTCACCCAGGCCCAGCGCTCTGGCGCAAAGGGCGTCAAGGTGATGTGCGCCGGCCGCCTGGGCGGGTCGGAGATGTCTCGGAGAGAGTGGTACCGCGAGGGCCGCGTGCCCCTGCACACCCTTCGCGCCAACATCGACTACGGCCTCGCCGAAGCCAAGACCACCTCGGGCGTTATCGGCGTCAAGGTCTGGGTCTTCAAAGGCGAGATTATGCCGGGCGACGACCTCTGAGGTAGACCATGCTGACTCCAAAGCGCGTCAAGTGGCGCAAGTCTCATAAGGGCCGCATGAGGGGCCTCTCCTGGCGGGGAAACACGGTCGCCTTCGGTGAGTACGGCCTGATGGCCACAACCTGTGGACGGCTCACCTCCCGGCAGATCGAGGCGGCGCGTATCGCCGTGACTCGCCACGTCAAGCGTGGTGGGAAGGTGTGGATTCGCGTCTTCCCGGACAAGCCCGTTTCCAAGAAGCCCGCTGAGACCCGTATGGGTAAGGGAAAGGGCAACCCCGAGTTCTGGGTCGCCGTGGTGAAGCCCGGACGCATTCTCTATGAACTCGACGGTGTTCCCGAGGAGCTCGCTACAGCGGCGCTCACCCGCGCGGGTCACAAGCTCCCGGTCAAGTGGAAGATCGTCAAGCGCGAGGGACTGGTGTGATGAAGTACTCCGACCTCTCCAGCCTCAGCGATGAGGCACTGGTCCACCGCGAGCTCAGCCTTGAGCGCGCCATTGTGCAGGCCAGCTTCCGGCGAGCAACCAACCAGCTCGAGGACACCTCAATCCTTGGAAAGCTGCGGAAGGATGTCGCCCGTTGTCGAACCGCGGAGCGTCTTCGCGAGAATGATCAGGGCCTTCCGAAGAACGCGCTGCGCAACGAACACTCATCGAGCTTCGATCCGGCCAGCGCCAGCGCAGCCACGGCGCAGGACGAGGGGGCCGGAAGCGGCTTCCTGAAGGGGATTGTTGACAAGATCGGGGGCAGCGAATAAGACCGCCCCGCGCACTGGGTACCCGGTGCATAGACCTTTGAAAGCACCGACATCCGTCGGTGCTCGGCACGACGCTGAACCGGCTGAGTCCCGCGCAAGTGGGAGACCTGTCCGGGTCCTACTTTTTTGAACTGTCCGAGGGTAGCTCGGGCCCGACCATCAACTCTGTGCGAGCGGAAAGATGTCGACTGAGAACAAGAGCGGTCGTCGCATGCTGACCGGTACCGTCGTGTCCGACAAGATGGACAAGACCGTAGCGGTTGAGGTCATTCGACGGGTGAAGCACGCCCGGTACAAGAAGTATGTCAACCGCCGGAACGTCTTCAAGGCACACGACGAGACCAACGAGTGCGCCAACGGCGACACCGTGACCATTCAGGAATCTCGGCCTCTGTCACGGACCAAGCGCTGGACCGTGATCGAGCGCGAGCCACGCCGGGCCTGAGGAAGCAGCCATGATCCAGACCGAGAGCGTCCTCGATGTCGCTGACAACAGCGGGGCCAAGAAGCTCAGGACCATCAAGGTTCTTGGTGGGTCCAAGCGTCGCTACGCCTCGATCGGCGACCTGGTGGTCGTGTCGGTACGAGAGGCGCTGCCCAACGGCAAGGTCAAGAAGGGTGACATCCTCCGCGCTGTCATCGTGCGGACCAAGAAGGAGATTCGCCGCAAGGATGGGACCTACATCCGCTTCGACGTGAACTCCGCAGTCCTCATCAACCCCGACGGGGAACCCATCGGTACGCGCATCTTCGGGCCAGTCGCCCGCGAGCTTCGCGCCAAGAACTACATGAGGATCGTCTCCCTCGCCCCCGAGGTGCTGTGATGGCCAAGTTCAAGATCAAGCGTGGCGACACCGTCGTCGTGATCGCGGGCAAGGAATCCGGGAAGACCGGCAAGGTCCTGCAGATTCTGCCCCGCAACAACCGCATCCTCGTGGAGGGCGTGAACCTGGTGAAGAAGCACCAGAAGCCCGTCGGAGAGCAAGCGGGCCAGATCCTGCACAAGGAAGCCACGCTCCACATCTCCAACGTCGCCATCTGGAACGAGGCCGAACAGCGTCGCGTCAAGGTTGGCTACCAGATCAACGATGGCACCAAGGTGCGGGTAGACCGGAAGACCGGCGCCCCCATCGACGCCTGAGGAATCACATGACCCCGCGCATCAAGGCCATGTACAAGGAAACCGCGGTGAACGCGCTCCTGCAGGAGTTCGATTACCCGAACGTGATGATGGTGCCTCGCCTCGAGAAGATCGTGGTGAACACCTGCCTCAAGGAGGCCATCACCAACACCAAGGTGTTGGACAAGGCCGCGCAGGAGCTGGCGATCATCACGGGACAGAAGGCCATCATCCGGAAGGCTCGTCGCTCGATCGCGAACTTCAAGCTGCGTGAGGGCATGCCCCTGGGTGCCAAGGTCACGCTTCGCGGGCAGAAGATGTGGTTCTTCTTCGATCGTCTCGTCAGTGTCGCCATCCCGAGAATTCGTGACTTCCGTGGCTTTAGCCCCAAGTCCTTCGATGGACGTGGGAACTACACCATGGGACTGACCGAGCAGTTGCTCTTTCCCGAGATCGACTACGACCAGGTCTCCCGCGTCACGGGGATGAACATCACCCTTGTCACCACGGCCAAGACGGACGCTGAGGGCCGAGCGCTCTTGAAGGCGCTCGGCTTCCCGTTCCGCAACTGAGAGGAGTCGAGAAGGTGGCCAAGAAGTCCATGATCGCCAAGTCCAAGCGGCCCCAGAAGTTCAAGGTTCGGCAGAAGAACCGCTGCAAGGTGTGCGGTCGTCCGCGCGCCTTCCTTCGCGACTTCGATCTCTGCCGTATCTGCTTTCGCAGCATGGCATTGAAGGGCCAGTTGCCTGGCGTCACCAAGAGCAGTTGGTAGTCGGAGGAATTTCGAACAAATGCCCATGACCGACCCCATCGCGGACATGCTCACGCGCATTCGAAACGCCGCCCTAGCGCGGCATACCAGCGTGGTCATTCCCCGCTCCAACATCAAGTTGGAACTGGCCAAGATCCTGAAGCAGGAGGGCTTCGTCGAGGGTTACATCGACGTTCCCGAGAAGCCTCAGGGTCACATCAAGGTCTTTCTTCGCTACGACGCGGCCAACAAGGGCGTGATTCGTGGAATCAAGCGGGTCAGCAAGCCTGGCCGCCGCTTGTACGTCGGCAAGGACGACATTCCACGGGTCCGTAATGGTCTCGGCGTTGCCATCCTCACCACCCCGCAGGGCATCCTCACCGGTCACGCCGCTCGTCGAGCTGGCGTGGGCGGCGAAGTTCTCTGCCACGTCTGGTAGGAGCGAGCCATGTCCCGTGTCGGCAAGCAGCCCATCCCGATTCCCAAGGGCGTGACGATCAATATCGGCGACCAGATCGCGGTCAAGGGTCCCAAGGGCCAACTCAGCACGGCGTTGGTCAGTGGCGTGGACGTCAACATCAGTGACGAAGTCCTCACGGTCACGCGACACAACGACCACCGCACCAATCGCGCCAACCACGGCCTCATGCGCGCCCTCATCGCCAACATGGTGACCGGGGTGACCACCGGCTTCGAGATGAAGCTGGAGATCATCGGCGTCGGGTACAAGGCTGAGAACAAGGGCAAGCAGGTCATTTTCAACCTGGGCTACAGCCACCCCATTGTGTATCAGCCGGCCGAGGGGATCACGGTCACCATCGAGAAGAACACCAAGGTGAGCGTGAAGGGCATCGACAAAGAGGCCGTCGGTCAGACCGCCGCCATCATTCGTGGCTTCCGCCCACCGGACTCCTACAAGGGTAAGGGTGTGCGCTACGTAGGCGAGACGGTGCGACTCAAGGCCGGCAAGACGGCGACCTAGGAGTTCCAGCATGGGCAAGACCAATCCTCGAACCAAGGCGCGCCAGCGTCGCAAGGTCGCTATCCGGAAGCGCTTGAGCGGTACGGACACACGTCCGCGACTGTCCGTGTTCCGCAGCGCAAAGCACATCTACGCGCAGCTCATCGACGATGACAATGGCCAGACTCTGGCTTCCGCGAGCACCCTGTGCCCGGAGCTGAAGGACCATGAGGGTCATCGAGGCAACGTCGCGGCAGCGAAGGCGGTCGGATCCCTGATCGCCGAGAAGGCCAAGGCCAACAACATCACCACCGTCGTGTTCGATCGCAACGGCTTCCTCTACCACGGTCGTATCAAGGCCCTGGCGGATGCCGCTCGAACCGGCGGCCTTGAGTTCTAAGGAGCACCCGTGGCAAGGATGTCTCGTGGTCGTCGTCGGCAGCAGCCAGATGACGGATTGGACGAAAAGGTCATCAACATCAACCGCGTAGCGAAGGTGGTGAAGGGCGGTCGTCGCTTCAGCTTCTCCGCGATCGTGGTTGTTGGAGATGGCGAGGGTCGGGTCGGTATCGGATTCGGTAAAGCCAACGAGGTGCCCGAAGCGATTCGGAAGGCGAACGTGAAGGCACGCCAGAAGCTCCACCAGGTCCCCATCACCGACGGCACCGTGCCGCATCAGGTGATCGGTAGCTTCGGCGCGGGTCGGGTGCTGCTCAAGCCGGCCGCCCCGGGTGCTGGCGTCATCGCCGGTCCCACCGTGCGCGCCATCCTGGACGCTGCGGGCTACCGAAACGTGCTCACCAAGTGCCTCGGCAGCTCCAACCCCTTCAACGTCGTGCGCGCCACCCTCCAAGCGCTCCAGGACCTCGAGTCTCTGGAGCAGTATGCCGTTCGCACAGGCCAGGACGCTGACACCATCCTGGGCAACTACACCGTGGGCGAACACGTGTGGGGTACCCGCGCCTGAGGGCGTGATTAGCCACTTTACTTCCACCTGGGGATAGAGCCGTGAACAAGCTCAAGGTAACCCTGAAGCACTCCACCATCGGGTCCACCGTGGATCAGATCGCGACCATCAAGGGGCTGGGACTTCGCAAGATCCGCTCTTCGCGCGTTCTGGAGAACACTCCGGCTGTGCGCGGGATGGTGAAGAAGGTCATCCACCTCGTGATCATCGAGGAGATCGAGGCTTAGCATCATGGCGAACGAACTCTCCAAGCTCAAGCCGGTTCCCGGCTCTACCAGCAAGCGCACCCGCGTGGGTCGCGGCGAAGGCTCCGGCAAGGGCCGTACCGCGGGACGAGGCACGAAAGGCTTCGGTTCACGCTCCGGCTCCGGGATCCGTCCTGGATTCGAGGGTGGCCAGATGCCTCTGCAACGCCGACTGCCGAAGCGCGGCTTCACCAACATCTTCGCGAAGGACTTCACGGTCGTGAACGTGGGCAAGCTCGAGGGTCGCTTCGAAGCCGGTACCACCATCGACCTGGCACTGCTCAAGGAGCAGGGTGTCGTGGCTCGCGCAGGAAAGGACGGTCTCAAGGTGCTCGGTGGGGGCGAACTCACCGTGGCCTTGAACATCAAGGCCGCAAAGTTCAGTACGAGCGCTGCCGAAAAGATTGCCGCGGTGGGCGGCACGGCAGAGACCGTCTGAGAACGGCGCAGCATTGAAGGCTTCTGCGCTCGCTGACATCTGGAAAGTCCCGGATCTACGGAACCGGATTCTTTTCACGTTGGCTATGCTGGCGATCTATCGGCTCGGCATCTTCATTCCAGCGCCGGGTGTCGATCGCGAAGCTCTGATGAGCTTCTTCCAGACCAACTCGAACACGCTCTTTGGTCTCTACGACATGTTCTCCGGCGGTGCGCTGGAGCAGTTCAGCGTGTTCGTGCTGGGCATCATGCCCTACATCTCCGCGTCCATCATCATGCAGCTGCTGAGCGCTACGGTGCCGCAGCTGGAGCGTCTCTCCAAGGAGGGACAGCAGGGGCGCAACAAGATCACGCAGTACACGCGCTACGGGACGATTGCGATCGCGATCGTCCAGTCCTTCAGCATCGCCGTCAGCCTCGAGCAGATGAAGTCGGGTGCAAACGAAGACGTGGTGTTGGCTGCCGGTCCGTGGTTCCGCTTCATGACCGTCATGACGATGACAGCGGGTAGCTGCTTCGTCATGTGGCTCGGTGAGCAGATCACCGAGCGCGGTGTCGGTAACGGTGCATCGCTGATCATCACGGCTGGCATCATCGCCGGGCTGCCACGAGGTCTCTTCAACCTCTTCCAGAAGGTTCAGGCCGGGGAGATGAACCTGATCGGCCTCGTCGGCTTGGCCGGCTTCATGTTCGCTGTCCTGGCGGGAATCGTCTTCGTCGAACGTGCACAGAGACGAATACCCATCCAGTACGCCAAACGCGTCATTGGACGACGGGTCTACGGTGGCCAGGCGACGCACCTTCCCTTGAAGGTCAACGTCTCGGGTGTCATCCCTCCCATCTTCGCGTCAGCGGTGCTGATGTTCCCCGCGACGCTGGCGACCTTCTACCAGCACCCGGTGGTGCAGGAGATCATCGCTGCCTTCGCGCCTGGCGCGTGGTTGTACAACGTCGTCTATGTCGGCCTCATCGTTTTCTTCGCCTTCTTCTACACGGCGGTCACCTTCAACCCGGTGGATGTGGCGGACAACCTGAAGCGGCACGGGGGCTACGTGCCCGGCATCCGGCCGGGTAAGGCGACTGCGGACTACATCGACCGCATTCTGACGCGCCTCACGACGGGAGGAGCGGTCTACCTGGCCCTGGTCTGCATCATCCCGACGCTTCTCATCACCGAATACAACATCCCCTTCTACTTTGGTGGCACAGGACTCCTCATCGTTGTGTCGGTATCGCTGGACACCGTGGCGCAGATCGAGGGGCACCTGCTGACCAAGCACTACGACGGCTTGATGGGCGAGAGCTCCAAGGCTGTTCGTGGTCGTCAGCGCCGGCTGTTGGAGAAGACCAAGAAGGATGAGTAGGAGGGTCTTGTGAACCTCGTTTTGTTTGGCCCCCCAGGCGCAGGGAAGGGAACCCAAGCGAGCCGTCTTTGCGGTGAATTGGGCATTTCGCAGGTCGCGACAGGCGACATCTTTCGGAAGAACCTGAAGGAAGGGACCGAGCTCGGTACGCTCGCTCGCTCCTACATGAACCGGGGCAAGCTGGTTCCGGACGACGTCGTCTGGAAGCTGGTCGAGGACCGCCTGAGTCAGCCCGATTGTGCAGAAGGCGTCCTGCTGGATGGCTTTCCGCGGACCGTGACGCAGGCTGAGTTCATGTTGGAGTGGTTCGAGAGGATGGGACGAGACAAGCCTCGGTTGGTCTCTCTGGAAGTGCCTGACGACGAACTCATCGCGCGGCTGTCGGGCCGCCGGACCTGCCTGAACTGTGGCGCGACCTACCACGTGGCCCACAACCCGCCTCGGACGGGGGGGGCATGTGACGCCTGTGGCTCAGAGGTCGTTCAGCGCGAGGACGACACCGAGGATCGTGTTCGCCTTCGGCTCGCGACCTACCACGCCCAGACCGCCCCGGTCGTCGCCTTCTTTCTGGGGCATGGCCTGGTCGACACCGTCGATGGGACCGGCGACATCGACGCCATCACGGACCGGATCCGCGCAGTGCTTCGCTGAGTCGTGATCCAGGTCAAGGCACCCTTCGAGATACCGCTGATGCGGGAGGCGGGTCGCCTGCTCGCCGAGGTCATTACGCACGTGCGCAGTCACGTTCGGATCGGAATCAGCCCATCGGAGCTCGATGCCATCTGTGCGGAGGCCATCACGTCTCGTGGCGCTCAGCCTGCCTTCCTGGGCTACGACGCAGGTTGGGGGCCCTTCCCCAAGGTGGTCTGCAGCTCGCGGAACGAGCAGGTGGTCCACGGGATACCGGATGACCTGCCCCTGGTCGAGGGAGACTTGATCTCCCTGGACTTTGGACTCGAATACCGGGGCTACTTCGCGGACTCAGCTTTCTCGGTCTACCTCGGGGATGCTCCCAAGCCAGTCCAGAAGCTGCTTGACGTGACCGAGCGGGCTCTTTATATGGCGTTGTCGCGGGCCCGAGCGGGCGCGCGGCTGGGCGATATCGGCCATACCGTCCAGAGCATCTGCGAGTCCGAAGGGCTTGGAGTTGTTCGGGACTTCGTAGGACACGGCATCGGGCGGGCTCTCCATGAGGACCCGGCGGTTCCCAACTACGGAAAGGCTGGTACCGGCGTTCTCCTTAAACCAGGTATGTGCCTCGCTATCGAGCCGATGACCACGCTCGGTGACTGGCGGACCCGAACCCTCGCGGATCGGTGGACGGTGGTTACTGCGGACGGGTCGCTCTCGGCGCACTTCGAGCACACCGTTCTGGTCACAGAGAACGAACCCGAGATACTCACCAGGGCTCGTCCCTGACTCCGTAAACCGTCCACCGTTGAACCGGGTAATCCCGGCGAGGAGAGGACTTGAAGGTCCAGGCATCAGTAAAGAAGATCTGCGACAAGTGCCGCATCATCAAGCGGCACGGCGTGGTTCGCGTTCTCTGCGAGAACCCCAAGCACAAACAGCGGCAGGGGTAGAACCATGGCTCGTATCGAAGGCGTCGATCTGCCTCGCAACAAGCGAATCGACATCGCATTGACCTACATCTTCGGGATTGGTCGCAGCACTGCGATTGCGATCCTCGAAAAGGCCGAAGTCCAGGTGCATATCCGCACCCAGGACCTGTCCGAGGTCGAGGTGGCCGCCATCCGCGAGGTGATCATGCGCGACTGCAAGGTCGAGGGTGAACTCCGAAAGGAGGTCGCCATGAACATCAAGAACCTCATCGAGATGGGATCGTACCGGGGACTTCGCCACAAGCGTGGACTTCCCGTTCGGGGGCAGAGGACCCACACCAACGCACGTACCCGCAAGGGACCCAAGCGCATTCCCGGTCGTAGGAGATAGATCATGGCAGCTCCTAAGAAGAAGAAAGCCGGGAAGAAGCGCGTCAAGAAGAACATCCCCACCGGGGTGGTTCACATCCAGTCGACCTTCAACAACACCATCGTGACCATCACCGACCCGGCCGGGAACACGGTGTCCTGGTCCAGTGCTGGCGTGAAGGGATTCAAGGGTTCGCGCAAGAGCACCCCCTTCGCCGCCCAGCTGGTGGCTGAGGACGCTGCGCGCAAGGCCATGGAGCACGGCATCCGAACGGTTGGCGTCTTCGTGAAGGGTCCGGGTAGCGGTCGCGAGTCGGCGCTGCGCGCAATCCAGAACGCTGGCCTTCGCGTGACGATGATCAAGGACGTCACCCCCATTCCACACAACGGCTGTCGCGCTCCCAAGCGCCGCCGCGTCTGACAAACAACCACCTGACCCCAGGGCTGACCACCCGAACCGGGGTCTTCCTCACCAGGGTGTAGACCCGCGCGTTGGTCGTCGCGGCGGAAACCCTGCGTAGGAGAGCATCATGTCCACCGAAGTCATCATCGCCGAACACGTGTACGCCAACTGGCGCAACCTCATCAGGCCGCGTGGTGTCGAGCGTGACCCGCGCAGCAGCGACACCTACGGCAAGTTCGTGGCGCGCCCCCTGGAGCGCGGCTTTGGCATCACCATCGGCAACGGCCTTCGTCGGGTGCTGCTGTCCAGCCTGCAGGGCTGTGCGGTCACTCGCGTGAAGATCGAGGGCGTCCTGCACGAGTTCTCCAGCATCCCTGGAGTGGTCGAGGACGTCACCGACGTGGTGCTCAACCTCAAGGGCATTCTGGTCAAGACCAACCACACCACGGCCTTCTCCGCCACTCTCTCCAAGGACTCCGAGGGTCTCGTGACCGCCGGCGACCTGGTCTTTGAGGAAGGGGTGGAAGCCGAGGTGCTGAACAAGGACCACGCCATCGCAACGCTTTCGGGCGGCAGCTTCGACGCCACCCTGGTCCTCGCGATGGGCAAGGGCTACGTCCCGGCAGACCAGAACAAGGACCCGGAGGCCGAGATCGGCTCCATCTTCGTGGATTCCATCCACACGCCCATCAAGAAGGTCAAGTACACGGTCACCAACGCACGCGTCGGTCGCCGTACCGACTACGACAAGCTCACCATCGAAGTCTGGACCGATGGCTCGGTCCTTCCCGAAGATGGGATCGCCTATGCGGCGAAGATCCTGCGTGAGCAGTTGGCCATCTTCGTGAACTTCGACGAGGATGCCGAGCCTGCCATGAACGAGCAGGACTCCTCCGAGGAGCAGTGGAGCGACGACCTGTACAAGCGCGTCGACGAACTCGAGCTGAGTGTACGGTCGGCGAACTGCCTCCAGAATGCCGGCATCG
>PVBE010551636.1_pt1 | contig 10316 bp, 11 predicted proteins | sample 1631181 | NCBI WGS metagenome assembly PVBE01 (sample SAMN08397723, study PRJNA350692) | Marine metagenome, whole genome shotgun sequencing project. | isolation source: water | place: Pacific Ocean | collected 2012-04 | reverse complement strand
GCCTGTCGTATGGCGTCGATCAGCGTGACCAGGCGGCCGCTATAGTTTGCGTGCTGTTCATCGATGAGTCCGAAGCTGCGCTCAGCTTCCTCGACGCGCTGCCTCAGTTCGTCGATATCGGTCATAACGAAAGGTACTCCATGTGATCGCCAAAGCCCGGGGTGTCTTTCCCGCCCCTGGCCCGCCCCTGGCGTCGCCCCTCACGGCGCAGCTTACACCGGCGGCTACTGGTGTCGAGACAAAGTCCGCCCGGCGGGGGCAAAACAAAATTGCTGCCTGCTGTCAGACTCGAACCGGCACTCCTCATTAACTCATTGAAAATATTAATATATATCAGAAGCGCGACCTCTACGTCTGCCCGAGCGGCAAGACCTTGAAGACGACTGGCCGGCAGCATGGTGTTCGTGGCAGAGCGCCATTGGGAGGTCCGTCAGGGCACAAAAAAGGACGGGACCGGCGGTCACGCCGGCCCCGTCCAGCCTCGCAGCGTTTGCCAGAGGTATTTCTTGCCCGCCTACTTCTTGGCGGCTGCTTCCAGTTGCTTGACCTTCTTCTCGAGTTTTTTGATTTTCTTGTTCACCCCGGCGAAGTTGTACCATTGCTCGCCGGCCACGGGATATTCTAGTTGCGAACCCCAGACTCTCCATGATTCATCCCAGTTCGCCGGATTGGTGAAGCCGGCCAGCCTGAGCTGCAGGTAGGTCATGGTCGAGCGCGTGCCCGTCTGGCAGTAGGCGATGGTGCGTTTGCTCCTGTCCAGAGAGCCGAAGGCCTTTTCCACCTGGTCGGGGTCGAAGTAGGCGACGCGTTCCATTTTGCCCGTCTTGGCGTTCTTGCGCTGGGCCAAGGTGTCCTTGTGAGAGACCTGGATGGTCACGTTGGGGACATGGCCGCCCCGGATCGCCCGGACGTCCTTACCCTTGAACTCCTTGCCTGTCCGCGAATCGATGAGCTGCGTACTGGAAGCCTGCCCCTTGGCGATCTGCAGGATTTCGTCCGTCGCGGCGTAGCGGCTGGCTATCGGTTTGGCCTTGAAGCTAGCCGCCTTCTTGATCGTCGGCTTGCTGTCCAAGCGGTTGCCGGCCTTGCGCCAGGCGTCGAGGCCGCCGTTGAGAACCTGGACCTTGTCATGGCCGAGCTGTTCGAGAACCCAAAAGCCCACCGTGGCGGCGGTCAGGGTGCTCATGTCGCCATGGTAGAAGACGACGTGGGTGTCGTTGCCGATGCCCACCTTGCCGAGAAGCTTCTCGTACTTCGAGGGATCCCGGAACATACGCGAAGTGGCGTCCCTGAGCGCCTTGCTGCACTTGTTGCCAAGACTTATGGCGCCGGGAATGTGGCCCTTGACGTAGTCCTTCAGGCCGCGGCAGTCGACCACCACCCAGTCGGACTTGCCGATGTTCGCTTTCACCGTTTCCGGGCTCGCCAGGAGTCCCGGATTGGCCCATTTCGCCGCATCCGCGGTGCCCGGCCAAGCAGCCAGGACCAAAGCCACGAAACCCAACCCCCCTAACGGCCATGCTTTCATTCTTGTCATATTCCGCCTCCTTTGTTTGCACCGTAGGGCTCTTGATCCGGCCGCATCGTCACGCCCTGCCCTCAAGCCTGTGTGCCATACCCGACAACGCACGACGCGCCGTCAAGACATCCGTTCGAACCCTTCTTCGCCGGGGCCTGCCATCACCGGATGATCGACGAGCGCTTGCCCCCGTTGCATGTGCGACAACTGATCGATGCCGGCATGGGCGAGCCAAATAAGCATAGGCCGGCCAAGCAAACTCGGCTCCGACATGCGGTCGCGCTCGTTCCTTTGCGTGAAATTCTTGCCTGTCGCCATAAAGATGGGAATGATGCATGTGCATCATTCCCGCGCGGCCAGGAAAGGTCGGACAATTGCGCCCGTCGAAGAGGACGATGGTTTCCAGCCCAGCGGGTTTTCAGTGGCGGGAAAGAGGCGGCGGCGCTGACCGCGGGCCGCGACGGGCTATGGCTGGTTTCATCTCGATCATCATTCCCAACTACAATGGCGAGGCCACGATCGGAATCTGCCTCGCCGCCGTTTTCGCTTCCCGCCATCCCAACTTCGAGGTCATCGTCGTCGACGATGGCTCGACGGACAGCTCCGTCGCCATGATCCGCCGACACCCTTGCCGGCTTGTTCGACTGGAGCGCCGAGGGGGAACCTCGCGGGCGCGCAACGTCGGCGCCTTCCACGCCCGGGGCGACATTCTTTTTTTCACCGACGCCGATTGCATCCTCGACCCCGCGACGCTCTCCATCGCCGCCGCGGCGTCTGCCGCGCACGGGTCTGGCGCGATCATCGGAGGCACCTACGCCAGCACGGCTTACGACGATACTTTCCTGGGCAATTTCCAGGCCGGATTCATCAATCACTACGAAACCCGAAACGCCGACAATCCGGACTACATCGCCGGCCACGCGATGATCATGGATGCCAAGGCCTTTGAGGAAAGCGGCGGTTTCAGCGAGAACTTCCTGGCCGTCATCGAGGACGTCGAATTCAGCCATAGAATGCGCCGAGCAGGTTTCAGGCTGGTCATGGATCCGGCCATCGAGGTCCGCCACATCTTCAATTTCACCTTGCGCCGCTCGCTCGCCAATGCGTTCAGGAAAGCTCTCTTCTGGACCGGCTATTCGCTGGCCAACGGGGATGCCCTGGGTGATTCTGGGACCGCCTCGGTGGAGTTGAAGCTCAATGTCCTGGCTGCCGCGCTGTGCCTTGTTTTGGCCCTTTGCTTGCCGCTGACCGGCAACCTCGTCTTGGCCGCGGCAATTACCGGCGTGATGGTGGGCAACCTGATGATCAGCCGAAGATTGTTCATGGCTTTCCACGCCCGTGGGGGATTTCGCTTCGCCGCCGCGGCCGCCGCCTACTATGTGACGTTGTACCCTGTCGCCATCGGCCTGGGTGCCGTCTGCGGCCTGTTTCGGTTCACATGGTTCCGCTATCTCGGCCGGCACTCGCGTGGCAACACCCGCGCGCGCTGGAAACCTGCGTTCGGCCGGAGGGTTCCGTGATGTATTCGGCGGCACGGTTCATCCCCTCGATCTTCGCCAAGAGGCGGCCCATCCACCTGACCTACTTCGTGACCAGGAAATGCAACGCCCGCTGTCCCTACTGCTTCTATCCGCCCCGTGCTCCTGAGGCGGCGGAAGGGGAGGGGGAACTGTCGCTGGCCGAAATCCGGCAGGCGTCGGGCTCGCTGGGGCGGCTTCTGTGGCTCGCCTTTTCCGGCGGCGAGATCTTCCTGCGCCGCGATTTGGCCGAGATCAGCAGGATTTTCTACGACCAGAACAAACCGTCGGTCATGCTGTATCCGACCAACGGGCTGCTTCCCGAGCGAATCCACGACAGCATGGAGCGTATTATCCGCCACTGCAAAAACAGCGTGGTCTGCGCCAAAGTCTCCGTCGATGGACTGGGCGAGGATCACGATCGCCTGCGGCAGACGCCCGGCGGCTTCGCCAAGGCCATGGAGACCTGCCGGCTGCTGAGCCTGCTGTCCGAGAGATATGCCAATTTCGAACTGGGGATCAACACGGTGTTCTCGGCCGGCAACCAGGACGCCATGGACGGGCTCATCGATTTCGTCCGCGGCCTCGCCGGCGTGCGCACGCATACCATCTCGTTGGTCCGCGGCGATTTGGCGGAGGCCCGGCACAAGGACGTGGATCTCGAGAAATACCGCCGCGCCACCGCCCGGCTGGCCCGGGAGTTGCGCCAAGGTACGGCGGAGACCTACCGTTTCCGGGGGGCCCGCCTGAAGGCGGCACAGGACGTGCTGCAACGCCGCCTGATCCATCGCACCCTGCTCACCCGGACACGGCAGATTCCCTGCTATGCGGGAAGGCTGAATCTGGTTTTGAACGAAACCGGGGAGGTCTATTCCTGCGAGAACTGCGACACGCCCTTCGGCAATATCCGCGACCATGGTCTCGACCTGATGCGGCTGCTGCGCTCTCCGTCGGCGGTGGCGGCGAGCGAACGCCTGGCGGAGCAGCGCTGCCACTGCACCCACGAGTGCAACTTCATCATGAACATCCTGTTCAATCCGGGGACCTATCCGGCCCTGGCCCGGGAATACTTCCGGCTTTACGGGGTGCCGAGACTGTGGCCCGCTACCGACCGCCTGCCATCCTGAACTGGCCCGGATTTCCACAGCGCGGCCAGGCTCCGCAGTCCCCCGAACGCCACCTTGCAATCGTTCACGGTCCTGATGGCAAGCAGCCGCTTGAGCAGGAACGAGGGGCGCGAATAGAAACGCTTGAGGGCAAGGCGGCGCAGGGCCTGGATGTCTTCCCGGGTCATGCTGTGGGGCACGAAGGCGGCGCCCTGATAGGTGAAGTCGGTGAGGTCGCCGGACACTGTTCCGTATTCGTCGAGACGTTCGAAAAGGGGGGTGCCGGGAAACGGCGTCAGGGCGTGGAAGCTCGCCAGGTCGGGAGCCAATTCGATGGCGAAGGCGATGGTTTGGAGGGCATCGTCGTGGGTTTCGCCCGGGATGCCGAAGAGGAACGGCGTGTGGACCTTGATTCCCACCTGCTTGGCCGCCCCGACGGCCTGCCGGATGTGGTCGGTGGTGATGCCCTTGCGCAAGGTGTTGAGGTTCCGCTGCACCCCGCTTTCGGCGCCGATGAGGATGGCCCAGCAGCCGGCCTCCTTCATGGCCTCGAGCAGCGGCTTGTCCACCTGGTTGGCGCAGGCCGAAGCGAACCAGGGAAAATCGAGGCCCCGGGCCTTGATCTTGCGGGCCATCTCCATGGCCCGGTGATAGTCGGCGGCGAACGAATCGTCGATGAACTTGATCTCGCGGTAGTCCTGCCTGAGGCAGTCCTCGACCTCGTCCAGCACGTCGTCGACCTGGCGGAAGCGGACACCGTTGACCCCCGCTTCGCGGTGGCGGTCGATCTGGTAGCAGAACAGGCAGCGCCGGTTGCATCCCCGTGAGGTCATGACCACAGCGACCGGCTGTTTGCGGTAGAGCGCGGGCGGCGGCAGGTAGCGGCTCTTTTGCTCCAAGAGGTGCCGGGCCGGGAAGGCAAGGCTATCGAGATCCTCGACCAGGGGCCGGGGCGGATTGCCGACGATCGCGGAGCCCTGCCTGAAGACGAGGCCGCGCAGCCCGTCCAGTTTGGCTCCTGACTGCAGCCGGTCCAGCAGCTCGACGGCCGTCTCCTCGCCCTCGCCGGCGATCACCGCATCGATGCAGGCGCCGTCGTCCTCGAGGCATCGTTGCTGCGCCGCGCTCGGGTAGGGTCCCCCGACACAGGTGAAAACCGAGGCATCCAGACGTTTGATGGCAGCGGCGGTGGAGAGGGCCTCCGGCCAGCCGAAGGTGGTGGCGTAGATTCCGGCGAAAGCGGGCTTCCAGTCGGCCAGCCGGGCCAGGATCTCCTGGCGCCTCAGGAAGGCGCCGTCCAGGAAGCGGACCTCATGTCCCGCCTTGATCAGGGCGGCGGCGACGTAGAGGATCCCCAAAGGCTGCCAGTAATTAAGCTGCGAACCCGCGGTGCCGGCGGGAAAGATCTGCTCCGGCCTCCAGGCGGGTATGATCAAGGCGCATTTCATGGCTGCTTGGTCATGGCTGCTTGGTCATGGTCGCTGGCAGCCGCCCGTCAATCCTCGCTCAGGTTCTTGTAGTAGTCCTTCATTTTGCCTTCCAGGGCCTGCCCTCCGGTGTCTTTCGAGGGGACGCCGTATCCCCCGGTCTCGGCGGCCTCGAAGTATCCGGGCTCGACGCCCGTCTGCGAGGAAATGGCATAGCCCAAGAGAAACGCCACCGCGCCGGCGACCGCAACTGTCATGACCCAAAGCCTGGTGCGCACCGATTATTCTCCTTACCCAGTGTTGTCGGGCGGCTCCGCGGGAGCCGCCCGGGCAACTTTTTTCCTAGTCCTGATCCTGGAGCCGTTGGTAGTATTCTTGCAGATTCTTTTCGATATCCGCTTTTGGGCCGGCCGGCGCACCGCCGCCGCCGATGTAGCCGACTTCCACCATTGGCGGTACGCTGTAGCCCATCATGAATCCCGAGAATGTCGCCACGACGAGGACCACGGTCCAAAAGTCTTTTCCGTTCATCGCCATATCCCTTCCCGATTTGCCTCCTCGGCCTCTGGCCGCCGCGGGCCTGGCCTTTCCTGCGGCTGGCTCAGGCCTTCTGGATGCGCCAAGCGAAGTGACCGTCTTCCCGGTTCTGTTCGATGATATCGATGCCCATGTTCTCGCACATGGTGGAGATCGATTCGCCCGACGACGGATTGTCGAACTGAACCTCGATCACGTCGCCCACAGCCACCTTCTCAAGCGCTTTCTTGGTGTAAATCTGCGGGTGGGGGCAGACATATCCCTTGACGTCCAGCAGGTAGTTTCCGCTGTCTGTTTTCTCGAATTTCATGGCTTGCTTCTCCTCCTTTTCGATGTTCCTCGCGGCTCAAAAGCCCGCGAATTCCTTTTCCATCTTGCGCTGGGTCCACCAGTTGAAGAACTTCACTCCGATATAGGCGCCGCCGATCATGCCCAGGCCAAAGAGCCAGCCCGAGACGTCGCCCTGGGACACCCGGACGAAAAAGGCGCCGACGTTGCAGCCCAGGCCCAGCCTGGAGCCGATTCCCATCAAGGCGCCGCCGATGATCGCCCAGGTCGCCAGTTCCAGGGTCGGCTTCTTGAACTTGAACTCGTTGCTCAAGAGCGCCATCACGGCGGCGCCGCCGATCAGGGCCAGCGACATCCAGTCCGCCGGGTTGACGGCCGGGTTGGGAATGCCGTTGGCGAGGCCGAAATAAATATTATCCATGTTGTCGGCGCCGAGTTTGCCGAAGACCCAGCCCACCCACTGCGCCTCTTGGGTGGTGACATACCAGTAACCCGGATCGAATACCGTTCCGTTGGCCGATATGCCGTATTCGAACCCCAGCCGCTCGAGCAGCGTGCCGGCGTTCTTGACGCCGTACTTGATGCGCAGGCCCTGGATAACGAACATCTGCAGGCCGCAGGCAATACCCAGGATGAGGCCGGCGATGGCGGTTCTCTTGGAGGCCACGATCATGGCCCAGTATCCCGCCAGTTCGTCCTTGATGGTGAAATGTTCCTGGCCCGCCTTGCGCCGTCTCGACATGTAGCCCCGCCGCGACCAGACCAGGTAGGCGATGAAGAGAAAAACCACCGCCGGCAGGACCACGCCGAGGAGTAGGTTGCTGCCGAAGGCGCCGGCCAGGGAGGTGTCCGAGAGCCCCATCAGCGTGGCGTAGGTCATTATCGGTTGGTTCCAGACGTAGCCCGCGATGTATTGGTCGAGCCAACCGTCGCCGGCACTGATCACCGGCGGCAGCCCCTTGGCCACCGCCGACAGGTGCCAGCTCTCGGGCACCAGGTAGTTGGCCCAGCCGGCGGCGTCGACGAAGATCGCCTGGGTCACGCTGATCGACAGTATGACCAGCACGGCGACGCCGTTGCCTTCGCCGGCCTTGTAGAGCGAGCCCGACGCACAGCCGCCCGCGAACACCATGCCGACGCCGAAGATGAAACCGGCGACGACCGCGTGAAAGCTGGTCGGCGCGGCATGGAAGGTGCTTAAGCCGGTGGCCGTCACGAAGGCGCTGACCAGGGCGAACAGCACCGTGGCGATCATGATCCCGACCGCCATCCGGGGAACGCCGACGGCGAACAGGTCGCGGAAGGCCGAGGCGAAGCAGAAACGTCCGTACTGCAGGCACATGCCGTAGATGAAGCCGAACCAGAGATAGACGGACAGGTAGACGTAGTATTCGCTGTAGAGGTAAGTGGCCAAGCTGACCACCGCGAAGAAGGCAACGATGGCGTGCGCCCACAGGCGTTTCTTCCTGATCTCGGCATTGATCTTGGCGTTGCGGATTAGGGCGCTGCCGTCATCCACGGTGATGGTGCTCTGTGCTGCGGTACTCTCGGTCACTTTGGTCCCTCGACGATGTTTTTGTCCATTTCCATCTGCAAAACGCACTACTGCGGTTCGTAAACCCCGATGAGCGTCTGATATCTGAACGCCCGGTCCGACTGGGCGAATTCCCGGGCCAGACGATAGCCGGCGATGCGGCGCCCGATCACCTCGGGCAAGGCCAAGCTCCCGGCGACCGCCACCATCAGGGCCAAAAGCAGCGGTCGCACGTCGATGCCGGCGAAGGCTCAATGCCAACTGACCAGATTGTTGTCGTCAAGAGAACGGAAAATGTAAAGGAGGAAAAACGCCGACAGCGTCAGCAGGGAAACCAGGTCCAACTGGAGAGTGCCGATTTTCGCGCCGCAAGGCTTTCCCCCGGCACCCGCCGCAGGCCGCCCCGGCGCTGTCGCACCCGCATCGGCGCGCCGGCCGGTAAACGCTACCGCCGGCATCATCGGCGCTGCCTGGATCCGCGCCGTCAACCAATCTACACAATCCGCTACCGTGTTCACTTGCCGCCCTGTTCGATTTGCTGCGCTTTCTCCCGGGAACGAGCGCTTTCCGTTTGAAGATATCCTTCACCACCACTGCGATTATCGCAACAAAGCGGCCGATCAGTAAAAAAAATTCCGCTCCTACCCATTTCTATTTCCACGAAACCACCTTATCGGAACCAAATATCTCCTCTATTATTTCATCGTAAGACAATTTTGTCTTGGAAAGATCAATGATTTTCCTCGTATCTTCTTGTTCCATGGCATTTATTATTTCAGTGTACAAGGGTTCGTTTCCGTCGTTCAGGATGTGAAGTATCCTCATGACCGTGTCCGATCTCTTCGGCCCATGGCGGCTGCGCCTGTCCACGGGAATGGCTTGTTCCGGCCCTTGCCTTGGCCAGAACCTACAGAACCTACAGAACCTACAGAACCTACAGGACGATTACCCGATCCGCCTCATGGTTCATCATCGCGTTGTTCAACTGGCTGCCACCGTCGACCTCCACTGGCAGGGTGTCGGTATCGATCTCGTATTCCCGCGCACTATGGTCGCAATAACTCATCGAAACGCCCTCGGCCGCGGCCAGCGCCACGAACGAGGCGTCCCGCAGTAGCTGGGTTCCCGAATCCATGACGAAAATCGTCACCTCATGCCCTTTGTTGACGGCCGCGTTGGCCAGTCCCTGAACGTGTGCCAGGTGCCCGTCGGTGTTCACGAGGATTCCCAGTTTCACACTCGTTCCCTTCCGTTGGCCGCGGCAGAACCTGCTCCCAGACACCGCGCGGCCCCCTTCGTCGAGGCGCGCGACCGCAAATTATTCAGCAATTCCAGGCGCCTAAAGGGTGCAGTTTGGCGGATTCTAAGCGCCGCGATCAGCGCTTGAAATGATGTAACGATATCATGTCGCGGCAACGCTTCGGGGCGTCAATAGCAAAGGACGTGGTCGTACCCGGACAATTTGCGCGCAATCTCCGCGGTCGAAGCGAACTCCAGATGCGTATTTTCCTCGCGGTTCGAAAACACCTTGACCCCCAACTCCTCAAGCAACTCGAGATGCTCGGCGGCGGGCTCGTTGTCCCGGAGTTTCACGTCCAATACGTAAACGCCGACCCCGTCGTCCATGAGCGTCAGCCCCAGAGACATTCGGAACGCCTCGTCGACACGGTTGCGGACGATAACCGCGAGCCTCTTGACCATTAATGCGGCCTCCCTGAGTTTCCCCGCGTTGCCGGCGGCGCCTAGACCAGGTTGTGGCGGTAGGCGTAGGCAACCGTTTCGGCTTGGCTGTGCACCCCCAGTTTTGCCTGGATATGCTGGATGTGGTTGCGCACCGTCACCAGACGGATATCCAACTCCTGGGATATCACCGTGGCGGATTTGCCTTCCGCCAGCAACTCCACGATCTCCTGCTGCCGTGGCGTCAACGGCGAGCCGACCCCGCTGTCGGCGCGGTCGCGCCCGCCGCCGTTGTTCCTGGGCGGCGCTTCGGGATGATGGGCCAAGTCCTCGATAGTGCATTCGGCGTAGTCCCGGTGCAGGAGATGTACGCAGGTCCAGCGCTCGTTCCCCTGGGAGGGCACCAATATGATGCTCACCGACAGTTTCAACGCCTTTCCCTTGGCGTCGCGCAAATGGAGCTTGAAGGTTTTGGGCCCATTGCCGCCGTCGATCACCCCCGAGACGCAGCATCCCTTTTCGCAGAACAGGTCACCAGCGAGGGTCCTGCCCGCGAGGACGTCGTCGCAGGGACGGCCGATGGCCTGCTCCGCGGGAATACCCAAGAGCTGGCTGCAGGCGGCATTCCAGAAGGTGATCCGCTGGTTGCCATCGACGGCGAACACGCCATCGACGGTCTGGTGCAAGAACTCGGCGATGCTGGGCATG
>PVBE010257318.1_pt1 | contig 10316 bp, 11 predicted proteins | sample 1631181 | NCBI WGS metagenome assembly PVBE01 (sample SAMN08397723, study PRJNA350692) | Marine metagenome, whole genome shotgun sequencing project. | isolation source: water | place: Pacific Ocean | collected 2012-04 | reverse complement strand
CGGAAAGAATTAGACCGTATACATTCGACATGCTTCACATATCCCTTGTAGTTGATAAAGCCCGGTCAGGGTGCCCCACCCTTGATCTGAATAAAGGCTGTTTACCCCGAGGGTCGTTCTTCTGGTCAGTGTTGGAAGAACACAAAACGCAAAAAAAGCAGGGGGAAAATGACAGAATCGTCCTTGCAAAGCAACCTGCCACTTTCGTTTGCAATCGCGAGAAAAAAACACACTTCTTTACTTCAGCAAAACACCCTACAAGGCGCTGAAACCGCTTGATTATTATTGTTCTCTAATTTTCTTGTTTTTTTATCAATACTCTGTCCACGTCAGAAACCGAAAAAAAATTACCGTATTTTACTACCGAAATCGCAGAAAACTATGCTGTGCCGCAGTTTACGTCTTTCGGGTTCTGACGTAAACGAGGTATATTTAAATTATAACGAGTGTAAATTTCACTTACGCACAAATAGTTTGAACCCAATTTTTGTGCTTGAGAATTATTGGTAATGGTTATTATCATAATGAAAGAATGCTACCCAAAACACGTGTCTCATTAAAATATCACCTTATCAATAAACATCGCTAACGCTACGGACATAAGGAAATATAAGGGTATAAATGAAAATCCGATTATCATTCGATACTTCCAAGAATGCACCTTTTTCCAAATGCCTGAAACTAGAAAATTTGAAAGAAAATATCCAATCGGAACAAATATAAATACAAATATAGCGCCAAAATCAGGCAACTCACGACTTACTTGAAATGCCTGGAAAAGCAATCCGCCGCCATAAAGATGCAAACCAACCAACCATCGATTTTTTTTGTTTGAAATTTTTACAGACATCGTCTCTTCTTTATTCTCATTCATTTCATCTACTTCTGACATAATTCTACTTTCCTCAATTCAAGAAATCAGTACCCCAACTCATCCCCACACTTCCAAGAAGCACAGCAAGGGTCAAGCAGAGAGTGGCGGTCAAATCTCTCATAGGGGAATACTATACCCTGCTCACCTCAGAACCCGAAAATCCCTGGGTGATATGGTGCGGAAATTATCTGATACATGGTCGCATGGATTTTCCCGATTTCCGGGGACATCCTCTTTCAGGAATCCGGGTATGGCGTCACAAAATTTGGCCCCATCACCTGATCTCCGGTCATTTTCATTCTTTCAACCAATATCCCTGCATTCAGTTTATTCTGTCGTCGAATGACGTGGGGAATAGATGAGTTTGGGCCTGATCATTCAAAAATGCCTGTACCCACTTGAAGGCATTGTCATTTCTTTTCCGGTCCCATCAAAAACAGTGACGGTACTTCCGTCTTTCGGCGCCACAATGTCGCCAATCGGCGTTAATGGAAGGCCCAATTCATTCGCCAGCGAGGCTACCGACTCTTGCCATTCCGGCGGGACGGTGAACAGCAACTCGTAGTCATCGCCTCCAGAAAGAATGGTCTTGATCATATCCGGTTCATCCTCGACGATCTTTTTTCCCGGAATCGACAAGGGAACATCGGTAGCTCGTAGTTCCGCGCTAACGTTAGAGGCTTTACAGATATGCCCCAAATCCTGAATCAGTCCGTCCGATATATCAATAGCGGCATCGGCCAGATTGAAGAGTTTCCGGCCAAGGTCCAGCCTTGGCTGTGGGCGATGATGGCGTTCCGTGACAATCTCAAGGAACGATGGTTCGAGGTCGGCAAGCCCCCCCTGTACTACCGCTAATCCCAGGGAAGCATCGCCTACAGTCCCACTGACATAAACAATATCCCCCACATTTGCGCCAGAACGTCGCATTTCCTGGCCGACAGGTACCCAACCGAAGACGGTAATTGTCACAGATAAAGGACCGGGAGTGGAGACGGTATCCCCACCAACGAGAGTTACGTCGTATAAATCCTGTTCAACAGCCAAGGCCTGGGAGAACCTGTCCAACCAGTCTTCGCCGTAACCGACATTGCCAAAAGTTGGCAAGGAAAGCGATAAAGTGTAATAGGCTGGCTCGGCACCCATCGAGGCCAGATCCGATAGATTGACCCTCAAGGCCCTGGCGGCAATGAAATGGGGCGGCGTAAATTCAAGAAAATGCACGCCAGAGACCAGGGTATCCATCGTCACCACGAGTTTTTGGCCGTCCCTGACGTCCAGTACCGCAGCGTCATCGGTCAATCCAAGAGCGCCGCCTTCTTTTTTCGCCAACGGTCTAAAATAGCTGGCGATCAGGTCGAATTCTCCGGGCCTGGATTGATCGCCCATGGTCTATTTTTCCATTTCCGCCGTTCGCAGCACACGCGCCAGTTTGTCCAAAACGCCATTCACCATTCCGGGCTTGTTATCATCGAAAAACGCCTTGGAGACGTTTACATATTCATTGATTACGACCCGCGCCGGGACGTCGCTCGAAAGAAGCTCAAAGGTGCCAGCGCGCAAGACGGCGCGCAAGATTGTCTCAAGGCGATCTACTGTCCAATCTGCGGACAGGGCCGGGCCGATCATGCCGTCCAGGTCATTTCGTTTCGCCGAAACACCGCGGATCAATTCCGCCAGCAGGGCACCATCAGGGTCAGCCAAATCCGGCAGGTCTTCTTCCTCGTCATTTTGCATACCGGGAGACGGCTTCCAGCGTTGTTTGAGGAATTCATTTATCACGGAATCAGCCGTGATGTCGGTCATATCCATTTCGTACAGGGCCTGGACAGCCGCCAGCCGCGCAGAAGACCGATCAATCCCGACTTGTGCCTTATCGTTGTTTTCTGCTTCGCTCATCGCGGTACGAGACGGAGGTGCTTCTTGACTTCCATCATCCTCAGGCAGGCTTTGGCCACGTCGCCTCCCTTGTTCTTTTTGGTCATATCCGCCCTCGCCCAGGCTTGCTCACGGTTTTCCACCGTCAAGATACCGTACCCCATAGCGACGCTATAATTCATAGCCATATCCATCAGCGCGCGCGCGGACTCCTGGCATACATAATCGTAGTGAGAGGTCTCTCCGCGAATGACGCAGCCGAAACCAATAAATCCGGCGTAGCGGTTCATAGCAGAGCCAATTTCCATTGAGCGGATGGCAAACCGGATCGCCTGTGGCACTTCAAATGCACCTGGAACCGACATGCGTTCATACTCCATGCCCACGGCATCCAGCACTTCCCTGGCTCCTTCGAAAAGAGCATCCGCAATATCTTCGTAAAAGCGACCCTCGACAATCAGGATTTTTGGAGTTTCGGACATCTAAAAATTTCTCTCGCTCAAGTTCAGGCCGGAATAGCGCGTTGCTCGACAACGCTCAAACCGTAACCTTCAAGGCCGACGATATTGCGCTGCGTGTTCGACAGCAAAATCATATCCCTGATCCCCAGATCAAGCAAAATCTGGGCGCCGACGCCATAATCCCGTAATTCGCCATTGCGTTTTACGTCTTCGCCCATTTTCCGGCGGATGCGGTCAGACAGATTGGACGGATCAGGCTCCCGAATAAGCGCGATGACGCCGCGACCTTCTTCATTAATCATCTCCATCGCCTTGTGCAAATCGCCGGCTTTCCCCGACGAGGTGTCGCCAAGAACATCGTCAAGGACGTTCAGGGCATGCATTCGAACGGGTACAGGGCCGCCACTCATAATATCGCCCTTGGTCAGGACGATATGTTCAGCGTAGGCGATTTTGTTGACGTAGACGGCCATATTGAACTCACCGCCGTGGGCGCTGTTGAAAGTGGTTTCCAGGGTACGTTCAATCAGGCGATCATTTTTCAGGCGATAGGCGATCAAATCGGCAATGGTGCCAATCTTCAGGTTGTGATGCCGGGCGAATTTTACCAGATCGGACATCCGCGCCATAGTGCCGTCTTCATTCATAATTTCACAAATAACCCCGGACGGGTTCAGACCGGCAAGCCTGGAGACATCGACAGCCGCTTCAGTATGACCGGCGCGAACGAGAACACCGCCATTTGTGGCTTCCAAAGGAAAGACATGGCCCGGACTGGCGATATCGGCGACGCCCTTGGTGGGGTCGACGGCGACCGCGACGGTACGGGCGCGATCAGATGCGGAAATACCGGTCGTCACCCCTTCGCGCGCCTCGATCGAAACCGTAAAAGCAGTTTGATGGCGTGAATCGTTATGTCGCGGCATCAACGGAAGTTCCAGCTCGGATATCCGTTCTGACGTCAACGTCAGGCAAATCAGGCCCCGACCGTATTTAGCCATGAAGTTTATGGCTTCCGGCGTCGCCATTTGCGCCGGTATAACAAGGTCACCCTCGTTTTCGCGCTCTTCATCGTCAACCAGGATAAACATCCTGCCGTTGCGTGCGTCTTCAATAATTTCTTCTGCGGGTGACAGGTTTTCAGAATGGGGCACGATTTTTGCCTAGTCCTTTTATGTTATTTGATCCGCTTAGGAGCGTTCGATTTCCAGAAGCCGCGCAACATAGCGCGCCAGCATATCAATTTCCACATTGACGACGTCCCCAAGGGAAAAATTTCCCAGGGTCGTTTCCACCTGAGTGTGGGCGATCAGATTAACGCCGAACGTATCGTCATCAACTTCGTTGACGGTCAGCGAAACGCCGTTCAACGTCACGGATCCTTTGGGCGCGATGAAGCACTTCAATTCATCGACTATTTTAAAGCTGACTCGAAGGGAGTCCCCTTCATTTTCCAGCCCGGTGATCTCCGCCGTTCCATCTACGTGACCGGATACGACATGGCCACCCATTTCATCGCCTGCTTTCAGGGCCCGCTCAAGATTAACACGGGTTCCTTCCGCCCAGGCTCCTAAAACGGTTTTCGACAGTGTTTCGGCAGACGCCTCAACCGCGAACCAGTCGTCCCGTTTTTCGACGACCGTCATACAAGCCCCCGAACAACAGATGGAAGCACCGATATCAATTGAACCGGTATCGAAGCGGGTAGTGATTTCTATACGGGTATCCCCCGTTTTCACTATGGAACGGACAGTCCCGACGTCAGTAATAATGCCTGTAAACATGGTCTTTGAGTGTCACTCTTTTATTCGTTCATAAGTTTCTAATACATCTTCGCCCAGACACGTAACACCCGAACGGGTGTAGAGGGGGGAATCGGTAAGTTTTTCTACACCGAATGCGGCCACAGAGGAAACACCATCGCCACCAATTATTTTAGGCGCATGAAACCAGGCGAGACGATCTACCAATCCCTCTTTCATGAAAGCGCCCGCCAGTTTTCCACCGCCTTCGATCAAAACCCGGGTCAACCCCTGCCCTCCCAACGCCCTGGCCATTGCTTCGCAAGATGGATGACCGGATGGCGAGGCTGGAACCTCGATGATTTTGACGCCCTTCCTTTCCAATTCCCTGCTCTTTCCCTTGCTGACGCCTGGGACTGTCATGATGAGGGTAGGTAACTCGTTGGCTGTTTCAACCAGGGGGCTGGATAAGGGTAAAGCCAGTGTGCTGTCGGCGATGATGCGGTGAGGCGAATATCCCGCCATTCCCGGCAATCGACAGGTTAGCTGAGGATCGTCAGCCAGGGCGGTGCCGATGCCGATCATGATGGCGTCATGTCGCGCCCTGAGCATATGCCCGGCGGCGCGGGCTTGTGGTCCGGTAATCCATTTGCTGTCGCTGGTGCGCGTTGCGATGCGTCCATCCAGACTGGTCGCGGCTTTCAACGTAAACAATGGGCGTCCCAGGTTGATGCGCATCATAAACCCGGCATTCTGGAATTTTGCTTCGGTCGATAAAACACCTTCACTTACGTCAATTCCGGCTTTCTTCAGGCGCGCCGCACCTTTTCCCGATACCCTTGGATCCGGGTCCTTGCAGGCGATAACGACACGTTCTACGCCAGCTTGAACAAGGGCCTTCGAACAGGGAGGGGTTTTCCCCTGGTGGTCACAAGGTTCAAGGGTGACGTAGGCCGTCCCTCCCCTGCTTTTTGATCCGGCGCGCCCGATGGCCTCCGTTTCTGCGTGAGGGCGTCCCCCGGCCTGGGTCCAGCCGCGACCGACGACATTCCCCTCACGACTGACGATCACACAACCGACAGCCGGATTGGGCGCAACAAGTCCCAAACCCCTGCCCGCAAGGCCAAGGGCCGTGCGCATATGGGCGATATCAATGCCTTGAGTTTCAGTGGCGGTGCTCATAAGGAACTCCTGTTCGCACCAAAATACGATTAACCTTCGTCGCCCAGTTCCCCGATAAACTCTTCGAAATCCTTGGCCTCGCGAAAATTCCTGTAGACCGAAGCAAAACGCACGTAGGCGACTGGGTCCAGATCACGAAGATTGTCCATGATCATTTCGCCGACAACCTTGGTCGGAATTTCGTTTTCACCAAGAGTTTCAAGGCGTCGCTGAATGCCGTTCACAATACGTTCGATCTTGTCATCGTCGACGGGGCGTTTGCGAAGCGCGATTTTCAGGGACCGCATGACCTTGTCTCGATCAAATTGTGCCTTGTCTCCGTTCTTTTTAACAACGGTCAGTTCACGTAACTGGACCCGCTCAAACGTCGTAAAGCGCGAACCACAGGACGGGCAATAGCGGCGCCTGCGGATGGTCGCATTATCTTCAGTCGGACGTGAATCCTTAACCTGGGTATCGTCGCTGCCGCAAAACGGACATCGCATGGGAGTGTCTCCTTTTCAAGCGTGCTTATGAATTCGGATAGATCGGAAATTTCCGGCAAAGTTCGATAACTTTTTCAGCAGCCTCGGCTTCAACGAAAGAATTGTCATTTGACGCAGATGAAAGACCGTCAAGGACGTCCCCGATCAGGTTACCGACCTGACGGAATTCGTCTGCTCCAAAGCCGCGGGTTGTGGCCGCAGGTGTGCCAAGACGAACACCTGACGTCACCATTGGTTTTTCAGGATCGAACGGAATGCCATTTTTGTTACAAGTCATGCGGGCGCGATCAAGGCTGTGCTCAGTGTTGCGGCCAGTCAAACCCTTTGGCCTTAGATCGACCAGCATCAGGTGCGTGTCGGTTCCGCCAGAAACTATATCCAGCCCTCTTTCTACCAGGGTTTCGGCCAGCACCTTGGCGTTCTCGACTACCGATTTGGTGTAGTCTGTAAATTCCGGCCGCAGGGCCTCGCCGAAGGCGACCGCCTTGGCGGCGATGACGTGCATTAACGGCCCTCCCTGGAGACCCGGAAAGACTGCAGAATTGATCTTTTTGGCAATGTCTTCGTTATTCGTCAGGACCATCCCTCCCCTGGGGCCACGCAGGGTTTTATGGGTTGTTGTGGTTACCACGTCGGCGATACCAAGCGGCGATGTGTGAACGCCCGTCGCGACGAGCCCGGCGAAATGCGCCATATCGACCATCAACAGAGCCCCAACTTCGTCGGCGATCTTCCGGAAGCGGGCGAAATCAAGAGTGCGGGGGTAAGCGGATCCGCCGGCGATGATCAGTTTAGGTTTGTGTTCCTTCGCCAGTTTTTCCACTTCTTCGAAGTCAACCAATGCATCATCGCGCCGTACGCCATACTGTATGGCGTTGAACCATTTGCCGGACTGGGACGGTGGCGCGCCGTGGGTCAGGTGTCCACCAGCGGCAAGGGACAATCCCAGAATTGTGTCGCCCGGCTGCAACAGCGCCATCATGACGGCGCCGTTTGCTTGTGCTCCGGAATGGGGCTGGACATTAGCGAATTCACAGCCAAACAGCTTTTTCGCCCGTTCTATGGCCAGATTTTCAGCGATATCGACATACTCGCAACCACCATAATAACGCCGTCCAGAGTAGCCTTCGGCGTATTTGTTGGTCAAGACGGAGCCCTGGGCTTCCAGAACGGCCCTTGAGACAATGTTTTCCGAGGCGATCAGTTCAATCTGGTCCTGCTGACGTCCCAATTCCAGGGTAACGGAATTAAGCAGCTCGGGATCACTGTCCATCAGCGATTGATTGAAGAAGTTTTTGTGGTAGTCGGAAGGATAGGAATTGTTTGCGCCAGACATCGGCGGCCCCCATTAATAGAAAAAAGTTACTCAAGGATTTGATAGTTTATAGACGCGCCGCGTATGACGGCCACCTTCGAAATTGGTTTCCAGAAAAACTTGCAGGCAATCCAGAGCTGTGTCGGAGCCTATCATTCTTCCACCAAAAACAATGACGTTGGCGTCGTTATGAAGCCTGGACATTTTTGCGCCAATAGAATCATGGATCAGGGCAGCGCGGATCGCCCGATGTCGATTGGCGGCGATTGAAATCCCGATACCGCTTCCACAGACAAGGACACCACGCGTGGCTTTGTTTTCAGCAATAACCGAGGCCATTGCATAACCGAAATCCGGATAATCAACAGAGTCGGTCCCGTCCGCTCCTAAATCAAGAACGCCAAAACCCAGGTCCGAAAGTTTTTGTTTTAAAACGCTTTTTAAGTCGAAACCGGCATGGTCGCTGGCGATGGCTATTGTTTCAGAGGTCATGAAGGGTCTCGTTGTGTTCTTTGAGGTTCAGCAGGAAAATACCAGAGCCGCACTGGATACCATATATCGACCGTAAATGCCAACAAACCACAAGTTATCGGGCTGGTAAATACATATTGCGTTGTTTAGATGAGACCTCTGCATAAGTTTCCCATACGGCGTTATGATTTGCTCTATTTAGACCAGATGAGCGTGTTGTCACGATAAGGTGATGTTGATTTACTCGGTGAACTTTGGAAGTTTACGGAGAAAATTGATATGAAACGAACAGTTTACGTAGGCATGGATGTCCATGCAGATACGATTGCAGTTGCTGTCGCTGACGAGGGCCGCGACGGCGAGATCCGGTTTTATGGGACGATCCGAAATACCGGTGATTCTCTCTTGCGCCTGACCAAACGTCTTTCCGGAGCCGGTTCTGCCCCGGTATTTTGTTATGAGGCAGGACCCTGCGGCTACGGAATACACCGGCTTTTGCAAAAGCTCGGTTTTGACTGTGCTGTCGTGGCCCCTGCGATGATCCCGCGCAAGGCCGGGGACAAGGTCAAGACGGACAGGCGTGACGCGGAAATGCTGGCGCGGCTTTGGCGGTCCGGGGAATTGACGCCGATCTGGACGCCGGATGAAGAGCATGAAGCAATGCGAGACTTGATCCGCACGCGCAAACAAGCGATTGATGCTTTGAGAGTCGCCAAGCAACAACTGCTCAGTTTCCTTCTGCGTCACGGTTTACGTTACGACAGACCGAGCCGCTGGACTAAAAGCCACTGGCGCTGGATCAACGAGTTACGCAAATTCCGTTACCCGCACCAGCAGCTGGCATTTGAGGAGTTGAAGCGTGCTATCCGCCAAATTGAAGAACGAACCACCAGTCTGGATCAAATCATTACGGATACAATTCCAACTTGGCATTTGGGTCCCGTGGTGGATGCTCTGCGAGCGCTACGTGGGGTCAATACCACAATAGCCGTAACACTTGTGGCCGAGATCGGTGATATCAATCGCTTTTCCAACCCGCGCCAGTTGATGGCGTGGCTGGGACTTGTTCCAAGCGAACATTCCAGCGGTAACACCATTCGCCGGGGCCGGATTACCCGAACGGGTAATGCCCTGGCCCGCACAATGATGGTCGAGGCCAGTTGGTCATACCGGCATCCGGCCCGTGAACGACACCCCTATCTGAAACGAAGTGAGCACCTGCCGCAGGAAATCCGTGACATAGGATGGAAAGCACAGGTTAGGCTCTGCAAACGGTATAGGGACCTGTCCAGAAAAGGAAAGCCTCAACCCAGAGTGTTAACGGCAATCGCCCGGGAACTGGCCGGGTTCATCTGGGACATTGCGAGGAAAGTACCGATCCCCGCCTGATCACAGGCGGGCGTCATTCTGCCTGTACAGAACGCTGGAGATGGTGGCTAAAGATCCAGGGAACCCTCGACGTACGCTGGGACAAATATCCGTTCTTAGAGAGAGGTAAGCCCGTATCGGATAAGGTCAGGCGGTTAAAATCCGCGAATGAGAGCATGATAACCATCGGTTAGAACCGTCGTCTCCAGCGCCATGTACAGGCTACATCATTTGACCAACCTGCAAGAGCGGGGTAGTCTTTTTGTGCCGAGTAAATCTAAAACGCTCATGAGAGCGTAGTTGTATGATCGTTGCAGCGATGTCCCATGTTGCCTCATAGCTTGTATCTGTCTTGTCATATCTGGTGTTGATGCCCCTGAACTCCTTGATTTTACTAAAGTAGTTCTCGACGAGATGCCGCCACTTGTATGCCTCTTCATCGTGCGGGATATGGACGCATTTTGAGGGAATAACAGCCTTCGCTCCACGTTCCGTCAAGGCTTGCCGCAATTGATCAGCATCAAATGCCTTGTCGCCCAT
>PVBE012728170.1_pt1 | contig 10317 bp, 7 predicted proteins | sample 1631181 | NCBI WGS metagenome assembly PVBE01 (sample SAMN08397723, study PRJNA350692) | Marine metagenome, whole genome shotgun sequencing project. | isolation source: water | place: Pacific Ocean | collected 2012-04 | reverse complement strand
TATATCTTATCTGCCCTTTTGCTTTTAAAGGAAAATTATATTTTTTATTTAACCAATGTATTTTTTTTATAAATATTTCTTTTTTATATAATTGTAAATTATTTTTATGTCCAACTGTTAAAATATTATCTTTTAAATTTTTATTTACTACATACCATGGTCCTGTACCACCTATGTTAATACCTTTTCTTTGACCTATAGTATAATAAAATATTCCATCATGTTTACCTAATATATTACCTTTCGTATCTATTATTTTTCCTTCTTTTTTAGGTATTTTTTTTTGTAAGAAATCTTTCATATTTACTTTTCCAACAAAACAAATACCTTGACTATCTTTTCTATTTGCGTTTGGTAGTTCTATTTTTTTAGCAATTTTACGAACTTTATTTTTAGTTAATTTACCTATTGGAAATAGTGAAGAGGATATTTGTTTTTGAGTTAAACCAGATAAAAAATAACTTTGATCTTTTAATTCATCTATTCCTTTTAATAAGTGAAAACCATCTTTATTTTTTTTTATATTAGCATAATGACCTGTAGCTATTTTATTAAAACCTAATTTTTTAGCTTTTTGTAAAAATAATTTAAATTTAATTTCATTATTACATAATATATCTGGATTAGGAGTTAGTCCTTTTTTATAAGTATTAAAAAGATAATTAATTATTTTATCTTTATATTCTTTTTCAAAATTAAAAGTATGTATAGGTATTTTAAGAAAACTAGCTACTTTATATGCTTCTAATCTATCTTCTTTCCAAGGACATTTATGATTTTTATCTATTCTTTCTGAAAAATTTTTCATAAAAGCAGCTTCTATTTTATAACCTTGTTTTTTAAGTAAATATAAAGCTACAGCAGAATCTACTCCACCTGATAATGCAACTAATATTTTTTCTTTTTTCTTTTTAAACATTGATTAAAATTATAGTAATTATATATTTTTTAGTCAATTCAAAAAATATTAATTATTTATTTATAGTTTTAAAATTACTTGACAAAATATATAAAATATGATATAATTTAAACATTAAGATGTGGTATCTTAATGTAGTTCATTAAAACAAAAAGGAGAAATTATGAATGTAATAAAACGGGGCTTTTATAAGTTCTTTACTAGTATGACAATAGGATATGCTTGGTTTACACTTAGTATGTTTGGTGTTGTACTTACATATAATAATGTTGGCACTATACAAGTATGGTGTGCAGTTAGTTGTTTTTTAGCTTTAGCATTTTGTCTTATTGGTAGTGGTACTACAAATACTGTTACTAATATGAGACTACATGGTATGGAGTATCATACTCATACAACAGAAGATACTGCATTGTCTGTTGGTGTATTATATGGATTTACATGGTCATTTGTATTACTAATATTATATTGGATATGTGAATTGTGGCTAAATATTATTAATGTAACACCTATGTGGTATATACCTATAGTAGTAGTTGGTATACCTAGTATGATATGTATGGAATGGTATATTAGTAAAATTAAGAAAAAAAGTAATTTTACATCATAAAGATAAATAAAAAACTCATCATTTTAAAATGATGAGTTTTTCTTTTTATTTTCCTATTTTAAATATAGATATTTTTTCTAAAGCTTTACTGGCTAATTTAATTCTTTCTTTATTACTAGAATAGAGAGTAAATAATCTTTCTCCTTTTGTTACTCTATCATCAAATTCTTTATTTAAATATACTCCACCTAATTTATCTGAAGGAGCACCTAATATTCTAGCTATTGTATTAATTGCTTTATTGTCAGTAAAAATAATTTTTCCTAATTTTTTAGCTACAAAATATTTTTTATGAGCGCCTAAAGTAATATCATCTGGTTGTATATTTGGATTACCATCTTGTTCTTTAATTATTTCTTGCATTTTTTTCCAAGCTTTACCATTTTCTAAAATTTCCCAAGCTAATTTTGATCCATTTCCTTTTTTAACTTTACCAGTTAATTCTAATAATTCTCCCGCTAAATGTATTGATTTATTAGCTAAATCAGCAGGATAATTATCTTTTTGTTGTAATACTCTTAATACATCTCTAGCTTCTAAAGCAGGGCCAATACCCAAACCAACAGGATCTTCAGTTTTAATCATTATTACCTTTAATTTTATTTTAAATTTTTTAGCAACATATTGAAATTTTTTTTCTAGTATTTTAGCTATTTTCATATTTGGTATTTTAGTAGTAGGACCAACAGGCATATCTATCACTAAATGAGTGACTCTAGTAGCTACTTTTTTAGCCATAATACTTACTAACATTTTACTATATGGTTCTAAAGATAATGGATAAGATACTTTTAATATTTTATCATCAGCTGGAGCTAAGTTTAATCCCCCACCCCAAACTAAACAACCATTTGTTTTTTTAACTATTTGTTTTATTTTTTTAGAATTAAATCCTACTTTAGATAATACTTCTACAGTATCTGATGTTCCGGCTGGAGAAGTTATAGCTCTAGAAGATGTTTTTGGTATTGTATACCCTAGAGCAGCCATAATAGGTACTACAATCATAGTTGTTCTGTTACCAGCTAAACCACCTACGGAATGTTTATCTACAACCATACCTGGAAATTTTAATATTTCTCCTGTTTCAGCCATGGCTTTAGTCATAAAATATAATTCTTCATTAGTATATTCCCTCATAAATCCAGAAGCTACAAAATATGTTATTTCTGTTCTAGTTAAAACTCCAGCAGTTATATCTAAATATATTTGATAAAATTCTTTATAGGTTAATGTTTTACCTAGTAATCTTTTTTTTATAGCTTGAACAGATTTTGCTTTTTCTAAAAATTTTACTTCTACTATAGTATTATTTGGTATTTTTCTTTTTTTCCAAATATCTTTATATAATCCTATTAATCCTGATTTTACTCTTTTTTCTGTAGTATTAGCTTCAGCTATGATATATTTATTTTCCCAAGAAATTTTAACTTTATCTCCTGCTCTTATACCATATGAAATAGCTTCATCTTCATTTAAAAGAATAATATTAGATTGTCCAGTTTCAATGTCTAATTTTTTTATTTTTAAATAATAATTCATAATTAAAGTTCTATTTGATTATTTTTTTCTTTATTTTTTTCTTTATTTTTTAATACTTTTGATAAAGAAGTTAATATTTCTTTATTTTTTTTATTGTCACTAATTTTTTTTTCTGGTTTATTGTTTATTTTTTTTAAACTAGATGGAGGTGGAATTTTACCTTCTCTAGAAAGTTTTAAACATTTAGGACAAAATATAGGTCTAGAAGGATCAGGAATAAATTGTACTATAGTATTTGTATTACATATAGAACATTTTACTTTATTACCTTTTATCTCTTTTTTATTAAATATATCTTTTTCATTTTTTATTTCTGTTTTACTTTCACTCCAGCGCATTATTTTATCTTCAATAATAGATCTAGATTTAGTATATCTTTCTCTAGATACGTTTATTACTTTATTTCTAATTTTTATATTTTCTTCATTAATTGATATTGGTGGTAATGTACTAGCTGAAAATGCTTCTGAAGTAATACCATCAATCATTAGTTTAATATATATTTCAAATTTTGGTAAATTTACTAAATCTTCTTGAGTAAATGCAGGAAATACTTCTTTTTCTAGAAATTCTGCATCTGATGCTCCTATTCTAAATATAGCTAATGTTCCAATATTTCCAAATACAGCTGCTCTAACTTTTTCTTCTAATTGTTCAATATATTGATGGGCTAATATTAAATTTAATCTATATTTTCTAGCTTCTGATAATATATTAGCAAAAGACTCTGTAGCAAAATTTTGAAATTCATCAACATATAGGTAAAAATCCTTTCTTTCTTCTTCTGGTATATCTACCCTACTCATTGCAGCTAATTGAATTTTAGTAATCATCATAGCACCAATTAATGAAGAGTTATCTTCACCAACCCTTCCTTTTGATAAGTTTAATAATAATATTTTTTGATTATCCATTATTTCTCTAACATCAAAAGAAGATTTTACTTGACCTAATATATTTCTAATTAAAGCAGAAGATAAAAATCTACCAACTTTATTTTGTATTGGAGCTATAGCTTCTGCTTGAAAACGATCTGGATATTTAGAATATTCTTCTACCCAAAATGCTTTTACAACAGGGTCACTAATTTTAGCTATTACTTTTTTACGAAAATTCTTGTCTGTTAACATTCTCATTATTCCAAGTAAAGTAGATCCAGGATATTCTAATAAAGCAGATATAGCATTATGTAATACGTATTCTAAACGAGGTCCCCAAGAATCTGCCCAAATTTTTTGAAAAACACCTATTAATCCAGATGCGACCAAATGTTTTTGTTCTATACCTACATGTTCTAGTACATTAAAACCAATTGGATTTTCTAAATCAGATGGATTAAAATATACAACATCATTTATACGAGAATTAGGAATAAAATCTAATATTTTTTCTACTAAATCACCATGAGGATCTATAACTGCTACACCCTTACCATTTATTATATCTTGTATAATCATATTTTCTAAAACTACAGATTTTCCCATACCAGTTTTACCAACAAAATACATATGACGACGTCTATCATCAGTTTTTATTCCAAATTTTTGACTAGTATTTCTATAGTTTGTTTTGGCAAAAAATACAATTTCTTTATTCATATTATTATATTGGTAAATTTGAAGGTGGATTACCTTTATTATTTGTTTCTTTAAAATTTTTATTTGTTATTTGTTTTGATTTAGAAAATTTATTTTCAAAATAATTATTATCTGTGTTTATATCAAAATCTTTTGTTTTATTTAATTGTTCTTTTAATTCTTTAGATAAAACTTCACTTTTTTCTTCTCCTAAAGTTGTGTGTGGTAAAGAAGCTGGTGGTTCACCTTTTTTTGTTTTTGTTTTTTGTAATAATGGAATTTTGACATATTTATTAGGAAAATGCCATATAGTTGCTAATTCTTCTACATTTAATAAATAATATGCATGTCCTCTTGTACCACTACGACCTCTGTATGCTCTCATTAAATTATTAGCACGCATATTACTACGTAGTTTAGTTAAATAATAATAAGTACTAGTTTTTGTTTTACTATCAGGTTTAAAAGCATTTAAATTTAATGTTGTAAATTGTTTTAAAGAACCGAATATTGGTGATATTACTCTAGCTGGGTCAAATTTTTTAGGCGGAGATAAATAAATTAAACGCATTTTACAATCAAAACCTATTTTACTAGCTTTTCTTTCTATAGCTTTTATAGTTTCTAATTCTCCAGATGTAAGCCTCCACATTGTAAGATCAGCAAATCCAGAATTTTTTTCGTCTTCTTCAATACTTATATTTGTACTAAAGATAGAATCTACTAATTTTATTAAAGAATCAATTATTTTATTTATTGGACTAATTTTTTCTCCATTACTTTTTCCAGTTAATTTATTTACTAAATCTTTAGATTTATTTTCCCACCCAAAATCAGCTGGTCTTGCTATAATTTGTAACCAAGCTTGTTCACCATTTTCTATTCTACTCATAGTTTCTAAAATAGCAGCCATAGGGTCTTTAAATTCTCCAGAAATCTTATCTTCAAATTCATTGTAAGTTTTTATAGGATAAGCATTATCATTTACTAAAATTACTTCTGAACCCCATATTTTATATTCATCATTAGGAAATTTTCTTGGAATTTCATTTAAATAATCATCTACTTCAGTAATTTCTGCATCAGGATATTGAGAAAATATTGATGTTTCTATTAAATTACGATACATAACTGGTGTACGTATTAAAAATTGAATATAACCGTCTATACTTACTATTTCAAAAGAAAATCCTAATTGAAATTGACCTTCAAATTTTTCTATCCATTCTAAAGGTTTATGAGCACCTGAAATAGTGGCAAATAATTGTTCAATTGCTTTTGGTGTTTGTTCTGTATCTTTAGGTATATCAATAGCTAATATTATAAATTTTTGTTTAGAAAACCATTTATTAGCTTTATAAGTTGACCATTCTTTATGTATAAACCAAAAAAATATATAAGCAAAAGCTAACCAACCACCATTAATAAAAATATACCAAGCAAAAGAAAAGCTACCATTTTTAGCAATTGCCATCCATTTATAAAAAAATGTAAAATCTAATACTATATCCATTTTATTTTTACCATATTATTATACCATTTTTAATTAAAAGCTAAAAGTATAAAAAAACTCCCCTTTTATAAAATAATTTATATTATTTTATATTTAGAGGAGTTGCTTAATTTTTTTAAATATTTATGATTCTAAACAATATCTACCTTTCTCATCTTTAATAAATTTTTGTTTATTCATTAAAGCTAAACTGATTGTTGTTTTTTTAATTAAACGTTTTTTTAATACTTCTTCTATTATATCTTTTTTATATAAAGGGAAATCTGATTTAGATAATATATCTTTAATAACATCAGATACTACACCAGGTTCATATCCCCATTCTTTTAAAGCATAAATACCACGACCTACCAAAACATATTTTTTATCTAGAATTAATTCATTATGAATTGTAGCTGGAAATGCTTTACGTTTATCAAATTTAACTTTATTAATTTGATCTGCAATATCAGTAAAATGCATTGGTTTTTCTTTTTTTTGTAAGATTATATGAATTTTATCATTCATACGTTTTGGTGTTATAGAGGGCCATTCTGATAACCCCCAATCTTCATAGGGATTTTCTTTTATTCTTTTTGTAATATCAATATAATTAATAATTATCTTATCTGTTAGATAATCATCAGAGCTATAAAAATCTTCTTTTGATATTTTATTAATAAGATCATCTAATTTTAATATATTATCCTCTTTTTTAAATAAGTTATAAATATTATCAATTATTTTATTAAAAAAATCTAAAGATGATTCTGGTGTTTTCCAAAAATTAGTTACATATTTATTTTCTTTAACATAATGGAATCTATTTTTTAATAATTGACTTAGTATAAAATGTATTGCAGAATAATTTTCTTTAGAATTACCAGATGTAGTTAATAATTCTTCTATTAAATTTTCTTCAGACATCATACCACCCTGTTCATTTAAAATACCATTAGCAACATCTTCTATTTCTTTTAAATATGTTTTATTAAAATTATCTTTTATTTTTTTAATAGAGGCATTTTCTATTTGTCTTACTCTTTCTCTAGTAATGCTATATTTATTACCAATTTCCTCTAAAGTTTTCTTTTCATAATTAGATAAACCATGACGCATTTTTATAATTTCTTGTTCACGATCTGATAATATATCTAAAATACTACCTAAAATCTGGTAAGGATTAAATTTAGATAGTTTTTCATTATGTTTTGATTTAATAACTTTATCTAGTATTGAAGACATAATTTTTATAATATTTAATTAACTATGATATAGTAACATATTTATAAAAATAAGTCAACCCTTATTAGGAGATATTTTATATTAAGATTATTTTTTATTCCACCAAGATAATAATGGAGATGCTATAAATATTGAAGAATAAGTACCTATTATAACACCTAGCATTAAAGCTAAAATAAAGTTTTTTATACTATCACCTCCAAATATATATATAGATAATAATACAAATAAAGTAGTAAAAGAAGTATTTAATGATCTTATAATAGTTTGATTTATACTTAAATTAACTATTTCATTAAATTCTTTATCTTTATATTTAAATAAATTTTCTCTAGTTCTATCAAATGTAACTATAGTGTCATGTACTGAAAAACCTAAAATAGTTAATAATGCTGTTATAAATAAACTATCAATTTCTATATTTAAATAATAACCTAGTATAGAAAATATTCCTATAATTATTATTAAATCATGAGCTAGAGCTATAATAGCTGATAAACCATATTTCCATGATTTTACTGGTTTAGAAACTTTACGAAAAGCATAAGCTATATATAATATAATAAATATCAATACTACAATTATAGATTTAATAGCTTTATTTTTTAATTCTTCTCCAATTATAGGACCTATTGATTCAAATCTTAATTCTGTAAAATTATTATTATCTATATTTGGTATTTCTATATTTTCTAAATTTTTTATTATATCTTGATGTAAATTTTCATTTATATTTTCAAAGCGTATTATAAATCTATTATTTTCACTAGGTTGTATTTTAACATTATCTAATTCTAAATTTATAAATATTTTTTCTATTTGATTTATTTCGGGTTTTTTTATATATGATATTTCTAATAAACTACCTCCCGTAAAATCAATACCTAATTTTAATCCTAAATTAAATAAAGCTATAAAAGATATAACTATAAAAATACTTGAAACAATAAACCAATATTTTTTATTTTCTATTATTTTATACATATTTTTATTTTTTATTTATTCCAAACCAATATTTTTTATTTTCTAATCTTTTATTTACAATAATTCTTAAAAATGTTCTTGTTACTATAATAGCTGAAAACATAGATACTATAATACCAATTGCTAATGTAATAGCAAAACCTTTAATAATAGAACTACCAAACCAAGCTAATATTAAACAAGTAATTAAAGAAGAAATATTTGAATCTCTAATAGATGACCAAGCACGTAAAAATCCATTTTCTATAGAGGAATTTAAACTTTTGCCATTATATAATTCTTCCTTTGTTCTTTCAAATATTAAAATATTAGCATCCACTGCCATACCTATAGATAAAATAAAACCAGCAACACCAGCTAATGTCATTGTAACTGGGATCATTTCAAATAAAGCTAAAGTTAACATTGTATATACAAATAATGCTAAAACAGCTATCAAGCCTAAGAATCTATAAAATAATATCATAAATATTGCTGCTGTTACTAAACCAATTATTCCTGCTAGTAAACTTTTTTGTACAGAAGCTTCACCCAGAGATGCACCGATTGTTTGTTGGCTAATTATTTTTATTGGAACAGGTAAAGCACCTGAATTTAATCTTCTTACCATTAATTTAGCTTCTTGTACTGAGAAATTACCAGATATTATTGCTTTACCTTCTGTTATTTTTTCTTGCACTATAGGAGCAGATATCATTACTCCATCTAAAAATATTGCAACAGGTTTACCTATATTATTTTCTGTAATTTTTGTAAATGTTTCTTTACCTTCTTTATTAAATTCTAAAGATACTAAAGGATTTTGTGTATTAGGATCAAATATTAATTGTGCTTTTTTTAAATCTTTTCCACTTAAATTAGTATTTTCCCATTCAATATTATCAAAATCTGCATTAGGTTTTTGAAATAATATATGAGCGGAATGTACTTCTATTTTACCTTGTTCATTTAATCTTTCATCTATTTTTTTAATAATATGATAACCAAATTGAGATTCTATTAAATAATTACTAATTTCACCAACTTTTAATTCATCAAAAATAACTTTATCAAATTCTGGAACAAATTCACCTTTAATGACCCATGGTAAATTACCACCATCATCTTTTGATCCTAAATCTTCACTATGTTTATTTGCTAAAATAGAAAAATCTTCTCCAGATTTAACTTTTTCTAAAATTTCTTCAGCTTTTATTTTTATATCACTTTTATTTTCTGGATCTTCTTTATTAAGAATACCTTTTTGAAGTTTAAATTCTAATAATGGTGTTTCACCTATCATTTTAATAGCTTCATTTACATCTTTTACTCCAGCTAATTCAACTATAATACGATAATCATTACCACTGTAATTAGTTTGTACTACAGGTTCAGAAACACCATAAGCATTAACTCTACGTTCAATAATATCTTTTATTCCTTCTACAGATTCTTTTTTTTCATTATCATCAAAAGATGATACCTCAGCCTGATATACTAAATGTGTACCACCCTGTAAATCTAAACCTAAATGTATTTTAAATTTATTAAAATAATTATTACCGGGTATTTTATTTGAAATATTTGGAAATATAATAAATCCTGCAAATATTGTTAATAAAAAAATAAGAAAAAAAGTTACTCTTACTTTAGAAGTTGTAATTTGTTTTTTTTCTTTTAAATTTTTGTATTTATTCATATTTTAATTTATTTGAAAAAGTATAAATAATTTTATCACGTTTATTATTTTTTACAAGTATATATAATACAATTTGGCTCGAGGACTAGGATTTGAACCTAGATTAACTGGACCAGAACCAGTCGTCCTACCGTTAGACGATCCTCGATTAAAGAATTTCTCCTCCAAAGTTATTTAAAATATCATTTACTTCTTTTTCATCTTTACCTTTAAATTTTTGATAATTATCTTTATAATTTTTATCAATTTTAAATTCTATATTAATATTAC
>PVBE011516753.1_pt1 | contig 10317 bp, 8 predicted proteins | sample 1631181 | NCBI WGS metagenome assembly PVBE01 (sample SAMN08397723, study PRJNA350692) | Marine metagenome, whole genome shotgun sequencing project. | isolation source: water | place: Pacific Ocean | collected 2012-04 | reverse complement strand
CCTGGTGACAGCCGGAAATGTAACCGGCTTGATCTACCGCCTGCAGGCCCGCGGGCTGGTGGAACGCCATCCGCATCCAACCGACCGCCGGGCCGCCATCCTGAAACTGTCCGCTTCCGGGCGACGCTTGATCCGGAAGGAAATCCAATATCACGAAAAGGAACTGGAAAAGGTGTTCCAGAAGGTGACGAAACGGGAGAGGGAAGGATTGAAAACCACCCTGGACCTTTTCCGCTCCGCGCTTGATTCTTAAGGATCCGGTTGATGCCCGATACCATGGCTGTTCGTGCGTTTTTGGAAGACCGCCACCTCCAACTGGCGAAGGAGGTCGCTGCTTTCGTGCGGAAGGAGATCGCCCCTCTTCCCGTCGTGGAGGAGGATGAAGACGCGCGTGAACAGGCCACCGGGATTCTGCGCCTCCTGGGAAAAGCGGGTTGGGTCGAACATGCGGTGGGGGAAACTCCTGATCTGCGCAGCGCCTGCCTGGTCCGGGAATGTCTTGGCGATTCCTCTTCCCTGGCGGACGCGGTCTTTGCACTCCAGTGTCTCGGATCCACCCCCCTTCGTCTGGCCGGTTCTCCCGAGATGCAGGAGGAGTGGCTTCCGAAAGCGATAGGCGGGGAGGCGATGATGGCCTTCGCGATGACAGAGTCCGAAGCGGGCTCGGATGTTGCGGCCATGGGCACCCGGGCGGTCCGCGATGGGAAGGATTACCTTATCCAGGGTTCAAAGACCTTCATTTCCAATGCCGGCCTGGCGGACGCTTACGTGGTCTTTGCTTCGACCGATCCTGCGCAGGGGAAGAAGGGCATCTCGGCCTTCCTGGTGGAAGCGTCCAATCCCGGTCTTCAGTTTACCGGTGCCCAGGTTCTCAGCGCACCTCATCCGCTCGGAAACATCTCCTTCACGGATTGCCGCGTTCCCGGATCCGCCCGGATTGGGCAGGAAGGGGAGGGCTTCAGGATCGGAATGGCAACGCTCGATCGCCTGAGAACCACTGTCGCAGCCGCTTCCTGCGGCATGGCGGGACGGGCTCTCGAGGAGGCCATGCGCCACGCGGAGAAACGAAACCAATTTGGCCAACCTCTTTCCCGGTTCCAGATCATCCAGGATAAAATAGCGGGGATGGCAACCGAACTTGCGGCATCACGGCTCCTGGTATACCGCGCAGCCTGGGAGAAGGATACCGGGGCCCCGGATTCACCGATTTCCTCTTCCATGGCAAAGGCGTTTGCAACCGAAGCGGCACAGCGGATCGTCGACCAGTCGCTTCAGATCCACGGAGGGCGCGGGATGCTGGCCGAAAATATCGTCGAACGGCTCTACCGGGCAGTCCGCGCCCTGCGAATTTACGAAGGAACAACCGAAGTGCTTCATTTGGTCATTGCCAACCAGCTCTTCCGTGCGCGAAAAGAGGCGGGGAAATGAACCGCTACAGGTGTCATGTCTTCGTCTGCCGGAACGAGCGGAAGCCGGATGATCCCCGGGGTTGTTGCCGTGCCCGGGGGGCGGATGAGGTGATCGACCGTTTGAAGGGGGAGATCCATCGCCGGAAACTTCGCCGGGAAGTGCGCATCAACAAGGCGGGCTGTCTCGACCAGTGTGCCGAGGGTGTCAGCATCGTCCTCTACCCGGAAGGAGTCTGGTACGGGCATGTCCGGCCGGAAGATGTGGACGAGATCATCGAAACCCACATCGTGGGTGGGAAACCGGTGGAACGTCTCCGAACCGATCGGAGCGTATAATGTGGCGCCCGCCGGAACGGATCAAGCATCCCTTGCCTCAGCCTGGATGGCCTTCGCGCGATGCCGCCGCGGCAGCCCGGTGGTTCCAGCCGGTAAAAATAGGCCCCGTTTCCCTCCGCGAACGCACCTGGGTTCCTGCGATGGTTCCGTGGAGGGCAACCGAAGGTGGAGAGGTGACTCCGGAGGTCCTTTCGTGGTATGAACGATTCGCGCAGGGACGGCCGGGTGCCATTGTCGTGGAGGCCACCGGGGTGCGCGACATTCCCAGTGGGCCACTTCTTCGCATTGGCCATGACCGGTTCCTGCCGGGTCTCGAAAAACTTGCCGATACCGTGCGGAAAGCAAGCGGTGGGGAGACACGCCTTCTGATTCAGATCATCGATTTCCTGGTGATCCGGAGGCGTCCTGAACCCGGGAAATTTTTCCGAAAATATCTGGAGGTCACCGAACATTACCGGGAGCAACTGGGACCTCTCCCGGATTCGGAAATCCGTGAGACGCTGCTGGCGATGTCGGATGAGGAGCGTAAAGCCGTGATGACGGCACGCAATTATGAATCCCTCCAGAAGGGCTACCGGGAACGGGTGACCGACGTGGAAAAGGAGCACATCCGCGACCTTCCGAAAGTCCTTCCCGGGATCTTCGCGGCGGCTGCACGAAGGGCGGAAAAGGCGGGCTTTGACGGAGTGGAGCTTCATTACGCACACGCCTACACGATGGCCTCTTTTCTCTCCGCGTGGAACGATCGAGACGACGGGTATGGGGGGGGGAGGGAAAACCGGGTCCGGCTTCCGGTCGAAACCTACCGGGAGGTCCGGAATCAGGTTACGGATTCCTTTGCAGTGGGGTGCCGCTATCTGACCAAGGATTGCATCACCGGGGGAAGTTCCGTGGAGGATGCCGAATATTTTGGTGTGGAGTTTGCCCGCGCGGGGATGGACTTTCTCTCTCTTTCCCGGGGGGGGAAGTTTGAAGATGCGAAGCAGCCTGCCGTTGGTTGGTCCGCGTATCCCTACACGGGGCCGAGCGGATACGAATGTATGCCGACGGTCCTTTCCGATCAGAAGGGACCCTTTGGCCGGAACGTGGCGGCAACCCGAAGAGTGCGGCAGGCCATTCGGTCCGGAGGATTCCAGACCCCGGTGGTCGTTCAGGGGGGCATCAGTTCCTTTCAGCAGGCGGAGCAAATCCTCCAGCGTGGAGATGCGGACATTGTGGGGGCTGCCCGCCAGTCCCTCGCGGATCCCGACTGGTTCCGGAAGGTCCGGCTGGGAAAGGGCGGGGAGGTGCGCCGGTGTGAATACACCAATTATTGCGAAGGTCTCGATCAGAAACACAAGACCGTGACCTGTAAATTATGGGACAGGGTGGATCTGGATGATCCGGGAACCCAGAAGACTCCGGACGGGTACCGGCGGTTGACCGCTCCCCATTGGGGGCCGGGTATCGAAGTGTGATACAATTTTTTGGAACCATATGGCAGATTTTGATGTTGTTGTCGTAGGCGGAAGCGTCGCAGGGTCCATCACCGCACGGGAACTGGGCCGGCGGGGACTTCGCGTGGGGCTCTTCGAGAAGGAGCATTTTCCCCGTTGGAAGTCGTGCGGCGGAATTCTTCTTCCGCCTGGGGTGACCGCTCTTGCGGAGATGGGACTTCCCTTTGTCGGACCGCGTCTGCGCGGCGTCCGCTTCGTCTCCCCTTCCGGCCATTCCGCCGAAGCCGATTTTCCCGGCGGACATGGAATGATGGTCCGGCGTGACCGGTTTGATGAATTCCTGTTTCGCGCCGCGGCGGAAACACCCAACGTGACCGTTTTCGAGGGGACGGCCTGGAACGCCAAAAGCGCTTCGGGAAATTGGCTTGTCGGTGCGGATGGTCTTGCTTCCTCTTTCCACCGTCTGGAGGAATTCCCCTCATCTCCGCCTGCCACGAAGAGGGTGGGAATCAGCGCTCATGCAAGGGGAATGACCGGGGACCGCGACCGTGTGGAGATTCTCCTTCAGCCGGAAGGCGAGGTGGTTCTGGCGCCGTCCGAGGATGGGGAATTTTCGGTTTCCGCCCTCTTTCGGGAGGAACATCTTCCCGAAGGCGCTTCAGATGAAGACCTCATGATGAACTTTCTTTTGTCCCTGGACCTCATGAAGGGGCGGACGCATGGGGTCTCCTTTACCTCTCCCTGTATTTCGATCTCTCCACTCGGGGTAAAGGCGGGGGCGATGGTCTGTGAGAGGACTTTGCTCGTCGGTGATGCCGCCGGGGCTCCTGATCCAGTCACAATGGAGGGTCTGGCCCTTTCAATCTTGTCGGCGCGAGTTGCCGCGAAGGCGATTGCAAACGATATCCCGGAGGAATACGAGCGCGAGCGCTACCGCCTGGCGGTCGGTTCGGAGTGGCTTGGGCGGTGGATCCTCCGTGCTTCCCGCTACCCCGAGGTGACCGACCGGGTGGTTGAATCGCTCACGAAGCATCCCAATCTACTTCGAAAACTGCTGGAGATCTCGGCCGGCATGAAAAACGAGGGTGATTTTTCCCTTCTGGAACTTGCCCAGTTGGTGGTATGAAGATGGCGGGAATATTCCGGATGCGATATTGGTTATCAGGGAAGTTGGGGAGAATCCACGATGGGATTTGAAGAGCTTGCATTTCCCCTCTTGGACGGTCTTTTCTCCACGGCTCTGAGAATGACGGGACAACGGGATCGCGCGCAGGACCTGGTGCAGGATACGATGCTGAGGGCATTTAAAAATTATTATCGATTCCAGGAGGGAACCAATTTCCGGGCCTGGATCTACACGATTCTTACCAATACCTTCATCAATGACTATCGCCGCCGCCGGAAAGAACCGGTTGCGGTCGATTTTTCGGAGAACCCCCCGGCGGCTGCAGAGACCTTTTCTGTGGAAGATGTGGAGACTCTCCGGGAAAAACTGGGCGATGCGCCCGCAAAAGCACTCGATCAGCTTCCTTCCGATTTCCGGCTGATCTTCCTCCTCTCCACCTTTGAGGACTTTTCCTACGAGGAGATATCTGGAATTACCGGCGTCCCCATCGGGACGGTCATGAGCCGGTTGTTTCGCGCAAGAGCGATGATGCGGGAGGCCCTCCTGGAACACGCGCGAAGTATCGGTCATGTGAAGAGGGAGGTGGGTCGATGAACTGCGGTGAACTGAAAAGCCGGTTGGATTCCTGGCTGGACCGGGAGACCGGGGAAGAGGAAACCCGGGCCCTGGAGAATCACGTGGCGGAATGTGTTTCTTGCCGGGAAAGGGTCGAAGGGGAAAAGGCACTGCGTGGTTTCCTCCGGAGCCAGCTGATGGAGCGGGCCCCCTCCGAACTCGTCGAGCGGGTCCGTGGGAAAATCTCCAGCCCCGCCTCCTTTTTTCGGCGTAACCTGATTTCAGGTGCCGCTGCCCTCCTTCTCGTCGGCCTGATCGGGATGATTATTTTCAGTCATCCGAACCCGGTCACGGCGAATACCATCGCGGCCAATGCCATCCAGGAGCACGGGAAGATCCTGGGAGATCTTCATGACTCCGATACCCACTTATGTGTTTCTTCCTGTTGTACGGACGATTCCCACGGTTCCCTGAAGGAATTCTTCCGGAAGCAGATCAGCTTTTCGCCCTGTACCCATGATCTGACCCATCTGGGGTACCAGAACCGCCACGGCTCGATCTGGCAGATCCGCACGGGGAAATTTGTCTCGTGGTCAAGTCATGAGCATCCGGAATCGGGGAGTATCATCTCCCACGCTTCCATGGCCGGAATGGAAGTCTCCCACGGAGGCGGCAAGCCTGTTGCCGAGGGAACCGGCCGTCTCTACAAGAGGACCGGAAGCGAAGTCGTCGTGATGTTTCCCAATGAGAAAGGGGTCACCTGCCTCTTCGTTTTCGACAATGCCGAAGAGGCAGCGCGGTTCCTCAGTTCCCGTTGACCGGGAAGAATTCGAACGGATCTTCCCCCCGAACTTCCAGGGATGCCTCTTCCCGAATCTTTCCTTCCAGGAGAGCCAGGGCCAGCGGGTTTTCAATCTTCTTCTGAATGAGCCGCTTCAGAGGGCGTGCTCCAAAGGCCGGGTCGAAGCCTTCCCTGGCGATCCAGTTGCGGGCCTTTTCCCCCAGGGTCAGATCGATCTTCCGTTCGCGAAGCCGCTTCTGGAGCAGCCCGAATTGAATGTCGACGATCTTCGCAATCTGCTCCTCCTCCAGGGAACGGAACAGGATCATTTCATCGATCCGGTTGAGGAATTCCGGGCGGAAACGGGTCTGCAGGTCCCGGAGAATCGACTCCTTTTGAACCGGGAAATTGGAGGTCATGATGATCAACGTGTTCCGGAAGTTGACCGTCCGGCCGTGAGAATCGGTCAGCCGCCCCTCGTCCAGGATCTGCAGCAACAGGTGGAAGACGTCCGGGTGGGCTTTCTCGATTTCGTCAAAGAGAATCACCGCGTACGGCCGGCGGCGGACCGCTTCCGTCAAGGTGCCCCCCTCCTCGAAACCGATATAACCGGGAGGCGCACCGATCAGCCGTGAGACGTTGTGTTTTTCCATGTACTCGCTCATGTCGATCCGAACGACCGCCTGGTCGGTGTTGAAGAGGAATTCTGAAAGTGCCTTGGTCAGTTCTGTCTTTCCTACTCCGGTCGGACCGAGAAAGAGGAACGATCCCATGGGGCGGTTCGGGTCACCGAGTTGTGCCTTGGAGCGGCGCACCGCATGGGAAACCGCCTCGATCGCTTCCTTCTGCCCGATGACGCGTTCGCCGATGCGGGCTTCCATGTTGACCAGTTTCCTGATCTCTCCTTCGAGCATTCTCGAAACGGGGATTCCGGTCCATCGCGAGACGATGGCGGCGATTTCCGCTTCCGTGACTTCCTCGGAGAGGATCCGGTTGTTTCCAAGGGCGTTGAGTTCCTTCTGTTTCTCCTCCATTTCGGCTTCGAGCTTCGGGATTTCGCCATACAGGATCCGTGCAACCGCTTCGAGATCGCCCGACCTTTGCAGGTTCTCCGCCTCGGTCCGTTTTTCCTCGAGAGTCGTCTTGGTTTCCCGGATCGCCGAGATTTTATCCTTCTCATTCTGCCAGCGGGACTTCAGCCGTGTGGATTCTTCCTGGAGTTCGGCCAACTCCCGCTCTATTTTTGCAAGGCGCTCCCGGCTCTTCTTGTCCTTCTCTTTCTTGAGCGCCTGCTGTTCGATCTGCAACTGGAGAATGCGCCGTTCCACCGAGTCGATGCTGGCGGGCATCGATTCGATCTGCATTCGCAGGGTGGCGGCCGCCTCGTCCATCAGGTCGATCGCCTTGTCCGGGAGGAAACGGTCGGAGAGGTAACGCGTCGAGAGTGTCGCCGCTGAAACAAGGGCGGCGTCCGCGATGCGGACACCATGGTGTGTCTCGTACCGTTCCTTCAGTCCCCTCAGGATTGCTATCGTGTCTTCAAGAGAAGGCTCCCCGACGAAGAGCGGCTGGAAACGCCGTTCCAGCGCGGCATCTTTTTCAATGTGCTGCCGGTATTCATCGAGCGTGGTTGCCCCGATGACGCGGAGTTCGCCCCTTGCGAGCATCGGCTTCATCATGTTGGCCGCATCCGCCGCGCCTTCGGAACCTCCGGCACCGACGATCATGTGAAGTTCATCAATGAAGAGAATGATTCTTCCATCCTGTGCGGTGATTTCCTTGAGGAGTGCTTTCATGCGTTCCTCGAACTCTCCACGGAACTTGGCACCGGCCAGCAGGGAGCCGATGTCGAGGGAGAGGATCCGCTTTTCCTTGATCCCGTCCGGAACGTCACCCGCGACGATGCGCCGGGCCAGCCCTTCAATAATGGCCGTCTTCCCGACGCCCGGTTCTCCGATCAGCACCGGATTGTTTTTGGTCCTGCGGCTGATAATCTGCATGACCCGCCGGATCTCCTCGTCACGTCCGATGACCGGATCGAGTTTTCCTTTCTCGGCCAGCGTGGTCAGGTCCCGGGTGAATTTTTCGAGAACCTGGTACTTCTCTTCAGCAGTGGGACTGTCGACTCTCTGGGAACCGCGGACTTCCCGGATGGACTTTTCCATCTGCGAAGCGTCGAGCTTCAACTCGGCGGCAATTCCCATGAGAAGGTGTTCCAGGGAAATGAATTCATCTTTCCATTTTTTCGCGAGTTTCTCCGCTTTATCCAGCAGGTTCTGAAATCGCGTTGAGACGCGCATCTCCCCGGAGGAGTGCGGAATCTGGGCGAGGTTTTCGATTACTTTTTCCCGAATTGTAACGGGGGATTCCCCCGCTTTTTCCAGAACCGCTTCCGCGATTCCCCCTTCCTGGTCGAGAAGGGCCAGGGCGAGATGTTCTGGATGCATTTCGGGATGTTTGTGTTTCACCGCAAGCTGATGGGCCTCCTGCAGCGCTTCCTGTGCCTTGTGTGTAAATTGTTCGTTTTTCATACCCTGTATAAAGCAATCCGCGTGCCAAGGGGTACCTTGTAAAGTGTTTGTAATCAGTATGTTAGTTTTACAAGTTAGGCTTAAGTAAGGTTTTTCCTGACAAAGTGGCACCCGCTAAGGGTGCCAGGAGCCTTTTTTTGGTAGGATTCCGGGGTGATGGAGATCTTCAGTGAGCGGGTGGTGACTCCGGACGGGGTTCGTCCCGCATGGGTGGGGGTAGAAAAGGGGATCATTCGATCGATCCGTGATCATGCGGGAGGAGGTCCCGTTCTCGACCATGGAAATGACTTCCTTCTTCCCGGACTGGTCGACAGTCATGTTCACGTGAACCAGCCGGGTCGGACGGAGTGGGAGGGGTTCGAAACGGCGACACGCGCCGCGGCGGCCGGCGGAGTGACCACGATCATGGACATGCCGCTCAACTCTATTCCCGTGACGACCTCCCCGGATGCGCTCGAAACAAAGATGCGTTCAGCGGAGGGACATTGCTGGATCGATTACGGATTCTGGGGCGGCGTTGTACCCGGTTCGGTGGACCCCCTGGAGGCTCTTCTGGATTCGGGCCTGCCCGGTGCAAAGTGCTTCCTGGTTCCTTCGGGTATCGAAGAATTTGGATATGTCGGGGAGAAGGATCTTCGCATTGCGATGCCGGTGATCGCACGCCGCGGAGGCGTCCTCCTGGTTCATGCAGAACTTCCCGGCCCGATTGATGCCGCCCGGCCGGAAGGCGACCCGTGCACCTACCGTCACTTTTTGGAGTCACGTCCACGCGATGCCGAGAATGAGGCGGTCGAACTGATGATTGCACTTTCCCGGGAATACCAGTGCCGGGTCCATATCGTTCACCTTTCCTCTTCGGATGTACTGGGGTCGCTTGCACGTGCCCGGAAAAACGGTGTTCCGGTCACGGTCGAAACCTGCCCCCACTACCTCACATTCGATGCGGAAACGATTCCGGATCGGAAAACAGAGTACAAGTGTGCGCCGCCCATCCGGGAAAAGGAAAACCGCAACCTGTTATGGGATGCGCTCGGGGAAGGGGTCATTGACATGATTGTCTCGGACCACTCCCCCTGTACACCGGAACTGAAATTGATGGAAGAAGGTGATTTTCAGAAAGCGTGGGGCGGAATCGCCTCGCTTCAGTTCGGTCTTCCCGCGGTCTGGACGGGGGCGGAGGCGCGCGGGTATGGTATCGAAGATGTGGTCCGGTGGATGTCCCTTTCCCCCGCCCGCCTGTCGGGGATCTCGGACCGGAAGGGTGCCATCCGGGTCGGCGCGGATGCAGACCTGGTGGTTTGGGATTCCGATGCCCGGTTCGTCGTCGGGGAGGGCCCGGTTCATCACCGCCATTCCGTGACCCCGTACAGCGGAAAAAACTTGAAAGGAACGGTCAAATCGACTTATCTCCGCGGAGAGAAAATTCATGAGAAGGATGTCTTCTCCTCCGTTCCCCAGGGTCGAAACCTTTTTCGGAAATAGCGATGGAATTTCAACGCCGTGTCGATCTGGCCGCCGCACGATTGGGCGGGAAGGTTATCTTTGCAAATGATGAATTCTTTGCGTCCAAGGACAATCTCCTGAATCCCGGGCGCGGGGTCTTTATCGAGGACAAGTTTACCGAATACGGCAAGTGGATGGATGGATGGGAAACCCGCCGCCGCCGCGAACCGGGGCATGACTGGTGCATCATCCAACTCGGCCTGCCGGGGGTGATTCACGGAATCAATGTCGATACCAACCATTTTCGCGGGAATTATCCGGAACACGCATCCCTGGAAGCCTGTAAAACGGAAGGGGATCCGGCCGCGGAGGATGTGAACTGGGTGGAGATTGTAGAGAAAACCGCCCTGGAGGGGCATGCTGAAAATCTGATTCCCGTGGAGGATGGCCGCGGTTGGACGCATGTGCGTTTTCATATTTATCCGGATGGGGGGGTGGCCCGGCTCCGTGTTCATGGTGAAGTTCTTCCCGACAGGAGTAAATGGGGAGGGGCGGATGTCGATCTGGCCGCGGTGGAGAACGGCGGCGAGGTGGTGGTCTGCAACGACATGTTTTTCGGATCGCGCCACAACCTGATTCTCCCGGGGGATTCCCTCAACATGGGGGACGGGTGGGAGACGCGCCGCCGGCGGACACCCGG
>PVBE010293043.1_pt1 | contig 10317 bp, 9 predicted proteins | sample 1631181 | NCBI WGS metagenome assembly PVBE01 (sample SAMN08397723, study PRJNA350692) | Marine metagenome, whole genome shotgun sequencing project. | isolation source: water | place: Pacific Ocean | collected 2012-04 | reverse complement strand
AGGCGCGTCGCGTTCATAATTCCTGCGACCTGCGACGAAAGTGACTTGGATACTCTTAGGTGATTCAAAAGGTCTTGAGCTAGATGTGCTTCTCCTGCCACAGGCCAGAGCAACGCCGCCCAACGCAACGAAAGATCACGCTGAATCAAATTAAGCACATTCGGTTCAATCGTTTGGAAATCGGCCGCTCCGGGGAGAAGTTGTTTGATCAACCCAGTGCGTTGTAATAAGGCGACACCTTCACTCGGCTTTTCCACCATCAAAAATTTCGACATTTCATCGTTGATGCGTTCCTTTGAAACAATGTCCAAGCGTTCCGCCATGCTGGTGATCGCATCTTCAATTGCTTGATCAGGACTCAATGAGTATCCAGCTGTAAAACGTGCCGCTCGCAACATTCGCAGTGGATCTTCTGAAAAAGCTATTTCCGCACTCAGCGGCGTACGTAAAACGCGTTGTTCTAAATGTGCTCTTCCGTTGAAGGGATCTACTAACCGCCACGATGGGAGATCAATTGCCATGCAATTAATCGTGAAATCTCGTCTAGCAAGATCATCTTCAATCGCCCCGGAGAATTTAACTTGTGGCTTACGCGACGTCTGTTCATACTGCTCTGACCGGTGCGTCGTAACTTCCACCACTACGTCGCCACGGCGTGCTCCGATAGTCCCAAAGCGTGCACCTTGATCCCAAACTGCGTCTCCCCAATCATTCAAAATCGAGGTCGTTTCGTCAGGGTGAGCGCTGGTAGTGATATCAATATCGCCGCTGCGTTTCCCCAAAAATAGGTCCCGAACAACGCCACCAACCACAAAAAATCCCCATCCAGAGGCCACAAAGTGTTCACTTAGGCCCCCGATACGTTGATCTAGGTCATCGCGATCGGGTTGAGCGATGCCATCCATGGGAAGAAACCGTAGCTTTGTCTAGAACCAAAGCTGAACGGATTTACTGTCAAATCAACAAATAACGCGCAGATATCTTCGACTAACTAGTTGGAGATCTGTTCTGGTCGTGGCAACCTAAGAGGTCCGGATTCCACACTGGACCGGGAATCAAAAGTTTGATGGAGTGGGCATGAAGTTTGACCTCGGTGATCGAGTGATTTACCCGCATCACGGTGCAGCCCTTATCACCGCTCGGGAGAAGAGGAAAGCGTTCGGAGAAGAACGCGAATATCTAGTCCTCGAAACAGCCCATGGCGATCTGACCTTGTCAGTCCCTGCGGACATGGCCGATTCAGTTGGTATGCGTCCTCCTATTGATGAAGATGACGTCGAAGACCTTTTCGAACTGTTAGCAAAAAAAGATATTCGCGAGCCTGCGAACTGGAGTCGCCGCTTCAAAAATCACCAAGAGAAGCTGAAATCTGGTGATATTTACCAAGTAGCGGAAGTTGTCAGAAATCTTGCCCTACGCGAATCTGCCAAGGGACTCTCCGCTGGCGAAAAATCCATGCTTGATAAATCACGCCAGATTTTGATCTCTGAACTTTCAATAAGCATGGATGTAACTGAAGATGAGGCGTTAGAACACGTCGAGACACGTCTAGCTGGATAAAGCCCATTCAGGGCCGCCCGCGACCACTCCTAGTTAATTCACCCCTATAACTTCGTTAGAGGGAGGGGTCAGTGCTGCCAGACCATCCGCTCCATCGGAGCTCAAATGGCCTACGTGTCCGAATAAGTCGCGCTGCTGAGTTAGCCGCGCATGTCACTCCCGTTCTCCCTGTTCAAAAGCTCTTAAAGACCCAAGTCTTGCACTCTCTAGAAACGCTCTACCAGGCCGGGATACAGAGAATTTTTACTTCAGCTTTGAGACCTCAAGAACAACGGTTCTTCATTGACCTTGGTTTCACTCTTCACGAAGAACTATTTCTCTTAGCTCATACCTTTGATACCCCGATCGATTCTCCATCGCGTCACACCAGAAAATTTCGCCGTTCTGACTGGGAAGACGTCCTACATCTTGACAACGCTGCGTTCCCGAAATTTTGGCAATTTGATAGGGCTGCGTTTACGGAAGCGATCTCTGCGACGGCACGAACCAGAGTCCGCGTTGACGCACCAGACACAGCATGGGGATTTGCTATAACAGGTCGTTCGGGTCGTCTCGGATTTCTTCAACGTCTAGCCGTGGATCCTCATCACCAAAGAATGGGCATCGGCCGTTCTCTGGTCGCCGATGCTCTTCAATGGTCGCGGAAACGGTTCGTTAAGGAGTTACTAGTTAATACACAGATAAAAAATTTGAGTGCCCTCTCGCTATATGAATCCATGGGATTTACCAAGAAACATGATGGACTTGCGGTACTGCAGTGGAGCGTCAAACCATGAATATTCCTAGGTTAGTAATGGCCTTGCTGATTGGTTTGGGAACATTGCTTGCCGCGTCTAGTGCCACTGGTGCATCTGAAATCGGTGCTGGAGGAATGCAAATAGTTCGCCAATCATCGACTACTCAAGTCGGTCAATCATTTGAACTAGACCTGCAGCTTCCGGGTGTAGTCACAACTGGGGATCAGATCACCGTCACAATCCACGAACCAGTGAAGAATGAAGCTCAGTTCCTTGAATCAACTGTTGGGGAGAATCTGGGGGGAGTCCTTACTTCACTTGGGTTTGATCTAACAAAGCTTGAACCTGATGCCTGGGGTCTGACAACAATCAAGCTTCCTATTACAGATTCCGGGGCTAACGGGATCCGGATCGCCCGACCTGGGGTCTACCCCATCAGTATTGAGATGAGAACTTCAAACCAAGAACTCATCGGCAAGGTTGCTACTCACTTAATCCGGACGGGTGATGTTCCTTCACGAAAACTGCGTTTGGCGGTCGTTGCTGATCTCCATACTTCGATTGGGCATTCAAATTCACGACCGGTGTCGATTGGTGAATGGCTAGATGTCTTCGGTTCTCATCTTTCGATTCCCGTAAGTGTCACTCTTCACCCAATTTCAGTCAGCGATGATATATCCGCTAGCGCCAAAGCCAGTTCACCGAACCTCGAAGTCGTCCGAAATTCTTTTGCCCCGATTAACGAAGCTTCATTAGTCGCTGCTGGTCTAACAACTGAAGTTTCATCACTTTTACAAATGGGTGCAGAACACCTAGCCCAATTTGGGGATCTGGCCCCTACAACTTTTTGGGTTGGCCACGGCAGCGCCGACGAAACACAACTCGATGTGCGGTGGGATCGAGGGGTCCGGGATGTAGTGGTGAACGCAGCTTCCTTATCGCCCATCCCTGCTAAAAACCCTCGAGGCCCTGTTGAACTTTTAACAAGTTCGTCAACCCTTAGAGGCTTAGTCATAGATGACCTCGCTCCGGCACAACCCCATGACACACCCTCAAGCGCAGCACATCGCCTCTTGTCCCATATCGCGACGATCGCGTTGACCGACCAATCCAATCCACTAATGACAGTTGCCCTTGGAAGTAGTGAAAGAGGCCCAGAATTCGCTGATGTCTTTCTCGCTGGCATTCAAAATTTGAATTGGCTTTCCCCGATACCAGCAAGCGCGGCGATTAATACCTCATTCCTTGTGCAAGATAGTCAACCTCAACAATTCCGGCTGCGAACCCGCCTCAGTTCCACAACCCAAGACTTCACTGATTACCGCGAAGCCCTCCGCCATTTAGACGCACTGCGCTCAATGGTTCGTGATGAAGACGCAGAAAATTACGACCGGTTATCTGGCGAATTGTTGCTCAGTTTGTCCAGCGACGTTTCCCAGTTAGAACGAAGAGATCTCTGGGGATCCATTATTGACCTAGTTCGGTTAGAGACAAGCCTTGTTGACATACCACCAGACGAGTCCATTCAGTTAACTTCACAAAAAGCTTCTGTCCCTTTCAGTTTTCAAAACAGAGCGGCTGTTCCTCTCCGCGTCGAATTACGAATTATCAGCGAACGATTAACTGTCGAAGATTTTGATGACGGCGAAAGCACGACGTTAGTGCTCGACCCCGGCGTCACTACCCACCGTTTCCGCTTACGCGCTCTGGGCTCTGGATCTTTCCCAATCTCAATTGAGCTTCACTCCCCCAATGGTGGCCTAATGATTGGTAGAGCCCAAGCAGCTCTTCGTGCCACCACACCAACAGGGGTCGGACTCGGACTCACGATAGGTGCTGCCGTCTTCTTAGCTTGCTGGTGGTTGATCGACACCCGCAGAAGAAAAACGCGACGATCATGAAGTGGTCTGGTGCAGGCGCGGCTGCAAGTGGTATTGGGCTTTCTCGATTGTTTGGTGTTGTTCGTTCAGTTCTTATCACCAATATTCTGGGCATCGGCTTAGTCGGCGATGCCTTCGCGGCTGCCCAGCGCATTCCCAATATTCTCCAAAACCTGTTTGGGGAAGGTGCCCTATCTGCGGCCTTTGTACCTGAATACAGCCGACTAGCTGATACGGACCCGGATAAGGCAGGCAAATTGGCCGGTGGGGTCGCATCATTTTTGATTTGTCTCGTGGCCTTTTTGACTGCGGTTGGCTTCCTAGCAGCTGAGCCAATAACGAGGGCAGTGGCATGGGGCTTTACGGGAGACCGTTTCGAGTTAACAGTCCGCTTGGTTCGGATTATTTTACTCGGTGCAGGAGTCTTGGTTATGAGCGCCTGGTGCCTAGCTCTGCTGAACAGCCATAGACGTTTTTTCCTTGGTTACGCAGCTCCCGTTGTTTGGAATCTGACTCAAATTTCAGTCCTAATAACACTTGCCGTGTCAGAAATCCGAAATAACTCGTCCGCTGAAATGTTGGCGTGGGCGCTCGTAATCGGCTCAGTTTTACAAGTTCTTGTTCAAGTGCCCAGTGTGCTGCGCGAAAACCCACGAATTCGTTTGAACGTTTCTTGGAAGGACCGTTCAACTGCCCTTGTACTCAAAAGGTTCCTACCGGCAGTTCTCGGAAGAGGAGCTTTGCAATTCTCGTCGTTTATCGACCTCGCCCTAGCTTCTCTCCTGTCTCTTGGAGCTGCCTCATCATTAGCTGCAGCTCAAACGCTGTACCTGCTGCCAGTCGCTCTCATCGCGACGAGTATCGTCGCTGTAGAACTTCCAGAATTGAGTCGTTCAGAGGACATGGCTGTCATCAGCGAACGACTTTCGACACGACTACTTCAAATGTTGTGGCTTGCTGGCCCAATTTTGGCTTTGTATTTTGCTGCAGGACCCCAGATAGCTGATGCACTGTTTAATCTTGGAGGTTTTCGTATCCGGATCGCGCCAGATGACCTAACAGTGATTGGGTTAACTCTCGGTGCCTACGCGATAGGTCTTCCAGCTTTAATGTCATCGCGTCTACTCCAAAGCGTGTGCTTCAGTTCGGGCGATACAAGAACACCTGCTCGAATTGCTATAAGCAGGGTCCTTGTTTCCTTAATCGCTGGAACTGTTTTGATGTTCCAGTTCGAACAGGTGCTAGTTCTCGGTCAAACCATGATTGGTTTCGGGGATTGGAACTTTGTTTGGGGGCCGCTCTCTGAAACCACCCGAAATTCCTCGAATCTTCCGGCGCGGCTTGGTCCAGTCGGCTTAGCTCTCGGATCGGCTATCGGTGCCTGGGTTGAATTTTGGATGCTACGCAGACACATCGTTTCCGATTGGGGATTAAAACGACTAACCACTTCGTCTCTATGGAGGTACGTGGTACCTACGTTGTTTGCGCTCGGCGCGGCAGTAGCTCTTCGGCAACTTAAGATTGAACAACCACTCACCCAGGTGGCTCTTATTGGGGTCGGAACATTAGCCGTGCATTTAGCGACCTCAGCAATCTTGGGTACACCAAGTCTGTCCCAGCTAGTTTCTAATTTCCGAGCGGCTCAATCAAACTCAAACTCTCGACAGGATGAAAAATCATTATGACTTCGGTTCACATTGTCACTGATAGCTCATGCGATCTCCCCGACGATCTCATCGCTGAAATGAACATCAAAATCGTCCCTCTAAAAATTAGGTTTGGAGACACTGAATTCGTTGATCGGGTTGAACTCACTACTGATCAGTTTTGGGAAAAATGTCAAGCTTCTGACGAGCTTCCTTCAACTGCCGCTCCTGCCCCAGGGGCCTTTGTTGAAGAATTTCAACGCGCTGCACATGAGGGCGCTACTGGTGTCGTCGCAATAATTCTGAGTGGAGAACTTTCAGCCACTATTGAGGCGGCACAACAAGCAGCAGAATTAGTTAAAGATGAAATTGAAGTTCGGGTCATCGACAGCCGCACCGTAACGCTTGGTCTCGGTTCGATTGTGATTGGAGCTGCGGCGGTAGCTAAAACGGGAGCCAACATTGAGGAAGTATCGGCGACAGCAACAGACAGTATTGACCGTACGCAAGTACACGCTGCCTTGGATACCCTCGAAAACTTACGGAAGGGGGGCCGTATCGGTGCAGCGGGATCTCTTCTCGGATCGATGCTTTCGATTAAACCTTTGATTGAAGTACGCGACGGAGTAGTCGAACCGGCAGGTAAACAACGCACCAGAAGTAAAGCCCTCAAATATTTGGTCGGAGTGGTCGAACAGCATGCTGATCGAATTGAACAAATATTCGTAACTCACGCTGCTTGTGAAGACGTCGACTCTTTTTTGGACGAAATCAGTTCTGTTGTGAACGTCGAAGTATTAGTAGGCCAAGTTGGTCCAGTAGTTGGCGCTCACGCTGGGATCGGGACGATAGGCGTCGCGTTTCAAACATCGAACTGATCGGCTTTTGCGAACAAAATGGTCGATGGTCCAGAGAGATACCGAATTGACGAGCGGGTTCGGACCGGCCCAGTGGAATCTTGGTCCGGGTTGGACCAGACATTAGATCGACCGGTCACAATTAGAATTTTGGATCCTGCAACTGAAATCGGAAAGCGAGTCCAACTCCAAGCTAGATCTTTAACACGACTTGAACATCCGGCACTACTGCATGTTTTGGACACCATCGAGCTTGATGACCGATTTGGTCTCGTAACAGAATCCTTACCTGAAAAAGGTTTAGATGAATATCTAACCGACAAGGGAACTCTCCCAGCTGAAGAGACGTTGGTTATCGCTATACAGCTGGGTGAAGCTCTGACAGCCCTCCATGCTGCGGGATTCGCCATAGGTGACCTCCAAACGAGACATGTTGGCCGTCGGAAAGACGGCACGGTCGTAATCGTTGAAGGACCGCCTACTGGAGATGCAAACAAAATTCCAGCTCGACCCCAAGACGACATTGTTTCTCTAGGAGAACTAATCCATGAACTACTCGTGGGTTTTCGACCTCAACTTGATCATCAAGGGCACCACGAACTTCACCCGTCGATATCTGCCGCATTTCGGCAATTGATAAGGCGGTCAGTTGACACGGAGGGCCAATGGTCGGACGCTTCAGCTCTCGTACTCGCATTGCGGTCACTCAGCCATGACTTAGACCGACTTTCAACTAGTGCAAACTCGGAGCGGGTTGATTACTTACAAGCAGAACGTTCTTGGCTCGCCCCTGCCGCTTTTGTTGCTCTCCTGGCCGCTGTGGTCATCTTTGTCGGCCTTTTTATCACTCGAACTCAAATTGGGTCTTCCCTTGTCGACAACGTCAGAGACGTAGTCCGTTTGGATCCAGAGCAGCCGCTTATTATCGAAAACTTTGAAAATCCAAGCGTTGGAACTGCTCCCGTGACTACTCGTCCCGGAGCCATTCCTGAAGAACTCACAATTGTGCGCATCGTCGATTTCGATCCTGCCGGAAACGACCAAGAAGAACATCCTGAGAAGATCATCTTGATCAACAATGGGGACGCAAGCAATGGCTGGTACACGGAGCGGTACACGACAAGCGACTTTGGGAAACTCAAAAAGGGTGTAGGCCTTATCATCGGGCTTGGCCCACCTCAACAAGTTGATCGACTGCGTATCAGCTCTCCGAACATTGACTGGTCTTTTAAAATTTTTGCATCCGACAAAAATGCATTCGGGGCTATCCAAAGCTGGGGGGAGCCGGTCGCTGAGCGTGACAAAATCAGCGGCACCATCACGGTCAACCTAGAAGGGTCGTCTGGTGCCACATTGTTGCTTTGGATCACCGATTTAGGGAAAGAATTAGCCATGGGAGGACACCGCGTGACTGTTACTGGGCTCACAGTTACGGGTCGCCCGATATACGGCTAGCGCTTTCTCGCTTCGAATAGCTGAATAGTCGCAGGTAAGATCACTTTGTGACTTCTCAACCGAAAGAAAAGTCAGCAGACAACAGCCTCGCATCTCAAGCAACAAATATCGTTGTAGATGCCGTTAAGTCGGTGCGAGGCAAGACCACTGGGCCTCTACTTTTGGTCGCTCGCTTTGTTGTCTACAGCGTCGCGATCTTGATCGCGGCCATTTCTGCAATCGTTCTCTTTGTTATAGCTGCAGTAAAAATCGTCAACCAGTTCCTCCCTGGCGATGTGTGGGCCGCGTATCTTCTACTGGGCGCTGTATGCGCTTTGGCCGGAATCTTTCTTTGGTCCAAACGCGTTCTTTAAACCAAAGTTTGAAATACCTCTACTGGAGAAAATGTGAACGATATTCGTGACGTCATAATTATCGGCAGCGGGCCCGCTGGCCTTACGGCGGCTATTTACACCGCTCGAGCCAATATGTCTCCACTTGTAATCGAGGGAGAGCCTTCTTCGACAAGCGACCAACCAGGTGGACAACTGATGTTGACAACTGACGTCGAAAACTTTCCTGGATTTCCTGAGGGCGTCATGGGTCCTGAGTTGATGTCCAATTTCCGCGCTCAAGCTTCAAGGTTCGGGGCGGAATTCGTTACCGCAAAAGTCAGCAACGTCGATTTCAGCGAACGCCCTTTCACTGTTCAGGTTGGAGAGACTTCCTACAAATCCCACACCGTCATAGTGTCCACCGGCGCGCAAAGTCTGATGTTGGGTCTTCCTAACGAAGATCGGCTTATCGGGCATGGTCTATCAACTTGTGCAACATGTGATGGTTTCTTTTTTAGAGACCAAGAAATAGCAGTGGTTGGCGGAGGAGACAGCGCCGTTGAAGAGGCCACGTTTTTAACAAGGTTTGCATCCAAGGTGTATTTAGTACATAGACGTGATGAACTCCGGGCGTCCAAAATTATGCGTGAGCGAGCACTTAACAACCCAAAAATTGAAATCTTGTGGAACAGTCAAGTGGTTGAAATCGAAGGCGATCAAAAACTTTCAGGGGTTGTCCTCAAGGACACACTTACTGAAAAGACGCGCTCCCTTTCAGTGGAGGGACTCTTTATTGCAATTGGTCATCGCCCTAACACCGATTTATTTACGGACCATCTAGAGCTGAAAGACAACGGGTACCTCGTAACAGAACCAAACAGCAGCCTCACCAAAGTTCCCGGCGTGTTCGCTTGTGGGGATGTGCAAGATGATTACTACCGTCAAGCTATAACCGCAGCCGGGTCGGGATGCATGGCAGCAATCGACGCTGAACGATGGTTAGAGGACCAGCACTCCTAGCACGCGGGATAGTCCCAAGGCGCTCCTATAGGTAAGCCGATATATCTGTTGCAATTGGCAGTAGAGTGCCTTCACCCAAGATGAGGAGTCAAACATGGCTGAGGGAATTACCGACCTTGATATGGATTCATTCGACGAAACAATTGGTTCTTCAGATACCCCAGTGCTGGTTGACTTCTGGGCAGAGTGGTGTGGCCCCTGCAAAATGATTGCTCCCATCCTCGAAGAGATCGCAGTTGAGCAAGAAAACATCAAGATCGCCAAAGTAAATGTTGACGACAGCCCCGATCTTGCAAGGCGTTACGAAATAATGAGTATCCCGGCCCTCATCGTCTTTGAAAATGGCGAGCCCGCTAAGAAACTTATCGGTGCAAAACCTAAGGGCGCATTGCTTGAGGAGATCGGCGAATTCCTGTAGGCCAGTCTCACGTTCGTCCCTTTGGCATCGGGGCTCAAGGGGATCATGTTCGTGATCTACAAACCAGGCTGATTTCTCTTGGTCATGAGGCTGGCGACCTCGACGGTCTTTTCGGTGATCTTACTGACATTGCTCTGAGGGAATTTCAAGCACATCGATCTATAGACGTTGATGGAATTTGCGGTCCTCACACTTGGAGCCAACTTGTTGAAGCCGGGCATCGCTTGGGTTCTCGGTTGTTATATCTCCAAGTTCCCCTTCTTCGAGGTGACGATGTCGCAGATCTACAACGGCTGCTAACTTCACTCGGTTTCCCAATGGGACAAATTGACGGTATTCATGGGCAACAGACAGCTGATTCTTTAGTTGATTTCCAGCTCAATGCAGGTCTTGTCCCTGATGGGGTTTGTGGATCCGTCACTATTGAGTT
>PVBE011256249.1_pt1 | contig 10319 bp, 8 predicted proteins | sample 1631181 | NCBI WGS metagenome assembly PVBE01 (sample SAMN08397723, study PRJNA350692) | Marine metagenome, whole genome shotgun sequencing project. | isolation source: water | place: Pacific Ocean | collected 2012-04 | reverse complement strand
CTGGGACGTGACGTCCATTTGTTGATCGTGGGCGGCGGAATCAACGGAGCGGGCATCGCCCGCTGCGCCGCGAGGAAAGGGCTCAGCGCCGTCGTCGTGGAGCGCGACGACTTGGCCTCGGGCACCAGCTCCCGCTCGAGCAAGCTCGTCCACGGGGGGCTCCGGTACCTCGAGCAGCTCGAGTTCTCGCTGGTCTTCGAGGCGGTGAGCGAGCGCCGCATCCTCATGGACATCGCCCCGCACTTGGTCAATCCGCTCGGGTTTCTGTTCCCGGTCTACAAGGGCGACCGGCGGGGCCTGAGCACGATCACGGCGGGGATGGTCCTGTACGACGGCCTCTCCCTGTTCCGCTCGCCGAAGCGGCACCGAATGCTGAGCCCGACGGACATCGAGGAGATCGAACCGGCGCTCACCACCGAAAAGCTCAAGGGCGCGCCGCTGTACTACGACTGCTCCACCGACGACGCCCGCCTCACCCTGGAGAACGTGCTCGACGCCGCCGACCACGGCGCCGTGATCGCCACCCACGCAGACGTCACCGGCTTCATCCGCGACGAGCACGGGCGGATCGCCGGCGCGTCGGTCCGGGACACGCTCACGGGCACCACCAAGGAGGTGTTCGCGGGGGCCGTGATCAACGCGACCGGACCGTGGACCGACCAGATCCTCCGCATGGCCTCGGGCGAGGAGGAGCAGGCGGCGATGCTGCGGCCGACCAAGGGCGTGCACATCGTGGTGCGCTACGACCGCCTCCCCGTGACCAACGCGGTGGTCTGCTTCCACCCCGACGACGGGCGGGTCCTGTTCGCGATCCCGTGGGGCGATTGCACGTACATCGGCACCACGGACACCGACTTCGAGGGCGACCCCGCCGACGTGTACGCCGACACCGACGACGTGGAGTACCTGCTGCGCGCCTCGGCCGCCTACTTCCCCGATGCAGCGCTGGGCCGCGACGACGTGCTCTGCACCTGGGCCGGCCTGCGCCCCCTCGTCCGAGCCCCCGCCAGCGACGGCGAGATGGACGAGTCCACGGTCAGCCGCGAGCACCGCATCGACGTCGGCCATGACGGGCTCGTGACGGTCACCGGCGGCAAGCTCACGACCTACCGGCTGATGTCCAACGAGACCGTCGACAAGGCGGTCAAGGTGCTGCGCCTGGGCGGCAAGTTGGACCGGCCCCTCAAGAACCCTGTGACAGATCAGGAGCCGCTCCCCGGGGCGGTGCGCTGGCCCGACGACGACGACCACGACGCGGTCGCCGCCGAGATCCGGGAGGTCGGAGGGCAGGCGGTGTCGGAGGAGACCGCCCGCCTGCTCGCGGACACGTACGGCATGCGCGGCCGCGAGGTCGCCCGCCTCGTTCGGCGCGATGCCGCGCTGGGCGAAGCGCTGGTGCCGGGGCGACCGGAGATCCTCGCCCAGGTGGATTGGGCGGTGGAGCAGGAGTTCTCGGCGTCGGTCGAGTCCGTGCTCAAGCAGCGAACCCAGATCTACTACCGCGACCCCCAGCAGGGGCTTGGCTGCGCGCGCAGCGTGTCGGAGCGGATGGCGACGCTGCTGGGGTGGAGCGACGCCCAGCGTGAGGCCAGCGTCGCCGCCTACGAAGCCGAAGTCGCGGCCTCACGTCGCTGGCGGAACGGCTAGCACCACAGCCACTCGCAGACCGCGTTACGCCCCGTGAGCTTCGTCTTCCGGCTCGACGTGGATCGTGACCACGGCGTCGGGCCATTCCTGCACCAGCGCCGCTTCGATCAGGTCGCACCGGTCGTGCGACTCCCGCACCGTCTGCTCGCCCGGAACCACGAGGTGGAACTCGACGAAGATCGTCCGTCCCGCCCGCCGGGTTCGCAGGTCGTGGGTCTCCAGCGCGGCCCCCTTCTGCGCGTTCAGGAGCTCCTGGATGCGGGCGAGTTCGGCCGGCTCCAGGCCCGCGTCCATCAAGCCGTTCACCGCTTCACGCACGATGCCGACCCCGAGCCAGGCGACGTGGACCGCCACCGCCAGGGCGATGACCGCATCGAGCCACCAGTACCCGGTGAGCCAGGCGATCGCGAGGCCCCCGAGGGCCCCGGCGGTGGTGAGCACGTCCGCGAGCACGTGGGCCCCGTCCGCCGACAGCGCGGGGGAGCGGAGCAGGCGGCCTTGGCGCCGGAGCCAGAGCCCTAGGAGCAGGTTCACGACCCCGGCGGCGCCGGACAGCGCCAGCCCTTCGCTCATCCCGGTCAGCGCGGTCGAATCACCCAGTCGGCCCGAGGCGTCCCACACGATCGCGGCGGCGGCCATGGCGACCAGTCCGCCTTCGAGTCCGGCGGCGAAGTACTCCGCCTTGCCGTGGCCCCAGGGGTGGCCTTCGTCCTCGGGCTGGCGGGCGATCTCCAGCGCCACGTAGGCGACCATCGCCGCGAAGACGTTGACCGCCGATTCCATGCCGTCGGCCATCAGCGCGACGGACCCGGTCATCCGCCAGGCGGCCCACTTGGCGAGCAGGACCAGCCCCGCGACGGCGAGGCTGACGGCGGCGGCGCGCCTGGCCAGGGCGCCAGCGTCCGGTGATCCAGGTTTGCGTTCGAGGCGTGGCATCGCGTGCAGCTGTGACGATACGGGTGGCTGCTCTTGAGCGCATCCCGGCCTGCGGGTCCACGCCGTCGCCCGGCGCGAACAGCCCACCTGTGCCCCCGGACTCATGACCAAGGTCATTGCGTACCCCGATTAGGAGATGCAAGTTGGCGGTAGGAGGACGATGACCCGAACACTCCTCGTCGCGCCGCCCTACCAGGCGGACATCTCATCGGCGGCCCAGACCACGGTCGGGGCTCCGATGGGGCTGGCCTACCTGGCCGCGGCGCTCAGGGACGCCGGCGAGTCGGTCTCCGTGCTCGACGCCAATGCGCTGCGGCTCACGGTGCCAGAAGCCGCAGAGCGGATCGTCCGGGCGGGGAACGCTGGAGTGGTCGGTCTCACGGCCACGACCCCGACCATCGGACGGTGCGCAGCTGTCGTCGAACACGCGCGAGCGAGGGGCTTCGCGGGAATCGCCATGGTGGGTGGAGCCCACCCCAGCGCACTTCCCGCGGAGACCCTCCGGGCGCATCCCGGTCTGGATGTGGCCGTCATCGGCGAAGCAGAAGGCCGAATCGCCGAAATCGTGCGTCGCGCCCACGCGCGCGAGTCCTTTGCGGGCATCGGCGGCATCGCGTGGAGGATCGGCGACGCTGTGGAGTGCGAGCCCGAGCCGCCTGCACCGCCCGAGCTCGACTCGCTGTCCGGCCCCGCGCGTGACCTCCTGCCGATGGACCGGTACCGCTCGCCGGACAGTCGGAACGCCCACACGGTGGTCGCCACCCGCGGTTGCCCCGCTCCCTGCCACTACTGCGCCGTCCCCAACCTCTTCGGCAAGACCGTACGCCGCCGCGAACCCGCCGAGGTGGCCGAGGAGGTGGGCGTGCTGGTCCGTCGCTGGGGCGCCGATCACATCAACTTCGTCGACGACACCTTCACGTGGGACGCCGACTGGGTGATCGCCCTGTGCGACGCGTTCGTCGAGCGGGGTCTCCACCGACGGATGAGCTGGCAGTGCCTCACCCGGGTCGATCGGGTCGACGGGAGGGTGCTGGGCCGCATGGCCTCGGCCGGCTGCTTGCGGGTGGAGTTCGGGATCGAGTGCGCCAGCACCGACGGGCTGACGGCGCTTCGCAAGGGCGTGCGGCGGGAGCAGGTCCAGCGGGCCTTCGACCGCGCTCACCGCGCCGGCATCCAGACCATGGCCCTGGCGATGGTCAACGTGCCGGGAGAGTCCGTCGCTGATGTCGAGGAGACCTGGCGCCTCGTCCAGGCCCTCGACCCCGACCAGCTGCAGGTCTCGATCTGCACCCCCTACCCCGGCACCGGACTCTACGACGAGGCCCGGGCCGAAGGCCGGCTGCGCACGGACGACTTCGCCCGGTACCGCTTCCTCCGCGAGGCGGTGCTCGACAACGGGGTCATGACGGAGGCGGAGGCGCTCGCCGCGCAGCGGCTGCTTCAGCGCCGATTCTGGCTGCGGCCGCGGACGGTCGGGCGCCTCGCCAAGCGCTCCATTCGACGACCGTCGCTCCTGTGGGCGGCGGCCCAGGCGCTGCCCGCGTTTGTGCGAGATGGCCCCTGATTCTATGTGTCATTCAACACGGCGCGAGCGTCTACAGGCTCGACGTACGTCGAACAGCCGAACTGGCGCGGCTCTTGCTGCTCATCCGGGCCTGGAGTAGCCGATGTCAGTTTCCAGTGATCCGCTCCTCGACGATCTCCCAAGGCCCGCCTGGTGGCTGGGGATCTTCTACGCGTCGATCGCGTTCACGTTCGTCTACATCCCCTGGCTGTACGCCGCTTCCTGGGACCAGGTGAACAGCTACGAGGCGGAGATGACGGTGGAGGAAGCTCAGTGGCCGACCTCCGAGGTCGTCGAGTAGGGGCCCAGTCCCTCGTGCGCCTTGCCACACACCCCCTGACTAGACTGTGCGTTCTAGCACAGGTCGGACTTTCCAAAGCGCCCTGATCGAGGAACATCGCCCATGCTCCAGGTTGGCCCACCTCTTGCCACAGAGAGGCGCCGAAGGAGATGAGTTCGATGCTTGCTCGTGACGCCATGACCGCCGATCCCGTCTACATCCAGGAGACCAAGAGCCTTCTCGAGGCGGAGCACCTCTTCCGAGAATACGACATGCGTCACCTGCCGGTCCTCGACTCGGACGGCACCTTGCTGGATCCCGTCTCCGCGGCCATGCAGGCCGACCCCATCTTCGTCCGCCCCGACTCCGACATCCGCGAAGTCATCGACCGCATGGTCCAGTGGCGGGTGGGTGCGGTGCCCGTGCTCGAGCAGGGGGCCGAGTCTCTGGTCGGCATCGTCAGCTACGTCGACGTGCTCCGAAGTGCGCGGGAGTGGCTCAACTAGGGATGCATCTGTGGCTTCAACCTTCGACTTGTGGAAGGCGGCGGTCGCCGTCGGGGGGCTCCTCCTCTTGCTCGTTGGCGGCACCGCCGGCTTCCACTTCGTTGAAGGCTGGAGTTGGTGGGACAGCTTCTTCATGGTCCTCATCAGCGTCACGACCGTCGGCTACGGCGAGGTCCATCCGCTGTCCCAGCCCGGCCAGATGGTCGCGTCCGTCGTCATCATTGGCGGCGTCGGCGTCGGTGCGTACGTGCTTCTGTTCGTCACCCGCCACGTCTTCGAGGGAATCGTCGAGGGAACCTTCACCCGCGCCCGCGCCCGCCGCCGAGAACTCGCGGCGGTGGCGGCGATGAGCGGCCACACCATCGTCTGCGGATACGGTCGCCTGGGCCGCGAGATCTGCGCCGGTTTGAAGGCCGAAGCACGTGAGGTCGTGGTCATCGACACTGACCCCTCGGTCGCGGAGGACGTCTTCGAGCAGGGGCTCTCCTGCATCGTCGGGGACGCCGCGGACGAAGAGCTGCTCAAGCAGGCCGGCGTGGCGAACGCCGGCTCCATCGCGGTGGCGACCCGCGAAGACGCCATGAACACCTACATCGTGCTCGCGGCGCGGGAGCTGAACCCCGACGCGCGCATCATCGCCCGGGCGAGCACCTCGGTGGCCACGCGCCGCCTGCTCCGATCCGGGGCGAGCCAGGTGATCTCGCCCGCCCGCCTCGGGGGCCGCCGGATGGCCTCGATGCTGATTCGCCCCAGCGTCGTCGACTTCATGGATCTGGCCGAGCTGGGCGAGTACTCCGACCTCTTCATCGAGAAGCTCGAGCTCTCCGCCACCTCCGACCTGGCCGGCAAGTCGCTGGTCGAAGCCAACTATGCGGGCACGTACCACGTGCTCGTACTCGCCGTTCGCGGCGGTGACGGCGAGATGCGCTTCGCCCCACCCGCATCCGACCCCCTCAACCCGGGTGACCTGCTGATCGTAGCCGGCCACCGCAAAGACCTCACCCGCCTCGAAGAGGCCCTTGGAGCCGCGGCGTAGCCGCCCTCGGAGATGAAATGAGAAGCATGGCAGCCCACCGCACCCACGCCCCGCCCGTCATCCGAACCGAACGCGACCGCGTGGCGGATCTCCTCGCCGAGACACCGCTGATCGCGGCGCTCCCGAACCGGGTGCGCGGCGCCGTCGTGGACCGGGCGATCATCCGAACGATGAAGCGCGGCTCGGTGGCGTTCTGGCAGGGCGATCCCGCCAGCTACCTCACGGTGGTGCTCGAGGGCTTCTTCAAGGGCGCCATCAACTCCCCCAGCGGCCGAGAGGTCGTGATCGCATTCGAGGGTCCGGGCGACATGCCCTGTTGGCCCGACGTGCTCCACGACGTCCGCCTTCCCATGACCCTCACGGCGCTGCAGGACGTCCGGGTCGCGCGGCTACCGATCACCCCGATCCGGCACTGCATCTCGGCCGAGGTCTCGACCGCGCTGGCCTACTCGCAGCTGATCGCACGGCAGCACCGTCGTCTGCTCGACCAGGTGGTGCAGACGCGCGCGGCATCGGTCCCGGATCGCCTCGGCGGTCTGCTCTTGCACCTGCACCGCTGGTACGGCGTCGAAGACGGCTGGATCCCGATGCGTCTGACGCGCCAGGACCTCGCCGACGCGGCCGGCACCACCGTCGAGACCACGATCCGACTCATGCGGAAGTGGGAGAAGGCGGGCGTCGTCGACACCCAGCGCGACGGCATTCGCATCCTCGACTCCGAGGGATTTCACGCTGGTGTGTGATACGACACACCTATGAAGGCAGTCCGGTCGATGTCCGAGTCCGAATCCAGATTCGAAGCCCTCAAGCGCTACGTGGGCTTCACCGCAACCGACGAGTTGGAGCTCGCCGCCCTCCAGGGGCCGGCTGCCGCCGGCGTCGAGTCGCTGCTCGACGAATTCTACGAGGAGATCGACCGCCACGAGTCCGCCCGAGCGGTGTTCACGGATCCCGAGGTCCAGCGTCCCCGCCTCCGCGGCACCCTGGTGCAGTGGGTCGCGGCGCTCCTGAAGGGCCCCTACGACGCCGACTACGCGGAGCGGGTGGAGGCGATCGGCCACGCGCACGTGAGGGTCAGCCTTCCTCAGCAGTACATGCTCACCGCCATGAACATCGTGCGGCGGTGGCTCAACGACCTCTGCTTCGAGACCCACGGAGACGACCTCGCCCGGGTCCGGCGAGCGCTCAAGGCGGTGGACCGAATCCTCGACATCGAGCTGGCCACGATGCTCGGCACCTACCGTGACGACCTCGTCTCTCGCATGCAGAGGCAGGAGCGGTTGGCGACCATCGGCGAGCTTAGCGCCGGCATCCACCACGAGCTGAAGAACCCGCTCGCGGCCATCGGCGCCTCGGCGTTCACGCTGTCGGAGCGGCGGGCCGTGCGGGCCGATCCCCGGGCCAACGAGATGCTCGGCACCATCCAGTCCAACGTCGACAAGTCCACCGAGATCATCGGGGACCTGCTGTCGTTCACCCGGCTGAAGGAGCCGGTGGTCGCAGCCACCCCGGCCGACCAGCTCGTCGACCGGGCCGCGGCCCGCGTCCGCATGCCGCGCGGCTACCGCCTGACGATCGACCTCGATCCGGAGCTCCCGCCGGTCCGCGCCGACGCGGCCCAGATCGAGCAGGTCTTGGTGAACCTGCTGGAGAACGCGGTCGAGGCGTGCGGCTCTCGGGGCCGAATTCGCGTGCTCGGGCGACGCATGAACGGCTCCGTCCAGCTGTCGGTCCACGACAACGGAGAGGGCATCGAGGCAGTTGAACTTCGCCGCGTCTTCGAGCCCCTGTTCAGTACCCGCCCCGACGGAGTCGGCCTTGGCCTCTCCCTCAGCCGGCACCTCGTGCATGCCAACACCGGCGAGATCGCCCTGACCTCCGAGCGAGGCGAAGGCACCACCGCCACCGTCACCCTGCCGCTTTAGCCGTGCGCGTCCTCATCGCCGACGACAACGTCGACCTCGCCGAGGCGCTGGCGACCGTGCTTCGCAGCCGCGGAGCCATCCCCGTGGTGGCGGCGGACGGAGACGTCGCCTTGCAGATCGCCCGCGGCAGCAGCTTCGACGCGGCGGTGGTCGACCTGCTGCTCCCCGGGACCTCCGGGGTCGACGTGCTGGCGAAGCTGTCCGACGACGAGGTCGCGCCGCTCCTGCTGGCGATGACGGGCTACGACCGCGCCCACGATCGGGCGAAGCTTCACGAGCTCGGCATCCGCGCTCCGCTGAGGAAGCCGTTCCCCATCCCCGAGTTCCTCGAGGCGCTGGGGCTCGCCGAGGGTCACGCGACCCTGCCGCAGCGAGCTCGGATCGCTTTGCTCGTCCCCCCGGAGGGTGGCGCGCAAATCCGCCTCGCGGGCTGCACCGTCGACCGCTTCGCCGAGGCCGAACTCCTCCGCGAGGCGGTGGCCGACCACCCCTACGACGCGGCGGTCGTGCTCACCACCGACGCCGGGGTGCCGGAGCTGACCGAAGACCTGAAGGCCCTCGATCGGGACCTCGCAGTGGTGACGGACGCGACCCCCGGCCTTCTCGTAGGGGCAGTCGAACGCACCCGGGAACGGCGTGAGTCGACCCGCAGCCACAGCCTGCTGAACGCGATGTTCCTGCAGTGCTCCGAGCCGACCCTGCTGATCGCGGGGGAGCCGCCGGCGATCGAACGGGCCAACCGGGAGCTCATCGCGCTCGTGGGTCTGCAGTCGGCCGAGCTCCAGGGCGCTCCGCTGCACACGCTGGATGACCCCGACTCCGAGAGTCCGGGCCTCGTCAGCGGCGTCGCCGAGGTGTTCGCGGGCACCTCCGAGGTCCGCCGGAAAGTCTGCATTCGACTCCGCGGCGGCGACCTCCGGGAGATGAAGGCGCGCTTCGTCCGCATCGCCGACGACCACCCGGCGGTGGCGGTCACGCTCGACCCCTACGACGATCGCGCGGGGCACGAGCAGGCCCTCCGAACCCTCGGGGCCACCGCTGCCGGCGTCGCCCATGAGATGCGCAACGCCCTCAGCGGCATCGGCAGTTCGCTGGGGATCCTGCGCTCCCGGGTGGAGGCAGAGTCCCGTGAGGGCGAGGTCCTGAACCTGGTCGTGGAGCGGGTCGACCGCGCCGCCGAGGTGATGAGCGACCTGCTCGCCTACGCCCGTCCCACCAACCCGCGCCTGAAGGTCGCCCCCCTCCGGATGGTGCTGGAAGGCGCCGCCGACCAGGTCCGAGCCCAGGCCCCCGACGGGGTCACCATCGTCGTGGAGCAGGACGACCCCACCCTGCGCGTTCGCATGGACCCGGTGGCCATCCAGTTGGCCCTCGTGAACCTGGGCCTGAACGCGGTGCAGGCCCTCGGCCAGTCCGGCCGGGTCGTCTTCGGTGGCCGATTGGACGGCGCCTACGTGGTGATCCGCGTCTCCGACAACGGTCCCGGGGTTCCCCCCGCGGCCGCCAACAAGATCTTCGAGCCCTTCTTCACGACCCGCGCCCGCGGCTCGGGGTTGGGCCTCGCGAACGTCCGCAAGGTGGTGGAGGCCCACGGCGGTCGAGTCGAACTGGCCCCCCGCGAACCCGGCGCCCATTTCGTGCTGCGCCTCCCCATCCGTCCCCGCATCCAGGAGGAACGACCATGACCGACGGCCCCGCTGTCCTCATCGTCGACGACGAAGAACTCATCCGCTGGTCCCTCGCCGAGGAACTCCGCTCCGAGGGCTATCACCCGGTCGAAGCGGGATCCCTGGAAGAGGCCCGTACGCTCGCCGCCAAGGAGCACCTGGAGCTGTGCATCTTCGATGTACGTCTGCCCGATGGCAGCGGTGTGGATCTGCTCCGGGAGTTCCGGGAGCGCGACGCCGACCTGCCGATCGTGATGATCACGGGGCACGGCAACGTCGCCCTCGCGGTGGAGGTGACCCGGCTGGGCGCCACCGAGTACATCCCCAAGCCGTTCGACCTGACCGAGATGATGCTGGCGGTCGAACGAGCGACCAAGTCGTCGCGTCGGGCCCGCGAGCTTCGGGCCCTCCGCGCCCGTTCGGCCCGCGGCTACGGCTCGATGATCGGCGAGTCGCCGGCGATGATGCGGGTGTTCGATCTGCTCAGCCGGCTGGAGGACGCCGACGCGCCCACGGTCCTCATCCTGGGCGAGAGCGGCACCGGCAAGGACCTGGTGGCGCGAGCGATCCACGCGCGCAGCAAGCGGCGCGACGAGCCGTTCCTGGAGGTCGACTGCACGGGGCTGAGCGACACGCTGATGAACAGCGAGCTGTTCGGCCACGAGCGGGGTTCGTTCACGGACGCCAAGACCCGGAAGCTGGGCCTCTTCGAGGTCGCCGGGAAGGGCACGATCTTCCTCGATGAGATCGGCGAGCTG
>PVBE010789571.1_pt1 | contig 10319 bp, 7 predicted proteins | sample 1631181 | NCBI WGS metagenome assembly PVBE01 (sample SAMN08397723, study PRJNA350692) | Marine metagenome, whole genome shotgun sequencing project. | isolation source: water | place: Pacific Ocean | collected 2012-04 | reverse complement strand
GCTTATGCCGCCCATTCCACCCATGCCGCCACCCATGCCGCCACCCATGCCGCCCATCTCGTCGCCGTGATCGTGGTGGTCGTCGGCTTCTTCCTTGACGGATGCGATCATGCAGTCGGTGGTGAGCAGGAGGCTCGCGACGGAACTCGCGTTTCCGAGAGCTGTGCGGGTGACTTTCGTCGGGTCGAGGATGCCGAACTCGATCATGTCGCCGTACTCTTCGGTGAGGGCGTTGAAGCCGAAGTTGACTCCCTTGCCCTTGCGGACCTTGTTGAGGACGAGGGCGCCGTCGATGCCGCCGTTTTCGGCGATCTGACGCAGAGGTCGCGTGATCGCTTCGCGCACGATGTCGACGCCGAATACCGCGTCACCCTTCAACTTGTTCTTCTTGGCGAAGTCGTCGGTCAAGACCTTGGCGGACCGGAGCAGGCCGACGCCGCCGCCGGGGAGGATGCCCTCCTCGATGGCTGCGCGAGTCGCGTGCAGGGCGTCCTCGTACAGCGCCTTGCGCTCCTTCATCTCCGTCTCCGTGAACGCGCCGACGCGGATCTCGGCGATGCCGCCGGTCAGCTTCGCCAGCCGCTCCTGGAGTTTTTCGCGGTCGTAGTCCGAAGTCGTGGCATCGAGTTCGCGACGAATCTGCTCGATGCGGGACTTGAGTTCACCTGTGCGGCCCGAGCCCTCGACGATCGTGGTGTCGTCAGCGGTGACGATCACCTTCTTGGCGACGCCCAGCTGGCTGAGCGTGACCTTCTCCAGCTCCATGCCGAGGTCCTTGAAGATCGCCTCGCCACCGGTCAGGATCGCGATGTCCTGCATCATGGCTTTCCGGCGGTCGCCGTAACCCGGCGCCTTGACCGCGCAGACCTTGATGATGCCGCGCAGTTTGTTCACGACGAGCGTCGAAAGTGCTTCACCTTCGATGTCTTCCGCGATGATGAGGAGCGACTTCTTCGCTTCCTTGACCTGCTCGAGGAGCGGGACGAGTGACCGGACGTCGGAGATCTTCTCCTCGTGGACGAGCACAAGACAGTTGGTGTGCTCAGCCCGCATCGCGTCCGGATCGGTGACGAAGTGGGGCGAGAGGAATCCGCGGTCGAATTGCATGCCTTCGACGACCGCGATGTCGGTCTCCGTGCCCTTGCCTTCCTCGATCGTCATGACGCCGTCCTGGCCGACCTTCTTCATCGCGCTGGCGATGATCTTGCCGGTGGCTATGTCGTTGTTCGCGGCGATCGCCGCGACCTGGCGGACCGCGTGGTCGTCGGTTCCGGGGACCTTCTTTGCGATACGGGTCAGCTCGGTGGAGATGGCGGTTGTCGCGATCTTGATGCCCCGGATCAGTTCGGCGTGGTTCGCGCCGGCGGCCAGATAGCGCATCCCTTCTTCGAGGATCGTGACGGCCAACAGGGTCGAGGTCGTCGTGCCGTCACCGGCAGCGTCGGAAGTCTTGCTCGCGGCCTCGCGGACCAGCTTGACGCCCATGTTCTCGTACGGGTCGTCCAGCTCGATCTCCTCGGCGACGGTGACGCCGTCCTTGGTGATCGTCGGGCCGCCCCAGCCCTTGTCGAGCACGGCGTTGTGGCCGCGGGGGCCGAGAGTGGAGGTCACTGCCTTTGCCAGTTTGTTCACTCCGCGAAGGATGGAGGCCTTGGCGTCGGATTCGAACGTGAGTTGCTTGACCATGGGATTCGGTATTGAGGGATGGTTGGGCGCGAGGGGGCCCAAGATTCGTTTTAGGGTTGGTGGTCTGGCGCGTCTTCGGTTGATCCGAGTCCCGCCCTTGGACGGGCGCGGGGGACGGGCCAGACTTCAGCCGGCGTCGGTCGGCGTCTGCAAACCCGGTGCCGGAAACCAACTCGTGGTCGATACAATGTCGTTGGCCGCGTTTTGGCGGTCGTGGGCCTGTTCTCCTGCGCTCTTCGCTCGTAGAGGGGGCCTCGCCACGCTGGTATCCGCAGGCGGACTGCGCCAAAGTGGCAGCACCGGATTCCGGGGCTCCAGACCCGGATGACATTCTGACATGAGACGACTGATCACGGTTCTCTTTCTGCTCTTGGCGACGGCCTGCGCCCCGTCTCAAGGCTTTCTTGTCAGCCGGGTATCGGGCGAACAGACGCGAGGTGCCCTGGTCGCGATCCGCGGGGATGCGCTGGTCTTTGCCTCCGGAGAAGTGCAGATCACGACGCCGCTGCGGGACATCCTCGCGCTGCACGGCGCGGCGCCGCGGGTGCGCGCCCCGGCCACGGTCTACTTGACCGGCGGGGAGGAGTTGAAGGGCGAGTTGTCGGGCGGTGATGATCTCGGCGATCACCTGATCTTCAAGTCCGTGGTGCTGGGCACGCGGAAGATCCCGGTCGATCGCTTGCGCTCCCTCGTGTTCCGCGAACGCACGAAGGGCGCGTCAGCGGAAGAGTTCTCGCTGCCCGAGGATGCGAAGTTCGACGAGGCGATCTTCCGCAAGGCGCGCCGGGGGTTCGACATGCTCGGCGGAGAGTTGGAACGGTTCGCCCCCGAAGGGTTGCACTTCGCGCAACCCGGCGGCAAGGCCCGTCTTTTCCGGTACGAGACCCTGGCCGCGCTGGCGATCCGTGATGGCGTCGAAGCGGAGAAGCCTGGGGATTGGCTGCTCGTGACTGCCGCCGGGGATCGGTTGCGCGTGACGCTCTCGGAGGTGACCGCCACGAAGATCACGCTCGCGACGGGGTTCGGTCCGGTCTCTCTGGCCCACGCCCAGGTCGCGGCGCTCACGAAGGTCGTCGGTGACCGCGTGTTCCTCTCAGACATGACTCCGCAACGCGTTGCGGAGTCGGGGAGTGATGGCAACCTCGGCGCCGAACCTCTCTTCTCGTTCCGACGGGACCGGACCGTCAGCGGCGGCATGATCGGCGATCAGAACGCTCTGGCCGACGGTTTCCTCGTCGTCGGGGGCCGCACCTATGGCAAGGGAATCGGCGTGCACAGCCGCTGCACGTTGACCTACCGCGTGCCGCCGAAGATGACCAGGTTCCACGCGAAGGTCGCGATCGACGATGAAGTGAAGTCACTCGGCGTGAAGGGCGATGTCGATGTCCTCGTCCGCGTCGGAGAAGACGTGTTGTTTCGACACAAGGGACTGCGGTTCGGTCAGGGCCCAAAATCTCTGGGTACGCTCAAGGTGAGGCCTGGCTCCCTTCTCACCCTCGAAGTGAATTTCGGCAAGGGTCTCTTTCTCGGCGACCGGGTCGACTGGTTGTCCGCGGTGTTCTTGCGGTGAAGGGTCGAGCCTGACGATGGAATACGCGCTGGTCATCCTGCTGCTGGCAGTGCCCGGGCTCGTGGTACGGCGAGGCGGGCCCGGGATGGCAAGGTTCGCGGCTTTCGTCGCGCTCCTCGCGATCGGGTTCGCGGCGCTCGACCTCACGCGGGAGATCCTGACGCCGGTCCGATCGATGGTCGTGGTCATTCCGACCGCGTCGCTCAGCGAATCGAGCGCCGATTCTCTACGGAAGGGGCTCGGAGCCGCCGTCAACGTTCGCTTCGAGCCCGGTCGCGCGACCCTCGACCATCGCATCGGTCGGGCGAGGCTCCGGCACAGCGAAGACCCTCGGCTCGTGTTGTGGTGGACGGGGCCGCTGCGTGGTGCGGAGTGGAGCGGGTTGGCGCAACGCCAGAGTTCGGCGGATGCCCTGAGCGACGTGCCGGTGATTCCGCTCGATCCAGACGACGTCGAAGTCCGCGTTCTGACGGCGCCGCGAGCCGGTCGTCCGGCAGCGCTCGAGGTCGCGTTGGGAAGTGGTGGAGGCGACGTCCGCGGTCGTGTGTGGGTCAACGATCCAGAGGGCCAGATGGTGGCGGAGAAGCCATTCGTCGGCGGCGCTACGGCGAAGATCGAGTGGCAACCTCGCGTGCCGGGAACGCACGAAGTCCATCTCGTTCTTCATCTGGAACACGTCGAGCTTCGCGGCGCCGGAGTCGTCGAGGTCGCTGATGCCCCGACGGTCACGATCGTGGGGCGGCGCGGCAAGGCCCTCGCGAAGGCGCTGATCGTGCAGGGGCTGAAGGTGCGCCATGCCACCGCGCTGCCCGATGAACTGTCGGGGACGCTCGTCCTGTTGGATGCGCTCGATCAGGCTGAGCAGCAGCGGGTGCGGGTCTTCGTAGAGGATGCAGGGGGCGGGCTGTTCCTGGTGGGTGGTGAGAACGCGGGAGCCGTGCCTGGGGACGAGGAGGTGCTCGCGGCACTGTCGCCAGTGCGCCGCCCGCCGCTGCCGAAGGCGACGGGACCGAAGCCAAAAGGCGCGGATGACAAGGGGAGCGACCCAGCCAAGGGCGACAAACCGACGCCCGGAAAGCCCGACAAGCCGAAGAAGACCGATGGCCCTGCCAAGGGCGACACCACCGGGGCGCGTCTCAAAGCGGAAGAGCGCGAAGTGAAGCGCCGGTCTATCGCGATGGTGCTCGTCATCGACCGTTCCGGCAGCATGTCCGATTTTGTCAAGGGGAGCGTCTCTCGCATGGATCTCGCCAAGGCCAGCGCCAAGCAGACAGCTCAGGCCCTGGACGAGCAGGACAAGATCGGGATCGTGTCGTTCGGGGAACGCAACAAGGCGGCGGTTGTCCTTCCGATGACGTCCACGACCGAGACCGCGCGGATCGCGAAGAAGCTCGCCAGTCTGCGTGCCACCGACGGCGACACGTGCGTGGCCCACGGTCTGGATCTGGCTCGCCAGCTCCTCGAAAAAGTAGATGCGACTATCAAGTACGTCGTCGTGATCACGGATGGCGAACTCCACGACGTGCGAGACTCGCACACGGGCTTGGTCGCCGATCGCTACAAGAAGGAGGGCCTCTCGCTGTGCATCGTGCAGGTACTCGCTCCCAACTCGCACACAGCGTTTGATGCGGCGGCCACCACCCTCGAATTGGCGCGCCGTGGCAATGGCGACGTGATCGAGCAGACCAGTTTCGAAGCGGTGCCCAGGGTCATGAGTGCGGAGGTGGAGCGGCTGCGCGTCCAGGTCGGGCGTCCGAAACGTCGGGGCGGCGATGACGGCAAGGGCGACAAGAGGCAGCCTGACAAGCCTGACAAGCCTGACAAGCCGAAGCCGCCCGACCCGACCCCGCTGCCGAAGAAACCCGACGCGCCGAAGCCGCAGCCGGCGGCCTCCCTCGAAGTCAACCTCGTCGAGGCTTCGAGACTCCTCGAACCCAGGGATTCCGACGTCTTTCCACCCGTGGCCGGCGTCCTCCAGGCCCGCGGTCGACCCGGCGCCCGCGTTTTGCTCTCCGCGGGGACGGAGGGCTACGTCTTGCTCGCGTTCGCCAACCGTGGCCTCGGCAAGGTGGGGGTGTGGAGCGCGGACTTCCTCGGTCCCTGGGGAGTCTCGTGGGCGGCGGATCCCGCGTTCCCCGGACGCCTCGCGCAGTGGATCCAGTCGCTCGAGCCCGCCGCCGCGGCATCCCGAGGGACGCGAGTCGTGCATCGACCGGAACTCTCCCCCGCGGTCCCGGTTCCGCGGGAAGCCGCGCTACTCGAGTCGATCACCGGCTCCGCGTTGCGGCCCGTGGACACGTTTGTTCCGCCCGCCTCTCGCATCCATACCGAGATCCGAGGACGCGCCGAGCAGCACGCGTGGTACGGTCTGGTCTTCCTGGTTCTCTTGGCTGCGATCGAGTGCCTCTTGCTGCGTCGCCTTGGACGACGAACAATCTGATCATGAACGTCACCTCCATGTGCATGTCCCTTTTGTTCGCCGTGCTGCTCACGAGTTGTGCGGGGGGCGCGTCCGTCGGCGAGGGTTCGGGAAGCCCCCAGCCCACGACACCCGACGGGTACAAGGGGCCGGCGATGGACGTGAGTCTCGACGCGCTCGAGCTCAGCGTCTCGATCGAAGTCCGATCCGGGGGCTATCGTCTGGAACTTCGTAAAACCGCGCGTGCCGATACGCACACGGACGTGAAGCTGCGACTCACGGCGCCGGCGAACGACGAAGGGGTCACCCAGGCGTTCGAGGTCAAGGTGGTCAAGATTTCGCTCAAGCCGGAGTCTGGTCCGATCCACGTCCACCTGCAGCAGATTCAGCGGGGGCTCGAGTACCTCGTCGAGCCGGAGTTTCAGCTCGGCAAGATCATCCCGCGATGACGATGTTCAGTCTCGCGGAGGAATCTGATTCCAGATGGGCCACCGCCGTGGTGGAGCACCTCGACGAACTACTCCTCGAGCTCGCGAGCTTCTACGACGGGCTCGTGCGTGCAGAAGCTCGCCACTTCAGCATCTACGTGGATCTGGCGCGGCAGCTGTTTGACGCCGAGGTGGTCGACGACCGGCTCTCGGAAATCTCCGCCCATGAAGCCCGCATTCTCGCAGATGCGCCGGATGGACCGAGGATGCACAATGGGGTTCCCAGCAGAAGAGCCGGCAGAAGAACCAGCGGACGCGCCAGTGACTGATACCGAGGCAAGAAAGCCCTCTGTGTCGAAGCGCCGCCGCCGGCGGAGGATCCTGCGCTGGGTTCTCGTGGTGGCAGCGTGCTATTTGACGCCGGTGATGACCGGGTGCATGAACCTGTCGACGCCGGTCGACTACGTCATGAACCTCGGGACGTTGTCGCACGACCCGACCCTGAAGGCTCCCGATGACAAGGTCCGTCGGCTCGTCGTGTTGCGCCACGGTCTCTGGCGCTCGGCGGGGGCCCTCTGGAAGCTCGAGCGCGCTCTCGAGGACCACGGCTACGAGGTTCTCAACAAGAGCTACCCGAGCACGAGTGGCTACATCGAGGATCACACGGCGATGCTCAAGGCGGAGTTGGATGAAGCACTTGCCCAGCCAGATGACCGCCCCGTCGAACTCTATTTCGTGGGCCACTCGATGGGCGGTCTGCAGGTGCGCTACTACGTTTCCTCCGAGGGGGCGCACCTTCCCGAAGCGTGCGTGTTCATCGCGACCCCGCACCGCGGCGCGGCCCTCACGGATGCGCGGAAGGACTGGTTGCTGTTTCGTTGGTTCCTCGGCACCGAGGCTGCCGTACAACTCAGGCCGTCCCACACGTTCTACGACTCTCTCCGTCCGCTCACGTGCGATGCCGGGGTGATCTTCGGTGGCCGCGGGGACAGCGATGGCCACAACGACGACATCCCTGGGGATGACGACGGCACCGTCGGAGTCGACGAGGCCCAGCTACCTGAGGCGAAAGATCGCATTCGCCTGGCGCTGGGCCATACCGCGCTCAGCTTCGCCGATGAGCCGATCCGCCAGGTGCTCCACTTCTTGAAGCACCGGCGGTTCGCACATGGCGAGCGCAAGTAGCTAGCGCTACTTGATCTTGCTCTTGGTGACGTTGGTGTTCCCGTCGAAGATCGCCGGGAACTTGTTGATCGTCACGACCTGGCTGTAGAACACGAGGCCGAGCGTGTTGCTCGTGGGCACGGGGTTCACGACCAAGCTGCCGTAGCCGGCGAACGACAAGTTACCGCCGGTGAGGATGACCGCATTGTTCATCCACGTCTGCCCCATCAACTTGAAGGTGATCGGGCTGGTAGAGACCGTCAGGAAGAAGGTGTCGTACACGCCTGCGCCAAACTCCCAGAGCATCAGCCCACCGCGTGCAGGGTCGGACGTGGCTTCGAGCAACGGGGGTTCGGTTTCCCTGAGGCCGTAGGACTTGATCGGGCTCACGCCCTTGGAGGTCTCGACGGTGACGGGCACCGGGACCAGGGTCTTGGCCGTGGGTGACTCAAACCTGATCACGGTGTCGCTGACGAGCGTGAAGTGCAGCTTCGGGTTCGAACCCGGAGTGAGGATCACGGCGCCGACGCGGACCTTGGTGGCGCCGGTGAACTGGGAGCCAGTCGCCGTGATCGTGCCGCCGCGGAAGGCGTTGACCACGCTCGGCGAGAGCGATGTCACGATCGGGCCACCGCTGCTCTTCTTCGAGAGGCAGCTCGACCGGTCGCGGAATGCGATGATCGCGCTCTTCGATGCGGTGCCGAATTGGGTCAGGCTGCGACCGCAGCCGCCGAGGCCCGCGCACATGATGTAGCACGCGCTGCCGCTGCAGTGGTTCGAGCCGAAGGAGTGGCCGAGCTCGTGGGCGGTCAGGCCCACGCGCGACGTGAAGTTCGAGGTGAAGTGCGTGTACGAGAGGCCGTAGCCGATGTTCGTGCTGCAGATCGAGCTCAGGTACGCCACGCCGATGACGCTGGAGGAGCGGCCCTTGGCGGTGAACAAGTGGGAGATGTCCCGCTTGACGCCGCCGTGGTTGTTGATCCACTGGGAGCGATACGCGGACAGCAGCTGGCTGTAGTTGAGGCTTGCGGCGTAGACCCGCGTAGTGCGGACGATCGTCTGGGTGATCTTGTACTCGACCTCGACGTCGCGCTTGTAGATGACGTTGCACGCATTGATGATGCTGGCCACGTCGTTTTGCGTGTTGATGACCGAGCCGTGCCGCTGATACTCCTCGAAGTCCGCGTCACACGCGATCTCACATTCGTGAATCACCGCGCCAGGCGTGGTCGGGTTGTTGTTCGGGACCGCGTGGGCCGCGATGCCGCCTGAGCCACACTTGTAGTTCGGGACCGTGCTGTCCTTGGCCTGGTGCATGACGTGTGTCATGCGCGCCGCGCCCTTGAGAACCGTGGTCAGAGGCTGCACGTTCCATGGGGCCTCCGTCGGTTTGAACTGCACGATCGCGGTTATCTGGCCGTCGACGACCGAGGCCGCGATGGCGCTTTCGCCGTAGCCGCTGACCACGCCCTGGTAGGTGGTGTTCGGCGGCGTCGGGACGACGTGCATCCCGTTCTTGTCCACCACGATGAGCTTGAAGTTCTTGGCGCGGACGTCGTTTGCCCGCAGGACGAGTTCGTATTCCTTCCCGCCGAGGCTGACCTTGACCTCGAAGCCGGCGACACTGGTGCGCGGCAGCGAGAGATCTTGCATCGTGGCCTTCGATGTTTCGAAGCCCTTCAGGATGGTCGGGGGTGCGTCGAGGACGACGAGTCCCGTGGTTGGGGTGGAGGATTGCCCACCCTGCGCCAATAGCAGGGTGGAGATGGTGAGTGTGGTGACAGCGGCTCCGACGGAGCGGGTGAAGAGCGAACGTAGTTTCTGCATGGGTATAGTTTGTTCAGGGATGGTCGGCAGGGTGACGTGCGTCGAACAGGCGACTTCATTCTAGCCCCTGTCACGGGGAGATCATAGCCGCGGGCGGGGGGTATGGGGCGCGGATCTGTTGTTGGTTCCGGGCGCGCCGGGTCGGTGAACACATCCGTCCACAACGATCGACCGCATCTTCGGCTCGGTTCCGGAAGGTAATCCACCCCGGTTTGTGGACCGAGGACTCCCATCGCACTGGCGCTGCGTGACTTTCGCGGAATCGTCTTTTGCCGCTCCTCCGCTCCGTCCGAGGGGATAACATCGTGGGGCGGTGTCGCGAGCTAGCTCGGCGCGTCCGGGACCTTTTCGCGAACCAAGCACAGGAGATCCATGGCTATCAGGAGAATCACAGTGGCCTTCGTCGACCCCTCCGGTCAGGGCCGCGGCGCGGCGACGGGCTCGGTAGACCGGCGGGTGGAGTTGATCCGTTTGGCCCGCTCGGAACTAGAGGAATGGAAGGCCGAAGCGCGACGCGCCGGTGATCCAGCCGGCAACATCGATTACACGATGTCCATCACGGACGCGCCAGCCGACGGCGACTGGACCCCCAAGATCTGACGCGGCGGCGTTTCAGGCGCCGATGCCGAGTTTGGCCAGGGCCTCGTTCGCGGCGCGGGACCAACCCCGGTTGGCGAGAGGGCTCGCCGGGCTCGGATGGGGAATCCGGCCAAACTCGAGGTTGAAGTCCGCGAGGGTCTTGCGCGCACGGGCTTCCGCGAACGCGCCAATCCCGATCACCATCTTCGGTTTCTGCAGGTCGACCACGGTCCGCAGGAGCTCGTCGCACGCCGCGAAGAGTGGCTCGCGTTCCGCGGCTGGCAGCTTGTCAGGCGTGATGTTCCGACCGGTGTCCGCCATGAACACGAGCGGGCAGTAGTTGTGCACGTAGTACGATCGGAAGAAGCGTTCGGCGGTGCCGAACCTCTCCTTGCACCAAGCCCACAGGCGTCGACCGCTCACCTCGCTCCGGGTACACGAGAATCCGGTGACCGGTCGCCTCGGATGCTCTGGATCTGGTCGATCCACGGGCAGTTCGATCCCCAGGAATTCCCGCGCCGCGGCGATCTCCCCGAACGGCACGCCGGTCTGCGCCATGCCGAACGGGCCGGGGTTCATGCCGAGCATCAGGAACTCCTTTTGCCCGGAGCCGAACCGCTCGAGGTAGGCGGCGTGAGGACGCCGG
>PVBE012214264.1_pt1 | contig 10320 bp, 5 predicted proteins | sample 1631181 | NCBI WGS metagenome assembly PVBE01 (sample SAMN08397723, study PRJNA350692) | Marine metagenome, whole genome shotgun sequencing project. | isolation source: water | place: Pacific Ocean | collected 2012-04 | reverse complement strand
TTTCAATAGTCAATATTCGGATACTTTTATCATCCCAGAGCCGTATATACCAAGTTCGGGAAATCGCATTATGAGCCTGCAAGATCCTGATAAAAAAATGTCAAAATCAGATGATAATTTAAATAATCTTATTTCACTTTTAGATACCCCTGAAATTATACGTAGAAAAATAAAGAGAACTGACAACGGACACCTGCGGCACCTCTATCGGTTGGCCGCCGCCGCCCTGGCTACTGGTAGCGATCGACTTCAAATCGGTTACGGTGATTTGTGTTTGACGTCCGCTCAGTGTGGTCACCTTCGGCGCAGAAAGCAGGTCAACCCCATCGCGCTGCTCGATGGCGCGGATAATCATTCGGAACTGCGGATCGGTCAAAATACCTGTAACTGTGCCCAGTGTAGGAATGCTCGGATTTTTGCCCACTTCCTGACGTAAACCGGAGGTAAGCAACCCATCTGTCTCGGAAGGAAGCATCACAGTGGGGCTGTACCCGTAGGTCGCAGTGCCTTGGCCCGCGCCGCCACCCGCGCCGCCCTGGCCAGCAACACCGCCTACTGCTCCCGCACCGGTGGCACTGGTTGCACCGCCTTCCGGTCCTACACCGGGAAAGATGCCGCCCTTGCCATCGTTGAACGACGGAGCCGAACCGGCCGAAACGCCGACATTGCCACTACCCAGAATCCAGTTACCCAGAATCCAGTCGAACCCGATCGCCTTGGAATCGTTTTGTGAAAACTCGGTGAACTTGGCCTCAATCTGAATCTGCGGTGTTGTAGCGTTAAGAATCTTGATGGCTTCATCGATGATATCGAGATCCTGTCGGGTCGCCCTGACGAACAGCAGGCCAAGGCGGTCATTAAAGAAGAGGGCTTTCTGGGCAGCACCTTCGCCGAAGGTTCCGCTCTCACCACCAAAGCCACCGCCACCGGACAAGCCGCCACCCTGACCGCCCTGCGGTAAGTTGGCTTGACCAAGGTCCACACCGCATGCGGTGAAAAACTCACGAACTAAAATCTGAACCTCAATCGAGGATGTCCAGCGTGTGACACCGGCCAAGCCTCCCTGTTCGCCCACCATCGATGCGCTGCCACCAATGCCGCCGCCCTGACCACCCATGCCGCCGCCACTCATCCCGCCGCCGCCACCCATGCCGCCGCCGCCCATGCCGCCGCCACTCATGCCGCCGCCACCCTGGCCGGAGTCAGCACTCACATAGGATATACCAACTGACTGGAGACCTTGGACGAACGTGTCTGGATCAACACGGTAGGTGCGCATCTCAAGCCGCGGCCCCTCAGCGGGCGCGTGGGAGAACATGATCCCCCAATCCTCGACCGAGTATTTGATCGGGATGTTCGACAGTTTAACTATAATTTCGAGCGCTTGGTGAATCGTGACGTTGCTCAGCGGCGGATCGATCGTAATGCTGACCTCCTGGGCAATGTTGACCTCCTCGGCTTCCTGCATCTGGGGCAGTCCCCCACCGAAGGGATCATTCGGGTCAAACCCCGACGCTGGATCAAGGCCCAACCCCGATTGTTGAACCATGCCGGTGTTCTGGTCGATTATGATATTCACACCCTCCTCATCGATCTCTCCGATGTGATCGTGGAGGTCGGTTACAATATCCCTGAGTGAAAGGCTGTCCACCGTGCCGGTACGGGGGAATTTTTCCAACCGAGAATTCTTCAGCAGGCGATGGATGCGGAGACGACCGGGGCCGGTGTAAACATTCTTGGGAAAGCTGTTTGTCGGCGCGACCCTGGACAGCACGTTCGGGAACAACAGCCCTTCGCGAGCCTCGGGATCGCCCAAGTCGAAGTTCATGCCGGGCGCCACCCAGTCCTTGGTCACATCTTTGATGGACTCGCGCGAAGTCATGTCCCGCTTCTTGACCTGAACCGCGTTCTTGGCCTCCTGCACCAGCACCATGTAGTAGGCACCGCCGCGGTTCGCGGGGTCGATCTTGAGCGCCTGCCTCAGTTTGGCTTCGGCCTGATCGTAGCGGGCCATCTCGTATAAAAGCTTGCCGTCCTGCACCAGCGTGGCGGCCTGTGTTTTCTCCTCAATGACATCCTTCACGCTTTCGATGGTTTCCTCAGTGGGCATGCGACCGCGGAGTTTCTCCAACCGGGCGTCGATGGACTGTAGTTGCTCACGTGCGACGAGATTGCCCGGCGAGAGCACCAGCACGCGCTGCACCTGCTTGCGCGCCTCGGTAAGATTGCCGCTGATGGCGAATTTCTCGCCCAAGGCCAAACGCACGCGGGTCAGGCCCTCAACGGTAGCCGCGCTCTCAACCTCGATCCCCTTGGCTCCTACGCCGATCGACTCAACCTGTTGCTGCGCTGCCTCAAAAAGGATCGCGGCGGCGGTGGTGTTGCCGCTCTGCTCGACTGTATTGGCCTCGGCCAGCTTGTTGCGAAGCTCGATGATGGCCGCCTGCCGCCGCACCACTTCCTGGGCCGCATTTTCGGCTGGGGTCTGCGCCTGCGCGAACGGCAGGACAACAAAACCCAAAAGCAGTGCGAGGCCGACTGTCTTGGTTGGTTTGATCATGATTGCTTGAGTCAGTCTGTTAAATTGATTGATATTCGAGTTTAGGAAAATACGGGATCAGTTTGTCGAAAAAGTGTTTGGCTTTAGCACGGTATATGCCACCGGTAAAACGAAGCTGTCACCGGCTGCTTGGCCAGATGCATTGCTTGCCCAACCGCAAGGCAAGCGTGATTTACGCGCGTTTTGCGTGAGCGCCACGCAGGGGCGTTTGCTCAAGTGGTGGTTTTTTGAAATCAAACGAACCTGAACAACCTGACGGTTTGGGTTGTAGCCGTACACAGCAAAACCCCCTCGAGATACGAAGGAGGTATGACGGTCGCACGAAACCGAATGATAATCCATTGATTGTTGGTTCTAGCGCAAGCGGATTGTTGTCCGCTTGGACGTTGAGGCGGTGGAAAGTACAACTTCACTCTCCTCGATGGCAACGATATTATGACCATCATCCGCAAAAAAAAGTTTATCGCCCACCCTCTTGTTTGGGTAGTTCTTTTTATCGGGCGGGTACGCAAGGGAGGCTGTGTAGCCATCAACCCGCTGAAAAACCTCGCCTTGCCTGACAGTGATGTCCCCGGCGTTGTCGGCCAAACGCAATTGAAAGGCTGTAGGATCGGTTGGAACACCCTCGATTTTGAGCAGAGTGAAAAGATCCCGTGAATCCTTCAAGTTCTCGCCCCGAACCGTTGTGGTCATACGAAGGCGCTCCTTCTTTTTGGTCGCCGCCTCGCGGGTGACCCCAAAACGATATCGAATATTGGGAGCTGTCCCGGTAATGCCCCGGTACTCGACCTTTAAATGCAACGGCTTGGTTTCGCTAAGGATGATGGCACCGGCACCGATCTCATTACCGCGCTCCACTTTGAGCACCGTCCCTTGCCGGGTCACGCGCCATTGAACTGGATTGAACAAGTTGTGCGGGTTTCCGAGGTTCAGCGGCCGGGCGTTTTCCAGCCGATTTAGCGTGGCCATATATGCGGCCATGTCCATCGGTGGCATTTCCTTTTTCTGCTCCAAGTCTGGGCGGTTACGCTTCTGTTTTTGCTCCGCAATGTTTTCCTCGGAGTTATCCATCACGATGCCATAGGCCACATAAACCAAGGCCAACATGGCCAAGCCAATAACCACCTTCTCATAATGCTGTTTTATCTTCTCCATCAGCGCTGCAATCGATTTGTTCCCTGCTTGGCCAAGCTCCGTTTATTGACTACTCTTCCACCTCTTCATCTTCGTCCCCGTCCGTGGCGAATTCATCGTTATCATCTTCTTCTTCATCCACTTCCTTAGCTGTCTCGATTTTCTGGGCCAGTGCCGATATGGCATCGCTCTGGTCTTTTTCCTTGGCAACGACTTTGAGGGAATTAATCCGAAGGGTGACCTTGAGCGGGCTTTCGTCCAGCAGCAGTGACGCCGGACGACGGCGTTTCTTTTCGCCGCCGGCGCCGTAACCCGAGCCTCCAAGCATGGCCTGATAGCGCGGATCCATCATGCCACGAGCACCCATGCCGTACATTTCTCTGCTGCTTCGGGCGCCGCCACCCATCGCACCAAGGCTCATCTCGTCCTCATCCTCTTCAAATACGTCCACAACCCCAGTGGCCTCGATGACGGCGATGTTCTTTACCACAAAAAAAACATTAGATTTGTATAGCTCTTCGAGCACCTTGGACAACTCGGTGCTGAACCCCCGGAAAGTCACCTCGTATGGCATCACCCGCGCGCCGGGCACGAGGCCTTGCCTCTGACTGCCATCCGGGTTGCTGCCGGTGGCAAATTTCATCACGTCATTGAGCGAAAATTTGGCGTCAGGCAGATACTCCAGAGCATCCTCCATGTCCCCTCCCATTTCGTCCGCGCTTCGAACCACCTTAAGCCGCTTTAGGTTGTATATCTCGTGAATGTTCGCGGTGAAGAGGGCTCGACAAAGCGCCTCGATCTCCGCAAGCTGAAACGACATAACCTCGCGCTCAAGTGGCTCAAATTCGAACGTGTCCCACACCTTCGAGAAACTGAACCGGAACTCCTTGTTTTCGTCGTCGATCTTGGGAAGCCGAATGCGCTGAGCCTTGCACTGGTTTTGAAGTCCGAAAATGGTGCTCTGCATGAAGTTACGGAATGTATTGTTGTCCAATCCGTAACGAGCCTCCGAATCGTCCGTGCTGGCGCCGCCACTGCCCATCATCCCCATACCCATCATCCCCATACCCATCATCCCCATACCCGGCATGCCTACTTGGCCCGGGGGCGCGTTGAAGGCGGGATCAGCGCTAGGAGGCGGTTCGATACCGCTCGGATCCATCCCGCCTCCGCCGGATTCGTCGCCAATAATGATTGCAATATCCCCTTTTGTATACCCGGTGCCACCATCGATCACGTCGATTTTCTCGACATAAAACTGTCCAGGTGTATCTCCTCCGAGTGATCGGGTGCTGGCCACAAGTTTGGCTCCTTTGCCCTTGACGCTAACAACCCTGACCGACGGGGGCGTGTCCAAATACTTTGTGCCGCCCTGCATCAAGGATACGCTTGTTATCGCTCCTGTCTTCTCATCCAACTCGACGCCGTCCGGAATCTCCAGCGGGGAAAACTTGGAACGTACCCTGTCCAGATGCGTGACGAAGTTGGTCTCCGCCTTTTTCACCAGTGCGAGGTTTCCATGAGATTTGTCGGTGGTGATAGTGGGAGCGTTGGTCAGACCTAAACCTTCAGGGAGCAAGAAGTTTTTCTTTTCATTGTAGGTTTCGGTGTTCGTTACTAGATCTCCAGCGCTTTTGGCCCTAGTTTCCTCCGTAACACCGAGTTGGAGCCAGCCGTAAGCCAGCAAAGCCAGCGTAGCCAAGACGACGATGATCAGATCCAGGTTGCGCTTGATGGCGTCGGGATTGATATTGATTTTTCCAGCCATGGTTTACAATTCAATGGGTTCACGCAACACCAAGTCCAAGCCAAACAAATAGGTCTTGAGCCGGGCCTTGCTGTCTTCGTCACTTTTGTCGCCCTTGACGTCCTCCAATCCTTGCCGCTCCATGTCCTCAAGATCCCTCGGCTTGGTTTCGTTATAATCGAACAACCCGGTGTCCTTGACTTGCTGAACCAGCACTGTGATGAGCCGGTTGTTCGCGGTGGGGTCCACATCGCGCATGTCGATCGCCTTGCACACGACCTTAAGCGGCCGCTCCTGAGAGCCGACAACATTCAGATTGTTAGTGTCGCCCATCATACCCATCATACCCATGCCCATCATGCCCCCGCCCATCATGCCATAGGGGTTCATCATCCCGTAAGGGTTCATCCCCATACCCCCTGCAGGATTCCCAGGCTCTCCACCCCCTCCCCTTCCCGGCGGCATTCCCATGCCGGGCATTCCCATGCCGTAGGGCATCATGCCGGGCATCATCATGCCGGGCATCATCATGCCCCCGCCCATACCCGTCATACCGCCGTAGGCATCTTCATAATCCATGTCGTCGGCGTCGACTTGGTTAAAAGCCGCAACCCAAACCCCCACCTGTGAACCGATTGAAGAACGCATCTGAGTCTCGGTGGTGATCATCGATTTGCGAACAGCCTGAAGGACGTCCGCCCAGAGAAAACGCTCCCCAATCCACTTATTGAACTGATCAGCCTCCGTTTTCAGATCTTTCAGTCTATCCACCTCGCCCGAAATATCGTCGTATGGCATGCTGTAATTCTCAATCAACCCGGTTAGTTCATTGTTCTCCTGATCCTGAGCACTATGCACCGTGCTATTGAAATAAACACCGGCCCAAACCGCCGCCAACAAGCAGGCAGCTGCACCATAAAAGTAAGGCTTCTTTCGATCCAAATCCTGCTGCAGGCGGGCGGTACCCGGCATCAGATTCATTTCCAACGGACAGTTGGCCACCTCTCGGATGGCAAGGCCGACAAGCTGTCCAAATGTGTGACCGACCTTCTCCAACTCCGAAACATCCACTGCGTCCTGATCAATCTCCACTCCGATGAACGGGTTGAAATACTCGATCGGCACGCTGAGTTTCTCTGCCAGAAACTCTGGCAAATACGGCATGATCGCTGCGCCACCGTGCAGGAATGCCCGCACTGGGTCGCTGCCTCCCTGCTGTTTTTGCCAGAACTGAATTGTTTGCTTCAACTGAACGTGCAGCCGGGTCATCACCTGACGGGCGATCTTGGAAAGCGCCGCTTCATGCGGGTCCTCCGGCTCCGCATACGCACCCCCCAAGCCTACAAGCCCCTTCTGCAACTTGATCTCCTCTGCCTGTGAAAATCGCACTTTCGTCTCTGTGGCGAACTCCTGCGTGATCGAGTTGGCACCGATGTTGATGGTGCGCATAAAAAATTTCTCGCCCTCGAAGATCAGAACGTGCGTCGTCTTGGCTCCGATATCCAGCACCAGCGAACAACCCTCAACATCGCCGTAGTTGTAACGAAACGCATTGACCAATGCCGCCTGCGCCGTGTCCACCAGTTCCACGTTCACACCCTGCGCCTTGGCCACATTGATCATCCCATCGGCCACCTCGCTCTTAAGCGCAGAGAGCAATACCTCGACTTCGCCAGACTTGGCCACACCCATCGTGTAGTGATCCCACGCAGCTTCCTCCAGCGGGAACGGGATATTCTGCTGCGCCTCGAACTTGATCAGCTGCGCAACCTTGGTCTTGTCGATTGCAGGAAGCCGGATCGGCTTTGACAAAACCTGAAAACCGGGAGCTGCCACCAAGCCGCGCTTGGTCGAGAAACCAGCCTCCTCAAACAACTCCTTGGCCGCCTTCTCGAGCGCCTTGGGCCGTACCCTTTCACTGGAACCTTCCAGTCCCATGGGCTTGACCCCAAAACCAAGCAGCCGAATGCCGCCCTCCGACGTTGGCTCAAATTCGGCGGCACGCAGGGTGCCGGCGCCCATGTCAATTGCCAGAAAAGATTTGGAACTCATTTTATCTCAACAGTTTGGACGACAACCCATGCCCATCCGTTCAACAGTACGCAGCCTCTGCCAAAGTTTTCTTTTGGCAGCCAACCTTTCAGTATCCGATTGAAATCAGGAAATCGAACAAATCCTTTTCAAATCCACTATTACCAGAAAACCGGTCGCGCTTGCTAAAGGAATTGCACTCCAGCGTCAAACAGAAAACGTCTAACTCGGGAAATGGGTTTGCCTCTAGCACTCGACCTGCAAACGTTAAAATGCCATCGGTAGGAGTAGTTGACTGCATCTTTCTGCGCCAAGCGCAGATCGGACGTGACAGAGATAGACGTATTGCGTTGGAGTATCGCAATATCGATGGACTAAGGGTTCGGTCAAGCCAAGCCACCGAAAACCTTTGATTCAAAATCCCTACTTTGATTATTCACCCCATTTCTGCATGATTCGCGTGCACAAACGGCCAGACCATGAGCACCGAGATTTTTGTTAGTTATTCCAATCAGGATTACGAACGCGTAATGCCGTTGGTGGAGCGTTTACGCGACGACGGCGTTGCTGTCTGGGTTGATGAAGGCAGCATTGACGCTGCCACGCTCTGGTCCGAGTCCATTGTGGAGGCCATCGCCGGGTGCCGCGTCCTCATAATGATGGTCTCCTCCCACTCCACCGACTCTCACAACGTCGTCAAGGAGGTCATGATCGCCTCCGAAAGCAAAAAGACCATCTTACCCATCTACCTAGAACCAGCCGAGATCCCGACCAAACTCAAGTACCAACTGACCGGCATCCAACACCTAGAGTGGTTCGACGGCGGCAGCGATGAGGTTTTCCTGACTCTTAAGGACAGCTTGGCCAAGCGCGGCGTCAGCACCGACGGCAAAACAGCTATTACTAAACCGCTTGATCAAGCAGCACCTAAACAACCTCAACGCACAACTCATCGCACTCCAACCCGAAACACCTCAAAACCCTCTCACGCCAAAAACATCGCCCTCGCCGCCCTCGCAATCGCATGTGTGCTTCTACTTGCCCTGAACTTCATGAACACAGATTCAGAAGGATACTCGGCAACAAGCAAGGATCCTGTCTATCTGCCCGTTAGTGTACCTGATGCGGAAAAATTCTATTTCGATCTCAGCAGCCAATTCCACCGAAGCATCGCAATCTCCCCGGACGGCAAGTGGATCGCCTACATCTCTGGGGCCAAGGCGGACGGCAACCACACCCTCTGGCTCCACTCAATCAAAGACGACACTCGTACGAAGCTAGCGACCTCCCAGTCCATGTGGGGAATATATAATCCCTTCTTCTCACACGATAGCCGTTGGCTGGCCATCTTCGATGACGGCGAGCTAAAACGATATTCCACCGACACACACGAAATGAACATCATATGCGATGAAGCCGCAACATTTGGCGCCGCTTGGGGAGAAAATAACACAATATACTTCTCACCTCATGAGGGCAGCCAACTACAAGCCGTTACTATTAATTCTTCAGATGAGCCACAGACGATCGCGACAGTTGCTGACCAAAATTATGAAAACAAAGACACCGTAGTTCATGGATATCGCCGTATAGAATACCTTCCCGGTGAAAGAGGAATTTTATTTTCCAATTTCAACTATGCTACCACCTCCAATTATGGAACTATAATACATCTGGATTTAATAACAAAAAAACTAACTCCACTTTTCAAAAACGGATTCTCACCAAAATATTCCAAGACAGGGCACATTGTTTATATTCGAGATAACACACTTAAGGCACGAGAGTTCGACATCTCAACACTAAAAGTAGGCGACGATGAGGTCACTCTGATTTCGGGCATTCGGATGAACTCTTTTTGGGGGAATGCACAGTATTCAATTTCTCAGGAAGGAACTCTGGTTTATATCCCTGGAACCAACATTGCCAAGGGTCAGTTTGCGTGGATTGATCATACAGGAAAAGTTGAGATAATCGATAAATTCGAACCCGATCTATACGCTCGGTTTAACCTAAATGCCACCGGTGAAAAAATAGCCGTTCCCATTGCCGGAGAAAGAACAGACATCCACATACTCGACACCATCAAAGGGGCTTCCACTCAAATCACCACAAAGGATATTAATTGGTGGCCAATATGGAGTCCCAACGACAAGTCGATTATATTCGAAAAGATATCCAAAGAAGGGGATAAGCACAAAATCATGCAAATCAACGCATCCGGTGCCGGGTCAGAGAAAACGTTACTAGAAAGTGATTCCCCGCTCGGTCCTGACGACTGGTCAAGCGATGGCTCTAAAGTAACCGTCGTTAATTGGCCGAAGCGAACCGGTTTTTTGGACTTAACTAAAGAACCCGTTGAGTTCAAAGACTTGGCCTCATCAAAAGGTTCCTCGATGTATGGGATTAATTTTTCTCCAAATGGCAAGTGGATTTCTTTTAGCACCAGTTTGGCAGGTGGCTATAATTGTTATATCGCACCCTTTGATAAACCGAATGAGGCTCATCTCATTTCAAATGTCTACCAAGGTCTCGAGCCAGTTTGGTCTCCTAACGGAAACGAAATATACTACTGGGCAGCTCAAGGCATGTATCGCGTTACTATAACGTTTGACGAAACTGGCGGTGCAGATATCGGAGAAGCTACCTTATTATTCAACACGCCATGGATTGACAACCCCGGTATCGGGTATGCCATGCATCCCAATGGGGAGAAGTTTTTGGTTGTCGTTCATGAAGAAGACGAGGTTGCCGATCACTTTAACATCGTACTGAATTTTGATGCGTTGATTGAGGAGAAGTTTGCGGAGTTAATAAACAACAAGCAGCCATGAGTACTGAAGTATTT
>PVBE012433869.1_pt1 | contig 10322 bp, 9 predicted proteins | sample 1631181 | NCBI WGS metagenome assembly PVBE01 (sample SAMN08397723, study PRJNA350692) | Marine metagenome, whole genome shotgun sequencing project. | isolation source: water | place: Pacific Ocean | collected 2012-04 | reverse complement strand
GCATGAGATATGAAACCTTTCCATAAAGAACTCGTTGAACTGACTGCGACTGCTGCCGTCAGTCGCTTGGCGTCGGGCGAGGTATCGCCAACAGAAATGCTTGACGCGGCCCTGGCCCAACACAACGAGGTTGACGGCGAAATCAATGCCATGCCGACCCTTTGTGCCGAGCGCGCCGCGTCCAAGGCGCGTGAAATTGCCGCTATGCCGGCACCTGAAACCGCCACGCCGTGGTTGGCGGGCCTTCCTATCGCGATCAAGGATTTGGTCGATGTCGCGGGGGTGCGCACAACCAAAGGATCGTTGATCTACAAGGACCGGATCCCCGATCATTCAGATATCATGGTCGAAACCCTGGAATCCCGTGGCGCCGTTGTTATCGGAAAATCTAACACCCCGGAGTTCGGTGCCGGCGCCCATACGTTTAATGAGGTGTTCGGTGTCACTCGAAACCCTTGGGATCTGACGAAAAGCGCCGGCGGATCGTCTGGCGGATCGGCCGCGGCGCTGGCGTCCCACCAGGTTTGGTTGGCGACGGGTTCGGATTTCGGCGGCTCGCTACGTAACCCTGCGAGCTTCTGCTCTGTCGTTGGGTTTCGCGCCAGCGCCGGCCGGGTCGCGCGTGGGCCGCGCACCCATTCTTTTGGCATTATGAGCATCGAAGGCCCCATGGCCCGCACCGTCGCTGATACCGCCATGATGTTCGATTGCATGACCGGAGACCATTCATGGGACCCCATCTCCCTGCCAGCACCGGAAGTGCCGTTCTCGGTGACGTTGGAGACGGAGCCAGTGCCCGGGCGGATCGGTTTTTCCATCGACCTCGGTGGCATATTGCCTGTGGCGCCGGAAATCCGGAATGTCTTGTCAAAGGCTACCGAAGCGCTTTCGACAGCAGGTTACGACGTCGATGAATCTTGCCCCGATATTCGCGATGCCATTGAAATATTTGGGGTGTTACGGGCTGAGCAGTTCGTTACCAACTTCAGTCATCACCTCGATTCCCATTCCGAACTACTAAAGCCCGATATCATATGGAACATTGAAAAGGGCCAGAAGCTCAGCGCTGAAGATATCGGCCGAGCCGAGCGGGCGCGTTCAAAGCTTTTCCATCGGGTCGCCCAATGGTTTGGGGAATACGATCTATTGATCTGTCCAGCGACGATTGTCCCGCCGTTCGACATTAATGAGCGTTACGTACGTGAGGTCGATGGACACGTTTTCGACGATTATAGCCAATGGATGGGGATTTGTTACGCCATCACGATCACCGGATGCCCGGCAATTTCCATACCTTGCGGCTTTACCGATCAAGGGCTTCCCGTTGGTCTGCAGATCGTTGGCAAGCCACGGGGTGAACGCGCCTTGTTGGCTGCCGCTCATAAATTCGAACAGATATTTTCCCTGACGTCAAAGCGCCCTGCGGATCAGGACACCTGAATTAAGTAAAGGCTATAATTATCACCAAATGATGATTTGAAGTTATAATTTAATCCTTTAATAATGCCCCGCATACGGGGATAAGGCTATGAAATACACCCAATTGCGCGCCTTCCATGCCCTCGCCACCAAAGGCGGGTTCACCAAGGCCGCCGAATTCCTGAATGTCTCTCAACCGGCAGTAACCCGACAAATTAAATCCCTCGAAGAAGACTACGGGATCGCGCTCTTCCATCGACGGGGCCACCACTTGGAATTGACCAATTCGGGGCAAAATCTGTACACCGTAAGCCAGCGCATATTCGGTTTGATTAAAGAAGCAGAGGATATCGTTTCGGGCGAATCGGAATTGCACGGAGGCAATCTCCGGGTTGGCGCCGACAGCCCATTCTACATCATGGAGATATTGGCCGCCTTTAAGGCTCAATACCCGTCCATGGCGCTGACTGTTTCCATGGAAAGCTCCAACGATTTGTTCCAGGCGATGCGGAATTTCAATATTGATGTGGCGGTCGTTACCGCCGTGGACCTGGAACCGGAGTTTGCCGGCATCTCCATTACGCATCTGGACCTGGTCTTGTTGGTGCCGAATGACCATGCTTGGAGCCGGCGCAAGGCCATTTTACCTTCCATGCTGGAAGGACAACCGATCATTCTCCGCGAGCCAGCCTCGACAACACGTCAACTGTTCATGCAGGCCCTCGAACTTGCTGGCGTGTCGTCGAATGTCGTCATGGAATTGCGCAATCAAGTTGCGGTGCGCGAAGCCGTTGCGGCGGGACTGGGGCTTGCTCCCGAACTTGTCGGCCGTATACGCAAGGACAAAAGCTTAAAACGAATTCCATTCGCTAATGTGCCGGTCAGGTGCCACGAATATGCCACGTGCCGGAAAGATCGCGTTAACTTGCGCAAAGTCCAGGCATTCTTTGAAATCGCAAAAGCTGTGGCACCGGTGATAGTTGACCCGTAAATTATAACATTTAGTTATAATTTGTCATTTTTTTTTTAATTGCACCGCTAAGTGCGAGTTAGGATAGTGGAATCAAGATTGGCAGCGTTACCTAGGTCTTCGGCATGTGCCGGATCAAGAATTTAACGTCAAGCCAGCCTTCATCCGCCAACAGGGAGTCCATTATGAAATTTTTTGCAAAATTATCGCTTGCCATCTTCGCTTTGGCCGTGATCGCGGTCCAGCAGCCGGCCAATGCGGCTGAGAAAAAATCCGTCACCTTCGCCGTTATCCAGACTGAGGAAATGTCGGTCCTGGGTCAACGTTGGGGGAAGACCCTCAAGTACATCAGTAAAAAGATCGGCGCCGATATCAACTTCTACACCACCACGTCCTATGCGTCGGTGGTCGAAGCGATGCTTGGCGGCTTCGTCGATCTCGGTAAATTGGGACCGAAAATCTATCTCGTTGCGAATGATAAATCGAAGGGCCAGATTGTGCCAGTGGTCGCGACGGCGCGCCAGCCTACCATCTTCTATCCGAAACCGTGCGCCTGCTATTTTGGCACCCTGGCGACCAAGAAGGGTAGTGGCTTGACCAGCATTGAATCCCTTAAGGGCAAGGTTCTGGCTCTTGTCGATCCCGGCAGCACATCGGGCAATGCGTTACCCCGCGCGCTGTTTCCCAACCTTATCGGCGGCAAGACCCTGGAGCAATACTTCGGACGTATCTTCTATTCGGGATCCCATTCGGCCAGCGTACGCGCCGTTGCGACCGGCAAGGCCGATGCCGGGTTCATCTCGGAATCGACCTTTGCCCGCGTGATTAGTAGAGGCGAAGTCAAAAAGGAAGATTTCAACTACCTGTGGCGATCACCCCAAGTTCCCATCGACGTCGTGAGCGTGAACAAGAACACGCTGTCGCCGGAAATGATCAACAAGATCCGTGACGCCTTCCATGGCATGACCAAGACCGATGAGGGCCGCAAGCTTCTCAAGGAAACCGGGTACGCCGCCTTTACGTTGGCGGAAGACACGACCTTCGACACGCTGCGGAAGATTTTGGAAGCCAAGAAGAAGCTCAAGAAGAAGAAAAAGTAGGGCTGAATATACGACCTCATGAGGACCTTCCCGCCCGCGGCTGTTAATTCAGCCCGGACGGGTGGTCCCCAGGGTTAGTGGGCCCGTCCGCGGGGACGCTTGCGTGCATTCGACTGACATGCACCCTAGGCCTTTTAGTAATCAGTGAGACAAACCATGGCTCTGCTTGAAATCAATCAAATCAAGAAGACCTACGGCACCGGCGAGGTCGCACTGAAAGGTGTCGATGTCTCGGTCGAAGCACAGGAAGTGGTGGCACTGCTTGGGCTTAGCGGATCGGGCAAATCAACGTTATTGCGATGCGTGAACCGGTTGGTAGAGCCCAATTCCGGCACGGTCGTACTCGATGGCGTCGATATCACCAGCCTCGGCAAATCGTCCCTCAGGAACGCCCGTCGCACCATGGGCATGATCTTCCAGGAATTCAATCTGATTGATCGGTTGACGGTTTTGGAAAACGTCCTATCGGGCACACTCGGCGTAACCGGCACCTTGCGCGGCATTTTCCGGGCCTTTCATGGTAATGACATCCAGCGCGCCCTCGATCTTTGTGAGCGGGTCGGGATCCTCGACCAAATCCGCAAACGCGCCGACCAACTCAGCGGTGGTCAGCGCCAGCGGGTGGGGATTGCCCGGGCATTGATGCAGAAACCGAAAATCCTTCTAGTCGATGAACCGACGTCAAGCCTTGATCCGAAGATTGGCCGCGAGGTCATGGATCTGCTGAAATCCATCACCAAGGAAGCCCATATCCCCATGCTGGTCAGCGTCCACGATATCTTTCTCGCCAAAAATTATTCTGACCGCATTGTTGGTTTGCAGGGGGGAGAAAAAATTTTTGATCAGACAACAGCGTCGGTCGAAGCGGACGCTCTCGACAAGATTTATCACGAAGCGTCTTGAGTCCTGGGAACAAACCAGAATAGCAACCCATGACAAACATCTCCACCATCGCCAATCCGCTTCGAGTGCCAAGGGACGTTTACCGTCGCTATGCGATTTTCGGCGTTTGCGCGGTGATCGTTCTCACTGTCGGCAAGGACATCATCATTGATGAGACCGATTGGGCGCGCATGGGTACGCTGCAGGAAATGGTCAAGACAGCACTGTGGTTCCTGCCCGAGCTTTCGTTCTTTCCGAAAACCGTTGGCCCGCTCCTTGAAACCTTGTTGATCGCCTTATGGGGAACGGTGCTGGCTGTCGTCGTCTCCATGCCAATCGCCTATCTGGCCGCACGTAATATCACCCCAATCAAGTGGATCACCTATCCGTTGGGGCGTGGACTGATTGTGCTTTCGCGTTCAACACATGAGATTATATTTGCACTTATTTTCGTATCCGCCTTGGGCTTAGGGCCGCTCCCTGGTATCCTCGCGCTGGGGACTCGCTCCCTTGGTTTCCTTGCCAAAACAACCGCCGAGGCCATCGAAAACGCCAATCCCGGCCCCATTGAAGCCATTCAGGCAACAGGCGCCAACCCGCTCATAGTCTTCTGTGTTGGTGTAATGCCACAGATTTTTCCAATCTTCGTCGGTAATGTGATCTTCCAATTGGACATTAATATTCGCCGCGCCTCGATCCTCGGGCTGGTCGGCGGCGGCGGCATTGGTTTGATGTTCGCCGAGGTCATGCAGAACCTGCAATACGGCCGCGCCGGTACCATCGTCGTCGGTATCACCGCCATGGTGGTCGTCGGCGAGTTCATTTCCAACCGTGTCCGCGTACGGTTGATTTGAAGGATGTTGGGATGAAAAAGAACGTCACCCTCGCTTATGACAGCTACCGACATGATGAAGTCCGGTCTGGCCTCTGGAAGTTCGTCGGGCTGTTGATATTCATTGCCTTCGCATTTTGGACCATCGATGTCCTGAAAATCCCCATTGAACGCGTGCTCGGCATGTTCGGTCGGCTTGGCACCATGGTATCCGAACGTCTTTTGCCGCCAGAAATGGCTTATGCGGTGCAGCCGAAGGTGGTGGACTCAATTATCGAAACCATCGAGATGTCGATCCTCGGGGCCGTTATCGGCACCATCATCACCATGCCGCTGGCCTGGTTCGCTGCTTGGAACGTGACGCCGAGCCGATTATTCCTTTATCCCCTGTCGCGCGCCATCATCGTCGTTACCCGCGGCATGCCGACCCTGATGTGGGCCATGGTTTTGGTCGCGATCTTCGGCTTCGGCCCCTTCGCCGGCATGCTGGCCTTGGTCAAGGCGACCATCGGTTTCGCCGGCAAGCTGATGGCCGAACAGATCGAAGCCATCGATATGAGACGCGTTGAGGCCATACGCGCCACCGGCGCCAATGAATTGGACGTGTTGTTCTACGCCGTCATTCCGCAGGTTTGGGCCAACTGGGTCGGTATCATAATTTACAATTGGGACGCCCAACTGCGCAATTCGACGATCCTTGGGTTTGTCGGCGCCGGCGGCATGGGGCTTTATCTCCGCGAACAAATTTCGATCATCGAATACCAGACTGCCATGGCGATTATCGTCGTCATCATCGTCATAGTGGTGCTCTCCGAAACGGCCTCGCAATTCTTGCGCCACCGTCTTTACTGAGTGGGGATGAAATGGCGACTACCATGCCAGAGAAAATGAAAAACGCACTGAAACTCGCCGCTGAAAACAGAGATCGGAGCACGCGCCTGCTCAGCGAACTGGTCCGCATCCCAAGCCTGACGGGGGAGGAGGGCGAGGCGCAAAAGTACTTGGGCGAGCTTCTGAAAAACGTCGGCGCGCAGGTGGTCATGGAAGAACCGGATGTCGAAGCCTTGTTCGAACGCTTTCCACACAACGCCCAGTACCCGACCCACTGGAAACACGATCTGATTCTGCCTTATGAAGAACTGCCAAGCTATGAAGGTTTGACATCGAGCGGCTTGGAGCCGGTCCTTAATTATGACGGACGTCCGAATGTTGTTGGTGTGTTCAAGGGCAACGGTGGTGGGCGTTCATTGATCCTCAACGGTCACATCGACACGGTAACCGTTGAGCCGCATGATGAATGGACCCGCGATCCCTTTGGCGCCGAGGTCGAAGGCGGCCGCATGTACGGGCGCGGCACATCGGACATGAAAGGCGGCCTGTTGGCCGGCATCATGGCGATGATCTTTCTGCGAGAAGCCGGCGTCGAACTTTTGGGTGACGTGACCGTGGAAAGTGTCGTTAACGAGGAACACGCCGGCAACGGTACCCTTGATCTGGTGCGCCGCGGTTTCACGGCGGATGGCGCCATCGTTCTCGAGCCGACCAACAATCTGATCGCTGTCAGTCACCCCGGCGGGCTCTATTGGCAAGTCACTGTGCCAGGACGGCCACGTTCGCCGGGCGCGCGCTGGCAAGACGGGCAAATGGATGGTGTCAGCGCCATCGAAAAATTACCCGCGGTGATAACGGCATTGCTTGAGTTGGAACGCAATTTCAACTCCGCTGAGACGGACGACCCCATGGAACAAGGGCGCGCCGCTTTTTCTATGGTGATCGGACGGGTCACGGGCGGTCATTATGAGACGGTCACGGCGAGTGAAGCAGTGCTTCGGGGTGGCGCTTATTTCTCTCCCGTGACGGGAGAAATCCTTGAGGTCATGTCGGCAATGACAAAGGCTATTGATGACGTCAATGCGGCCGATGATTTCCTCAGCGACAACCCGGCCCGGCTGGAATTCCTGCATCACGATGACTCCGTCCGGCAAAGTCCGCAAATTCCCCTGGCCGTGGCCCTGTCCAATGCGCTCCGCGAGCGCGGAGAAAAAGGCGACATCATCCCCGGGCCATTTGCCTGTGACTGCCGCCACCTGGTCAACCAAGGCGGGATTCCGTCGGTCATCTTTGGTCCCGGCACTATTGCCCAGGCCCATAAGCCCGATGAATATATCGAAACCGAGGAATATCTGACCTGCATCGAACACCTGATCGCTTTCATAGGGAGTTGGTGCAACGAGACCCGAGACCGCAGCTTCGAAGACGCCGCAAAGGCATCGCTTCCGACATGACAGACTCAGTTGGAACTGAGGCCGGCCAGGACGCTGGATCACCTTCAGTCACCCCAATAGACATAGAAAACTTTGAGCGCGACGGCATCGTCTGCCTGCGGGGGATGTTTGATGCCGACTGGGTGGGGGAATTGCGGAACCTTGCCGATGCCATGCTAGGCGCCGACGACCGCCACTCCGAACAATCTCAGGAACTGGCAAAAGACGGAGATGCGGGGCGGTTCTTCAACGAGATGTTCATGTGGCCGCGCCATCAAGGCTTTGAACGGGTCATATTTAATTCACCTGCAGCCGCCATCGCTGGCTTGGTCATGGGGGCGGCGCGAACGAACGTGTTGTTCGATCAACTTTTGATCAAGGAACCAGGAACCGGAGAGCCTACACCGTGGCACCATGATCTACCGTACTGGCCCTTCCAGGGCGCACAAATTTGCACGCTCTGGCTTGCCCTGGATAACGTCACGGCGGACTCGGGCACCGTTGAATATATCAAGGGATCGCATCGCTGGGGCAGACGTTTTCAACCGACTTCTTTCGTCGGCGATGGGCGCTATCAGCAAGACGGGCTGGAACCGCTACCGGATATTGAAACTATGCGGGGTGATTTGGATATCGTCCAATTTGAAATGGCGCCGGGCGATTGTACCGTTCATCACGGTCTGACGCTGCATGCGGCGCCCGGCAACCGGCGTGCCGACCGGCGGCGGCGGGCCTATGTCTCGCGCTGGGGCGGTGAAGGCGTCACCTATGATCCGCGGGACGGCACCCAGCCGATGTTGCGCGATCCCGGCGTGAAGGCTGGCGATCCTATCGATTGCGATCTTTGGCCAGTAGTTTGGCGGCGGTCCGCCTGACGTTATGGCAGGTACAGTGGGTAACAAACCGGTTATTGACGGTGAGGAAATTATCACCGGCATTCGAAAATGGGTCGAGATAGAAACTCCGTCTCCAGATGGCGACGCGGTTAATCTCCTCGTCGACGAAGTGCAAACGGAAGCCTCTGCGATCGGCGGAAGCGTGGAGCGCATACCTGGCCGTGATGGGTATGGCGACATCCTGACTGTTCGGTCACCCTGGGGTGGCGACGGCCCGGGCATTTTGGTTCTTAGCCACCTGGATACCGTTCACGCCGTCGGCACCTTGGCCGACCACAACCCATTCCGCCACGAGGGTGACCGGGTCTATGGGCCTGGCATCTTCGATATGAAATCCGGCGCCTATCTTGCCTTTTACGCTTTCCAGCACCTCGTTCGAATGGGCTTGGAAACACCGCTGCCCTTGACTTTCCTCTATGTCCCCGAAGAAGAAATCGGTAGTCCCACGTCACGCCAAATCATCGAAAACACAGCACGCCGTAATAAGTATGTCCTGGTCACCGAACCAGCCCATGGCGGGCTCTGTTGTACGGCACGGAAAGGTGTCCTGCATGCCGATATCAAAGTCCACGGCCGCCCGGCGCATGACGGTTCGCGCCATCAAGACGGCCGTAGCGCGATCAGGGAATTGGCCCGCCACATTGTCGCCTTGGAAGATCTAACGGACTATGACCGTGGTATCACCGTCAACGTCGGTTTGGCATCGGGCGGCAGCTTTATCAACGTCGTGCCGGCCGAAGCCGAGGCCAAGGTCTGCATTCGGGCGCCGGACACACGAATGTTGGAGGATTTGCGTGCCCACGTATTGGCATTACAGCCCATCGGTCCGGACGTAGAGCTTGAGGTCACGGCGGAGATCAACCGGCCGGTCTTCCCGCGAGGACCAGGGACGGTGGAACTGTTCGAACATGCCAAAAATGTTTGTCATGAGGTTGGTATCGAATTGGATGAGCGCCACAGTGGCGGTGGTTCGGACGGTAATTTCACCGCGGCGTTGGGCATTCCGACCCTCGACGGTCTGGGGGCCGACGGCCATGGCCACCATACTCTTGATGAATACATCTTATTTTCTTCTCTTGTGCCCCGGGCCCACATGTGGGTCCGGCTTCTGCAATCCCTGACCTGACAAAACATCGGAGAACCGCCATGCAACGCTTCGTCACCGCCGTTTTCAGCCACGAGACCAATACATTTTCATCCATTCAAACGCCGCTGGAAGCCTTCGGACGGTTCAGTGGCGGCAATGGCCCCGTTTCGGGTGATGCGGCGTTGGCGGCATACCGGGGCACCAACACTTCCGTTGCCGCCTTCATCGACATAGCCGACGAGGTCGGCGCTGAGTTGAACTTCGCCATTGCTGCTCAAGCAACACCTAGCGGAACCGCCGACGATACGGTGGTCGAACATGTCGCAGATGCGGTCTGTGAAGCCGTAAGCGCAGGCTGCGATGGGTTGTTTCTGGATCTTCACGGCGGCATGGTGACAAAAGGATATGACGACCCGGAAGGCGAACTCCTGCGCCGCATACGTGAAGTTGTACCGGACCTTCCGATTTGTGTCGCCTTCGACTTTCACACCAACATGTCTCAGGCCACGGCCGAGAACGCGACGGTGATCACGGGGTACAGGACGTATCCCCACGTTGATAACTATGAAACCGGAGATCGCGCCGGGCGGACCCTGCTCCGCGCGCTTAAGGGCGAGGTCGACCCTATCATCCTGTGGCACTCGCTGCCGTTAATGACACATCTCAATTGTCAGACACCGTCACGCCAACCGATGAAGGATATCATGGACATGGCGATTGCGGCGGAGGCCGACGGCCGGGTGCTGAATGCCTCGGTGTTGGGCGGATGGCCGCTCGCCGATATTCCCCACGTCGGTGTACACGGCGTCGTCTTTGCGGCCCGGGCAGAGGCCAATGAGGCGCAAGCGTTAATGATGGATTTAATGGCCATG
>PVBE011586831.1_pt1 | contig 10323 bp, 5 predicted proteins | sample 1631181 | NCBI WGS metagenome assembly PVBE01 (sample SAMN08397723, study PRJNA350692) | Marine metagenome, whole genome shotgun sequencing project. | isolation source: water | place: Pacific Ocean | collected 2012-04 | reverse complement strand
CGCCCTCGGCCACGTCCGTCAGCGAGGGCTGTTCCAGGGTGGCCCAGCCGCAGTCGTTCGTGCGGATCTCGAGCACCGTGTCCTCCACCAGGATGCCGGCCGGATCACAGCTCTCGTCGGGGTCGAGGGGATCGGGTTGGATCAGGAGCCACGCCGAGGCCTCGACCAGATCGGCCTTTCCAGAGTCCGTGGGTTCGGGGTCCTTACAGGCCAGCAGGTACAACCAAAGCACACTCAACAGTAGCGTTCACGCTCCAAGGATGGCCATATTGCTTCCCATGCTGGTCTTCGCACTTTTCGCCTGCACGGATGACCTCCCCACGGGGGATGACACGAGCGAGCTGACGATCCCTGGGGACGTCACCTACTACGCGGACCTGAAGCCGATGCTGGACCGGCACTGCATTCGCTGTCACCACGACGGAGGGCTGGGTACGGGCGACTTCAACGACCTGTCCCATGTGGACGCCTTCGCCGAGCTGATGCTCTCCCGCATCGACTCCGGGGAGATGCCTCCCCCGGTCGCCGACCCGGACTGTCGGCCCTACTACGGCAGCGATCACATGAACATCTCGGACCAGGAGCGGCAGGTGCTCGCGGACTGGATCGATGGTGGAAAGCCCCTGGGCGATCCCGCGGACGACCCCGGGGTCGAGCTTGTCGAGACCGAACTGGTGGATCCCGACCTTCACCTCGAGATCGACGGCTATGAGCCCAGCTACCAGGGGGCGGGAAGCCCCGGCAACGAGTACCGATGCTTCCTCCTCGATCCGGAGTTGGACCAGGACACCTACCTCACGGCCTTGGCCCCCACCATCGACAACGACGCCATCGTGCACCACATGGTGCTGACGGCGCTGAACCCTGCCCACAAGGCCTCCTACATGGATGATCCCCAGGGCTGGGACTGCATCAACGGTACGGGGCAGGATCTTCAGGCCATGGTGGGTGCCTGGGCCCCGGCATGCTTCCGATCGAGCTGCCCGAAGGTCACGGCATGAAGCTGAGCCAGGGCGATCTGCTCGTCATGCAGCTGCACTACTTCCAGTCGGGACCCGACGCGGTCGGGATCACGGACTGCTCCGGCTACGACTTCAAGACCGAGGAGTCGGTGAGCACCGAGGTGCTGATGTATCCCCTGGGTGTGTACAGCTTCGCCATCCCTGCGGGCCAGGAGCACACCGAAGGTGGGTCCTTCACGAACACCTACCCGGTGAGCCTCGAGGCGCATGCGGTCTTCCCGCACATGCACGTCCTGGGCCGCGGCTACGACATGCGCGTTCTCCACCCCGACGGCTCAGAGACCTGTGTGGCCAGCGGTGACTACGACTTCGACAACCAGCTGACCTACCAGTGGGAGGAGCCGGTTGTGATCGAGCCGGGCGACACCATCGACTTCAGCTGTACATGGGCGGACGCGGAGCACACGACCTACTTCGGTCAGAGCACCGACGAGGAGATGTGCTTCTTCTTCACCTACCTGAACCTGAAGTAGCCAGGGCTGGCCCTACAGAGGCGCGTGGTAGAAGGACTTCGGGAGGTCTCATTGCGTTCGGTGGCATGGCTCACGACGCTCTCCGTTGCGCTCGCACCGGGTTGTGGGGAGAAGGACCCGAGTGAGGACACGAACGTGTCTGAGGGTGACACCGACACGGACTCCGACTCCGACTCCGACTCCGACTCCGACTCCGACACGGACATAGGGGACTGTGACCGCTCCCACGCCATGGTCGGGTGGGTAGCCGTGATGCCGCCAGGGGCTCACGACTCGAGTGGGACGGCGACCATCGTGGATGACTGCACGGTGGAGGTCACCCACTTCACCTTCGACGGCGGGGGTGTGGACGTACGCTTCTACGGAGGCCCGACGGAAAGACCTTCGACGACATGGACGGCATCAGCGTGTGGTGTGTCGCCTTCGACGTCAGCTTTACCGACGCCGAGTTCGAGTCGCCCTGAGGAGATCGCTGCTCGCGCCCGCGCAATCATGTCGTAATCGAAATCTGCGGCGACTGAGGACAGATTAGGGCTGTTGGTACGCTTCGGATCCGTGTGAGAGCGAGGTAGAGGTTGGCGAATCCCCAGGACCCACGTGGGACCGGCCGTTCTGACGAGACGGAGCGTGTCCAGCCGCTGAAGCGGCCTGCTGGATCCGATCGCGAGGGCGCTCGGGGTGGTCTCGGGCCCGCGATCGATGTCCATCGGGAGGAGTCCGAGTCCGACTACGCGTCGCTGGCGGCCTCGCTCCACGGAACCTGGGGGAACACCCTGGTCCAGGCCGCTCTGGCCGGGCACGAGGAAGGGCCGGCGGAGATCATCCACGGCGCGATGACGCTGGGAGCCTCCGGTATGGCCGTTCCAGAGGCCAGCGAGAGCCTGTTCACCAACAGCTTCGTCAACGGCTGGATCTCCGAGCACGGCAACGGTGAGGCCGACGTGGCGACGGCACCCGTCATGCGGCGAGCCCAGACGGAGTCCTTCGAGAGCGGTGCGGCCAGCAAGCTGGAGCGTGCTCGCGCTCGCCGAGGAACGCCGCTCGAGCAGGGAACGCGGCAGCAGCTGGAACAGGCCTTTGGAGGCGTGGACTTCAGCGGGGTCCGCCTGCACACCGATGCGACAGCCCGGGAGGCCAGTCGAGCCATTCGGGCCGAGGCCTATACCGTGGGCCAGGACATCTACTTCGACGAGGCGAACTTCGACCCCAACAGCGCCCGAGGTCAGCACCTGCTGGCTCACGAACTCACCCACGTCGTGCAGCACCAGGAAGGCCGTCTCCGCGCTGTCGGTGACGGCCTCAAGGTCAGCGCGCCCACCGACGTGGTCGAGCAGGAAGCGGAGCGCATTGCTCACCAGGTGGTCGGGGAGCTGGACCTGTCGGGTTCTGCTTCGGCGGAGGCACCGGCGGTGGATGCGGCGGATGCGGCACCAGCGGCACCTGCGGCCAGCCAGGGTGAGGGCGTCTTCCGTCGTCGTCGTCCGGGAGCAGGCTCCGGTGGGCCGACTCGGCCGAAGGACCCACGCGCCCTGAAGATGAAGGCCGACGTAAAGGCTCGGGACCGCCGTCGAGGGGCCCGGGTCGAAGGCCCGAAGCGCGGAGGCGGTCGGCGGATGCCCGAAGCGCGCCGCGAACGCTTCAAGGAGCTCCTCAGCGAGCACATGCGTGGCCGCGGTGCGGAGATCCTGTCCGTGCTGGGATGGGGCGTTCCCACGCAGGCGGACGCCGAAAAGCCGAAGCAGAAGGGAGCAGCCGGCCCCGAAGGGGTGGTCGCGAAGGGCTACGCCAACTGGAAGAAGCAGTACAAGGAAGACAGTCGGACGGTCCTGGAGCAGCGCAGCTCGGCGATGGAGGACCTCTTCGACTTCCTGGACGATGTCGTGGAGTCGTGGTCGGCCCTGAGCGTCCAGATGCTCGGCCACATCGGCCACGAACAGGCCTGGCAGCAGTTCACCGAGACCCTGGAGGGGAAGGACCAGCAGGGCGCCAACGAGGGACCTGGCGAGACCGACGGGGACAACCAGGAGAACCAGGCCCACGACGGGCTGCAGGGCCACTTCGACGCCAACCACCACAAGGCGAAGCGGCACGGGGACGGCAAGAGCGCGCTGAGCACGACCGTGGGTTCCTTCGACAGCGGGGGCGACAGTGCGAGTGGACAGGACGATGTGCTGAAGGGTGAGGAGAAGCTCGCTGGTGGTGGAGACCAGGACGGGAGCACCCCTCGGATGCTCGACGTTCGGAAGAGCCTGGACACACTGGTGGACGAGGCCAACCGCTTCGCCAGTGAGTTCATGACCGAGGTCGATGGCAACGACATCACCGAGGGCACCCAGCACGGCGGGGAGCTGGCCGCAGCCCAGGCCAACGTCAGCGCGGGCGGCGGGGTTCGAGACGAGGACGGCAGCGCCAAGCCGCGGATCGACAAGCGACGCCAGGTCGTAGTCGATGGCTCCGCCACGGCGCTGTTCAGCAAGCCCGGCGCTCGGAACGTCGACAACGAAACCGGGCGCCTGCCGCCCGGAAGCACACTGCAGGCGAGCTCGGACGACAGCCGCCCGGGTTGGACCCACGTCACGGTGACCGAGGGGCCGCTGACGGGACAGACCGGGTGGGTGCAGTCGGGCGCCATCTCGGATGTGGATCTGCCGGCGGAGCACGGCACGGTCAGCAGCGAGGACCTGGTCCGCACCATCGATGTGCTGCTGAACCAGGGCCAGGGCGGGCTGCGCCAGGCGGGCGAACTCCTTCGCGACCCCCGGCAGGCGCTGCTGCGCATGGCGGGTGGCTCCATGCCCGGGGCGGTGAAGGATGCGCTGGGTGGGGCCTTCGGCTGGATGGAGCATTGAGTCGATGCGGGTCTGGACGTGCTCGGTGGACTGCCGCAGCGCAGCGGGTTGGTCCAGGATCTCGATCGTCGGCGTGCGCAGCGGACGCTGGGCCTGGTTCGCCGGCTCACCGCGGCGCTGGGCCTGGCTCCAGGCCGTATAGAGGTCCATGCGGACGTCGAGGGGGCTGCTCGCACCCGGCGCGCAGGGACCCGAGGCATCCAGGAAGACGGCAAGGTCTTCCTCGATCCCGCAAAGTACGACCCCAGCACCGCCGACGGTCGCGAGCTCCTCGCTCACGAGTTCGTGCACGGTGCCCAGCGGCACCTCAAGAAGAAGGGAACGCCTCGAGACGGGCGGATGGTCGAGGCCGAGGCCGAGCACTGGGCGGCTCGTTTCGCTCGCGGCGGCGGCAAGCTGCCCAAGCTCCGCTTCGGCATTCCCAGCGGGCATCGCGCTCGGGAGGGCGACGCGGGTGGCGCGGACCTCAAGGCTCTGCTGCAGTCCTACCAGGCGCAGCTCGAGGCCCAGAAGAAGACCGTCCCACGCGTTCCTGCTGCCCCAGCGAACGGCGCGAGCAGCAAGGTCGTCGAAGATCGGGAACAGAAGGTCGATCTCTACGAGGACGGTGTCGACGGTATCGCCGACGAGATCGGGGACAGCTATGCCTTCGACACCCTCTACGACGCCATCTGCGACGACGAGTCGACCCGGCGTCCGATGGCCCGGGTGCGCGGGATCAAGTCCTACCGCCAGCTCTGCCGCATGTGGCAGGGCGCCAAGGAGGGCGGACGCGATCGCTACCGCATGATGCGGATCTTCAACAACGAGTTCGACGACCGCGGCTTCTGGTCCGAGACCGAGCAGGCCTTCGACATGATCGAGGCCTCCGCCAAGCGGGACGCGCGACCCGAGGCCCAGGCCGGAGCGGGTCAGCAGGCCCAGGCCAAGGCCCAGCAGGGGGAAGCCGCCGTCCAGAATGTGGCGGACGAGAAGGAGCAGGCCGGGGGCGAGGGCGGCCAGGACCAGGGCGGCCAGGCGCAGGCGGCTCCGCAGCAGGGCGCGCAGATCGACGCGGCCATGCAGGAGCTGATGGGCCAGTCCGTCCCGGAGCAGGCCCCGGACATCGGCTCCTTCCAGACGATGAAGGGGGTCAGCGACGCCCAGCTGGACGACATCCTCTCGGAGCTGAACCATCGGCACGAGCTGGCCAGCGGCAGCTACGACGTCGGTGACGGCCGCGCGGGACAGATCTTCGAGACCCTTGGGGAGAACTTCGGGGGCAGCTTCCTCAGCGGCTTCGTCGATCAGGGCCTGGACGGCCTGATCTGGGACAACGTCGGCTTCATGGCCGACCAGGGCATCAAGCTGCTGAGCAAGGGACGCATCGGCACGCCGATGATCGGACCGCTCATCGGTCTGGCGTCCAATCCCCCGTGGACCGCGGATGCCTGGGGCGCCAGCCAGTTCGCTGGTGTGGGGGAGAACTGGTCTCGCATGGGGGAGACCTGGGATGCCCTGTGCAACGCAGGCAGCGCCAAGGACGCCGTTGGCGCGCTGTGCGCGATGGTGGGGGACTTCTGCGGAGGCCTTCGCGATCTGCTGGGCGGTCTGCAGACCATCGCCGGCACGCTCTCGGCGCTCTGCTACGTCGGCGGAGGGATCCTCATCCTCTTCGGACTGGCCCTGGTCTGGTTCTTCGGGGTGGGGGCACCGCTCATCACGGCAGGTCTCTGGATCACGCGGATGGGTGGAATCCTGGGCCGTGTCGCCACGGTATTGGGTTCTCTCGTCCTGGCGCTGACCGCTGTGACCACCCTCTTCCGCACCGCAGCGGCCTTCATGGTGCCGGCCGAGCTCTACGCGGGCCAGCTGGAGCTTCTCGGTCTGGACGCCACCCAGTTCGGCCAGCGGGCGGGCGCCAAGGTCGCGGACAAGGCTGCGGAGGGCATCAACCAGGGCTGGCGTGGGGATGTCACCCGTCGCGTGGACGACCACGTGGAGCGCATGGCTCCCAGTCGCGGGGCCGATGGCGGCAACGAGGCCGAGCGTCTTCGTCGCGCGATCGATGGGGAGACCGAAAAGCTCCAGGAGGACGCGGACGACGCCACGCGCCGGATCGAGGATGCCGACGAGCGCCGGGAGCAGCAGCAAGAAGAGCAACAGGCTCGCGCGAAGGACGACGAAGAGGGCACGCCCACGCGGACCGGCGAGAAGCCCGGTCGCCTGCGCCGCTTCATCGACAGCGTGCCGGTCGCTGGGAAGGCCTTGTCGGACATGGAGGGCATCGTCCGAGACACGAAGGCCCTCATCGAGAGCCCGGGGCCGAGGGCCCGCGAGGCGCTCAGCAGCGGTGCCTGGCGACAGATCGAAGACGACGTCGCCAAGACGGCGAGCAAGCTCACGGAGGACGTCACCCGTCTGCAGAGCGACCTGGCGGCCCAGCTGAACAGCGACAACCCCGACCGCTTGGCCATCGTGCAGCTCAAGGGTCAGCTGATGGTGCTGGAGGGACACGCTCGTCTCGTCCTGGGGAGTCTGGAAGAGTCCACGCGGAGCATCGAAGCTGCCCAGGCTCGCGAGCGCCTCGTGCGCGAGGCGCGAGCGCGCGACGCGGACAACGAGGAACGCGAGAAGCGCGGCGAGGAAGAGCTCCCTCCCGACAGCGAGAGGACGGCCAAGCGCATCGAGGAGCTCGAAGCCCGCAAGCAGCAGCAGGAGGGCGAGCTCGAGGCCAAGAGGAAGGCGCTCGCGGACGCCGAGGACGTGGATCGACGCACCGCAGCCACCGAAGACGAGGCCCGCGCTGCCCTCGAGGACTACGAGGGGAGCGAGGAGTTCCAGAATCGGGAGCGCGCGCACCGCGAGGCCCACACCAGGCGCAGGGCCAACGTGCTGAGCGACATCGATCGGGTGATGACCGAGGCCGAGAACCTGGAAGGCCAGGCCCGCCAGGCACAGGACGCCGCGCCGAAGCGGCGGAAGGCCGTGGAGCTGCAAGCTCAGAGCGACTCGTCCCGCCAGGCCGCGGATGCGGCGATGAGTCTCGCCAAGAGCTTCGAAGGCGAACGCCTGAAGGCCGACAGCCCGGACGGCGGGTCGGACGGCATGGTCCACCGCAAGCTGATCTCCGTGGGGCCGGATGGTGCCGTCATCAGCAACCGCAACCAGACCGAGACCATCGCGCTGGACCAGATCCGCTATCCGAAGGCTCTGCGCGAGGCGGTCCAGCGCTACCTCGCGCGCAACAAGGTGGCGACCGACAGCGGGACCGAAGCGACACGTCTGCGCTCCTCAGCCAACGCCCTGTCCCCGGAGGATGCGGACGCTGTCTCTCTGCGTGAGCAGGCGGCCGACAAACGGGTGGAGGGCTTGCGCCAGAGAGAGGCCTGGGAGGCCATGGCCGGGACCCCCACGGTGGTGGATTCCCGTCGCCAGGAGCTCCAGGACGCGGTCCGGCGTCACATGGGCGAGAAGGGCGAGTCCGGAGAGATCGCCTTCCGCCTGCGTCAGGACCTGTCGGTGCTGCAGGACAAGCAGACCCAGACCACCAAGGAGCTGGATGACTCCCGCATTCGTGGGGAGACCGAGAGGAAAGAGGAGGAGGAAACCCGGCGGGCCATGGCGTGGCAAGACACCCAGGAGGGCTCCTCGGGCAACGCGACCGGCGGCGTGGGCTCTGCCTACAAGGTCGGCATCCAGGCCCTCACCAACGGAAGCTGGGCCGTGCAGGGGCTGATCCGCAGCCTCTCGGAGGCCACCCAGCAGTGCGCGCACGTCAAGAACACCCAGGCCAAGGACCGGAGCATCGGCTTCGCTGCCGAGGTGGCCCTGGAGGACGCGCTGGGCATTCGCCGTGAGGTGGGCGAGGAGCTTCGGGCCAAGGGCGAGGCGCAGGCCGAACGGGAGCGGATCCGTTCGGAGGCGCTCTCCGAAGCGATCAGCCTGGAGTCTCCCGTCCAGGATCTGGAGTCCGTGGTCAGCAAGCGCGAAGCGGCCATGGCGGCCTACGACCAGTACGTCATCGCCCACACCGAAGCCCACGGCGCGTTCCTGGCCGAGCAGGCGGTGTCGCAGCTGTCGTCGGAGACCAAGAAGCTGGGGGACTCGGCCGAGCCGGTGAAGGCGGCGAGCCAGGGTATGGCGGCGCCCCTGAGCACCAGCAAGCAGGAAGAAGGCCAGCGCCAGAGCACCCTGGGCGGTGGACAGACCATGCAGGGTCCCCAGAGCGGCATGGGCGGGATCGTCGGGGCCCTCATCTCCAAGTTCGCCAGCCACGGAAGCCGCTTCAAGCGCTCCCCCAACGCCGGCAGCCCCAGGGCGGGTGAGCACCTGGATCGAGGCGGAAAGCTCGCCTCTCAGGAGGCCCCGGCGCGGCGCCAGCAGAGCCAGGACGCGAGCGCTCAGCAGCGGGCCTTCCTGGATGCGGCCATCGCAGCACGCCAGCAGCAGGAGTCCCAGCTCAGCTCGGACCAGGAGAATATCCGCACGAAGTACGACGAGGAGCAGGCCATCCTGCAGGAGATTCGGGTGGCCAAGGGCGAGGCGCTGCAACGCCGGGATCAGCACCGCGGCGAGGTGGAGAGCCAGGCCAGCGGCTTCAACAGCGACTTCCAAGGACTCGAGTCCTGGCGGCAGCAGTACATTGCCATTCGTCAGAGGTTGGAGTCGACCGAGTGAGCGACAAAGGCGAGCAGGCGCTGCAGGAAGCTGCCCGCGACATCGATCCCGAGGAGCTTCGCCGGGCGGCGGGCCGCCTCGGGGGGCCGATGTCGGTGCTGATGGAGCAGGTCGCCGGAGCGCTGGACAGCCCGGACCGTGGCGCGGCCCTGGCCGCGGTCTTTCGCGCCAGGTTGGACCCGGACGCAGGGCCCGAGCAGGTGCTGGGCGGACAGCCTCAGGCCGCGCTTCGTGGTCACTTGCTGGCTCTGAGCAAGCGCCTGGAGGGCCTGCGTGACGCCGCGGACGGCCTGGCGTCCGGCCGGGATGCGCTCCTGGGCAGCGTGGAGCAGCTCAAGGTGCAGCCGGGTTGGGACGCCGAGATCGAGGAGCTCCTCGACGAGGCAGGGACCCTCTGTGATGGTCTCGATCTGGAGACCCTCGAGACGACCCTCGACGGCACGGGTCAGCTCATCGCGGACCTGGATCAAGCGCTGCAGGCGATCGAGAGCGGTGGGCTGGAGGCGCTGGAGGGCTGGAGTGCGGAGAAGCTGGGGGAGCGCGCTGTCGCTCTCGAAGGCGGCATGGACAGCGTGTTGCCGGACCTGCAGCGGGCGCAGGAGCTGCTCCGGCGCGCCACGGCCTTGGCTGGCGAGCGCGAACTACCGGCCACGCCGGAGCTGGCGATGGTGACCGCCGCCTTCTCCGAGCGCCTCCACGGTCCCGACGACGAGGATGTCCAGCTTCAGTGGCGGGTCGTGCTGGACCTGGCCCTGGCTTCAGGCAAGGGCGAGGTGGCCTGGGCGGCGGGCAAGCGCGTGCAGGCCGTGGCCATCGACGCGAAGGACTGGAAGCTGGTGGCGCTGGTGGCCCATCGCGTCGCCGACCAGTTCGAGATCGGAGCGCCCCGGGAGATCCTGGCGCGGCTGGAGGAAGCCCTGGCCCTGGTCCAGCTGGGTCTCGTCGAGCAGGCCACCCAGCTGGCCGACAGCTGCCTTCACAGCTCCGAGAGCGCTCCGACCGTACGGACCCGGGCCCTGCTCATGGGGGGGCAGGTGTGGGAGCAGTGCGGCGATGACGCCAAGGCGCGTCGCCTCTACAGGCGGTGCCTGCAGGAGGGCAAGGACAGGGGTCCCGCGGCGGTGGTGGGGCGCGCAGCGCTGCACCTGGGGCGGCTGCAAGAGAGCGAACAGCCGGCCCAGGCCGGTCGCGCCCTGGAGCTCGCCTTCGACATTGCCCGCGCCCAGGGCGACTGGATGCTCTTCATGGGGGCCGCGCCCGCCCTGGTGACCCACCTGCGGGAGCGAGGCCGTGCCGAGGACGCGCAGAAGGTTCAGGAGG
>PVBE011123894.1_pt1 | contig 10323 bp, 9 predicted proteins | sample 1631181 | NCBI WGS metagenome assembly PVBE01 (sample SAMN08397723, study PRJNA350692) | Marine metagenome, whole genome shotgun sequencing project. | isolation source: water | place: Pacific Ocean | collected 2012-04 | reverse complement strand
TCGAGATCGGCGCCGGCGGAGGCTCGATCGCGCATGTGAGCCAGTTGGGGCTCTTGAACGTGGGCCCGCAGAGTTCGGGAGCGGTTCCGGGTCCGGCCTGCTACGGCCAGGAGGGCAAGGAAGCAACGGTGACGGACGCGGACCTGCTGCTCGGCTTCCTCGACGCCGACAACTTCCTCGGCGGCGAGATGCTGCTCAAGACGAGGCTGGCCGAGCGCTCGCTTAGCCGCCTTGCGAAGCGTCTGAAGATGGAGCTCACCGAGGTCGCGTGGGGGATCTCGAACGTCGTCAACGAGAACATGGCAGCGGCGGCGCGCGTTCACATCGCGGAGAAGGGTCTGGACCCGCGGGCCTTTACCATGGTGGCGACCGGGGGCGCGGGTCCAGTGCACGCGGTCGAGGTCGCGGCAAAGCTCGGGATCAAGCGGGTGCTTTGCACGATCGCCGCGGGGGCGGGATCGTGTCTGGGCCTGTTGGCGGCGCCCGCCAGGGTCGACCGCTCGTACTCCAAGGTCGAGCTCTTGGGAGAGGTCGACTGGAAGGAGACCAAATCGGTTCTCGCGGGACTCTATGCCGAGGCCACAGCCGAACTCGGCTCGGCGGGCGCCCGCGGCGAGCGCATCGCCTGGACGATTGGCATCGAGGTTCGCTACGCGGGCCAGGGGAACACGGTGCAGGTGGTTCTGCCGTATCGAAACGTCGGCCCGGAGATGGAGGGGAGGATCGCCAAGCGGTTCGAGGAGCGCTATGCGGAACTCTACGGACAGACAGTGCCGGGCGGTACGCCGCAGGTCGTGACCTGGCGGCTGACCGGACACTCGGGCGTCAAGAGTCGCTCGTTTAAGTGGGCAAGCGGAAAGACCCCAGTCAAGGGTCGGGCACGGCCAATTGCCAGGCGCAAGATGTACCTGCCGGGGCGCGGTGATTTCAGCATCGTTCCGGTCTACGAGCGCTACGCGCTGCCGCCGGGGACCCGGCTCAAGGCGCCCTGCGTACTCCAGGAGCGCGAGTCCACGGTGGTCGCCACCCGGCCTGCCACGATCGAGATCCTCAAGGACCTGACCGTCGCCATCGAACTCAGATGACGGGGCGCGCAGCCCCATGAACCCGGGCAGATCCCGCGTCACCTTCGACCCGGCGACGCTTGAGATCCTATGGACACGGCTGGTCAACATCGTCGACGAGGCGTCGGCCGCGTTCGTGCGCACCTCATTCTCGACGCTGGTCCGAGAGGCCAACGACTACGCCGTGGTGCTGACCGACGCCGAGGGGCGCTCGCTCGCCCAGTCGTCGTTGAGCATCCCCTCGTTCATCGGCACGCTCCCTGCGACCGTGAAGCACTTCCTCAAACGATTCCCGCCGCCGACGCTCACCCGCGGCGACGTGCTGATCACCAACGACCCGTGGATCGGCACCGGCCACGTCCACGACGTCAACATCGCGATGCCGATCTTCCGCCGAGGCGCGTTGATCGCCTTCGCCGCCGTGACCAGCCACGTCCCCGACATCGGCGGGCGATTGCGCGGCGCCGGAATGCGCGATATCTACGAAGAGGGGCTCCAGATCCCCACGCTCAAGCTGATGCGCGCCGGCAAGCCCGATCTCGCGGTCGTCGAGATCATCGAGACCAACGTCCGAGTCCCGGAGCAGACCATGGGCGACATCTGGGGCGAGGTCGCGGCCTGCAAGATGCTGGACAAGCGCCTGCTCGAACTCCTCGACGAGACCGAGGTGGACATCGCCGACCTGGGCCATGAGGTGCGCCGGCGCTCGGAGGCGGCGATGCGGGCCGCCATCCGCGCGCTTCCCGATGGCACCTACCGCAGCCGGGGCGTGCATGATGGCTTCGAGGAACGCCTCCTGATCAACTGCTAGATCATCATCCGGGGCGATACGCTGGCCATTGACTATACCGGCTCATCGCCGCAGCTGCCGCGCTCGGTCAACGTGGTACCGATCTACACCTTCGCCTACTCGGCCTTTGCGGTCAAAGCGCTGCTCTCGCCGGAGGTGCCCAACAACGAGGGAAGCTTCCTGCCGATGAGCACCTACGCGCCGCCGGGAAGCGTCTTCAACCCGGCCTATCCGGCAGCGTCGGGCGCGCGCGGCATGGTCGGCCACATCCTTCCCCCCACCGTCATGACGGCGCTAGCCCCGGTGCTGCCCGACCGGGTATGGGCCGAGGGCTCCGGCAATTCGAGCTTCACCATGGCGGGCGAGCACCGCGGCCGTCCCTTCGCGGTGGTCAACTTCCTCAATGCCGGCCAGGGGGCGACCGGCGCGCGCGAGGGGCTTACGACGATAAGCTTCCCCAGCAACATCGGCAACACGCCGATCGAGGTGATGGAGGCGCTAGCGCCAATCCGGGTGCGGCATCGCGGCGTGCGCCTGGGCTCGGGCGGCAGGGGCCGGCACCGGGGCGGCGACGGGCTCTCCATGGCATTCGATTTCCACGGCGATTCGCCGGTGATCTGTTCGTTCATCATAACCCGCATGAAGGCGCCGCCGCAGGGGCTTCTGGGCGGCGGTGACGGCAAGCGCTGCCGGGTTCTGGTAAACGAGCGGCCCATCGATCCCGCCGAGCATTGGGTGCTGAGGAATGGCGACCGCATCGTCATGGAGACGGCCGGCGGCGGGGGATTCGGGAAACCTTCGCCGACGCTGCCGTGATCGCGCCGGCGCGCGGCCTCTTGTTGTAGGCGGAAGGTCAAGACAGGGAGGAGATCGTGACTCGCACCCGTCTGGATCCCATCACCACCGAGATTCTGTGGACGCGGCTGATCAGCATGATCGATGAGGCCAGCGCGACGCTCTGGCGCACCTCGTTCTCGACCCTGGTTCGCGAGGCCAACGACTACGCCATCGTGCTGACCGATCTTCAGGGCCGCTCGCTCGTTCAGTCCTCGGCCAGTATCCCGTCCTTCATCGGCACACTGCCCCGGACCGTCGCCCACTTCCTCGAGCGGTACCCGGTCGAGACCCTCAAGCCCGGCGACGTGCTGACCACCAACGATCCGTGGAAAGCGACCGGCCATATCCACGACATCAACATCGTCACGCCGCTCTTCTACAGGGGCAGGCCCGTGGCCATGATCGCCGCCTGCTCGCACGTCCCCGACATCGGCGGGCGGATCAGGAGCCCCGGCGCCAGGGAGATCTTCGAGGAGGGAATCCAGATTCCCATGCTCTACCTGATGCGCGAGGGCAAGCGCGAGGAGGTGGTCGTTGCCTTCATCGAGAAAAACGTCCGCGTGCCCGAACAAACCATGGGCGACGTGTGGGCGCAGGTCTCGGCCGCGCACATGATGGCGGGGCGCCTCATCGGCTTCCTCGATGACACCGGGATCGACCTCGATGAGCTCGGCGCCGAGATCCAGCGGCGCTCGGAGAGCGCGATGAGGGCGGCCATCCGCCGTATCCCCAACGGCATCTACAGGGCGACCTGGCAAATCGACGTGTTCGCCGAGCCGATCATCCTCAAAGCCGCAGTCACGATCCGACACGAGGACGTCTCGGTAGACTTCACCGGCTCGTCGCCGCAGGTGCCACGCTCGGTCAACGTGACCCCGAGCTACACCTTCGCCTACACCGCCTACGGGCTCAAGAGCTTGCTGTCGCCCAACATCCCCAACAACGAGGGGAGCTTCAAGCCGATCAGAACCTGGGCGCCGGAGGGCACCATCCTCAGTCCCCGCTACCCGGCCGCCTCGGGCGCGCGCAATGCCATCGGCCAGTGCCTACCGGGCCTGGTAATGGAGGCGCTGAGCCCGGTGATGCCTGAGAAGACGCTCGCCGGCGGCTCGCTCAGCTGCTCCTTCGCCATGTCCGGCGAGCACCGGGGCCGGCGCTTCGCGGTAATGAACTTCATCAACGGCGGCCAGGGCGCGAGCGCCCACGACGACGGGCTGCCGACCACCTCATTTCCCAGCAACGTCGGCAACACGCCGCTCGAGGTGATGGAGGCTCTCTCTCCGATCCGCCTGATCCGGCGCGAGCGGCGTCCGAACTCGGGCGGCGGGGGCAGGTACCGGGGTGGCGATGGCTCGCTAATGGAATTCGAGTTCATCGGCGATAACCCGGCCGTGATCTCGTTCATCGTTAGTCGCATCCTCACCCCGTCTCCAGGCTTGAGGGGCGGCGAGCCCGGCAGACCGAGCCGCCTCACCCTCAACGGCAAGTCCATCCCGCCCCACGAACACCACGTCATCGCCAAGGGCGATCGCATCAAGGTGGAAACGGCCGCTGGCGGCGGCTTCGGGCGGACCCGGCGCTAGCGCAAGAGCCGGCCACGAGAACGGACCGCCAATGGCGCGCGCGACCTTCGATCCGATCACGCTGGAGATCCTGTGGACGCGACTGGTCTCCATAGTCGACGAGGCGTCGGCGACCTTCGTGCGCACAGCTTTCTCAACGCTGGTCCAAGAGTCCAACGACTACGCCGTCGTGCTGATCGACCTCCAGGGCCGTTCGCTCGCCCAGTCCACGCTCAGCATCCCCTCCTTCATCGGCACGCTGCCTCGGACCGTCGGCCATCTGATCGACAAGTTCCCGGTGGACACGCTCAGGCCCGGTGACGTGCTGATCACCAACAACCCATGGATGGGCACCGGGCATCTGCCCGACATCAACATCGCCATACCGCTGTTTCGCAAGGGCAGGCCGGTGGCCTTCGCCGCGGCGACCAGCCACATGCCCAACATCGGCGGGCGCACCTGGAACGCCGGCATCCGCGAGCTCTACGAGGAGGGACTGCAAATTCCGCGCCTCAAGCTGATCGAGGAAGGCAGGGTCAACCAGACCGTAGTCGACTTCATCCGCGAGAACGTGCGCGTCCCCGACCTCACCATGGGCGACGTTTGGGGCGAGGTCTCGGCCTGTCACATGCTGAGCGAGCGCCTGATGGAGATGCTCGACCAGACGGACGTGGACATCGCCACCCTGGGAACCGAGATCCAGACCCGCTCGGAGGCGGCGATGCGCGCCGCCATTGGCGCTATCCCCGACGGCACCTACCAGTCGCGCATCGAGAACGACGTCGGCTTTGAGGAGCCTCTGATCATCCAGTGCTGCATCAAGATCCGCGGCGAGTCGATGCAGATCGATTGCGCGGGCTCGACGCGTCAGCTTCCCTACGCCGTTAACTCGGTCCCCAACTACACCTTCGCCTACACCTGCTTCGGCGTGAAGGCCGCGCTCTCGCCGGAGCTTCCCAACAACGACGGCGCCTATCGCCCAGTCACCGTGACCGCGCCCGAGGGCTCGCTCTTGAATCCGCGCTACCCGGCGGCCTGTACGACGCGCGGCATGGTCGGCCAGCTGCTGCCTCCCGCGGTGATGACCGCCCTCGCGCAGGCGATCCCCGAGAAGGTGCTGGCACCGCCCGGCTCGCCGCAGTGCTCGTTCATGATCTCCGGCACCCACGGGAACCGGTCGCTCACCATGATCAGCTTCGTCGCCGGCGGCATGGGGGCGGGGGCGGACCAGAACGGGATGTCGCCGATGAGCTTTCCGAGCAACGTCGCCAATACGCCGATAGAAGTGATGGAAGCCCTCATGCCGATCCACATCCACCATCGCGAGATACGCCGCGGCGCCGGCGGCGCTGGGCGCCAGAAGGGCGGCGACGGCCAGCGGATCGAGTTCTCCTATCATGGCGATGGGCCCGCGGTCGCGACCACCCTGATGAACCGCATGAAGCACCCGGCGCCCGGCATCCTCGGCGGCAAGCCGGGCGCCGTCGCGCGAGTGCGAGTGAACGGCCGGCCAAGGACCCGAGCGAGCACTGGGTGCTCAACCCGGGCGACCGCGTGATGATGGAGACGGCGGGCGGCGGAGGGTACGGCCGGTCGAGGAGTTGAAGGGAGGCGGCGTCGACGGCCCGCTCGTCGTCAACGGCAAGGTCACCGTGCGGAGCGGCTCGATCGACGTCGACTACGCCGGCTCGTCCTCGCAGCTGCCGCGGGCGGTGAACGCGCCGCCCAACTACGTCTTCGCCTTCTCGGTCTACGGTCTCAAGACCATGCTGAGCCCCGAGATCCCCAACAACGACAGAAGCTTCCGCCCCATCTGCACCCACGCCCCACTGGGCTCGATCCTGAACCCGCGCTACCCGGCTGCGGTCAGCGCGCGGCACGTGGTCGCCCAACTCCTGCCCTCGACCCTGATGACCGCCCTAGCCAAGGCAGTTCCCGAGAGGGTGCAGGCGACGCCGGTCTCGCCGAGCTGCTCGTTCCACATGTCCGGGGAGCATCGCGGGCGACCTACGCAGTGGTGAACTTCGCGAACGGAGGCCAGGGCGCGATGACGGGACGCGACGGGCTTTCCGCCATCAGCTTCCCCACCAACGTCGCCAACACGCCGATCGAGATCAAGGAGGTGCTTACACCGCTTCGCATTCACCGCCGCGAGCTTCGGCCCGCACCCGGGGGCGGCGGCGGCAGATTCGGCGGCGCGCCGCGGCCCCGGTCCCAACGCCGACACTCGAAGCCTGCGTGACTTCGTTCGCTCCCGCGAGCACACCGCGGACCCGAAGGAGCGACCGGGAGCCGCGGCCGCTGGCTCGGGCCGGTCCAAGCCAATCGGTTCAATCGCACTGACTTTCGGCAACAGGCGCTTCAGGCGCGGCTGCCTTCGAGGTTTGTGGCGAGCGCACGCCTGCGCCGCACCGCCCAGACCCAGGCGAGAGCGCAGATCAATGCCCCGCCGGCAAGCGGCAGGCGCAGACCCACGCTCTCGGACAGCGCTCCCATGCCGAGCGCACCGAGCGCCGGTCCACCGCCCATCACCATTCCGTAGAGGCCGAGCACCCGCCCACGCATCGTTGGGTCGACCGTGTTCTGGACCAGGGTCTGCATGCTTATCCCGTTGACCGTGAGCGCGAAGCCGGTGACGAACACGGCGGGCACGGCGACGACGAAGAAGCCGGTCGCGGTGAAGGCGAGCAACGCGATCGCGATGAGCAGGAAGTTGCTCACCAGAACCCTGGTCAGACCGACGACCGTGCCTCGCTGGGCCAACCATACCCCGGCGACCAGGGCGCCGAGCCCGGCCGCCGCGGTCAGCCACGCCAACCCGTCGGCACCGCGGTGGAACACGTCAGCGGCGAAGCCCGGCATCAGCTCGACATAGGGCCTGGCGCAGAGCGTGACCACGAAGAGGAGCACCAGCACCGGTCCGATCCCGGGGTGGCCGATCGCATAGGCGTAGCCTTCGCCCACATCGGCGATGAGCCCTCGATACTCGCGCCCGGCCGCGGCCCGCGCCGGCAGGTGGATCAGCGACAGCGCGAAGAGGAAGATCAGGAAGCTCGCCGCGTTGGCGGCGAAGGCCGCGGCAACACCGAAGGTGATGATGACGATGCCGGCGATCGCCGGGCCGATGAAGCGCGCGATGTTGAAGACGATCGAGTTGATCGCGATCGCCGCCGACAGATCGTCTGGCCCGACCAGACTCGGGATCAGCGAGTGGCGAGCCGGCTGGTTGAAGGCGTTGAAGGCGCCGAGGAGCACCGTCAGCAGAAGCAGGAGCTCGATGGTGATGCCCCCGGTGTAGACCAGGAGCGCCAGCACCGAAGCCTGCACGAGCGCCAGCGTCTGGGAGATCTTGATCAGCCTGAGCCGGTCGAAGCGGTCGGCGACGGTACCGGCCAGCGGCCCGATGAGCACGGTCGGGAACAGCTGCGCCACCGCGATGATGCCGAGCCAGGTTCCCGACTCGGTCAACTGCCAGGTGAGCCAACCAACCGCGAGGCGCTGCATCCAGTTGCCGACGAGTGACAGCAAGTTGCCCGACGCGTACAAGCGGTAGTTGCGGGTCTGGAACGCCCGGGTGACGGTGGCGAAGCGGTTGACAAAAGACATGAGCGGCTTTGTTTCAGTCTGTTAGCGGCGTCGGGCTCGGCGGCGTGGCCAAATCAGCCACGCCAGGGCGACGGCGTGGAGCAGGAACAATATCCTCATCGCCGCATGATAGCCCTCGGGTGCGTAGCGGCCGGGCGATTCACCGGGCCAGAAGTCGATCACCACGCCGATCCCCGCCTGAATGGTGAACCCGACCGAGATAACCAGGAGGTTCTGGGCGGTGCTGACGCGGCCTACTGCCTCGGCGGGAAAGTGCTGGGCATAGATCGAGTAGGCGGTGTTGCCGACCGTCGAGAACACCCCGAACACTGCCCAGATGACGAGCGCCCACCCGGCGAGGCCCAGGGACAGCGCGAATTGGACAAGCATGAAGATGACGAGGAGGCCGGCGAAGACTGCGACCGACGAGACCCCGCGGCGCATCAGGCGCTCCATCGCGGCACCGGTGACGATGAATCCCACCACCCGCATCGTGGCGACCAGGAACATGTAGCAGGCGGCGGTCGCCAGGTCGAGGCCGTCGACGTCCCTGAGCCAGGGCCCGATCCACAGGCTTATGATGGCGAACACGGTTCCGGTCGAGAGCGCCGCCGCCGGTGCAAACCGCCAGAAGATCGGGCTCGCATAGACCCTCAGCAGCACGCGGATGTTGTCGGTGAGCCGGCGTTCGCCGTCCGCCGGCCGGGGAAGATCGGGCGCTACGGCGGTGATCAAGACCACGACCGCGAGGATGAGCCACGCGTATAGGACGAACACGCCGCGCCAATCCACGACTCGGAGCAGCATCTCGACCGGCACCGTCGCCGCCATCGAGCCGGTTCCGCCGACGGCGAGCGCGGCCCCGTTGATCAGCGGCAAGCGCTCGCGCGGCCACCAGGTGGCGTTGCCCTTCAAGATCGCCATCAGTGAGGCCGACATGCCCAGTCCGATCAGGGCGCGGCCCACGCTGAGCCCCATCACGCCCTCGGCGGCCGCGAACACCAGGGCACCAGCCATCGCCGCGGCGAGCAGCACCATCTGAACCCGGCGCGGCCCGAAGCGATCCAGCGCCAGACCGAGCGGAAGCTGGACCGCCCCATAGGTGAGATAGAACACCGCCGAGAGCAACCCGAGCACCGTCGCGTCGAGCCCGAGGTCGACGGCAATCTGGGGCGCGATCACCGCATGCATGGTGCGCGACACGTGGCCGAGGAAGAAGGCCGCCGTCAGCGGAGCCGAAACGGTGAGCAGGATGGCGAGCGGCCGGGACGCCGGATGAGTAACTGGACCTTGCATCAACGCTCAGATTCAGAATCTCGGCAGCGCCACTAGGGCCGCCGGGGAGGGACTCCGTCCGCCGCTTCCTGCGGCTTCTCGGGCTATGCCACCTTGGCAATGGTCTCGGTCGGCGGACCCAAAACATAGCCCTGGCCGAAGGGTATGTGGACCTCTTCGAGCATGCGTACCGCGAGTTCGTTCTCGATCATCTCGCCGATGGTCTTGAGGTCGAGGTCGTTGCAGAGGCTCGCGATGGCCTTGAGGAACGACTTGCCGGCGGCGGCAACCAGGTCGCCAAGCTTGAGACCGATGCATTCGTCCCCGGAGCGGCCGAGCAACGGCCGGGTCGCGCCGGCACAGAACAGGATCTTGCCGTTGCGGCCGGTCTCGACCAGCACGTCGGCGGAAGCGAACGCAAAGGCGAGGAAGCGGTCGCGCTGCTGCTGGAGCCAGTTGGCCGAGCCGATGTCCTCGATCCTCTCATCTCCGCGCAATTCGCTGGCTTCCTGGGCCTTGCTCACCCTCGCACCTCCACCCCTGGCACAAACCACCGTCGGCGGCCCGGCGCTACCCCATGACGGCCTGGAAGCGGCCACTGAGGCCGCTGCGCGGCAACCACATTCTGCGCATTTGCCCCGGCAAAGACAAGCAAGGGTAATCCGCTCGCGACCGCCCAGTACCGACTTTCACAAGAGAGTGCATCGGTGATCGCTGTTTTCGTGCGGGCCACGGCTGGAAGCGGGGCGACGGCGATGCGGGACATCGGCGAGCGCAGCCAACGCCCCGGGGCCGCCCGAAAACGCGACCCTCCGGGCGCCGCTCCGAAACCTCCTGGCGGCGTTGCCGGTCGCTTGTGATGCGCCCGGCATCACGGCGCACCCAACGCCTGGCCAACCAACCCCGGAGCGCCGTCAACGGCTCACCCTCTTGTGAAAGTCGGTACTAGACGATGCCCTTCTCCGCGTACGGCTCTCCCGCGGTCACGCGCCGATGGCCAAGTCGCGACAGGTCGATACTCTGGTAGCCGCCGTCGAGCAGCAGCTCGGCGATCGCCCGACCGACCGCCGGGGCGTGCATGATTCCGTGCCCGGAAAAGCCGACGGCGACGTGCAGGTTCTCCAGCCCTTCGGACCAGGGGCCGATGATCATGTTGGCGTCGAGCCGGTTGCGGGCGTAGTGACCGGACCAGGTGCGCCCGAGCTTGACC
>PVBE010561360.1_pt1 | contig 10323 bp, 9 predicted proteins | sample 1631181 | NCBI WGS metagenome assembly PVBE01 (sample SAMN08397723, study PRJNA350692) | Marine metagenome, whole genome shotgun sequencing project. | isolation source: water | place: Pacific Ocean | collected 2012-04 | reverse complement strand
CAGTCGCATCCCGAGCTCCAGCCCGGGCCGGCCCGGCTGCTCGTGACGGCGACACGACCCGTGCTCTTCGGCCTCAGAACCGCGGAGACCACGGTCACCCGCGACCTCGAGCTCCGCTTCGATCCTCCTCGGCTCTCTGTCGTCTCGAGCCATCACTTCGTCAACCACGGCGGCGCCGAGATGGTCGTCTATCGCGTGGACCCGCCGGACGTCGAGTCCGGGGTGCAGGTCGGCGACCTCATCTACCCGGGCTTCGAGGCAGCGCGTGCGGGAGTCGAGGAGGCGGACTCCACCCTCAAGGTGGCCTTCTTCGCCTTGTTGTACGAACAGGACCTCCAGACGCCGATCGAGCTGTACGCGGAGGATGAGGCGGCCAATCGCGGCCGAGCGGCGCTCGACCACCGCGTCTTCGCACAGCGGTTCCGGCGCAGCCGGATCGAAGTGAGCCCGGGGTTCATCGAGCGGGTCGTCCCGGCGATCCTCGAGCGCTCCCCCGACCTCGAAGCCCAGTGGACCGACGATGAAGATACCCGCGTCACGGCCTACCAGCAGGTCAACGGCGAGCTGCGGGAGATGAACGCGGCGACCATCATGGGCCTCGCGGAGCAGACGGCGGACGAGGTGCTCTGGGAAGGCGCCTTCGCGCAGCTCACGAATTCCCAGGTAGAGTCCAGCTTCGCCGACCACCGAACGTACTACTACGGAGGCGACGAGATCGACCGGCAGGTCCACCTCGGCTTCGACCTGGCCGTCACGGCGGCAGTGCCGATCGAGGCCGCCAACCGGGGCCGGGTGCTGTTCGCCGATTACCTGGGTATCTACGGCAACTGCGTGATCCTGGACCATGGCATGGGCGTGCAGTCGCTGTACGCCCACCTGTCGTCGCTCGAGGTCGAGGCCGGCGAGGCGGTCGACCAGGGGCAGGTTCTAGGGCGCAGCGGCATGACCGGCCTCGCGGGTGGTGACCACCTGCACTTCGCCATGCTCCTGGCTGGACATCCCGTCAACCCGGTCGAGTGGTGGGATCCTCATTGGATCCAGGACCGGATCTTGCGCAAGCTTCGGGACGCCCCCGTGGGGGCTCCATGAGGAAGCGGCTTACAGGAGGCACGGGCCGGAACGATGGTGTAAGATAGTGGGCTATTGGCACGAGCGGGGGCAGCCCGAAGAGCTCTGTCGGCCAGGCGCGTGCCCGTGTTTACACCGCCCGCCGCTTACCTTATGATTTCAGGCGTGTGCTGAGATTCTAGTCCCTTTCGGCACTTCCAATTCACAGACAGCGCGTTAGGAGAGTTTTGATGGATCTGAGAAAATTGTGGACGTCGGTAGCAGCACTAACCCTTGTGTTGGCAATAGGTTGCGGCGGAGGCTCGGAGGCCCCGGCCGAATCCGAGTCCGCCGCACCGGCGGCGGAATCGGCGCCCGCGGCGGCCGCCGCCACCGAGGGATCTGCTGCCATCACGGGCCAGGTGGTCCTGGAGGGCGACGCCCCTGAGTCCGAGGTCATCCGCATGAACGCGGATCCGGTGTGCGTGCGCGAAGCCCCCGGAGAGACGCAGACCCAGTTCTTCGTCGTGGGCGACGACGGGGCGCTCGCCAACGTCTTCGTGTACGTCAAGGAGGGCGTCTCGGGAAGCTTCGACCCGCCCGCCACCATCGTGACGATGGACCAGAAGGGGTGCCAGTACATCCCACACGTTTTCGGCGTCCAGGTCGGGCAGCCCGTGGAGATCATGAACAGCGACCCGACGCTGCACAACGTCCACGCCCTGCCCACGAACAACGACGAGTTCAACACGGGCCAGCCCGTGCAGGGCATGAAGCTGGAGCGCACCTTCACCGCCGCGGAGGTGATGGTGCCCTTCAAGTGCGATGTCCACGGGTGGATGAACGCCTACGCGGGCGTTCTCGATCATCCGTTCTTCTCGGTCAGTGGAGACGGTGGGAGCTTCGACATCCAGAGCCTGCCGGCGGGGAGCTACGTGGTCGAGGCCTGGCACGAGAAGCTGGGGACCCAGACCCAGAACGTGACCGTTGGCGAGGGTGAAACCCAGGAGATCACCTTCTCCTTCTCCGTCAGCTAGTCGGATCGAATCGGTCGCCGTCGGCATCGGCATCCTCTGATGAGCGGTGAGGTGATCCCCTGTCGCCTCACCGCTCACGTGTTTTTCAATGTCTCCTCCCCTCCGCCCCTGGCTGCACCGGTTCGCCAGAATCGTGGCCGCTTCGACGTGGCTGCTCATCGTCGCGGGCGGGATGGTGACCAGTACCAGCTCGGGACTTGCCGTCCCGGACTGGCCCAACTCTTACGGGTACTTCATGTTCTCGTTCCCCTTGTCCTACATGGTCGGGGGGATCTTCTACGAGCATGGACACCGCCTGATCGCCAGCACCGTCGGGTGCCTGATGATCCTTCTGGCGGCGTGGCTCTGGTGGAGGGAGCCTCGGCGGTGGGTACGGCGCCTCGGCGCGCTCGCCCTGGCGGCGGTCGTGATCCAGGGCATGCTTGGCGGGATCACCGTCCTGTACTTCCTTCCCGCCCCGGTCTCGATCGGTCACGCGGGACTCGCCGAGATCTTCTTCTGCCTGACCGTGAGCCTGGCGGTCTTCACCTCGCCCGGCTGGCTACGGGGCTACGGCCGGGCCGGCGCGGAGGACGCCGGCGTCGACGATGGGCTGCTGCAACGGCTCGCGGTCCTGACGACCGGGCTCGTCTTCGTTCAGATCCTCGTCGGTGCGACGATGCGTCACACGGGCGCCGGCCTGGCGATCCCGGACTTCCCGTTGGTGTTCGGTGGGCTGCTGCCACCCGAGTGGAGCCCGGGGATCGCTATCCACTACGCCCACCGGATGGGGGCGGCCGTCGTCACCCTGGCCATCATGGCCGTCGCCGCGCATGTCTGGTACCACCATCGTCACCGGTCCGAGCTCGTCAGGCCCGCCGCGCTGCTGTGCGTGCTGGTCGGCACCCAGATCGCGCTGGGAGGATGGGTGATCTGGAGCGGCAAGGCCGCCCTGATCAACACGGCGCATGTGGCGGCCGGCGCCCTCGTCCTGGCGACGTCGCTGGTCCTCACGCTGCGTGCCCACCGGCTCCTGTTTCGGGAGACCGCGCCCCTCGGAGTTCGACTAGCCCGCGGTGGAAGTCCTGCGTCGCACGAAGGTCGGTACGGCGCGCGGCTGGCCAGACGCGAGGAGCGAGAATACCGGGAGGCCTCGGCGTGAAGACGGGGGTGTTGGTCCTGCCGGCGGTGCGGTCGCGGGTGCTGGACTTCGTCGCGCTAGCGAAGCCTCGGCTCAACCTCCTCGTGGTGCTGACGACGGGCGTCGGATACTACCTGGCCGTGGGAGCCGTGGGAAGCCCCGATTACCTGGTCTTCTTCCACACCGTGCTGGGCACCGCGCTGGTCGCCGGTGGCGCGTCGGCGTTGAACCAACTGTACGAACGCGACCTGGACGGGCGCATGCCGCGGACCGCGATGCGGCCGCTGCCCGAGGGCCGCGTGCAGCCGGCAGAGGCTCGGCGCTACGGCTGGATCCTCTCGATCGCCGGGCTCGCGCAGCTGGCGATCGGCGCGGGGATCCTCGCGGCCGCGGTAGCTCTGGTGACCCTGGGAAGCTACATCGCCGTGTACACGCCGCTCAAGCGACGGACGCCGCTCGCGACGGCGGTGGGCGCCATACCGGGCGCCTTGCCGCCGCTCATCGGCTGGGCCGCCGCCCGAGGCTCGCTCGAGCCCGCGGCCTGGACGCTCTTCGCGATCGTCTTCCTGTGGCAGATGCCGCACTTCTTCTCCATCGCGTGGATCTACCGGACCGAGTACGAGCGAGCGGGGATCCCGCTCCTGCCCGTGGTCGAGCCCGAGGGCCGCAGGACCGCCAGACAGGTCGTGCTCTACACGATCGCCCTCCTCACGGTCAGCTCGCTGCCCAGCTTCGTCGGCCTGGCCGGCAACCTGTATCTCGGTTCGGCCCTGGTTCTGGGCCTCGTCTTCGTCGGTCTGGCGGTGTGGTTCGCCCACCAACGCTCGCTCTCCTCCGCCCGGTGGCTCTTCTTCGGCTCCGTCACGTACCTCCCCTTGCTCTGGGGGGTGCTCGTCGTCGACCACACTCTCGGGCTCGGGGGCTGAGCGGCTCGTGGAGACAATCCGCGACCGAACCGAGCGCACCGAGCAGAAAGGGGGTGCCGATCCGGTGGCCGCCAGTGCGTGGCCGGCCGGCGCGCCGGCCCTGGCCGTGTCCTCCCTGAAGCACCGGTATCGCGACCGCGAGGCGTTGAGGGGCATCGATTTCGAGGTCGGGCCCGGTGAGATCTTCGGGGTCCTCGGGCCGAACGGCGGCGGGAAGACGACGTTGTTCGGCATCGTTTCCACCTTGCTCCATCCGAGCAGCGGCTCCGTACACGTGTTCGGGGACGACGTGGTACGGGCTCCCGGGCGTGTGAGGCGCCGGCTGGGAGTGATCTTCCAGTCTCCAGCCCTGGACGTCCGACTCACCGTTCGCGAGAACCTCCGGCACCACGGCTACCTCTACGGGCTGCACGGCCGCGGTCTTGCGGAGCGGATGGCCGCGGCGCTGGAACAGGTCCGCCTCCAGGACCGCTCCGACGACCTGGTGGGTATCCTGTCGGGGGGACTCCGGAGGCGCGCCGAGCTGGCGAAGGCGTTGCTGCACGCGCCGGACCTGCTCGTGCTCGACGAGCCCAGCACGGGTCTCGACCCGGGTGCGCGGCGGGAGGTCTGGGAGCATCTGGAGGCGCTGCGCCGCTCCCACGGGACGACGATCCTCCTGACCACCCACCTGATGGACGAGGCCGCTCGCTGCGACCGGGTGGCGATCCTGGACGAGGGCGGCCTCGTGGCGCTCGGAGAGCCGGACACGTTGACGGCGGCCATTGGCGGAGACGTGATCCTGGTGGCGACCCCAGATCCCGCGAGACTCGGTCCCCGGATCAGCGAACGGTTCGGCGTCGAGGTCGGTGTCAGAGACGACCGGCTGCGGATCGAGCGGCCCCGAGCTCACGAGTTCGTGACGGACCTGGTCGAGGCGTTTCCGGGCGAGATCGACGCGGTCACCTTCGGGCGGCCGACGCTCGAGGACGTGTTCGTTCATCACACCGGTCGAAGGCTGGACTAGCCGATGTTCCTGGCCATCTGGAGCCTCTGGCGCCGTGACATCGTCCGCTTCTACCGACAGCGCAGTCGGGTGGTCGGGGCGCTCGGCTCGCCGATCGTCTTCTGGCTCCTCCTCGGGTCTGGTCTCGGGGCGTCGTTCAGGAGCGGCCCCGGCGGCGTGCCACTCGCGGGCGGCTACTTGGAGTACTTCTACCCCGGGACCCTCGCTCTGATCGTCCTGTTCACGGCGATCTTCTCGACCATCTCGATCATCGAGGATCGTCAGGCGGGCTTCCTCCAGGGGGTCCTGGTCGCCCCCGTTCCCCGCAGCGCCATCGTGCTGGGCAAACTGCTCGGCGGGACGACCCTGGCGGTTCTCCAGGCCGCCGTCTTCCTGCTCCTGGCTCCATTGGCCAAGGTCCAGCTGACACTCGCGAGTCTCCCGGCGCTCGGCCTGGTGCTCACGATCCTCGCTTTCGCGCTCACCGGCCTCGGGTTCCTGATCGCGTGGGCCCTGGATTCGACCCAGGGGTTCCACGCCATCATGAACCTGCTCCTCATCCCGATGTGGATCCTCTCGGGTGCAGTGTTTCCGGCCTCTGGCGCGGCCGGCTGGATCCGGGGCGTCATGCTCGTCAACCCGATGACCTACGGTGTCTCCGCGCTGCGGACCGTCATCCGGGGCGCCGCGCCGCCTGCTGCCAGCATACCGACGGATCCAACCCTGGGGTTCTCGATCGCGGTCATCCTGGGGTTCGGCGTGGCGGTCCTGTGCGCCGGAACCATCTTGGTCCGCCGTCCGGAGCGCTAGCACTACTTTGTCAGTTTGCGCGGGTGTGGAACCCCGTCCGCCTGGCAAACCGTTAAGGCGGCCAGCCTCCAGGGCTCGTGCAGGGCTCGTGCGTCAGCCGCCGCAATTTGTTCGGTTTGCCAGGCGGACGGGGTTTCGCACCACGTTTCATCGATCTGACAGAGTAGTACTAGTAGGACCGCCAGATTCGAGTCGTGCGGCCCCACGAGCCGCAGCTGGCTGGACGACCGATGCTGGAGATCCAGGACCTCCCGACCGTCAACGCCACTCTCAACGGGATCGCCGCGATCCTCCTGGTGGCGGGTTACCTGTTCGTCAGGCAGGGACGGATCGGGCAGCATCGGGCCTGCATGCTCGTGGCTGTCACCGCCTCGACGCTCTTCCTGGTGTCCTACCTCGTCTACCACGCGCACGCGGGCTCCCGCCCCTTCACCGGACAGGGGTCGATCCGTGCGGTCTACTTCTTCGTCCTGGTCACCCACGTCATTCTGGCGACAGCGATCCTGCCACTGGCCGTCGTCACCCTCTCGCGCGCCCTGCGCGGCCGCTTCGACCGCCACGTCGCGATCGCCAGGTGGACCCTGCCCATCTGGCTCTACGTCTCGGTCACGGGAGTCATCGTCTACCTCATGCTCTACCGGCTCACACCGGTCGGGTAGGCCTACCAACCTGGGAAGTGGTGTGCACACAATGACTTAACGTTCCACGTGGAACGATGGCTCCGATGCTCAGATCGGCACACCGAGGTCGGCCCCGGGGAGTGGCGCCGAGTGCACACGCTGGCATCCGGACGCACGGGGTGACACGCGTCGATCGACCAGGGGCACGGAGAGCCAATGTAAATAGGTTATACGGAAGAATAAATACTATCTAACAACCTATTATTAATAGGTCTAATGACAGATTTTATGTATGGGACCGCCTCGCTGGCTCAGTGGACGAGATTGTCCTTGCTCATCCCCCCACAGCCGTTCTCGCTGAAGGGGCGTCCGCACCCCCCCGTGTAGCAGACGTCGCCCGAGAAGCCAGCCGGATTGATGAATGTCACCCACTCGCTGACCTTGTCGCGCACCTGCGTGGCGTCGTAGCCGTGCTCGACGATCAGGTAGTGCGACAACCCCCAGATCGTGCGGGCCATGTTGCACGGGCAGCAGCACGTGTAGGCCGTGTTGTCGGTGCAGCAGGGCGCCGGGAGCGCCGTCAAGGCCTCCTTCTTAATGGCTTCCTGGTCGGGCGACAGCGTGATCGAGTCCGAGTACCCGATGAACTCGAGCGCTTGCCGCGTGGCGTCCTCGAACTCGATCGCCTGGGCAGCAGATACCGTCGAGCTGGTGCCCAGTAACCCGAACAGCACGAGGATCGTCAACATCCCAGCGGGCAGGCCTGCTCGCCCGATGGCTCTTTCTCTCGACATTGGCTCAACTCCCATCTCACGCGGATCGAATCCGGCACGGCGGCCACCGCCGCACCCCCGGCGACGATCCCATGTTACCTCGATTGTGTGGCGCACGAGCTGCTAGCAGCCCGTGGCATACTGCACAGTCGAACCGTGAACCAAGTCGACTTCAATCCGGAGTAGCATGCGGCGTGACACAGGCAGGACGAGGAGGAGGCGACGATGGCGCGTGGACCCGACATCGACCCTGGGCGGCTGGCCCTCAACCGCCGCCGCTTCATCGGTTGCCTCTCGGCGGCGGGGCTGGGGTCGACGCTGTTGCCAGGAACCCTCACCGCGGTCGCCCAAGATGCCGAGACGATCACGGTCGAGATGCTCGACGCGGCCGCCAGGACCGCTGGCCTGTCGCTGACCCCCGATGAGCTCACCGCCGTCGCGGAAGGGCTGAACGGCGACCAGAGCTTCCTGGACAGCTACGACGCCGTGCGCGACCTCGAGCTGCCCAACGCCGTTCCGCCGGCGTTCGTCTTCAACCCGGTGCCGCCCGGCATGACGCTGCCGACCGAGCGGCGGCCCATGCGCCTGAGCGACACGCCGACCTCCAGGCCGGGGACGGACGAGGAGCTCGCGTTCCTGCCGGTCACCCGCTTGGCGCGCCTCATCGAAGCCCGCGAGATCAGCTCGACCGACCTGACGAAGCTCTACCTGGCTCGCTTGAAGCGGCACGATCCGCAGCTTCATTGCGTCGTGACGCTCACCGAGGACCTGGCCCTACGCCAGGCCCGGGAGGCGGACGAGCGCATCGCGGCCGGCGACTACCGTGGTCCGCTGCACGGCATCCCCTGGGGAGCGAAGGACCTGTTGGCGGTCCGGGGCTACCCGACCACGTGGGGAGCCTCGCCATACCGGGATCAGGTCATCGACCTCGACGCCACCGTGTACGAGCGGCTCACCGAGGCCGGCGCGGTCCTCGTCGCCAAGCTCACGATGGGAGCGCTGGCACAAGGCGACCGCTGGTTCGGCGGCAGGACCCGGAACCCGTGGAAGCTTGACCAGGGGTCGAGCGGTTCGTCGGCGGGGCCGGGATCGGCCACCGCGGCGGGCTTGGTCGGCTTCGCGATCGGGACCGAGACGCGGGGCTCGATCATCTCGCCGTCCAGCCGCTGCGGCATCACGGGCCTGCGACCGACATTCGGACGGGTCAGCCGGTACGGCGCGATGGCGCTGAGCTGGACGATGGACAAGATCGGGCCGATGTGCAGGTCGGCCGAGGACTGTGCGATCGTCCTGCGCGCCATCAACGGTCCCGACGGCAAAGACCGGAGCGCGATCGACGTCCCTTTCAATTGGGATGCCGCGGCGGATGTCCGCCGGCTGCGCGTCGGCTACCTTCGGTCGGCGTTCGAGGGTGAGGTCACGGCATCGAGCGAGGAGGCCGGTGCGATCGAGCAGGCGCGCGAGGAGCGGGCTCACGACACGGCCGCGCTGCAGCTCATCCGCGCGATGGGGGTCGACCTGACGCCGATCGAGCTGCCGGATCTCCCGAGCCGCCAGCTCGGTTTCATCCTGACGGCCGAAGCCGCGGCGGCCTTCGACGACCTCACGCGCGACGGCCGAGACGACATGATGATGCGCGCGCCGGAGACCAGCCGCTGGCCGAACGCCTTCCGCTTGCACCGATTCGTCCCGGCCGTCGAGTACATCCAGGCCAACCGTGCTCGGACCCTTCTGATCGAGGCTCTCGACGCGGTCTTCGCCGACATCGATCTGTTCATCGGCAGCGATCTCGCGCTGACGAACCTCACCGGGCACCCGGAGATCTGCCTGCCACACGGTTTCCGGTCGGATGGCACGCCCACGAACCTCCGGTTCACCGGCAAGCTGTTCGGTGAGAGCGGGATCGTCCTCCTGGCGCACGCGTTTCAGGAGCGGACGGACCATCACCTCAAGCGGCCGGCGCTCTGAGACGGTCGGCGTAGGCTTCAGCCCAGCGAGCCGAGCCCGCTACCGCCTCGCCACGTAGAACGCGCGCATCGCGCGGTACAGATGGTAGACGTCGGCCTTCGAGCTGACCGAGTAGGTCGTGTGGGCTGACAGGATCGGCACGCCGAAGTCGATCACTTCCATGTTGTCGTCGGACAGCGTCCGCCCGATGGTCCCGCCCCTCGCCGCGCCAACCTTGTAGGTGGCGATCTGCCAGGGCACCTGCACCGCATCGAGCATCTTGCGGATCCACGCGGTGTACTCCGAGTTGGCGCTGAAACCCCGGCCATAAAGCTTGAAGTTGACGCCGTAGCCCAGCCGCGGCGCATTGCCGGCCTCCCAGGCGGAGGGCCAGGTGGGGTGGATACCCGGATTCACGTCGGAGGAGATCACCCGTGTCGCCCGCAGGGCGCGTCGCAGGAAGTGCTCCCGGTAGGCATCGCCCATCTGCCCGTAGATGAGGCGACCCATGAGATCGACGAGATACGTCGAAGCGGCGCCGGTGTTGTTGACGTTGCCGACCTCCTCGTTGTCGACGAGGTACGCGATGGCGGTGTGCTCCGGCGCCTCGGTTTCCAGGATGGCGCGAACCGCCGCGTAGCCGGACAGCCGGTCGTCCTGGCCGTAGATGGCCATCAGACCGCGGTCGAAGCCGACGTCGCGCGGCTCGAAGGCCGGAACCAGGATGAGCTCGGCGGACACCAGGTCGTCCAGACCGACCTCGTAGTTGGACTTCAGGTACTCGGCGACCGCCTGCTTCACTCCCCCGTCCGCCGGGATATGGCCAACGAGTGGATCGAGCTCCTCGAACTGGATGACCTCGCGGTTGCGTCGCTCGCGCAGATCCACGTCCACGTGCGGCGACAGGTCGGGGATCAGCATGTCAATCGGCGTGAGATTTTGACCCCTGATCGGCGTCGGATTTTGCCCCCCCTCACTCACGGTGTTTGAAGCGCCAGGAGTCATTGCCGGTCTCGATGATCTCGCAGTGATGGGTGAGCCGATCGAGCAGCGCCGTG
>PVBE011674945.1_pt1 | contig 10324 bp, 12 predicted proteins | sample 1631181 | NCBI WGS metagenome assembly PVBE01 (sample SAMN08397723, study PRJNA350692) | Marine metagenome, whole genome shotgun sequencing project. | isolation source: water | place: Pacific Ocean | collected 2012-04 | reverse complement strand
GCATATTTGAGTAAACTTGAATTAACTCTGTAATTCTCTGAATAATTTTGGGGGTTCCTCTTCTGGAAAAATTTTTTCAATTTGATCACGATTTATATAAACTCCATGCCTCCTGGTAGTTAAGGAGACAGAGTAAGCCAGCCTGTGGTCAACAAGAATGTCATTTTTTTTCTTGCCAAACATAGCTGATCTATTATTAGAAAGGTTTTGTGATTAGTTCTTGTGAAGAATAAAGAAGATGTGCCTCAAACTAACGGGACAGATACCTTGTCACCTTTAATTATAAACAAATAGTCTAAAAAGTGGTGCACAACAAATTCAGTGCACCACTTTTATAGTCTTAGATGGTATTAACCTATAGCACCACCCTGGTCGTCGTCTTCAGGTTTTTCCATTCCTGGATCCATTCCTGGGTCAGGTTGAGGAGCCATAGGATCTGGTCCAGGACCTTGTCCTCCGGCAGCACCAGCGTCACTGGCTGCTGCAGAATCGTCAAGTGCAGCACCCATTGGATCATTCGGTGGAGGAGCCATATCTGGTCCAGGACTACCGAAAGCATCATCCATGGCACCCATACCACCATCCATATCACCTGGAGGTGGCCCCATCATATCTGGTGGAGGAGTACCTTGAACGCCAGTCATATCACCAGCATATGGTCCCATGTCTCCTTGACAACCAGTCATGTCACCGGAGCAGCCAGTCATATCACCTTCGACATGGGTGCAGTCGCCCATTATAGGTCCCATGTCACCCTGGCAACCAGTCATGTCACCAGTACAACCTGTCATGTCACCTTGGCAACCAGAAACATCACCTGACATTGGTCCCATATCACCTTGACAACCAGTCATGTCACCGGAGCAGCCAGTCATGTCACCTTCGACATGAGAACAGTCTCCCATTACGGGACCCATATCACCTTCACAACCAGTCATATCGCCATGGCATCCTGAAACGTCACCTGTTACAGGCCCCATATCACCAGCACAACCAGTCATATTACCTTCACAACCAGTCATATCTCCTGTTGCTGGTCCCATATTACCCGTCACAGCTGAAACATCACCTTCGCAGCCTGTCATATCACCCATGCATCCGGTAACATCACCAGTTACACCTGTCATATCACCACCACACATGTTCATATCTCCAGTACAGCCACCCATATCGCCTTCCATAGGAGGCATAGGACCTGGACCAAAATCGCCTGGAGGCATAGTTTCCGGATTTCCCTGTTCGAAACCATCAGGCATTGGAGGCCCCATTTCTGCGCCTACATCGTGATGAGGACAGCCGCCATCAGACATAGGCATGTCTGCCATACCCTGAGCCATATCTGCAGCCATATCACCAAATTCAGCAGGAGGTGGTCCTCCCATAGCGACCTCTGCACAGTCCATAATACATTCTCCCATTTCAGCAGGTCCCGCGTCTGGGGGCATGCCCTGCATTGCAGGCCCTGCAACTGCCATAAATGCATCACCAGCAGCATCAAATGCTTCGGGAGAAATCCCCATATCTGCACACATGGGTCCCATTACATCACCCATTGCCTCAAATGCAGCACCCATGTCGGCGCCACCTTCCATTGCACTTCCAAAAGCTTCCATTCCTTCTCCCATTGCACCAGCAAATGCGCCTGGATCTGCCATAACAGCATCCATAAACTCTTGCGGCATTGGAGGAAAATCATTTGGGAACATTGTATTAGACATCTTGTCTCCTTCTATATAAAGGTTAAGAAAAACATTTCAGACCTGAAACTACATCCTGAATTTTTTCCAAGTATTACTACTTTAATGCGAGTTAAGTTTTTGTATATTGTTATAAAACTAAACACTCCATTTTTAAAAAAATACCGTGTAAATAATTCTTTGGTATCCCTTATTAAGTTAGGTCCTAAGATAAGAGAATAATGGACCATTTTCTGAGGAGTTACATCTTTTAATCCGTTGAAAGTCTCCCAATTATCAACTGACTTCTCGTGGCTTTTATCCACATGAGCCTAAACTTATCAGAAATTAACATTTATGGCAACACTTTAAACAAAAAAAAGTAATTGACCATTTAATTTGTTAAAAGAATGCAGGGTAAGGGTTAAATTATTTTTCAAAAAGTTTTCAAATTATCAGCAGAATTCAAAGTGTGGGAAGGATTTAGAAATATTTGGAATAAACAATTTAGAATACCAAGACTTACACAGGGAGGAAATTCTTCATTGGCAAATTAATCGTCTTTACTGAGCAATCCCCAAGATTAAAAGATATTATTAGTAAGCACTTTAAGAAGTTGATCATATAACATAGACTTGCGATCGTGAGGTAATTATTTTTAGCATGTTTTAAGGTTAATCTCTTTTTCAGAGAGAAGAAAAATTCTGATAGAATAATAATTTCAAGGTTAATACTTTATCAAATTGCCCCTCAACATCTGTTGTAATCAATTCGAGACAAGTTCACCTCAAGTTAATGTATCTCAGTTGAGCAATTTTGGAGTTTCTAAAGAATCAACCATTTCGTCAAGTGCTTTGGCAAAAACGTGAGTAGCATAATCAACCTTAGTTTCGTCATCGATTAACAGATGTTCTAATGAATCAACCAATTCGGTGATAGTTCTTGAGACCCGCTTCTCAAACTGATTACTAAGATCTACACCTACGGCCTGGGTAAAATTTTCTATTTTTTCTTCTGTTTGAGTCATTTTTCGCTTTTTCACTTATTTGTTAAACTAAGAAATACCACGCGCCATATGAACCTAATCTAGTTATAACCTTGAGATTTGTTTAATCTGAGGCACAGGGTGTTAAATTTGCTTGAACTGAGAAGAGTACAAGAATCAACTCTCAATCTACTCTGTATATCGGTAGATATGCAAAAATACTTGAGGAAATAATTTAAGAAAAATATTTTAATGATCATCCAGTGTTTTCACAATAATATTTTGATTAAACAAATACGCACTCCTTTCTTTATCATTGCAAAACAATCATGTATTTTTTTGTTTATTTTGGCAACAGCAAGTGCTCCTAGGGCCCAAGAATATGCAACTGACAGATTGTTCATGAAAGAATTCAACAAATCAAAATGTCGTAATCTGGTAGAAAAAAAGATCAACAATTTAAAAAAAATCCGAGTAATGACACTTGAGCAGGAAGCCTTACTTAATCAAAATATCTGGTCTAAGTTAAGAGTTAAACTACCCCTCAGCCCCGGTGAAAAAGATCAACTGAGAAAGCTTAAAGAAAAAGGTGTCTACAGTAACAATTTGAGTGCAAAAAATATCAAGATTAGAAATTCCACCAAATTCAAAGTACTGAGACATAAGTGCAAATAAGCTGATTTTGCTAATCTGACTTGCATTTACCCTCGTTTCTACTGAGAATATTGTGTTGTTAATTTTTGTTTCATAGGGAATGAGGCAAGAATTTATTTACATCATTTCAGACATTTTTCCTCCTATTTCTATAACGTATTTAAAAATATCTTTATTGCATTGCAAACGCCTCTTAGCTGGCTGCAAGATTTTGTTGATCTGAACATGGACCCCAACGAGCTTGCTGAGCGCCTTACGACCGCGGGACTTGAGGTTGAACTAATTGAAAATATAGGTGAATCCTGGGGAGAATATTGTGTTGTAGGAAAGGTTTTAAAAATACACAAGCATCCAAACGCAGATACTTTAAATTTAGTTGATGTAGATTTCGGAGCGGACAAACCGATTACACTTATTTCCGGGGCACCAAACATACAGGAAATGGCAGAAAATTTCCCGAAACCTGCTCCAAAAGTTGCCCTAGCCCTCACGGGTGCAATGCTGGTAGATGCCTACCACGAAGATCATCCATTAAAAAAACTCAAACCCGCAAAAATCAGGGGAATTTCTTCTGAAGGAATGCTCTGCTCAGAGTTGGAATTAGGAATCAGTGAAAATCATGAAGGTATCCTGATTCTTCCTGAAGATGCCCCCGTCGGCAAGCTGCTTGTGGAATATCTAGGTGACACAACTCTACACTTTGATATCAAAGGAGGGTTCAGCCATCTGCTTTCAATATTAGGTGTGGCCCGAGAAATATCTGCACTTACAGGAAAAAAGCTAGTTAAAAACCTTTTGCCGAATGTCTCTAATCTTGAAATTGTTTCAAAACCACCGTTTGTTGAATTGGAAATAAAAAATCCTGAAATCTGTCAACGATATTCTACATTGTTAATCCGAAATGTAAAAATAGGTCCATCACCATTCTGGATGCAACAGCGTTTGTTGCGAATTGGGATGCGCCCGATCAACAACATTGTAGACATCACTAACTACGTGATGGTGGAAATGGGACAACCCCTTCATGCTTTTGACCTCGACAAACTAATTTTACGCTCAAAGGGAAAAACGCCAAAAATCATAGTACGGCGTGCCAAAAAAGGTGAAACCCTGCTAACCCTGGATAAAGTTGAACGAAAATTAGATGAGGAAATGCTCATGATTACTGACAATTCTGGACTGATAGCAATTGCCGGAGTGATGGGCGGTAGTGACTCCGAGGTCTCAGAAACTACTACAAATATTTTGCTTGAATCTGCAAATTTCGATTTCCTTAATAATAGACGTACCTCACAGGTACTAAAATTGAAAACCGAGGCAAGCGAGAGATTCGGTAAACAGGTTGACCCAGAAGGTACATTGCAGGCAGCTTTGAGGGCTGCGCAATTGATGGTTGAACATGCTTCTGGTATTCTAGAACCGATTGCCGGTGATTTATATCCAGAAACTAAAGATAAAAAATCAATTGAACTTGATCCGGATTATGTAGGACGTCTACTGGGAATAAAAATTTCTTCCACACAAATTACAGAGATTTTGAGTTCACTGGAATTTAAAGTTTCAGGAGAAAAAATTTTACAGATTGAGGTCCCGAGCCACAGAATGGACATCAATATTCCAGCGGATTTAGTTGAAGAAATTGTAAGGATTTATGGATATGAAAATTTGCCTTTAACTTTACTCAATGATGTTCTACCTCCGCAGCATCTCAATCAAAAACTGGACACTACTGAACGTATAAGGGATACCCTCGTTGCTTCAGGGATGGATGAGATAATAACCTATTCAATGATGAACCCAATGGATGAGGCACGTCTACGATTGGAGAAGGACATCGATCTAGCCAAATTTGTACCTTTGAAGAACCCACTTTCCCAGGATAGAAGTCACTTGCGATGTTCACTTCTCCCGGGTGCATTAAATACTGCACGCTCTAATTTGCGTTTTTTAGCTAAAGTAGTAACATTTGAGGTCGGCAATGTATTTCATCCCCATAAAGGTAACAAACTCCCAGATGAGCTTCAGCGTCTATCACTATTAATGAGCGGTAGTCGTGATAGTCAGTCATGGTTGGAAAAGGCAGAAGATAACTATGATTTTTTTGACCTGAAAGGTGTTTTGGAACAATTTTTTCAAACATTGCATCTTGACGAAATTGAGTGGAGGAAATCAAGTGATCTACCATGTCATCCCGGACGTTGTGCCCAGATATTAGTAAAAGGAAATGTTTTAGGATTTGTAGGAGAATTACATCCAAAAATTCGCAATTCCTTTGAGCTACCTGAACAGCCAGTTTGTATTGCCGAACTTGATTTGGACTTGATCATTAAACTTTCTGCCAACAATCACCAAATGGATTTTATTTCCAACTTCACACCAATTTTTGAAGATCTTGCATTTGTGTTAGAATCAAGTATCCCAGTTGAAGATGTTACTCCATTAATTCTTCAAAGTGGAAAGCCACTACTTCGAAGTGCAATGCTCTTTGATGTTTATGAAGGTGAACAAGTGGACAAAGGAAAACGTAGTTTAGCATATTCCCTAACTTTTCAAGCAACAGATAGGACTCTGAACGACAAAGAGGTTGAGAAAATGCGCAAAAAAATTATGAAACGTCTGGAACATGAATTTCAAGCAACTTTAAGGACTTGATGATTGGCTAGAGTATGAAAGCTTTGCGTCATATATGGAACGCCTTTGGCTATAGCATGCAAGGTTTGCGTGATACATTGCATCATGAAATGGCTTTCCGGATTGAACTAACATTAGCAGCGTTTTTAATCCCAACTGCTCTGCTTTTACCTGTTTCGTTAATTTTTAGGATTATGTTGATCAGTTCAGTTTTGTTGGTGCTAATAGTAGAATTGCTCAACACAGGAATTGAAGCAGTTATAAATCGCATCTCAACAGAACATCATAAATTATCAGGTAGAGCCAAGGATGCCGGAAGCGCCGCTGTTTTTATGTCTGCAGTAAACATGACTGCCGTCTGGTGTTTTATTTTATTTGACTTAATTTTTAATAATACATAGATTTGTGAAGATTAATTTGATTTTTTACGCTGTACTTGAGGAAATAATCTCAACAGAACCACTTTTGCTTGAAGTAAAAAAAGGGTGTACTGCCGAAGAGGCAATTGCTATACTTTCAAAAAAATATCCTAAGGCTGCATCTATCTTAAAGTCAACTAGATTAGCCCATGAAGATGAGTACGTCAGTAAAATGTCTGTTCTCACAGACGGTGAGGAATATTGTTTAATCCCTCCTGTAAGCGGTGGATAATTTTTTATACTAAACTCAATGAACTTTGTTTAATAGAACATGAATGTCAAAAATATCTAAAATTCAAATTTCTGCGGGTATATTCTGGCTTGAAGTTCCAGAAGCTGAATTATATGTCCTTTGCGGTTGTCCTGCTGATAGTGTAAAGCATTTGATGAAAGCAGGTAAAATCAATATTTTTGATCGAAAAGTCGGCTCATTAGAACCAGGTTCCGCATCTTTTCATCATCCTCACGGTCCAGTAACAAGCGAAACAGGACCGAATGCAATTCTTCTTTCGGATTTAAGTGTTCAAAATGGAGATTTTGCCAATTTAGCAGAGTTCCCTGTGCTGCAGATGCTTTATCGTCAAGGTATGATCCTCCCAGACCACCCCAACAATACTGGAGCAAAACCACTGCTCATTGGTCAAAGAAATGTAGTAAATGCCCAAATGGAGTACATTTACAGAGGTAATTACGGTCTGACCAGTTTGGAGGAAATTCTAGAAGCAGGGATTCCTCAAGATATCGCAGAAGAAATGATGCGAATAAAACTGTATTTTGCTTTTGGAAATATTCGTTCAAGTACTGATTTACTCGAACCTCGAATTGTTGAACATAAACCTGTAGAAGTACTAAATGGTGTAACTGTACAAAGGATAAATGTGAATTGTTACAAATTTACTTATCTAAATGAAAGCGTAGAAGTTAATCTTAATCTCGATAAAACAGAACGTTATGTGACACCTTATGAACTTGAGAATCATCATTTCAAACGGGAATATTTCTCAGTAGTTCATACTGGTGAAGGTGATGGCTGGGATATTAACCGCCCATGCATGGCCAGTGTAATAAGTTTTCAGGGAAAAGTTTTTTTGATTGATGTTGGTCCCAACATAGCCCACACACTGAACTCAATTGGTGTTGATGTTAATGAGGTTGAAGGCATTTTTCACACACATGCCCATGATGATCATTTTGCTGGTCTTACTACACTAATCCGTGCAAATCATCGCATCAAATATTATACAACGCCGATTGTAAGGGCATCTGTTACGAAAAAACTATCTGCTTTGATGTCAATCAGTGAGGATTCATTTAAAGATTTTTTTGAAGTTTGTGACCTAGAACTTGATGTCTGGAACAACGTCGAAGGTCTTGAAGTAAAACCAGTTTATTCCCCACATCCCGTTGAAACAAATATATTGTTTTTCAGAACACTTTGGGAAGATGGATATTCAACTTATGCTCATTTAGCAGACATTTCTTCTCATAAAGTGTTGAAAAAAATGGTTGAAGAAAATCCCCAGTTACCAGGCATAAGTTCAGAGAAGCTAAAAAAGGTATGGGGGGAATATATCCAGCCTGTTAACGTTAAGAAGATTGATATTGGAGGTGGATTGATTCATGGGAAAGCGATTGATTTCAAGATTGATAAATCAGACAAAATTATTCTGGCACATACTGCCCAAAAACTTACCCAGGTAGAAAAAATAATTGGTTGTGGTGTTAGCTTTGGAAGCACAGATACACTGATAGAAGGTCATGAAGATTATGCACTTGAATTTGGTGCAGAATACTTACGTGGATATTATCCAAACGTCGAGATCGGTGAAATTCACATGCTGCTCAATTGCGAACGGGAATCTATAAATGCAGGTACCATTTTGCTCCGCGATAAGGAAATACCGAAACATGTCAGACTAGTGCTTACAGGAGTAGCAGAGTTACTTTCTCCTCGCGAAAAAACAAGTTATCCTTTATCAAGCGGGACTCTAATTGGTGAACTAGATGTCATTTTTGGTCAGAAAAGCACAGGAACTTACCGAACATTAAGTCATATTGAAACCCTCAAAATACCGGCTATTTTGTTCAATGAATTTGTATCCCGCAATCATCTTTTAAATCAAATTCAAAGTACTCAAGAGACTATTAAGTTTTTACAGCAGACATGGTTATTCGGAGAATCTATTTCTTCACCCATTCAAAGCCAGATTGCCCAAAACATTACACTCAAAAGTTACAATAAAGGTGAAAAGATAGAATGCGAAGGACTGATGCTAGTCAAAAAAGGTAAAGTGGAACTTATCAGCCATAGAACTGATAAAAAAGAGAGTCGGTATAAAGTAGGACAAGGAGATTTTTGGGGCGGAGAAAAAATAATCTCAAATACTTCAAAATACATGGAGGTAAGGGCCATCACTCAAGCCGATATCTACAAAATAACAGACGTTGATATTATGAAGAATATTCCGATTATACGTTGGAAAATGATGGAACAGAATGAGAAAAGAAAATAGAATTGGAAATTTTTCTTCTTCTTACAAACTGACAATTGAATCGGCACAGAAGCATTTACGCTGATCCGGTTTTTGTGAAAAAATTTCTAAAAACATCCGATTAATTGTTTCTTTTTTATGCGATAACATCTCATCAATTTCTTCCAATTGAATAGGACCACTTTCCATTCCGGTTGCCATATTAACCACAATCCCGACTGACGCATAACACATCCCAAGTTCTTTCGCCAAAACAACCTCAGGGACGCTTGTCATCCCGACAACGTCTGCCCCCAAAAGTCTCATCATCTTTATTTCAGCTTCAGTTTCAAAACGCGGACCATCTGTACATACATAAACTGCATCTCCTTTGAAATTAGCATTATTCTTATTTGCTTTCATTCTAAACAATTCACGTAAATTTCTGCAGTAAGGATCACCCATATTGACGTGCTTTACTCCATCGGCACCTCCATCAAAAAATGTAAGATGACGTTGTTTTGTCATGTCCAAAAAATCAGTAAGTAAAACCAGTGATCCTGAAGGGTACTCCGGATTTAAGGAACCAACAGCAGCAGTTGCAAAAATATGCTTAACACCTAGCTTCTGTAGTGCTTTTAAATTTGCACGGTAGTTTATAAGATGGGGAGGGACAGCATGTTGTTTACCATGACGAGCAATGAAAACAATAGAATTACCTTGAACATCAGAAATATCTAATTCGATCTCGCCAAATCCAGTTTCCACGCAAATCTTTTCTGAGGTAAAAAGGCTTTCATAAACACCTGTACCTCCTATGATCGCGTATTGTGATTTCATACAATATGAAAGAGATTGTCTTTGTTAATTAAGAGTACTATCCAAAAAAAGCAGAATCTTGTGTTTGAATACGCTCTAATGTATTACTGTAATTTTGGTAAAATTCATTGTCTACAACAGTAACACCAACAATCCGTTCATATCTGCTGACCAAAAATTTGACCATTGCTTCGTTGTGTTGATCACTCGAAATAATCATAATTTTCCTAAATAATTAATATTTCCTTTATACTTTTGATTTGGTTTACCGTACACCCACTCATTTAATAATAATCATTGCGGGCGCTTATACCAGCAAATCAAAATCATGTGTCTCCACAAGTTCCAAAGTGTCCTCTGTCAACCAAATATCACTTCCCAAAATTGGCTCGCCGACTACTTTTTCAAAACGTCTAATTGAGCCTCCGCAGCCCATAAATCTACCTTGAGCTATTTCAAATCCTCTGCCTTCACCTAAAAGTAAATTCTCTTTAGGCACCCTAACGTTATTGAATTTCATATGAGCATGTCCATGAGGCGCATCATCATAGCCAAAAACATGCATCATCTTCTTAATTTCAACTCCTTCAGTTTCCATTGGGACAAGTATCATGAAGTAAGCTTTCTATGCTTTATGTTATCTTCACAAAAACAGGATTTGCCATCGGG
>PVBE011532805.1_pt1 | contig 10324 bp, 6 predicted proteins | sample 1631181 | NCBI WGS metagenome assembly PVBE01 (sample SAMN08397723, study PRJNA350692) | Marine metagenome, whole genome shotgun sequencing project. | isolation source: water | place: Pacific Ocean | collected 2012-04 | reverse complement strand
CCTCGCCGCCATAGCCCAGCCCCACGCCGTCCTGCCACCAGCATTTCACGATGCGGATGTCAATGTGGGAAGAGGGCAACGTCAACTCTCCGGACCTGGCATCGCTGCACTGCACCGTTATGTCGCGCAGCTCTTCGAATGCGTAGACGGAAAAACTCGCCGGCTCGTATTCGCCGGGGCAGGCGGACACCGAAAGCTCCGTCCCGGCAATGCCCGGTACGGGGAAGCGTCGGGGCAGCACCTTGTGGTTACTGGTCGGGTCGGCAATCCAGACGATGTAGGGCAGCGCCGGGTGGGCCGCCGCATACGCACTCAAAGACCGACCGGCGGGGTGGTCCCTTTCGAGCTGCGCCAGCAGTTGCCGGGCCGAAGCCACGACGGGGGATGAGAGTTTGACCAGCAACTCTGCGAGTTGAGTTTTCAGTTGCGCCCGCGTCTCGTCACGGTGCCGGCACAGACGCTCCCAGTAATCCTTCAGTTCCGCCGAGGCGGCCGGCGGGAACACCGACGGCGTGGCGTCTATTCCCGCCGTCAGTTCTGCGAATCTCGCCGGCAGCGTGGCGGCGAGATTTTGCAGGCGGGTCTGTGTGTCGGCGGTGCGCGCGGCCGCGATTTCCGCGAGGCGCTCGTCCAGTCCGGCCCGGTACCCCTCCGGGAGGGCGGCCTCAATCTCCAGGTCGTCCACATAGACCACGGTCCGGCGCTCTTTCCCGTCCGTTTGGAGGTAGACCGCGACGCCTTCCACATAGGCGGCCGACCCGGGCGTGCCGCGGGCGCTGGAACGCCATGCGGTCCAGCCGTCAGGCAGGGGTGTTTCCACACCGAACTCCCTGCCGCCGGTGATCCCGGCCTCCGGGATGGCATAGGAATGGCCGAACCAGGCGCGGCCGCTCTCGACGTAGACTTTCCCCCGCACAACGGGATTGCCGTGGAAGGGGATCATCACGCCGGTCCACCAGGAGTTTATCGGGCAGTCCAGCCAGGTCACGTCGATCTTGAACGAGCGCTTGCCGGTCGCCGCGCGCTCGTCCGTTGGGCCGGCGAAGTTGACCGTGTAGGTGCCCTTGTCGGCCCAGACAGTCATCTTGCCATCGCCCCCCTCGAAGCCCTCCCTGTAGACGATCCGGCGCTCAAGCTCGACGGCGGGGGCGGCCGTGGCTTCTTCGGCCGCAGGCAATGTCGCCGGTGCCACCAACGCCAGCGCAATCAGTGCTGCAGCCGTCAACCAGGTTCTCTTCTTATCGTCCACGTCGACCTCCGTCCAAGAAACGACATCCCGCGCCTTGATTGCAGAAGCTATTGAAGGAGTCTGGCAAATGCAAGTGGAAGCGGGCGGTTGCGCCCACTTTCCGCTTGTACATCCCGGTCCACTCGGCTACCTTGCCTCGGAGGCCTGCCCAGCCCGTTTCGGATGCGGTCGCGGCGGCCGGAACGGGGTTTTGGACCGTCAGACGCTTACTGGCCGAGGCCCACTGGCAAGGGAGAGCTGACCAATGGCCGATGGCGCAAGAATGAAGGGCAAGCGGGTCCTGGTAACCGGCAGCGGGACCGGCATCGGCCGCGGCATGGCATTGGAATTCGCCCGCGAGGGCGCCGCCGTTGCGCTGCACTACGCCCACAGCGACAAGGGGGCCCTCTCCGCGGTGGCGGAAATCCGCCGGGCCGGCGGCAGCGCCGAGGCGTTTGAGGCGGACTTCAACGACGTCGGGCAGGCGAAAGAACTACCGATCAAGGCGGCCGAATTCCTGGGTGGCCTGGACGTCCTGGTCAACAACGCCGGGATTACCATGAACCGGCCTTTCACGGACGTCACGCCCGAACAGTACGACACGCTTTACGATGTCAATGTGCGGGCAATGTTCTTCGCGGCGCAGTCGGCAGCGGTGACGATGATCGAGCAGGGCGCCGGTGCCATCATCAACATCTCGTCGGGACACGCCTTTGCGGGAGCGGTTGAGCACTCCGTGTATGCCGGCACAAAGGCGGCGATCGTGGGCTTCACGCGGACCCTGGCGGTTGAGTTGATCCAGAAGGGAATCCGGGTCAACGCGATCGCCTCCGGCTGGGTTCTCGTGGAGAACCAGCGTGCCATGATACCCGAGGATTTCGACGAGGAGCAGGCCGGGTTGGTTCTGCCGGCGGGTTTCATCGGCGAGGCGCGGGATATTGGCCGGGTGGCGATATTCCTGGCCTCCGACGAGGCGCGCTACATCATTGGGCAGACCCTCGTCTGTGACGGCGGGCAGACGTCCCTGATGGCGGCGGCAGGCGACTTTCGCAAGCCCGGCACGGATATTTACGGCAAGGGTTATGTTCCCGGCCTGTAGGACAACGCGGTTCCTGAGCTCACGCCGCTCCCGGCGGTTCACGAACGATGCATTCCACCCGTTCGATTCGGATATCTCCCGTGGCATCTTCGTAGATTTCGGATCTTCTCTTGTTTCCCTCGTCAGCGGGCTTTGTGATCGTCACGCCAAGATAGTTGTCGCCGTAGACAAACGGCGGGCTCGACAACGCGATCGTGCATGATGGGAACCAGCCGTGGTACCACTTCCATCTCAACTGCTCAGGCGGTATCACCTTGCCGTTGATGTCGACGGTTATCTCATCGTCCTCCAACAGGCCCAGCGGGAAGAAGATCAATCCGCTCCCCTCATTCGCCGCAGTCACGTCGTCAATCAAGGTTCCTTCATCAATCACGGGGAGGATGGGGTCCGCCGGGAACTCTTCGCAAATACGGCATCGGAACTCCCCGCGCCGGCCGATCTCTTTCCGTGACAGCACGACCTCCTGCTTCTCATAGATCTTGATGTCTTCGCCCCAAAGCGGGAGGAAGACGTAGTGCCGGTCGGTAGAGGCGGCGAGGGCCTCCGGGCTCTTCAGTTCCTCCAGGCAGTCCAGGATATCCTGGCGGTCGGCGCCCTCCTGGTAGAACGGGTTGAAGTTCTGGGTCGAAAAGCCGTCCGCCCCGGCGCCGTAGAAGTTGCGCACCGCGGCGCGGTATCGAGCCGGGCGCATGGCAATGCCGGCCTGGTATCCCAGTCTCGGCTGCACCTCGGGATAGACGTGGCAGTGGTGCGCCCGGGCCAGGGAGGCAAACTCCTCGTACGGCGCATTGAAATTGGTGAAGCACCAGTCGCTCGGCGCGACGTAATCGACGAGCCCCTCGCCGATCCACGCCGGGACATCGAAGCCCAGTCGCGTGCACGTCGCGACCTGTTGAAACACGCGAACGCCGAGGAGGAGGTTGCGATTCCCCCTCTCCGGGGAGCCGGAACCATCGGCATTCGGGGTCATCGATCTCTTCTTGCCGGCCTCATTCAGCATTTCCCGAACCTGTCGGAGAAAGCCGGTCATGATGTCGCAGCTCGCGGCAGCTTCGCCCCTGGGGAAACACTCGGGGCCGCGCGTAAAGTTGAACTCGATACCATCGATATCGAAACGGTTTGCCATCTCTTCCATGAGTGAGAGGAGCCAGTCACGAACCTCCTGGATGGCGTAGTTCAGGCTGCAACCGTACTTGTGGCTCTCGGGGGGGGCGCAGCGGAAGGATGGCTTGTAGTCCGTGAGTATCCACTCCGGTTTTTCCCTGGAGAGCTTCTCGAAGAACGAATGGTTGTGTCCGTGCCGGTCGTTCATCCGCCAGCCGGCCAGGAACTCCATTCCCTGATCGTGGCACTCATCGATGAGAACTTCAACGGGCATCACACCGTCGTCCATCATGGGAACCAGCCGCTGGTGCAGGGAACGGCTATCGTAGGAACAGTTGTCGGTGCGCCAGAAGTGGGTCATCCCCTGTGAAAAAACTTCCTGTACGAGGGTATCGATCTTGCCGTCCCCGGCGTAAAGGCGAACGATTTGTCGCAGCTCATCAGGTCGCGCCACCGGGTCACTGAGATGACACATGGTGTTCGAGGGGTCGCTGTTGTAAATGAAGCGGCGGGTCCCGCCGGGTTTCAAACTGCCCAGCGCGATTGGTTGGGTCGGCGCATTTGTAGCCATTTTCTTCTCCTTACTTAGTTTTCTGTATCACGGCGGGCCGGGAGATTTTTTTCATCTCAGGCCTCCACGACGTGCAACTCACGCCCGATCGTGCTCAAATCCTCGTGCCCGTCCGGGGTAATGACGACGATGTCCTCAAGCGCAACCATGCCCAGCGCTGGCCGGACCGTGACCAACTCAATTGCTATCGTCATATTCTCCTCCAGAACCCACTTGCTATCCGCCGCCAGTACGGGTTCCTCGTGGCCATTTCTGCCTACCCCATGGCCAAAATACATGAGGTAGCTCTCGAAGCCCTCGCGCTCGAGGATACGATTGCCAATTTCAAAGAGCTGGCGAGCCGATACGCCCGGGCGCAGCGCCTCCAGTACAGCATCCATTGCTGGACGCACGGCCCCGTAAATCTGTAACAATTCCTTGCTCGGCTCGCCGACGGCGATCATCAGGCCAAAATCGGACCGGTAATGGCGGTAGCTGCAGCCGGTATCGATCCGCACCACGTCCCCGATTTTTATTTCCTGGGGACTCGGCCCGACCACGTCGATTCCCTGTGGTCCGATTTGGGTGTGGACCCACTCGTGGCGCGCGCCGGCACGGTAATGCTCCGCGCCGATCAGCGATTCCAAGTCCAGCCCGGTCATCCCGGGTTGCAGCGTCTTGACAGTAACCTCCAGCGCCTGCTGCGTCGCCTGGGCGGCGCCCCGCATCCGCCGCACCTCCTCCGCCGATTTCACCACCTGCAATTCCAGGAACAACCCCAACACATCCCGCAACTGCGCCTCGGGCAACAACCGCTGCAGCTTTTCATAGCCCTCCACCCCCAGGTAACGCCGCTCGACGCCAATGCTCGCCCCCGCCAACCCGCGCTCCTTCAAGGCGGCCGCCACCGCCTCGTAGGGGTTCGCGTACATCTCGCCGGTCACGGGGGGCAGCGGGCTGTTGAGCGAGCGCGGCCGTTCATCGAGACCCCAGACGCGCCGGTCCTCGATCCACATCCCCCAGGTGTGCATGTCGCCCTCTTCGCTCGCCCGGCGGCAGGTAATAAAAGGGTCTATCTTCCGGTCCCGGGGCAACCCGACGAAGAGCTGGTAGGGTTCATTCTGGTCGAAGGTCGTATGGGCACCGATGCTGGTGTAGAGGTCGTGTTTCCAGTGGTCGGCCAGGTAGCCCGCATTAAGCAGTGTATGGGGCAGGAGCAGGTCCACACCCCAGCGCTCCATCAGGTGTACCGCCTTGTCGTAATCAAACAAAATCATCGGCGCCTCCTAAAGAGCCACGGCCGGCCGCCATGATGCTCGTGGGAATGATGGGGGCGGTGCACAGAACGTCATTCGCGCATGCTTTGATCGGGATCCCAGGCTCATCGCTCATGTTTCGAATCTTTGACGCCACGCTTTTCAATCTGTCGGGTGACCAGCAGATTAGGAAGCTTAAAAGGGTATTATGCGAAAATCAAGACAAAGCCCATCGCTCCGATGGGGTGAGCCCTCCCCCGGTAAGAACGGCCTGCGTACCGGGGTAAATACCAGTCGATGACCGCCAGGGCATGAGCCAAAAGATCGTTTGCCGGGTGGTATGTGGTCAGGCGATTTTAATCAAGATCATGCCGAGGACAATCATCACCATCGCCAGAGCCTTTACGAACGACATATGCTCCTTCAGGATAATAACGCCCAGCAGGCTGCCGATAACGACTGCGAATTCCCGGAAGGCCGCGATATAACTGACGGGGCCCATCGTATATGCATACAGAATCGGAAAGTAGCTTACCATACAGACAGGTCCAACGACAATAATAAAGCGTTTTTTATGCCGCAGCGCGTCCCGGATTTCTTCCGCATTCGTTTTCGCCCAGAGAAACGGGATTAAGGTCAACGCCGCAATGACCCACATGGCAAACGTGTACGGCAAGGGGTGGACATAGCTGACGCCGATTTTGTCGACAATCGAATAAAACGAGATAGTGAGTCCGACCAGTAATGCCGTCGTGACCGTGCGGGCATTCCGCTCACGGGCGTCAATCCCGATCCCGATCCGAAAAATTCCAATGATGATCAACGCAATCCCGAGGACGCCGTTCATGGTGATTTTTTCGTCCAACAGGGTCCAGGCGAGAAAGCCGGTCACGGCTATCCCCGAACCGCGTGCCACTGGGTAAACCACTGAAATCCTGCCGTGTTCGTAGGCCTTGGCAAGCATGAGGAAATAGAGTCCGTGCAGTATTCCGGTGGCGATCATGCAGGCGATCGCAGGGAACTGCAGAAAATCGTCGAGCCCGCGATCCATCAGGTCGGCCACAATGATCGGCGTGATCAAGAGACTACTCAATACGAGGCCGCTCGTAAAGACAACGAGATTGCCGCGAACCTGCCGGCCCGCAAAATTCCACAGTGCATGCAGCACGGCGGCGGTTAATACCAAGATGATTACCTGGTGTGTCATCGCTTTAGCTTACCCAAGATTCATCATATTGTCATACATTGAATTGTCTCCTCTCTGGGAATGACGCAATCCCAGATCCACACCGGCCCGACGGCCTGCCGAATGGCAGGAGTTTTTGACACCTACGGCGACCTTGCATCGCAGGAGCAATCGAAAGAAAGCCATGACCATGAAGGTGGACAGGAAGGAGTTTATGGCGCAAGGATACCTCTATCGCACGGCGTGGGACGGACCGGGCACCGGCTTGCCAGCGACCTTTCCGCCCCGGGCCCGGTGATTGCACCGCATCTCTCAGCCGGAGCCTTTCACCAGCCACCGTCGATCTACCCGTCCTGCGGTACTGTCATGTCTGCCAGCCAGTCGTCGCTGATGTTCTTGCCGAGGACGAATTGTTTGCGGTCGTTGTACCAGATGATGCGCTGTCCATCACGTTCGGTGAGGCTGGCGTACATGCGCAGGGTGAACCGCGCGGTGACGCCGGCCCTGACCCGCTGCGTGTCCATTAACTGTTTGGGCCGGCTGAACCAGATCGGCTGATGCGCCTGCGGGCGGAACTCACCCACGGACACCCATACCGGACGACTTGCATTGGTATCCCAGGGCCCGGTTTCACCCTGGTCGTAGCCGTCACGGTTGTGATGAAAAAGCAGGTAGCGGCCATCCTGCAGGCGGTACATCGGGTCCGGCGATTTCGGGTGCAGCACATCCTCACCGCCGTCACGGTACCGCAACGCCTCGGTCGGTCGCCAGCTGTGCCCGTGATCGTCCGACACGGTGTACCAGAGGCGGCCGGTAACCGTCCGCATGTTCATCCACAAGCGGCCGTCCGGCATCAGTGCGATCGCCGGTTCCTCGGTCAGGCAGTAACCGCGAGATGCGTCGGGCTCGATGCCGCACGACACCCGGATGGTGCCTTCCTCATCCGGCAGCCAGGTGATCTCGATGTCCGCGGGGTCCGGGCCGTCGTCGATGTTGTCAAACCGCATCAGTTCGCACTGGGAATCCTGATGGTAGCGGTTGCCGCCCTGGGGCTCGGGATAAACCATGGGGCTGCTCGAGCGGGTGAAGCCGACAATCATGCGGTCCTGCGCATCCCGGATCGGCTGTTGCCAGACGATACAGGTGGGGGGCACCTTCGGGTCCGGATGGTCGTAGCCCGTGCGGCGGAAGGGGATTTCCACGTCGCTGCCGGCCCATGTGTGGCCGTCGTCGTCAGACACCTTCACATGCAGTGGGCCGCTCCACAGCCCCCGGTCGGTGATGCCTTTGTTCTGGGTGTACAGGCAATAGATGCGTCCGGATCGACTGACCAGCGGGAAGCCCAGTCCCGGGGCGAGGTTCGGCCCGCGGGGTTCTGCCATGGCCTGGCACGGCGCCCAGGTTTGACCGCCGTCGGTGCTGCGCGAATACACCGTGCGCGTATCCGGGGCGCTTTCGCGCGAGGCCTGTGTCCAGAAGCACATCATATCGCCGCCAGGCGTGTAGAACACATGGATGTGATCGGCGTACTCATCCCTTTGACCGGGCAGTTCGGGCAGGTAGAGGACGTAGTCCGGCTCGGTCCGTTGCCAATCGTCGGTGTAGCAGCCGCGGCTGTCCGGCTGGCTGATGGTTATGGTTGATTTCATGCTTGTTTCACCTTTCGGGTTATCATGTCCAGCCACCGCAACCCGGCCGCCAGCTCCCCGGTACGACCGGCACGGAAGACGCGACATTGTCCGGGAAATCGATGATTCTGTATTGGTCTTTCATGGATTGTATCAATCGGCAGATATCGTCGGGAGGGGAAAAGTCCCGGTGCATCCGGCACGATGACCACCGTGTGTTCGCGGGTCGGCAGGCCCTGGGCAATCCGCGGGACGGCTACCCTCTTTGATTTCGCGGTGGTACATCCATGATGGAACAGGCTTCCGTGAGTCGGCCGGCGCTGCGAAGCGGTGCGAAAAATCAAGATTCGTGTTGATTGCTTAACATGTTCGCGGGCCGAAAAAATTACCACGCGGTGATCACGAAAATAACGTTGAAAAACGGCGCACGGCTTGATCGCAAAAAATCGGCGTTTATTTCCCCGGCAATCCCTCCCGGGACCGCCGGCGTGCCCCGTGCCCGTGGCGGCCCGGCCCACATGGCAAAGTTGCCCCCCCCAGCCACGCTCCCAAAAGACTATTGCTGCACTACTTGTCTTTTCAAAATACTACAGGTACACTTGCCGATGTGTAGCCTTTCCGATGGAACGCTTCCCCGCAGGGATTTCCATGAGTTTCAGGAAAACTGTCAACAGGTGAAGCGAACGCTTTTCGGGGATGAATTAACGGCTGTGCGAAGGCGGGCAAACGTCCGTGTATCAATGTGTCGAAGAGGCCGGATCATGCGTGCAGAGTGTTGTCAGCCACGACGAAAACCTGGCCGTGAACAGTTCAAGTTCACGCTGATAGAATTGCTTGTCGTGATTGCCATCATCGCGATTCTGGCAGCCATGCTGCTGCCGGCATTGTCGAAGGCAAAGGAGATGGGAAAGCGGATAATCTGCATGAATAACCTGAAACAGATTGGCCTGGGCATGGCAATGTATGCCGACGACTTTGAGGATAGTTTGCCGACGAACCTGGTAGACTATTGTTGGGAGACAGAGATTATGTTCTGGCAAAGATCGCCCTATACCCCCCTTATTGGTTTTACGCATCCCTTGGGGCGATTGTACGAGGACGGATACGTGACAAGCATGGAAATGTTCCGTTGTCCTTCAGTCTGGAATGACAATCCGGATTATTATAACGTAGACAACATGATAGCTGAAGCGGTAAAGGCCGCGCCGGGTTCGGGTACCGTTGGCCGTACCTTTTCAACTTACGGCATGAATGTAGTAGGCCGCAAGGATCGGGACGGTTATGACCCGACCGCCGAGGGGCCTTATGGAGGGCTCGGGGGGAAGGGCAAATTCACCAGAAGCGCTGCCAAGAGTTATATCATGGCTGCCGACGGCGTTGGCTATCCCGGGGTCGCACGCGCGCCGCCTGGACAACATGTTTCGCACCAGGCACATGATGGCATTCCAGAGGGGTACAACATCGTCTTCTTTGACGGTTCTGTGCACTGGCAACGGGATCCCCACGGCATACTTACATTTGATGCCGGCAACTATAAGAATTTTACCGACTGGCACCCATTCTGGCTGAACACCCAAGACACCCTGCCATGATGCCCCCAAATCCGCCAATCTCCTGTCAACGCAATTCTGACGGGTAGATTGTCGGCAACGTCCGGGCATGGCCTTCGTGGACATTGCCGAAACCGGCGTTCACTGCCATCATCATCTGTGTCGACCAGGCCGGGATCGCCCCAAACGTGGTGGCATGGCAAGCCGGCGGCAGGCTGGTTAAGCGACAACAGATCCCGCCACATCGACGTAATTCACTCGGAATAAATCATTTAAGTTACGGGCAAACGGTTTCTGGTCGAACCGAACGTAATGCGTGCGGCTGGCATTTTACCGCAACGCCGCCACTTTGGGACGAACCTGAATTTTTCGTCGGCAGCTGTGGGAAAACGTACGGATTAACCTCTTAAATGGAGAAAAATAATATGTCGGTTAGGATTCATGACAGAGGGTTTGGTTCACAGCTTTCGGGATCATCTCTCCCAATATCCCCGAATCGAAGAGCAACGCACCGTGGCGGCAGGGTCAGCGGCATCGGGGCCATCCTTTTTCTTTTCATCTGTCTATCGGGTTTCGCCGCACAAGCAGTTGCAGAAGTGCCCCTGCAACTTGGACTGACCACCCGCGACGAGGGAAAGATCCTGGCGAACGACCTGGTTTTTGTACCAGGAACGCATCCGGGGCAAGCGGACTTTTATCCCAAGGCGGCGGTTGTCAAATGGG
>PVBE011154647.1_pt1 | contig 10325 bp, 8 predicted proteins | sample 1631181 | NCBI WGS metagenome assembly PVBE01 (sample SAMN08397723, study PRJNA350692) | Marine metagenome, whole genome shotgun sequencing project. | isolation source: water | place: Pacific Ocean | collected 2012-04 | reverse complement strand
TTGACGTTGGCCCAGAAGCCGTACTCGGCGCCCTGGACCTCCTCCCAGAAGCTCTTGGGCCGCTTGTCGGTAAAGGTGAACCGGACGATCGACTTGACCGACTTGAAGCCGTACTTCCACGGCACCGCGAGACGGAGCGGCGCGCCGTTCTGCTTGCGCATCGGCTTGCCGTAGGCGCCGGTGGCGATGAACGCGAGGTCGTTGGTCGCCTCCTCGATGGTCAGTCCCTCGAGATAGGGCCACGGATACCAGAACTGGCGCTGACCCGAGGCCATCTTCTTGTCGAGGAAAGTGCGCATGGCGAGATACTTGGCGCCCGATTGCGGCCGCGCCAGCTCGACCAGCGCCTTCAACGGAAATCCGCTCCATGGCACCGCGATCGACCACGCCTCGACGCAGCGATGGCGGTAGAGGCGTTCCTCGAGCGGCATGCGCTTCAAGAGCGTGTCGATGTCGAGGGTCAGCTTGTTCTCGACCATGCCGTCGATGGTCACGGTCCATGGCCGGGTCTCGAGCTTCTGCGCCGCTTGCCAGATCTGCTTGTGCGAGCCGAACTCGTAGAAATTGTTGTAGGTGGTGACGATCCGCTCGTCGGTGATGGCGCGGTCGAGCTTGTAGCGCTCGTTGCGCTTGACGGGATAGAGGCTCGCGCTCGGGTCGGTCTCGGCGGCGCGCGCCGCGAGCGACATCGCCGGCGCCGCGCCGAGCAGCAGCGGCCCCGCCGCCAGCGCCTTGGCGAGCCGCCTGCGATCCTCGAACACCGATTCCGGTGTCGCGTCTCTTTCCGGCATCTCCCAGCCGCGCTTGCTTCGGATCAACATGGCGAGCCCCCTCCATGATCGCCGGGCGCGAGGATAGCGAGGCCGCACCGCCGATCAATTGAATATGGTGGGATATGGTATCTCCGGCGCGGAGGTCCAGTGATACTGCCCGGCTCACGGACGGGGTCTTCCATGATGCCCGTCGCTGCGAGGGAACGCCGGTCCACGCCGGCGCGGTGGTCGATCCCGGGCGCGTGGTCGAAAAAAATTCGGCGCGGACCGCCAGTCAGGCGATCCGCGCCGTTTCGTGAGATCCCGTCGTCCGGCCGTGCGGCCCGGGGGAAGACCGCCGGCCGGGCGATCCTATCTCAGCATCCCGTGCATCTTGAGCTTGTCGATCAGCCAGGGGGGGCGGCTGCCGAGCTCGTATTGGCGACGGTAGTCGGCGAGGGCCGATTTGATCTCGCCGAGCCGCTCGTATGCGATTCCGCGATGGGCGAACGCATCGGCGTAGTCCGGCCTCAGGCCGATCGCCTTGTCGAACACCAGGATGGCGCTGTCGTACTCTCCCTTGTCATCGAGCGCGATGCCGCGATCGCAATAGACTTCGGCGAATTCCGGACCCAGCTCGGTCCGCGCGTGGTTCAACGTAGTCATCTTCAAGCCCTCCTCTAACTCCCATACAAGGACTGTTTAGCCCTGCAATGGGGAAACGCCATGACGAGATCGAGGAGATTTTGTGACAGGATTAATCCGCGTTAACCACGTTTCCTCACGGCGCGCGGGCGAGCTTGTGGCTGGCCGCGCCGCGCCCTAGAATTTGGCGAAAGATGTCGCCCCGAACCGGGAGGAACCCATGCAGTTCGCCGTCTTCGACCACCTCGACCGGCGCGACGAGCCGCTGCAGCAATTCTATGACGACCGGCTCAAGCTCGCCGCCGCCGCCGAACGGCTCGGATTCTACGCCTATCACATCGCCGAGCATCACGGCACGCCGCTCGGCATGGCGCCGTCGCCCAGCGTATTCCTGGCCGCGCTGGCCCAGCGCACCTCGAGCATTCGCATCGGCCCGATGGTCTACTTGCTGGCGCTCTATCCGCCGTTGCGCCTAATCGAGGAGATCTCGATGATCGACAACCTGTCCGGCGGCCGGCTTCATGTCGGGGTTGGGCGCGCGGTCTCGCCGCACGAATCCGGGTTCTTCGGCGTCGATTTCGAGGACGGCTGGAACCACTACGCCGAGGCGCTCGACGTGATCATCACCGGGCTCTACGCCGACCGCCTCGACTGGGACAGCGCGCGTTTCCGCTACGATGACGTACCGATCGAGCTGCATCCGATGCAGGACCCGGTGCCGCTGTGGTGCGCGCCGGCCCAGCCCCTGAGCATCGAGCTCGCCGCGCAGTACGGCATGCACATCGTCTCGCTTGGCCCGGTCGCGCGCGTCAAGGAGATATCGGACGCCTATCGCGAGGCGTGGGACACCCACAAGGACAGCGCGCGGCGGCGCTATTCCGCCGTCAACGGCGGCGATCCGTTCATCGGCGCCTACCGGCTGATCTACGTCGCCGACAGCGACGCCGAGGCGCGGCGCACCATCGGTCCCGCCTTCGACCACTGGTTCGACAGCATCGCCAAGCTGTGGCGCGAGCGCGGCGGCAGCGCTTCGCTGCTGCTGATGGACTCCTACGAGAAGGCGTGCGCGGCCGGCATGATGGTGGCGGGCTCGCCCGAGACCGTCCGCGACGCGCTGGCGTCCCAGGCCGAGGAAACCGGCTTCGATTACGCCATGCTTGAATTCGCCTTCGGCAATCTCGGCCACGACCGCGAGATGGCGTCGTTGGAGCTGTTCGCCGCCGAGGTGATGCCGGGGCTGCGGGACCTTTAGCCCGGCGGGCCGTTATTCCGCGGCGGCGCGTCCCGTGACCGCGAGCGCGTCCTCGAACAGGACCCGGTTGGGATTGACCACCGACATCAGCGTGTGATCGTCTTCCGAGACGCCGGCCTGGCGCAGCAGGTCGCGGAACTCCCGCGCACTGTCGCCGATGGCCGGCGTGAACGTCTGGCCGACGTCCGACGACAGGATCACGCCGTCCGGCCCGACCGCCTCGATCACCTCCATGTAGTCGTCGATCGAGAAATCGTCGATGCCGTGCATTTTGAGGTTGGAATAGCACAGCTCGGTATAGGCGCCGTATTCGACGTAGAGCTCGCGCACCTCGTCGGGCGTAAGCTCGGTGGCCTGCCACAGCGGATGAGTCAGCACGATCCGCCGGACGCCCCTGTCATGGGCCCGCGCCACAAGCCGTTTGGCGTCGCCGCCCGCCATATGTCCGCTCGCCAGCACCAGGTCGCGCTCGACGATCAGATCGAGCGCGCGGTCGAGGCCGGGGATCAGGTCGCCGTTGCCGTCGACGATGCGGAGCCCGTCGCCGGGCGCGATCGTCGTCGTGTACTTTTCGTCGACGCCCCACACCAGATCCATGTCGCGGCGGCCGAACAGGTCGAGATGGGATTCGGCGCACACCGTTGGCATCCAGACCACGAACCGCCCCGCATCCGGGTGCGGATCGGTGGTCACCGTCTTCCAGCCCGACAGCGCGCTTCTGATGCCGTGAATATCGATCCCGCCGCAGCCCAGATTGAGCGCCACGGCGCCGATCAGCGGCACCTCGTCATCCGGCTCGCGGACCATGCTGACCCAAGCCGTGGTCGGCTGGAAATGGTTCTTCATGACGACGCCAATGCCTTCGCGCCGGGCTTCGTCGGCGAGCGTGGCGGCGGAATAGCGTCGTTTGATGAATTCGGGCCCGACATGGACATGCATGTCGATGATGCCCTTGCCGTCGACCCTCGGCAGCGGTCGCGGTCTCGCCATGGCTCCCTCCCGAATGGTGTTGCGGGAAGTATACCGGTGGGTCAGGGGCCGATCAAACGGCCGGGGCGGCGGTGGTTAGGTGTCGAGGAAGCTCCTGAGCAACCGAGATCGGCTCGGGTGCTTGAGCTTTCTTAGTGCCTTGGCCTCGATCTGGCGGATGCGCTCGCGGGTGACCGAGAACTGTTGGCCGACCTCTTCCAGCGTGTGATCCGTGTTCATGCCGATGCCGAAGCGCATGCGCAGCACGCGCTCCTCGCGCGGCGTCAGCGAGGCCAGCACACGCGTCGTGGTCTCGCGCAGATTGCCCTGGATCGCCGCGTCCAACGGCTGGATCGCGTTCTTGTCCTCGATGAAGTCGCCGAGGTGGCTGTCTTCCTCGTCGCCGATCGGGGTCTCGAGGCTGATCGGCTCCTTGGCGATCTTCAACACCTTGCGGACCTTCTCGAGCGGCATGCCGAGGCGCTCGGCGAGCTCCTCCGGCGTCGGCTCGCGGCCGATCTCGTGCAGGATCTGGCGCGACGTGCGGACCAGCTTGTTGATGGTCTCGATCATGTGCACCGGGATGCGGATGGTGCGCGCCTGGTCGGCGATCGAGCGCGTGATCGCCTGGCGGATCCACCACGTGGCATAGGTCGAGAACTTGTAGCCCCGGCGGTACTCGAACTTGTCGACCGCCTTCATCAGCCCGATGTTGCCTTCCTGGATCAGATCCAGGAACTGCAGCCCGCGGTTGGTGTACTTCTTGGCGATCGAGATCACGAGGCGCAGGTTGGCCTCGACCATCTCCTTCTTGGCGCGGCCGGCCTCGCGCTCGCCGCGCTGGACCTGACCGACGATGCGGCGGAACTCGGCCACCGGCATCTCAAGCTCGTGCGAGAGCTGGGCGATCTCCTTGCGGATGGCGCGGATCTCGTCCTTGTGCTTGGCGACGAAGTCCTTCCAGCCCTTCTCCGACAGCCGCGAGACCCGGTTGAGCCATTTCGAGTCGGTCTCGTTGCCGAGATAATACTGCAGGAACGACTCCCGCTTGATCCGCGAGCGCTGAGCGAGCCGCAGCAGCTTGCCCTCGAGGCCGATCAGGGTGCGATTGTAGAGATAGTGCTCCTGGACCAGCTGGTCGATGCGGGCGCCGTTCATGCGCACCCCCTTGACCAGCTCGACGAGCTCCTCGGTGAGCTTTTCGAGACGGCGCTCCGAGGCGCGGCTGAATGCCGGCTCGCCCTTCTCCGCCTCCTTGCGGCGGGTTTCCAGCCGCTGCACCTTGACGTAGGTCGCGGCGATCTGGTCGAACGTCTCCAACACCTGAGGCGTCAGGGTCTCTTCCATCGCTGCAAGCGACAGGTTGGTTTCCTCGCCGTCGCCGTCGGCATCGCCATCGGCGCCGTCCGCACCGCCGCCGTCGCTATCGGCCTCGCCGTTGGCCCCGGCCTCGACATTGGCCCCGGCCTCGACATTGGCCCCGGCCTCGCCGTTGGCCCGGGCTTCGCCGCTGGCATCGCCGTTGGCGTTGGCCGGGCCATTATCCACCGGTGCCGCTTGCTTGTCGTTGGCGGCCGGGTTCGGGCTCGCCATGCCGGCCTCGCCGTTGGGCGCCGGAACGGCCGCTGTGTTGGGGTCGCCGTCATAGGTCGCGTCGAGATCGATCACGTCGCGCAGCAGGATCACGCCCTCGACCAGCGCATCACGCCATGTCAACAGGGCGCGCAGCGTCAGCGGGCTCTCGCAGATGGCGCCGATCATGCGCTCGCGGCCGGCCTCGATGCGCTTGGCGATGGCGATCTCGCCCTCGCGCGACAACAGCTCGACCGAGCCCATCTCGCGCAGGTACATGCGCACCGGATCGTCGGTACGACCGAGATCCTCGTCCTCGTCCGAGGTGGTGGTGAGCGCGGTCTCGGTCGGCGCCTTGGTCTCCTCGGTCGTGGCCTCCTCGCTGTCCTCGTTCTCGACGACATTGATGCCGAGCTCCGACAGCGTGGTCATGGTGTCTTCGATCTGCTCGGACAACACCTCGTCCGGCGGCAGCGCCGCGTTGAGCTCGTCATAGGTGACGAAGCCGCGCTCCTTGCCGCGCTGCAACAGCTTCTTGACCGCCGCCCCCATCGAGTCGATCAGTGGCGCATCGGAGCCTTCCTCGCGGTTGGCCGCGGTCGCTTCGGTCGCTTTGGTACTCTTCGTCGCCATTTGGCTCCCTTTTACCCTGTCCGACGCTGCGTCTCGGACGTCTCCGCCGCGCCGACCGCGCCCCGCGATCCTAAGTCCTCGAAACCGCCGCCGATCCAACGGATGGGCGATCCTCTTTGTCAGCCATCAGGGCTTCATGATGATCGATATCCTGTTGACCGACATTCTGCAAGGTTTGCAACCGGGTCCAGTTTTCCGTCGTCGGCTCGTTCGCGTAGGCCTGCTTGGCCTGGTTGAGCTCAGCCGATCTCGATGGTGCCATGTGCCGCAGCAGGGTCTGCTTGAACCCGATCTCCGCGTCCTCGAACGGCGCGTCGGGCCGAGCGAAAGCCGCATGAACGTATACATCGGGACCTAGGAGCACATCCAGCTCCTCCGCAAATCCCTGCTCCTTCAGTTGGCGTTCGAGCCGATCCGAGTCAAGCCCTGAATGATCCGCGTAAACCAATAAGATCTCTTCCCGAAGTTTGTCAAGTTTCGGCTGGGATAGGTTAATCGACGCTAAACGCTCGGCGAATTCGTCGAGCAGGCCCGGATGATTGAGCAGGGCGGCGAGGAGGATCTGGTCCTGGCGCCCGCGCAACCCTTCTGTTCCGCGCCGCGCACCGAGCCCGGCGCCCGGCGCCACGCCCGTTTTGGCGCCCGGTCCCGTCCAGCCGGCGCGGCCTCGAACCGCACCGGATACCTCGCGGAGCCGCTTGCGGAAATGGGCGCGGTACTGGAACTGCACCTTGCGCTCGGCGATCTGGAACACGTGGTCGTCGAGCCGTTTTTCGAGCCCGGCGAGGCGCTCCGGCGTATCGAGCCGGAGGCGCGAGGACTCCTCGTCCCAGATAACGTCCGCGAGCGGCTTCGATGCATCGATCAGCGCGTCAAAGGCAGCGGCGCCGCGGGCGACGATCAGGCTGTCGGGGTCCTCGCCGCGTGGCAGCATCACGAAACGCAACGACCTGCCGGGCTCCAACAAGGGCAGCGCGCGCTCGGCGGCGCGCCATGCAGCGCGCTGGCCGGCGTTGTCGCCGTCGAAACACAACAACGGCTCGGGCGCCATGCGCCACAGCTCGTGCAGCTGGCTCTCGGTCAGCGCGGTGCCGAGCGGCGCGACCGATTCCACGAACCCCGCCTTGGCCAGCGCGATCACGTCCATGTAGCCCTCGGTGACGATGACGCGGCCCTTGTCATGCGCCGCGCGCCGCGCCGTCGCCATGCCGTAGAGCACGCGCCCCTTGTTGAACAGCGGCGTATCTGGCGAGTTGAGGTATTTGGGCGTGCCCTCGCCCAGTATGCGCGCGCCGAACGCGATCACGCGCCCGCGCCGGTCGGTGATGGGAAAGATGACGCGGCCGCGAAAGCGATCGTAGGGCGTGCCGTTGTCCGGCCTGATCAGCAGCCCGGCCTCGATCAGCATCGTCTCGGGCAGCGTATCGCTCATTAGCGCGCCGCGCAGTGCCGTCTTGGTGTCGGGCGCGTAGCCGAGGCGAAATCGCGCGATCGTGTCGGTGTCCAGGCTGCGACCGCGCAGGTAATCGCGCGCCGGCTCTCCAACATGGGCGCCGAGCCGCTCTTCGAAGAACGCGCACGCCTTCTCCATCACGTCGTAGAGATCGGCCTGGCGCTTGGCGTGCTCGCGTTCGGCCGGCGTCTGCTCCGGCACCTCGAGCCCGGCGTCGGCGGCCAGGCGCTCGACCGCCTCGGGGAACGACAGCCCGTCGGCGCGCATCACGAAGCCGATCACGTCGCCGTGGGCGCCGCAGCCGAAGCAATGAAAGAAGCCTTTTTCCTCGCTGACCGTGAACGACGGCGTCTTCTCGTTGTGGAACGGGCACAGCGCGGCGTGCTCGCGGCCCTGCTTGACCAGCCGCACGCGCCGGCCAACCACATCGGCGAGCCCGATGCGGGCGCGAATGTCGTCGAGAAACTGCGGCGGAAACGCCATTCATCCCTCTCGTGCGCCGGCGTCCCCCCGACCGCCCGCCGAGCCAATCCGTACGAACGCCGCTCAGCCGGCGCTCAGCTGCTCCTTCACCACGGCCGAGACCTTGGCGAAGTCCATCTGGCCGGCATAGCGCTCGCGCAGGATCGCCATGGTGCGGCCCATGTCCTTGATGCTCAACGCCCCGATCTCGCCGACCACCTCGCGGATCGCCTCCTCCGTCGCCGCCTCGTCGAGCCGCTCGGGCAGGAAGCCCTCGATGATCTCGATCTCCTCGGCCTCCTGCTCTGCGAGTTCGAGCCTTCCGCCCTGCTCATAGAGCGCGATCGACTCGTGGCGTTGGCGCACCATGGTCTGCAGCACTTGCAGAATATCCTGGTCGCTGATTCCGTCCGCATTACCCTTGCCGCGCGCGGCGATGTCGCGGTCCTTGATCGCGGTCAGGATCAACCGAATGGTCGATACCGCGCGATTCTCGCGACCCTTCATCGCCGACCGCAACCGCTCGGTCAGACGTTCACGAAGCATTAAGCATGCACCAACACGTGGCGGAAGGGCTGGAGGTTAGCCCAATTCGTCCAGCTTGGCAACATCTGGTGTTAAACTAAAGTATTGAAAACAAACAATAAAATTGTCGCCCACTGCTTGACGAGACGGACTCGTTGGCGTAAACATCCCGCGAGCGACATGCCGATGCGCGGTGACGGTTTCGAACCGGTCGCGCCGGCTCACACGGAATACTTCGATCATGTCATCGAGTTCTGATAGCGATCCATCCGCTCCTCCGGACGGGGCGACGGCGGCCCTGGTGTTGGCCGACGGGACGGTGTTCTGGGGCAGCGGCATCGGCGCGGCCGGCCTCGCGATTGGCGAGGTCTGCTTCAATACCTCGATCACCGGCTATCAGGAGATCCTCACCGACCCGTCCTACGCCGGCCAGATCATCACGTTTACGTTCCCCCATATCGGCAATGTCGGCGCCAATCCGGAAGACATTGAGGCGACGGCGCCCGCGGCGCGCGGGCTGGTGCTTGCGGCCGACGTGACGGCGCCGTCCAGCTGGCGAGCGACCGGGGAGCTCCGAAGGTGGCTCGCGGACACCGGCCTGGTCGGCATTTCCGGTCTCGATACGCGCCGCTTGACCCGTCGCATCCGAGATGGCGGCGCCCCTTCGGGCGCGATCCGCCATGCCCCCGACGGCAAGCTCGACGTGGCCGAGATGCGGCGCGCGGCGGCCGATTGGGCCGGTCTCGAAGGCATGGATCTCGCCAAGGAGGTGACGTGCGCGGAGACCTACGACTGGACCGAATCCGTGTGGCGGCTGGGCGAGGGCTACGGCGCGGCGGCGCACCCGCGCTTCCACGTCGTCGCCATGGATTTCGGTGCCAAGCGCAACATCCTGCGCTCGCTGGCCGCTCTCGGATGTCGCGTGACCGTGGTACCGGCGACCGCATCGGCCGAGGATGTGCTGCGCCACCGGCCCGATGGCATCTTTCTGTCCAACGGCCCCGGCGATCCGGCGGCGACCGGCATCTACGCCGTGCCGGTGATCCGCCAGCTCGTGAAGTTCGGTGTGCCGGTGTTTGGCATCTGCCTCGGCCATCAGCTCCTGGCGTTGGCGCTCGGCGCGACGACCGAGAAGATGCATCTTGGCCACCGCGGCGCCAACCACCCGGTCAAGGACCTGGCGACCGGCCGGGTCGAGATCACCAGCCAGAACCACGGCTTCGTAGTGGTCGAGAATTCGTTGCCCAAGGGCGCCGTCAAGACCCACATCTCGCTATTCGACGGCACCCTGGAGGGCTTCCGGCTGGAGGGCGAGCCCGTCTTCTCCGTTCAATACCACCCCGAAGCCTCCCCCGGCCCGCAAGACAGCCACTACCTGTTCGAGCGGTTTGTGGGGATGATGGACAGATCCGATGGCTGAACGGCCGATCGGTGAGATTGAGGTAGAACTCCTGTTTTTGCTCGCCTGGGCCACGGACAATCAAGGGGCCGGAGACTTCCAATTGCTTCATCTGGTTGAATCACAAGATCGGGCGATCACAAGTGAAGTAGTATTAAACGCAACTGAATCCCTCAAAAAAATAGGTTTTATCGAGGAACATACGAACGACCAGATCAAGGTTCAGAATATAACACCGAATGGTCGAAAATTTCTTGTTGGATGGGCTCGTGAAATCTCAGAAATTGGACGTTTCAAAGATAAGATCCCTGCGAAAACTCCACAGCCGATATACAAGCCCGGATTACCGGTCAGCGACTTCTGGATGGCATCGTCCTTGACCACGTACGAGACGGATTCCGCCGCACCCGCGCCGGATGAAAATCCTGTGACGAGCGCGACGGCGAGTATGCCGTGTACAAAATGCGAGTATCGCATCGTTCCTCCCCAACCCTTCTTTTTCGTCCATCCGTACCCGGCCTAGCGACACGTTCGATAGGCCGAATCGTCATATTCAAATATTAGCGGGAATGCGCATGTTTGGCGCGCTCCGGCCGCGCGCCCGTAGCTCAGTCGGATAGAGCACTTGATTCCTAATCAAGGGGTCGGAGGTTCGGGTCCTCC
>PVBE010571184.1_pt1 | contig 10325 bp, 10 predicted proteins | sample 1631181 | NCBI WGS metagenome assembly PVBE01 (sample SAMN08397723, study PRJNA350692) | Marine metagenome, whole genome shotgun sequencing project. | isolation source: water | place: Pacific Ocean | collected 2012-04 | reverse complement strand
TTATCCTCCCCGCTGACAAGAGAAGCACAATGCTCAACACACAGTTGTTTGGTAACGTCGTTGAGTCACTACAGGCTCATCTTGGTAGAGTCGCTAACCTGACTATCTACTACTCAAGGGACTACGGAACAAGCGGCGCACTAGGAAACGATGCGCTACTACTAATACCCGGTGCAGAGACAGCCGAGTTCTTCCAGTACAACGGACCCGGATTCCAAGAGACTGAGTTGACTAGGATTCCCGGCGTCGGTTTCGATTGGCTACTGACTTCCTTTATGGGTTCAGTCGTTCACGAGATGCAGGATGGAGCCGCAGCAGGTACTAATAACAGGATTGTTAAGATTACCGGCGTGAGGGCCTAAGCGTCTTAGAGACGATTGGAGTTAAGGAGGACTAAGGATGCCACAGAACAGAAAGTTTCAGAACTTCCTTGATGGCGTTATGCCAAAGGTCAGTGATGGCGGCGGTTCTTCCGGTGCTATCGCAAGAATGTACCGGCTTACCACAGCGGCAAATGCTACCAACAGCGTAAGTGTTACAGTTGACACTAACTTTGAGGTATCTGACGTTTGGTGTATGTTACTAGCAGATGGCGGTGCAAACGGAAACGCTTTCCAAGTGCTTAATGATTCAACCGCAATAACCGACAGCATTGTTGTAGGTACTGCGGGTGATAAGGATGTTGTGCGCTGCGGAGAGATAGACAACGCAGGTTACAAGATTGCAGCCGGGGGAACGCTTAAGGCGACGGCTACTGATGCCGGGTCAACAGATATACCCAGTCTTCATATATTCGTCCTCGGCTACACATATTCGTGAGCCGGGTGAATAAATGAGCAGTAAGAAACCTACAAAGGCTTCCCTCGTAACGGCCTTGAAAAAGGCCAATATACCCATACCGGCGTCAGCCAGTATTGCTGAAATGAGCAATCGGTTGAAGTATTGGCAGGGTGGAGAAGGGTGGCTTGTTAGACTTCTAAGGGCCTCCTCTAGATTTGATAATCACCCAGTAAATCTACTGACTAACAAGAGGGAACTTTACTGGCTTCCTAATAGTGATATGGCTAACAGGATTATCGCTTCAAGAATTGTTCTCGTGGTTGATAGGACAAACGAACCTTCAAATGACGCAATAATTATTGATGTTCCATCGGACTACGATAGTAGGTGGGGTAATGGCAGTAACAACAGCGCAGATTCGTGATTTACTCAATAGACCTAGAGGTCTTAATGAGGGTACGATAACTGAGTATATCACAATTCGTACTGCCGAAGTTGAAAAAATCGCCCGTAAGAGTGGTTATGTAGGCGTCACTGTTGATACCGCCCCAACTACCACTCTCAAAGAAAGCGCAATTAAGATGTTAGTCTGTGTTGATTGCCTACGAGTAGTCATAGATACACTTCCTACATGGGTCCCGGAAAAGGACCAAGGTACTCAAGATATTAGATTCAATAAACAGTTGTCTTCCTTTGAGAAGAGTGCTGATAAGGTTTTGAAAGAGATAGCGGAGGCGAGCGGTACAGCGTTTTACAACAAAGCAACCGCTACAAAGTTGAGTGGTGCTACAAGCGCGGAGTTGGCCGGTACGCTGAACTCAGCGGATTAGGTAGTGACTAAATGACGACAGAGCGAACATGGCTTGGCGGTACATCAGTTGATGCTACTAACGCACTTAATTGGTCCCCCTCTACCCCCATTGCTCAAACTGATTCCAAATTAATTTTTACTGGTACAACAACCCATAGTTGTGATATGACCAGTGTGGGAGCCCAATCTTGGGAAGGCATACAAATAACCGATAGTTACTCAGGTACAATTACCTTCCCAACACAGGACATTACCCTAACTGCTTCCGGCCTTGAAGTGAAAAAGGCAGAGAAAATAACTTCTGCTAGCACTTCCGTTATTTCATTTACTGGGGCAGCACCATTTAGTGAAGTTACTTCGGCGGGCTCTTCTGGTGATATTGGGTATTACATCAAATACGATAATAGTACAGATACAACATTAGATACATCTGAGGTTGGTATGTTTGCAGATAGTAGAAGAAGTTCATTTACATTCAAAATAAGGCCACAACCCAGTGCCAAGATAGGATTTATGGACGGGATATATCCAAAAATCACCCTAGTAAATCCTACTAGCGGAACAGCGACATTTAGCCCTACATTCTTCTACAATACTTATACTTCTGCCACAACAGTCAGAAGCAATAGTATAGGAAACATTGGGGTTAATTGTTTGGATTTAACGGTTCCATCAGCAATAACAGTCACACCAAATACTAGAAATTTTAATGACGACAAAAAATCATTTGTTTTCGATGGCGAATTAACAGTTGCGTCAACACCCTTTGATTGGGGTTATTCTTCTGTTGAGTTTGTACCTTGGCAAGCAAATACTCCCTTTCCCTGTACCGGAGCCACCTCTTTTGGTGCTTCTAGTACATTTGTGGCTAAATACAACAGATTGGTAATAGGTGAGGCCGATACCGCATCTTATCTATTCACTATACAAGACGCACAGAGAATAACGTGTGGTGAATTAATTATCAATGGAAGATTATACAGTAGTGGAATAGTAGGAGGAGACTCTACCTCGGAAATACATTGTTTGAAAAGACCCCAAATAAATGGTGATTGGAACTTTACTCAAATATCAGATGGGGTATATAGGGCTAAGGGTACTTCTGAAAAATTAGGGGTTCCTTATGGTGGGACAGGACTTAATGCTGTTGCAGACAACTCTTTGGTGTATGGTAATGTGCAGGGAGCACTTTCTACATTAGCAATAGGTAGTTCAGGACAAGTGTTACAAGTCGGTAGTGGGGGTAGTCCTGAATGGGGGAGCGGTAGTGCCGGCGGCTCCGGCACAGGACTAATAGACATAGGTTCATTAACCAATGACCAAGACGTAACAATAGAAATGGGGACTCTAGTGTAGGTGATATAAATGCCGCTATCCAATAATAAGAATCTAATTACTGGTAGTACCAGTGATAGAGCAGGTGTTACCCCCCATAAGGAACAAATGTTCCTAGATACGGGAGGCGGTTCGGCAGCCAACGGTATTTTCGTAGGTGATGGTGCCACTGCCGGAGGCCATGCACTAGATGTCAGGCCGACAACCACCAAAACAGCAGATTATACCTTCGTAAGAGGCGACGAGGCCCTTATGTTGATAATGAACTCAAGTAGTGCCGAAGCAGTTACAATTCCTCCCTTTTCTAGTGTTCCTTTCCCTGCCGGAAAGACTGAATTACAGGTAATGAATATCAATACAGGGACGGTGACATTGACCGCCGGTTCAGGAGTTACTTTGAATGGTACAACACTTACTCTAGGACAGTATGATAAAACATACATTAGGCATACTTCTACTCAAGATACATGGATTGCGTATCAAAATAACGCTACCGGTCCCACTGGTCCCGCCGGTCCCACGGGACCTGCGGGTCCTACTGGACCGAGTGGCCCTACTGGTCCTACTGGACCGACAGGTCCTAGTGGGCCTACTGGTGCAGGGGGACCTCCCGGTCCTACCGGAAGTACGGGGTCTAGCGGACCTCCCGGACCTGACGGCCCCACGGGCTCAACTGGCCTTACTGGTCCTGTTGGACCCTCCGGCCCTACTGGTGCTGCCGGACCACCGGGACCCACTGGTGCAGGGGGACCTACTGGGCCTACTGGACCTACTGGTCCCGATGGCAAAAGACAGGGACCAAACCAATCATTTAGTACAACAACAACCGATTCTGACCCCGGAGCAGATACATTTAGATTTAATCACGGAACATTTGCCTCTATAACCAAGATATTCATAGACGATAGTGCGGACGGGGATATACAAGCATGGATGAGAACTTGGGATGATTCCACAAGCACTAGAAAAGGAACCCTTGTTTATTCATCTTTAGATTCTGCAACTGCTGATACTATCATATTTTCGGTAACTGCTGTTACAGAAGCGACTGGATATTTCAAGATAGATGTTATTCCTATAGCCGGTGCAGTACCAAGCAACGCAAGTAAATGGGTTTTTGGTTTCTCTACTACTGGAAATATAGGAGTAACAGGCCCAAGCGGCCCTACTGGACCTAGTGGGCCTACAGGACCGACGGGAGCCGGTGGACCACCGGGTCCGACAGGAGGAGCCGGCCCTCCGGGTCCAACGGGACCGACAGGACCCGGTTCTTCTGTAGCAGGTCCCACCGGACCGACAGGCCCCGCAGGACCGCCGGGACCGGGTGGAGATACAGGCGCAACTGGCGCAGCAGGGCCAACAGGGAGCACAGGCCCCACTGGACCCACTGGTCCTGCCGGTAGTACAGGTCCTAGTGGACCTACGGGTCCTACAGGACCCACTGGACCAACTGGCCCGGACGGTAATTTCGGCGGTGCTTCTTTCAAATATGACTTTGATACTGCCACCACTGACGCAGACCCCGGTGCAGGTAAAATTAGATTAAATAATTCAACACAAAATGCTGCCACAGCCATTTACATTGATGATAGCGATTTAGATGGTAGTGATATACAATCCTTTATGAGAACCATTGATGACTCAAGTTCTACAATAAAGGGTCATGTAAAAATTAGTAATTTAACAGATGCCAGCCAATTCATAATTTGGACTATCTCTGCGCTTGCAGAAGATTCAGGTTGGTTTGATATAACTGTAAGTCCTATTGATTCTTCTGCTACTAGTCCGTTTTCTTCGGGAGAAGACGTTATTGTTACCTTTGCGCGTACTGGTGATAAGGGAGACACTGGTGCTAGTGGACCCACAGGACCCTCCGGACCTACAGGACCAACAGGAGCCCAAGGACCCGCCGGACCTACTGGTGCGGGGGGACCGGAGGGACCTTCTGGTCCTACTGGTAGCGCAGGGCCACCCGGACCTACCGGCCCCGGTGGACCACCGGGACCCGATGGTGCAGACTCTACTGTAGCCGGACCCCCCGGCCCAACAGGTTCGGCGGGTCCAACTGGACCCACTGGCCCCGGCGGAGATACCGGTGCTGCTGGACCCCCCGGTCCGACGGGTCCTGCCGGTCCTGCCGGAAGCACTGGTCCGTCAGGCCCAAGTGGTCCTACAGGTAGCACAGGCGCGGCTGCCGGGTTTGGAACACCCACAGCAAGCACTGGCCCTATAGGAATAACCGCGAGTGGACCGGACACGGCTAAGATATTCGCTTTCTCAATACCTTCCGGAGCAACTGGACCCACCGGCCCTACAGGCCCTACCGGTCCCACTGGTGCTGGTGGTCCTCCCGGCCCTGCCGGTAGTGCTGGTGGTACAGGACCGGCGGGACCAACTGGTCCTAGTGGACCTCCCGGTTCTGACGGAAGTGACGGGGGTACTGGTCCAACAGGTCCGGCAGGGGGTACTGGTCCTACTGGTCCTACCGGACCCACAGGTCCCGGTGGGCCAACCGGTCCTACAGGTCCTACTGGACCTACGGGAGCATTTAGTGGCGCATCCTTCAAATATGATTTCTCAACTAATACAAGCGACAGCGACCCCGGAAGTGGAAAGGTAAAGGTCAACAATTCTACACAGAACTCTGCTACTGCAATATATATTGATGACTCAGATTTGGATGGTACGGATATTCAATCATTCCTTCGTACTATTGATGATTCTACTTCAACAATAAAGGGTCATGTAAAAATTAGTAACTTAACTGATGCGGGTCAGTTTGTCTTATGGACCATCTCATCACTAAGCGAAGATAGTGGTTATTTTGATATAACCGTCAGTGCGGTTGATTCTTCTGCCAGTGCGCCATTCTCTGATGGAGAAGATGTGATAGTCACATTCGCAAGAACTGGTGATAAGGGAGACGCAGGACCTACTGGCCCTAGCGGACCTACTGGTCCATCCGGACCAACCGGACCTAGTGGCTCCGCCGGTCCTCCGGGTCCGTCCGGCTCAACAGGGCCTACTGGTCCTGATGGAGATGATGGACCTGCCGGCCCAACTGGTCCTGCCGGCCCAACTGGGCCTAGTGGTCCTACCGGCCCAACCGGTACGGCAGCAGGTTTCGGTACGCCAACAGCCACAACTGGGCCGATTGGAGTAACAGGAAGTGGACCCGATACCGCTAAAGTCTTCGCCTTTACAATACCGTCAGGTGCTACTGGTCCCACTGGACCAACAGGCCCGACTGGCCCAACAGGCCCCACTGGACCGGACGGTCCCGACGGGCCATCAGGACCCGGAGGCTCTACCGGACCTACTGGACCTACGGGTACTGCTGCTGGCTTTGGGACACCTACTGCCAGTACAGGACCTATTGGGGTAACAGCAAGCGGACCTGCTACTGCAAAGGTATTCGCCTTCACCATTCCGTCCGGTGCTACTGGTCCTACAGGCCCTACAGGTCCGGGTGGACCACCCGGACCGGATGGACCCGACGGCCCAAGTGGACCTACTGGTTCTAGCGGTCCCCCCGGCCCTACTGGGTCATCAGGAGGGACAGGCCCTACAGGCCCTACAGGTCCAACAGGACCCAGTGGCCCAACAGGACCGACTGGGCCGGATGGGGCCTTTGGCGGAGCAACTTTCCACTATGATACATCGAGCCACACTACCGATTCTGCGCCGGGTGCTGGTTGGTATAGATTTAACAATTTCAGCACCCAAACATCTGCTACTATTCTTTACATAGACGACGATGATAAGAACGGCGACGACATATCCTCTTTCCTTCAAACTATTGACGACTCTACATCTACTATCAAGGGTCATTTGAAAATTAGCAAGAAATCCGACCAATCAGACTTCTTGTTATTTACTATCGCCTCCTTAGTAGATGCTTCGGGTTACTTCAAAGTTACAGTAGCCAATGTTGCTTCATCTGCGGCAAGCCCATTTTCGGGTGACGATGATGTGTTTATCACCTTTGCACGAACAGGAGATGCCGGAGCAACGGGACCCACTGGTCCCACTGGACCAACTGGGCCTAGTGGTGGAACTGGACCCACAGGGCCTACAGGACCTACAGGGCCTACAGGAACCGCCGCAGGGTTTGGAACACCCACCGTAGCAAGCGGGCCTTTAGCAATTGCTTCAAGCGGTCCGGCAACTGCAAAAGTCTTTGCATTTACAATACCACCGGGAAGTACCGGACCTACGGGACCTACGGGACCTACCGGACCAAATGGCCCAAATGGCCCAACGGGACCCGGTGGACCTACAGGACCGGATGGACCAGATGGACCGGATGGACCAAGTGGCCCGCCCGGACCTACTGGGAGCGGTGGACCCCCCGGACCAACGGGTCCAACTGGACCAACTGGACCTTCCGGTGGGGGCTCAATAGTGAATGTTAGCACAACAACCACCCTTACGAGTGGGCAAGACGGTTCAATGATTTATTGGACGGCAGGTACTTTGAATCTACCAAGCAACGTAGCGGCTGGAATCCATTACACTATCATGAATAACGCAAGTGGTAACGCTACACCCGCTCTTAACGGAGGCTCCATAAAGAGTGGTTGGAGGACCAGTTATGCTATCGCCCCAAGTGGTGCGAGGACATTCATTTGTGTCAACAATACTGGCAGTGCTAGTGAATGGGTTCACTTAGGAGGCTGATACTATGGCGTTTTGTGGGTTATTTGGCTCTGTTATACTCGCGGGCCAAGAATTATTGGCCGACCCTACTGCTTGGGATAACTGTCCGGCAGGGAACGCTTCTTCTGTGAGCAATAATCCACAATTGATAGGAGCACCAGATATATTTATCGCTACTACCGAGACACCAAACTATCCCGATGTTTCATCTACTCCTAAATACTGGCAGTGGGATTACGATATGTCTGATACAGACAATGGGGCAGTGCAAGGGTACAAAGTTGAGATATGGAGAAATGGTGCTCCCGGTGTAGGTACACAATTAACAACCTCCGATGGGTATTATGGTTGGGATGGATATTACATGAATGGAAATACAGTCGGTTCATCCGGTGAAAACATGAAGTTTGGTATAGGAAGAGGACCAATTCATTCGCAAATGGTTTATTGTAGTATTTCGGCTAGTGATTATTCTTCGTGGGTATCGTCTGCCTCGGCAGTAGCACCTATTTACATTTATGGGTTTGCTAGATATTGGATTTCAACCACAACAAATTTAACTTGGGAATGGGAAAGGTCTGTAGTCACATCAAGTTTCGGAACCAGTGGTTGTACTTTTGGGTTAGGCTCCTCCTTTACTTCAATTGATTCACAAGATGGTACAACTACCACATCTGACCCGATATATGGAATAGGTAATGCAGACGCCTTCGTAATACATCATGGCGGCGGTAGGGGCTCAGTCATTACACCGTCGGCAGGGGAATATTGTGAAGGGAAGATTAGAGTTAAAAGGACATGGACCGCCCCAAACCCGGACCAAGATGTTTATTCTGATTGGGTCCATTTTAGGATTGATTTCACATGAGTAGAGTAGAAGTAGATATTCCCGCCGGAAAGTCGGGAATATATGAAGTTGCTAATTACACTAATGAAACCACAGATAAAAACTGGCAAGTGTACCTAGAACTAAAGAGTGAAACACATTCTTCTTACAACGTACTACTAAAGGATGGGTGTCCGATGCCAATAATGCAAGATTCAGAAGGAGAATATAATGAACACCAGTGGTTATGGGATAATGCTACAGGTGATGTACTAATAGCCGGTTTGGGTCTAGGTTTAATCAATGAGGTGCTAATTAATAACGACAATGTAACCTCTGTTACAATAGTGGAAATATCACAAGATGTAATAGATTTAGTTTGGGACCACTGTAAGAAAGATGATAGATTCAATTTAGTTAGGGCTGATATAGAAACTTGGGATATACCGGATGGTTCGTCTTGGGATGTTGCTTGGTTCGATACTTGGATTAGCGACAACCCTCTAAATACAACGGAATACAAGGACTTAATCAATACCAAATTTGATTCACATTGTAATAAGTTGGGTTTTTGGGGTTCTCTCTAATGGAATATGACGGGGACCCGATTTGGGTAAAGGTCCTCCGAATAATAGGTGCTATAACCAATTAGACTAAATACGAGGATAAGGAGGGACACCCATGCTTCAATATCCGCAGTGGATTATGTATGAATCTTTCTTGACCGACGAAGAGTGCGACGAACTACTAGAAATAGGACTTTCGTTCCCTCCTCAGATGGGTTCTACGTTCAGGACAGGAGAAGACGAGTCACACGATGAGGAAAACCACGGACATAGAAAGACGCAAATTAGATGGGTTCCGTTTGATGAAACAATAACAAGGGATATATTCACCAAATTAAGCGAACTAGCGGTCGAGACAAACAAACAATATTTCCATGTTGATTTCGATTTTATGCCCCCATTACAATTCACAGAATACCTAGAACCCGGACACCACTATGATTTTCACCACGATATTGATTGGAATAGACAGGACGGAAGAAATAGGAAATTAAGTATGGTGATACAGTTAACAGACCCAAAGGATTATGGTGGAGGGGACTTGATATTTAGACACCATGCTAGTCCCGACGAAACCGCTGTTAAGCAAAGAGGCACCATAATATTCTTCCTTCCCTATAGAGAACACGCGGTAACACCAATTACCGAAGGTACTAGAAGAAGTTTTGTGGGTTGGTTTGAAGGACCCAACTGGCGATAATTCATCTATCACCAAAGGTAGTTACCCTCTATGAGAGATACTATCGTAGCATATTTCATAGCGTTTCTTTTTCTGTTGGCATTGGTATCTCCTGCCCACTATACTACTCCACAGGGCGTAGTAAATCCATTGGACTGTACGAATATATACGGAACAGTGGTAGGAAAGACACAGGACGAAACCGGAAACATTCTCTATGTAGATTTGGATTACAAAAATGAAATAAGAGGCTATCGGGTATATGTGAGCCCACAGTCCTACCAAGAATTCAATCTCAATGAAACATATCACGAAAAAATATGTAACACATGGGATTATGATGTTGGAGTAGAAAACCTCATAAACAATCTTACTTATTGGGGTATCGTGGAGTTGCTATCGTGAGTGATTCTTGGGAGCCAAAACAGGTTTTGAGGGCGGGTAAAATTGTATATATGCCTCCCGAAAAATCATTTACCAATGTGAACATTGAAGAGACACCCCATGGCTACAAGATTTACCGGAAGGGGTCGGATAAGGCATTTACTGTAATACCGACTTCGGCTATGAAACAAAGTGTTTATGAAAGAGAGGGATGAGAATGTTGGAGAATAATACAACAATAGAAGAGTGTGTGGTAGATTGTATAGAGGCGGCGTCGTCGTCTCT
>PVBE010451165.1_pt1 | contig 10325 bp, 5 predicted proteins | sample 1631181 | NCBI WGS metagenome assembly PVBE01 (sample SAMN08397723, study PRJNA350692) | Marine metagenome, whole genome shotgun sequencing project. | isolation source: water | place: Pacific Ocean | collected 2012-04 | reverse complement strand
TTTTTTTGCAATTCCTGCTGGATGATGAATGCTTACTCCTGAAGGAGACCCTGAAGTGCCATTGTTCCAGCCTGCATAAAAGGCATTGTAAGATGAAGGTATAGATGTACCTATGTCAACTAAATAAAAATCAGATCCTGCAACTTGATTTGTAGAAGGAGGATTATTTAATGTACCACTTCCAGAAGATGCTTTTACTGTGCCATTTATTTTTGTGTCTGTACCTTTAGAAGGATCTGAACTATTAGAATTTGGCTGACAAGAAGATTTTTGGTAATTCCAATACCAGGTATAACCACTTAAAGTTGTACCTGCAGAATTTTCTCCACAATGCCATGCAGATAGTATATAAGGTGAACAATCTTGTGCTGTGTTGTTAAGCAATGATGCGGAACAAACACTCATCCAACCACCTGATACCATTGTGTAATGTACAGCAGCATCAATTTGTTCAGACCAACCATTGTTTTCAGGAGAACAAGCTACATCAACCTGGCAATTATCAGCCTTTTCAAATAGTAAGTTTGAATTTTTTGTAGCATCAGAAATAATAGGATTCACAAAATCTTCAACTCCCCTAAAGACATAAGCTACTTTAGAAATTTGAATTATTGGTTTTTCAATTGTTCCGGCAGGTTCATAATATTCTAAAAAAGTAGTTTCTCCTTGAATCATTTGAGTATGCGTAATAGGGTTAATGAAATTCCTAGAAGAGGTGTATTTACCTATTACATGGTTTTTATATTCATTATATAAGAATAATTCAGCACCATCAGGTAGATAAAAACAGCTATAATGTAATGCAAGAGCCAGGGCATCATTTACATGGATTTTTAATCTCCAAATTCTACTACCATCTGATAAAGTTTGCCATGTTCCAGTACTGTTAGCGTTTATGTTAACTGGAATCATATAGCCAATTTTATAAGGACCTTTATAATTTATATCAGCATTGTTTAAAATTGAAGAATGAGGTGTAGGAAGAATTTTAGTTTCTACTATAGATTTTGGTAAATTATTTTGGAAACTATAGGGTTCTCCTCCTTCGCTTTCCTGACTGTAAATAGAAATTATGCTACTTGTCAAAATAAATGACAAAAGCAATTTAATACATTTATTCATAAGATATAATGTTAAGGTTTGCTAACTAAATAATAAAATTAAAATTTGACTTTTTTCTTTTTTTTATTGTCTTGTTCTTCAAGCTTTGCTTTTTCTTTTGGCTCAATTACGACTTTCTTTTTTTCAAGTTTGAGCGCTTCAACTTTAACAGTTTTATTGGTAATAGATGGTTTTTCTACTTTAATCTGTTTTTCTGATTTAACATTAGAGGGTTGTGAGTTGTTTGATTCAGAGGAATTGTTGCTAGTGTTGGAGTTATTTTGAGCAGAAATAGAAATCATGCCAGTTAGAAATAAAACCAATAGTAAGTTTCTTTTTTTCATAGAATATTAGGTTTAATTATTTAATAACGCATAAAAGGAACTACAGTTGTTTCTAAATAAAAAAAAGATTTTTTTATAATTAGATATTCATTGTTGGTGTTAAATTTGTAAAAAATTCCTTTATAAATATAATGAAAAGAAGAATACTTCTTGTAGAAGATGAAGAACACCTTCATGAAGCAATTAAGATGAACCTTGAATTAGAAGGTTACATTGTTGCTTCTGTTTTTAATGGGAAAGAGGCCCTGGTTAGATTTAAACAAGGTAGATATGACCTTGTAATATTAGATGTTATGCTTCCAGGAGTTAATGGCTTTGATATATGTCAGGCAATCCGATTAGAAAACAAACAAGTGCCAATATTATTTTTGACTGCAAAAAATGCTACGCATGATAGGATAAATGGATTAAAAGTCGGGGGGGATGATTATTTAACTAAACCATTTAATCTTGAAGAATTGATTTTACGTTCAGCAAATTTAATAAAGAGATCTGCTACATCAAGTGATCTAGTGATAGATCAATTTAGAATAGGCGAACATATTATTGATTTTAATTCTTTTGAGGTTAAATCAGATAATGGAAAGAAAGAAAGATTAACAAAACGTCAAATTAAATTACTTCGTTTATTAATTGAAAAAAAGAATCAAGTTGTTAGCAGACAAGAGATATTAGAAAAAATTTGGGGTTATGATGTATACCCTTCGACTCGAACAATTGATAATGTTATATTAGCATTCCGCAAAATATTTGAAAAGAATGTAGATCCATTTACTTATTTTAAATCTGTAAGAGGTGTTGGCTATAAGTTTACTCCTTAACACATCATACAATAATCGCTTGATTTTTCATGATCAAATTTCAGCTTTTCATCTAATAAAATTTCAATAAAGTTGATAAGGTATTTTTCAAATTCATTATAAACATTACTGTCTATTGGTGTATTGTTTTTAAAATTTAAATATATAATGTTTGATTTTGGGTTTTTTAGTGATATGATAGAAGGTTGAATATTCTCTTCTTTATATATTGAGTGGTATATAAGAGCATAGGTCATTAATTGAAGAGCATGCTTATGTCTTTTAAATGTATTAAAGCCATTAATCTTAACGTCACTTTTTTGAATAAACCCAGATTTATAATCTACAATTCTTATTCCATTTTTTGTTTTGTCTATTCGATCAATATTTCCTTTTAGTTTAATTTTTATTTCTTTTTTTGAATATTCATGATTGATATGGTATTCTAACTTTTTTTCTACTGCTATTACTTCAAATTCACCATTTTTTATGATGTTTTGTTTTTCATTATTTAAGTAAGTAGCTATACACTTTGATGCTTGGTAATATAAAAGAGCATTTTTTCCTTCTTTATACCTATGATCTGGAAAAAGCTTGTTAAATTCTATCTCAAGAATTGATTGGTAAATTATTAAAAAGTGATCTATTTTTTTTGAAGTAATTATTCCAAGATCTTCATATAGATTCTGAAGTGTATTATGAATAATAGTTCCCCAAGTATTATTTTCTATTGTGTCTTCAATAATTGGTTGTTCATTGATTTTCAGGATGTACTTGAAATAAAAATCTTTGGGGCATGATAAATAGCAATTTATTGCTGAAGGTGAAATTCCAGTTTCAAAAAAATCTAAGACTTTAGAAATAGTAGTTCTGTCATTGGAAATTTCAAAACTAGATTGAGAACTGTTAGGAAATTTTAAATGCTCTTTTTTAAATAAAATATTTTTATAATTTCCATCAACCTCTTTTTCTAATTGATGTAAATATCTACTAGGTTCAGATGATCCAATTTTGCTTTTTTCATTGTTTGAATGGATTAAAAATATTTTTTCTGAACGTTGTATAGATCTATAAAAGTAATAACTAAAAATTGCATCTTTTTCAAAAGTTCCAGGTATTTTATAATGTTTTTTCACATCAAAAGGAATTAGAGAATTATCAAATTCAGACCCAGGAAGATAAGATTCATTGCATGATAATAGAATGACATTTTTATAATCTAACACTCTGCTTTCTAAAAAACCCATTACTTGTAATCCTTTTAAAGGCTCACCATAAAAAGGGATTTTAATAAATGAAAATTGTTTAATTAAAGATCTTATTAAAACTGACTTTTTAATGGATTTTTTTTCAGAATAATTCTCAATAAAATGTAGCATTTTTCTAATGCTTTCTATTGAAAGGTCAACAGCATTAATTTCAATTTTATTATTAATACTGATTTTTAATAAAATTAAATATTCAATTATCTCCTTTAAAAAGGAGACTGGATCTTTAATAGATTTGAATTTATAAAAAGATATAATTTCTGATGTTTTTGGGAACTCATTAATAAAGGATTTTAAGTCAATAAATTTTATGTTGTATTTAATAATGTTTCTCCAATATGATGTTCTTTCGATACCTTCCTTTATTACATCATTGAATATAGGAAGGCTTAGGATTTCAAGTATTAATTTATAATTGACCTTATTGCCTTTCCAGTATTCTTTTTCATTTTTATTATCAAGCGAATTTAGAATTAGTTTTATAAAACCAAAGCTGTAAGTGTTTATTATAGAATAACCCATAGTTATGTTAAGGTCATTAACATTTTTAGGTATGTTGTAAACAAATGGAGTTAGTAATTTTTCATCAACAAGATAAATTGCCGTAGAATCAAGATCTAGATTTTCTTTTTGAATTATGGACGATGTAATGTGAATTTGATCCATATCTGTTTTTGCTTCAAAAACTTTAATTTCTTTTTTGTTTAGTAGAAAGTGATTGGATACTTTTTGATTTTTGAAAAAAGAGAATTTTCTAAAAAAATGACCAGCTTCATGATCAGGATTTTTAGTGTAATATTGATCTCCATCAAAAAGGATTTCTGCTTTTTTAATTTTTATTAAATGATTAATAATCTTTTCTTCAGAGCTACTTAAAGCATTCAGTCCAATAAAATAAATAGAGTCATTTAAAAAAGCTGCTTTTTTTTCTATTTTATCTGATGCTATTCTATAGGCATGACCTTCTGTTGTGTAATTTAACGCCTTTAAACGAAGGTGATATGAAGTGTATAGCTCACCTAGCTTATTCCAAAAGTCGATAAAGCTGTTTTGATTATCTGTAAGCTCAGAATTGTTTAAGCTCCAGTTCTCAATTTCTTTAATAGATTTCAGGTCAAATAGGAGCTTATCTGCTTTAAGTAAGTATTTATCAATAAGGTTGAAATCATTTATAATTATAGGAGCTAAGTTGAGAAATAGATCTAAAGACTCAGGTTTTTCATGTATCTTCTTGTAACAACTGTATAATTCAAGCTCTGCTTCAAAACTATCAATGACCTTGCATTCTGATAGGTCAAGGATAAACTCATTAATAGTTGTGATTTTTGGAAGTAGAAATGATTGATTAATATGTTGAGCTAATATTTTTTTAAAATATATTCCAGCTCTTCTTGATGGTAATATTATTGTAATGTCTTTTAAATTAGTGACTTTTATATCATTAATTATTTTTATAGCTACTTCATCTAAAAATGAATGTTTATTGTTGATAATTTTATTTTTACTCATTAATAATGACAGTATTTAAGTTTTTCTAGTAACCTCATGAGGAATTTGATGATAATTTTACTATTGTAGCAAAATTTCATGATTACTTCCTTCCATTTGTTTCAAAAGGGACAATCATAAATAGAAGGTGTTTGTCATAGGAGTTATTAAAATATACGAATCAAATGTACAAAGAAATAAAGGATTAATTAGGGTCAGAAAAATCAGGGTTGTTGATGAATTCGGGATCGGAGAAAGTAAGTAAAAAAGCTTTTAATTCAGCTCTTTCTTGAGGGTCTAGTTGTACTCCTCCAGATTGTGAAAATTCCATTAGGGGGTCAATGTTTGGAGAATTATGCTGTACGAGTATACTGTAAAAGTTGATTACATCATCAAGGTCTTGGAATCTACCATCATGCATATAAGGAGCACTGTATTCAATATTCCTTAATGAAGGTACTTTAAATTTAAATTGATCATTAATTAATCCTGTTATTGCACCTTTTCCAGTATCTGTGGGGAATTCATCTAATCCATTATTTCTGAAGCTATGATCTGTCGTTAAGATCCCACCATGACAATGGAAACAATCTCCTCCTATTAGGCTGTTAAATGAATCAAATCCAGCATTCTCTTCAGGGGTAAAAATTGCTTCATTTCTCATCACTTTATCATATTTTGAATTACAAGAAACCATTGTTCTTAAAAACTGTGCTATGGCTTTTGCTGCATGAGTAGAATCTGGATCAAAAGTTAAGAATGCATCATAAAACATTCTTCTATAATCATTATCATATTTTATTTCCTCAAAAAAGTGAGACCAGGATTCATTCATTTCAATGGGATCCATTACAGGCATTATTATTTGTTCTTCTAAAGACAAAGCCCTGCCATCCCAGAAGAATTCATTAGCCCAAGCAAGATTTTGAAGTACCATTGCATTTCGATTTCCACTAATCCCATTAATGCCGGTGCTTGTTGCAGTTGGTTCAGCAAAAGCATATTGGGGTAAATGACAACTTGCGCAGGACATGGTGTTATCACCACTGAGTCTTTTCTCCCAGAAAAGATGTCTTCCTAAAAAAATTCCTTCTTCGGTAAGCGGATTATCTTCAGGGTGAACAATTGAAGGGAAATTGTCTGGTAATGCTATAGATGTATATAACAGATACTGCTCGGGTTGCAACTCAATGCTTTTTCTGCAGCCAATAATTATGCTTAGTAAGCAAAAAAATAATATATAAATTCGTTTAATCATACTTATTAATATAAGTTGTAGTAATTTATTAATGAATTGAAATTACATTTACTGCATTATTGGAAATTGTTGTAGCCAATGGTATGTTGTCTGAAGTATGCGTAAAATTATCTATACTTAAATCAATATTCTCAAAAAAACCATCCCAGTTTACATTTAAATCAATTGTAACTATTTCACCTTGAAATACATTTCTTTCTATTGATAATCCTGATATATTATTTGTTAGACCATCATTTCCAACATGAAGAACATAATTCTCTCCAGGATCAAAACTGCCATTTCCATCTATATCAATTTTACCTTCAAGAACAATAAAAAGATAGCTCCAGTTTTGTGGATTACTGCTCATTTGCCAATGCATACTTGGAGATTGATATGATAAAGAATTTGAGCTATTATAACTTGCTGGATCCAAATGATTAGTTACTGGATCAACTCCAATTAATAGATTTAAAGTTTTTACATATCCTGAGCATATTATGCTAAAATCATTTTCAATATTTTCAGGTGAAATCAAAGTATAGTAATTTGAAGAGTCTAGAATGAAATCAGAAGAATCTTTATATATAGGATTTCCCATGTAAAATGTAGCTCTAGAAAATTGAATGTTGTTGCCAAAATCATCCTCATATATTGAATCAAAAGAAAAAGGGATGTTGTTATAAAGATGATGTAAATTAAGTTGGACAGTTGCAGGGGCATATTCACATGTTCCATCATTTATTTCTGCATTTTCATCGTAATTTGAAGATACTGGGTCAGTACAACCTCTTTTTTTACATGAGAAGAAGAATAAAGTTAAAATTAGTATGAACGAAAATCTAATTTTCATATTTTATATAATTATGAGATATTAAATTAAGACACTATATAACCATAAAAGGTTGTTCATAATAAAAATTGAAAAATTATAAAACAGGTGTTTTAATTCTATTATTTTTAGATTATGCAAAGTTCAATTAACGCTCCTTCTTTAAAAGTATATAGATCTTCAGCAGGATCTGGGAAAACTTTCACTTTGGTTAAAGAATATTTAAAAATTGTATTTGCATCTAAAAAGACTAATGCTTTTAAGGAGATCCTTGCTATCACCTTTACAAATAGAGCTGCTAATGAAATGAAAGAGAGGATTGTAGATGCACTTTATAAATTAAGCAAAGGGGATGAAGAATTATTGAAAATTTATGGATTAGAATTAGGATTGAAAAAAAATGAAATTCAGGAAACTTCATGTAAAATACTTTCAAAAATCCTACATCAATATAGTGATTTTAGTGTTTTTACCATAGATAAATTCACCCATAGATTAATTAGAAGTTTTAGCCAGGAATTAGGATTGTCTTTTAATTTTAATGTAGAGCTTAATGAAAAAGATTTTTTAAATGAATCTGTATCTAGGCTTTTAGAATTAATTGGTAAAGACAAAGCATTAACTAAATACTTATATCAATTTGTTGATCAGAGTTTAGGGGACAGTAGTAAATCTAACATTGAAAAACAATTGTCTGAATTCCAGCAATTGATTTTTAAAGGTAATAGAGATGATAAGTTGATAGATTTTGAACATTTGACAATACCTTACTTTTCATCAATCAGGAGTGATCTTTATAATGAATTAATTGACCTAGATGAGAAAAATGTCAAATTAGCAAAAGAGTGTTATGATTTAATGAAAGACCATGGTGTTGATGTAGATTGTTTTTATCAAAAGTCAAAGAGATTCCCCAAGATTTATGATCTTCTAAGGAAAAAAGATGCTTTTGATATTAAGGATGTAGAAAAATGGGAACAATGGTTGATTGAAGAAAGATGGATCGCTGGTAAACTAGAGCCTTCAAAAGTTATTAAGATTGAAGCGATTTTACCTGATTTGATAAAGAGCACAAACCTGATTATCCAAAACTCTAAAAAGGTTCTGTTTCTAAGAGAGGTTTTAAAGCTATTTACAGCATATTCATTAATCAATCAGCTTGTTAATCAAATAGAGATCTCTAAAAAAGAAAAAAGTATATTATTGATATCTGATTTTAATAGGCTTATAGGTCAAATAATAAAAAATGAACCAGCTTCTTTTATTTTTGAGCGTATAGGAACTCGATATAAACATTTTTTATTTGATGAATTTCAGGATACTTCTGTTCGACAATGGAGTAATTTGGTCCCTCTGGTTCATGAATCTTTGTCAAAAGGTGGGGTAAATTTATTAGTTGGAGATGCTAAACAGGCAATTTATAGATGGAGAGAAGGAGATGTTGATCAATTTTTGGACCTACCTAATGTTGATCAAAGCATGCCTTTTTCTGATGATATTAATCACCTGTTTGAAACCTACTTTTTTGCAGATGAACTAAAGGTAAATAGACGATCTCTTCCTGAAGTTGTTGACTTCAATAATTGGTTATTTTCTGGATTAAAATCTAAAATAGCATTAAGGAAAATTCAGGAGGCATATAAAGGTCATGTTCAAGAAATCCACAGAAGTGAAGCTGGTTATGTTGAATGTTTAATTTGCACAAAAAAAGAAGATCATATTAATTTTAAATTAAACTACTTACTAGATATTATTAGTAGATGCTTGTCAAATGGTTATTCCTATAAAGATATAGCAGTTGTTGTAAGAAAAAATAAAGAAGGAACACATGTTGCTCAGTTCCTCCAAGATCAAAATATACCTGTTATTTCTGGTGAAAGCATAGTTCTAAATTCTTCTAATGAAGTGCAGATGATTGTAGATGCTATCAAGTCTTTAGAATTTGATAATGAACAAAGTAAGGTTAAATTAATTCAAGCTTTAGGCGTAGAGAATTTAACTAATGTTTATTTTGATTATTTAATTGATAAAAAGAAAACTTATAATAGGAAAATTGACATTAAAAGGTTCTTGAATGATAAATTCCTAGATTTTGATTTAATGAAATATAGGTCTTTGGGTATAGTAGAAAAAGTATACCATATAATAAGTGCTTTTAAGATAAATCGATTTTCTGCCTATGTTGATCAGTTTTTAGATTTATTGTTTGATTTTATACATAAAAACGGAGCTACTCTTAAAGGTTTTATTACTCATTATGATAATGAAGCTGAAAGAACTGCAGTTGATGTCGGTAGTCAAGATGCAATTCATGTAATTACTATACATAAGTCTAAGGGATTGCAATTCCCGATAGTATTAATGCCTTTTGCTTCATGGCCTGATAAAGAAAGGTCAAATACAGATTTAATTTGGATTAATAGTGATCAAATGAAAAATAGTGGAGTTAATTCCTTTATAGCTAATAATAATGAGCAAAGCTTAAAAAGATTAAATAAGCACCACTTATATTTAAATGAAAAAGAACAATTGATCTTTGATAATTTAAACATGTATTATGTTGCATTTACAAGAGCTCAGGATAGGTTATATATGTGTTTAGGTCCTTCTCCAAAAAATGTTGTCAACCCTAATGTTAAAGATTTAATTATAGAAGAAATACTTGCTCATAAAAGTTATGATTCAGATATAAATATACTTTCTATTGGTGAAGAGAAACAGGTCAATAGAAAGCCAGCATATTCTGATTTAGTAACTGATTTTTGTCCAGAAATTAAGTCTAATAAATATGATCTTGCACTTAGCTTAGATAAAAATAAAGCATCCAGCTCATATTCTAGTCAACAAATTTTTGGAATACTATTACATGAGGTTTTAGAAAAAGTTAAATATGATTTTCAAACAGCACTTGAACATATCATGTTGTTGAAAAAACAATCCAAGATCGATTCTAGCTTAGAAGATAAATTGAACCAATCAGTTTTTGCATTACAAAATGAGAGGGCACTTGATTTAGTATATTCAAGGGAATATAATGTATATAATGAAGTGGAAATTTCTTCAAAAGATGGAGATATGGCACGAATAGATAGATTGCTGATAAATAACAATAAGATTATTATTGTTGACTACAAAACAGGTATGCCTAAAGAAAAAGATAATCAACAAATTAGAAAGTATGCAAGTTTAATAGAAGAAATAGGGTTTGATTTAGAACATTGCTTTCTTATTTATCTTCCAGAATTAAAAATT
>PVBE012033768.1_pt1 | contig 10326 bp, 12 predicted proteins | sample 1631181 | NCBI WGS metagenome assembly PVBE01 (sample SAMN08397723, study PRJNA350692) | Marine metagenome, whole genome shotgun sequencing project. | isolation source: water | place: Pacific Ocean | collected 2012-04 | reverse complement strand
GGAATCGGTCGTAAGTCCTGGTTCACCGCGGTGAGTGGTGAGTTGTGACCGGCCTGTCGAGGGCTTTCCGCGGATGTGGGTCGGGGAGTGCGATCAGCCCCCCGGCTCAACCACCGTCAAGCTCCACATCTGCTCTTTCGCGACCACCTCACCCCGTGGCCGCCATTGAATCTCCGGCGGGATCTCTTCTGCGATGAAGCGGTCGTTGTCGATGACGTGGGTGACCTGGTCGGTCAGGACGTGGTGGCCCAGGCTCTGGGGCATCACCAGCCAGCGACGCCCCGCCGCCGCGGGGGCGATGCTCGAGGGGACCAGCAGCACCGCGTCGTCTGGGACCTGCTCGAGCAGCTGCCAGACCGGGTGGACCTGGCCGCTGCTGGCTCGGATGCCGCGGGTCAGGATGTGCTCGCGCCACTGCACCAGCGAGAACACGCTCCAGCCCACCACCGCCAGGAGCAGCAGGGGACGCAGCCGAGGCATGGCGCGCATGGCCCGGCCGACGCCAACGATGCCACCGCAGATGGCCATGCCCACCAGGGGAGCCAGGTGATGCACGAAGTTCCAGCCGGGCCCGGTGATGGCGGCGGCGCCGGGCATGTACTGGAACGCGGCGATTCCCCAGATCGCGAGGGCGTACAGGGGCGCCAGGGGTAGCCACACCAGCCCCGTGCCGCAGAACTGCAGGTAGTGCCCCCAGTCGATGCGGGGCAGGAAGTCGAGCCCCGCGCGGACCAGATGGATCCAGGATTCACCCACCACCGTGACCGTGGCGCTGTTGCCCGACAGGAAGCCCGCCCAGCCATGCAGCACCCCTGCCCAGGCGCCGGCGACCATCGCTGCCAACAGGGCGCGGTGCGCCCCGCCGGTCAGCCCCACCAGGGGTAGGAGCAGCAGCAGCTCTTCACGCACGGAGCCCAGCAGTACCGCGATGACCATGAACACGGGCATGCTCGCGTGGCGTGCGGCCCAGACGGCCAGGGGCAGCAGCGGAAGGGCGAGGGTGAGGTTCTGGTAGTCGGCCAGGGCGATGACGATCAGCGGGCCCGAGCAGACGTAGATCAGCAGGCCCGCGATGGCTCCGGTGAAGCGGGCCTCGGCCCAGCCCAGCAGCCAGGCGGACAGACAGCCCAAGCTGACGAAGACCACCTGGATTCGCGCCAGAGTCCAGGCCGATTCCCAAAACCCCGACAGCCAGGCGACAGGGATGAACAGCGGCCCCCAGTGTTGGTCCCAGCACCACAGCTGCAGGGGTTCCCAGCGCACGGTCTGCACCCAGCCCAACCCCTCGTTCCAGGCCCAGGCGATCTGGATGAAGGGCGAAAACCCGCCACCCAGCACCGGAGCGATGGCCTGCTCGTGCAGGTCCACCATGCGCAGGGCCCACTGGGCCCAGAACAGGGCCACGATGGCAGGCGGCAGCAGGATCAGCAGGGGGCCGATCACGTGCTCGATCTGGCGGAGCTTCTTCATCCGATCCGTACGCGCGGGTGGTGATTCCGATAACGTGGCGTGGGCGGGTCGGAACCGTTTCACCCCCAGCATGTCGAGACCTCCATGACCTCGCCGCGCGAACCCAAGGTCCCCCGTCTGCTCCTGTTTGGGGTCGGGGCGCTGCTGGGTCTGCTCTGCATTCCGTTCGTCGCCGGCGTGCATGCTGGCCAGGGGGAGTCCCTGGCCGGGGTCATCTCCAGCGAGGGCCAAGCGGCGGACCATCCGTCCGAGCCCAGCTCGGACGATACCGTCCGAACCATCGCGGCCAGCTACCCGCCACCCATGGCTGCCGAAAAGCTCGGATCCGACGACTTCGGAGTCTGGCTGCAAGCCCTCGAGCTCGAGCCCCCCTCGGAACCCGTCCGCACCTACAACGGCTACGAGGTGCCGGGAGACTTCCACGTCATCAAGCTGCCGCTGGTCTCGGGCGACCTGCAGCAGTGCGCCGACACCGCCATCCGGCTGCGCGCCGAGTGGCTGCTCGAGCAGGGGCAGCCCGTCCTGTTCCACGCCACCTCGGGCGATCCCATGCCCTGGTCCCGGTACCGCGACGGGGAGAAAGCCTACGCCCCGGGCAACCGGCTGGTCTGGAAGCAGGCGAGCCCCCAGAGCTGGGACCAGTATCTTTCCGCCGTGTTTACGTGGGCGGGCACGATGTCCTTGTCCTACGACACCGTCCCAGCCGACGACCCCAGGGCTGGCTACGTCATGGTGTTGCCGGGAGCCCCCGGCCACGCGGTGATCATCCTCGATGTCGCCCGCTCGGCCGAGCGCACCTACCTGCTGGTGGGGCAGGGCTACATGCCGGCTCAGAGCTTCCACATCGTGCGCGGTCCCCACCAGGGCTGGTGGGTCTGGGACGAGGACGGCGCGAGCGTCGGCCCCTGGGACTTCCCGGCGAGCAGCCTTCGGCGGTGGGAGGAACCCTAGGAGCGGCGCCTGCGTTGGGCTGTGCTACCCTGGCCCGCGAAGGCGGAGCCATGGCAACCACCCTGCGAACGGCGATCTCGAGCGTTGCACTGCTGGTGGCGGGGTTGGGCAGCGTGGCCACGACGCCGGATCAAGACGAGTACTGGCGCTACCCTTGCGATCACGAGGAGGGCTGGGATCCCAGCGCTCCGATCTACCTACACTTCGCCTACGAGTACGACGTCGATCCCGACATTCCGGGTCTGCTGGACGGTATTCGGTTGATGGATCCCGAGGGGACCATGGTCCAGCTCGTCTTGGCGTCCCACGAGGGCGGGATCATCGTGTGTTGCCCGGTGGGCGGCCTGCAGCCCGAGACCACCTACAGCTGGGCGGTGGGACCCTTCCATGAGAGCTGGAACCACGTGCAGCCGCCCCCGTGGATCGGGAACACCTACAGCAGCTTCACCACGGGCCCGGGCTGGCCCCAGGACACGATCGACAACTACGCCGAGTGCGAGGCCCACCCCCTGCCGGAGGGACTCGACGGCGACTGTTCGGGCGACACCGCTGACATGGTGGGAGGCTAGCCCGTGATCTCCCTGTTCGTGTCGCTGTTGGCCATCGCCGCTTCTGGGGCCCAGGATAACGCCCCCGGTGGCTACCGGCTGACCCCGGAAGTGCCGGTCACCAGCGTTGCCCTGCGTCCTGCGCTGGTGTTCGATCCGGAGTTCGCACACGTTGCCCAGGCGACCCTGGATGCGCGCCTCTGTTTCGACCCTTGGGCTGTTCACCTCCAGCACCCCTGGGTGTTCGCGTGGCAGCCCGATGGCGAGTGGAGCGCTGCGAGTCCGGGGCTGCTTCGCCTCGGCGTGTCGCGGGCGGTGAGCAAGAAGCCTCGGTGGGTGGGCCTCGAGTTGTCCTTCCCGCTGACTCCTCCCGGCATGACTGCACGGTCCTGGGGCAGTCTGGCCCAGGAGAGTGTGTTCGGCGTGGGCGGTCGTCTTTCATACGAGCGCCTCTGGCCACTGCGCAGTCCTGTCAGCCTGCGCGTCGCCCTCGGGGCCCGGTATTGGTCGGAGTGCGTGATCCCCGACTGCGGACTCACGGCCTCCTCGATCCTGCCCGATCTCGAGCTCATCGCCGCCCGCTCCTGGCAGCTCACCCCCGGCTGGGCCTTGGTCACCGAGGGCGAGCTGGTGGTCGACGCGGTCCCGGTGTCTTTCCGCCTTCTGGGCCGCCGTGTACAGCCCCTGGAGCGGGGCAGCCTGGTGGCGGATCTGGGCGTCCAGGTACCGCCGCTGACCTACACCGACTACTTCTCCCTCCAGCTGGTGGGCCAGCTTCGCTGGTACCCGGAGGGCATCACCTTGGTGCGGCCTCCACCCGCCATCGAACCATAAGGACATATCCATGACCCGTGCCTTCGCCGCCTTCCTGTTCACCCTGCCTGCATCGGCTGTGGGGACGTCACCAGCTCCACCGGCGAGCTGGGGCGCATCGAGTACTCGCTGTACACCTACTACGAGATCGAGGGCCACCAGCTCACGGAGGTGTCCATCCTCACGGGGCACCCCCAGACCCTCGGCACCTCGCTCACCGATGATGGCGAGGACGACGCGGACAACCCCGGGGACATCGAGCACAGCGTCAGCGGTGGCGCCACCATCCAGCAGAGCGATGCGGGTGAGGATGACGTACCCACCGTCTACGTCACGGCCCCCAGCCCCGGCGACTACACCATCGAATCCTACCTCGAGGGTGCGCTGTTCGACACCATCACGCTGTGGTTCGACTCTCCCGCCGACCTGGACGCGGTCACCTGGATCCGCGAGCCTGGCGACGAGGACTTCGAGAAGAGCCAGGCCGCTACGCCCGTGGTCCCCGAGGGTACCCAGATCGCGTACGTGCCCTACCCACTGGATGCCGACGGCGATCGCATCGCTGGGGTCTTCGACGCTTTCCTCACCGCCGACCCCGCCAGCTCGGTGGTCACCGCCTACGACCTGGACGGGATCTACGAGGACGGCATCTGGGGCCACGAGGAGGAAGCGTCGGTCTACTTCATCGAACCCGGCGAGATCACCCTGACCATGTCCGACGTGATCAACGGTGTCGACTTCGTCCAGGCCTTCGAGGTGGAGCCGGTGTCGGACTGATGGGCGGTGGCCGTCGCCTGGGTGCCCCGGAGTGGGCCATCATCCTGGGGATCGTGGGATTCGTGGCCGTTTGCTTCGTGTACATCCCGGAGATGCGCACCGTGTTTCGTGACCTGACCATCGCGGACCTGGCGCAGGACGATGGCCTGCAGTGGGGCTCCATGGCCGCCGTCGAGGGAACGATATGTGGCGTCGAGCCGTACCCGTTCGGCATCGGCAACGACGTGGACAACGTGTTGCTGTGCCTCGAGGACGGCGACCACTCGATCCTCGCCATCGGCGACCGCGCCGACTGGTCCTTCGAACCGGTCACCGGCGTGCGGGTCAAGGCCAGCTTGACCCTGCGGGAGTACGGCGGCAGCACGCCTCAGCTCGTGATCCGCAAGTTGAAGGAACTCCCCTAGTCTCGGGCTGCGCTGGCTCGTCAGCTGGAGTGGGATTCGAGGTCAGGACGCCACCGCTGGCAAGTCAGCGGTGACGTCCTGGCCTCTGTTTCAACTTCAATTTCAACTTCAATTGCAAAACAACCCCCCTCGAGCCGTCAATGAAAGTGTGTGTCCCGACCGGACGGCGGCCGCCTGGCCCTGTACGTAGCGATCCCACGGGGACCCGGCCTCGGTTGCGGTGGTGTCGTCGGGCTCGTCGGATGTCGAGGTACCCGAGTCGGCCTCCTCCGGTGATCCGCCAGCCTCTACAGCCTGTTCCGCTTGCTGCTGGGCCAGCTCCGTCATGGCCTTCGCCTCCGTCTGGGAGGCTCGAGCGGCGACAGCCCGGTCTGCACCGGATGGACTGGCGGGGGCCAGGGCCGCAGCGCGCACGGTGCGGGCCTTGCTGGCGGTGGCCTGGGGATCGCCCGACACGGGAGAGGCGTCGATGCTGACCTCGCCTCCGATGGCGTACTGCTTGCCGTCTGGGCCGGTCTGGAAGCTGAAGCTCGCGCCGCCTCGGACGTGAGAGCCGCCGGCCGAGGCGTGGGCCGCTTCGTGGGCGCGCACCTCGATGTCCCGGGCGCGAAGCTCCTGCACCTCGGCTTTCTACTCGAGGCTGAGCTCCTCGTTTCCGCTGCTCTCGCTGCCTTCGATGTCGCCGTCTTCCTCTGCCTCCGCCCGGCCTGAGTCACCCACCGGTTTGCCATCGGGGCCGTAGGCTTGGATGGGCGGAGTCACGTGTCCATGCTCGATGACCGTGCCCGCGTCGCTGCCAGCGTGTTCCTCGCGCTGCTCCCCCTGGCCGCTGGCCACCGCGCAGATCCCGGCCAGGGCGCCCACGGTGGTAGGCCCGGAAGCGAGCGCCGGGGTCAGGGCGGCGCCACTGGGGAAGCTTGGAGGAATGATCAACGGACCGCCCGAGCTGGAGGTCTGTCAAGCTCATCGGATCATCGGCCGGCCCAGTCTAGCGAGACTTCGAGCCTGGCCGCCCTGGTGTGTGTTCCGCTGGGGCCCGTCGATCAGTCGACGGCGAGGTCCGGGTCGATCTCCACCAGCCGGTCCGCCAGCAGGCCGTTCTTGGCCCACTCTCGGGGGCCGGAGTCGTCCATGAACTCGAAGTCGCCGATGACGACCACCTCGCCACCTGCGCCCGGGCGGTCCACGGCCAGCAGGATCTCGTCGTTGTAGCGGGCCAGGTACTCGCCGTCTCCGAAGTCGAGGTAGCAGGCGTCTCGGAAACGCAGGGTATCGACACCGGTGGTGATCTGGTGGTCGGCGATCTGGTCCATCTCGGCAATCTGGTAGTCGCCGAGTCCCGAGCCGGTGAAGCGCAGGCTCGACCCCAGACCCTCGAGCAGATCGTTGGGCGTGAGCAGGGCGCAGCCGTCCTTTTCCTCGAGCACGACCATGCGCGTGCCGATGTCCAGAGCCCCCCGCAGCAGGCTCAGCTCGTCCGACGTGAAGGCCTGCTCGCCCTGGTAGCCAGGGGCGATGAAGAAGATGGCCCGGTAGTCGGAGAGGTCGTCGGGGATGTAGCTGCGGTAGTCGGAGTTCCAGCCGTAGGTGTCCTTCCAGTGGGTGTCCACGAACTCGAACCTCGCCCAACCGCTCTCGTCCTCTTCCGGCGCGCCGTGGCCGTGGTACAGCAGGATGCGGTCGCCGTCGGGGTAGAGCGGGTCGGGTTCGTCGGTTGTGTCCGTCTCGCTGTCGCCCGTCTCGCCCGGGCCCGTGTCGTCGCCCTGGGGATCGGTGGTGCAGGCCGTGGTGGGAAACGCCAGCAGCGCCCAGAGCAGGGTGCGTGTGCGCATGGGGGCCTCCTATTCGGGCTCGACCTCTTCTTCGCAGCGTGGGTCGGTGTAGGCTTCCGTGATCCTCTCTACCTCGACCTCTACCTCGATCGCGTCGAAGTGGTCCGCGGCCGTGGTGACGCAGTAGGGCTCGCTGTCTTCCGGACAGGCCTCGCAGGCTGAACCGTAGATCTCCAGGAGATCGCACATCTCCCCCACGTCCATGTCGAGGGCTTGCGAGGCGGTGCGCACGTCGATGGTGGCCTCGATGTCCAGGCCCCCGAGGGAGCTGCCGTCCGCTGCCACGGTGCCCGCCACGAACATGTCGTGGATGGCGATGGTGCCCAGGTAGGCCTGGAACTCCATTGTGGTCGGCCCGAACACCACGAAGGGGGCCTGGGTGATGTCCACTCCCTCGATCTCGGCGCTTCGTGAGCAGAAGTCCTGTACGGGCGGTTCTCCGGATGCGGTTACCGCCATGCGGAGATCCGCGGTGGTCTCGTCCATGGAGACCACCGTGATGAGCCCCTTGCGCTCGCCGAAGGTCTGGAGCAGGTCGCCCAGGTACCCTGCTTGGTAGAAACGAGCCTCGCGGAGGTCCCACAACCAGGTCTTGCCGACGAGCGAGACGGTGTCCTCGAGGGGCAGGCCGTAGTGGGAGGTCGTGAAGCCGATGGTTGGTTGGCCGCTGCAGTAGTCGAGGCCCACCTCGTAGGCGGTAGACGGATCCAGGGGAGGATCGGGCTCGAACAGGATGGTCGTGCCGTCGTCGCGGGTGCTCTGGGTTCCCTCGAAGTCGGCGACGACGGTGGCCGTTGGATCGGGCTCGCTCAGGTAGAACTCCACCGCGGCCCGGTAGTAGGCGTCGGTGGCCCCGTCGTTGGGCAGGGTGCTGTCGATGGTGACCTGGCAATCGTCGAGTGTGGTGGTGGAGCTGTCGTCGGTGGCAGCGGGCGGACAGCCGGCGAGCAGCAGTGCGATGACGAGGTGGGCGCGCATGGGGCCTCCACGGCCGAGCAGGGGGGGGCTCGGATCATCCGGAGTATACGCCAGCCCGTGGCTCTAGCGGTGGCGAGACATTCCAGGCCGGCCCGGGGGGCGCTCTACGAAGCCGTAGCGGTGGTAGAAAGACGCTTTCCCCTCGGCTGCCATCAGGCCCAGCACGGAGCCCGGCGCGGCGTGGCGCTCCAGCCAGCCCATGAGGGCCGCCATGATGACGGTGCCGATGCCCTGCCCCTGCCAGTCGGGGTGAACCATGACGTCCTGGACGTAGAAGTAGATCTCGAGCGTGGGCGGGCGTTCCTCGAGTTTTCAGGGAGGGGAGGCGTGCACGGAGACCTCATGGCCGGGGCTCGCCTACAGCCTATCGCTGTACCCACAGCAGGCGCCGGGGCTCGCCCCACAACATGGCGTAGCTGGCCAGTGAGGCCTGGTTCCCCGTCGGCCAGCCCGCAGCGGCCGGGCGGTAGCCGGGGGGGTACAACCGCTCGCTCGCGGCGTCGCCCAGCCCCTGGTAGCCCATGCTGTAGGCTTCCCAGTCCAGGGTCATGGCGTGTCCCTGCTTGTCCAGGTTCAGGGTGGAGACCATGCCGAGGGCGGGTTCCAACCGGGGCGTCGCGAGGGTGATGCTCACCGGCTCGTCCGCCAGCAGTTCACCGGCAGCGAGCGGCTCCACCAGGCGCTCGTGGGCGTGGCGATGGTTCAGGTCCCGAACGGGGGTGCCCGCCGCGAGCCCACCGGGCAAGACCTGCAGACCGGGCTCGAAGCTGTAGTACAACCGGCGGGCGCGCAGCGGCTCTCCGCGTATGGGCGCGAGCGCGCCCGTGTGGTAGCGCATGGGTCGGCCCAGGAGGTACCAGCCGGTGTTCGCAGGACCCGAGGGTTCCCAGCTCTGCTCCCAGGTGGTGGAGAGCAGATCGCAGGTGCTGCCAGACCGGTTGCGGATGAGACTACCCTCGCCGTAGTTGGCGGACGTGAAGAGCAAGGGGGGGTCGAGGGGGCTCGCGCCGGAGATGACCGCCATGTTCCACCAGGACATGTTCAGGTCGTTCACCTCGCGCCGGAAGGCCACGACGTGTTCCCGCCGCCCGTCGTTGTCCAAGTCGGCCCGCACCACGTCGAAGTCCGTCGGCGTGCCGTGTGCGAGGTAGGGGTCTTCACCAGCGCTGCTGGTCACCGGGGCGGGCCAGGCCATGACCGGTCGGCCTCCGTCCAACATGATGAAGCCCGAAGTGCCCGTGCTGGCATCGCAGGCACACACGCGCCTCCATCCGTCCAGGGAGACACAGGCCGCGGCGGTGCATCCGGGCATGGTCGCGGGCTGGGGGGGAGGCAGGCGCTCCGCGCCGCAGGCCTGCAGTGGCTCTCCGATGGGGTCCATGGCGGGCCAGGGGGGAAGCGTGTCGGTGATGGCCCCGGCTCGGGGGATGCGCAGCCTGTCCCCCATGTAGATGAGGTCCGGATCCGGGACGTGGTTGAGCCTGGCGAGCGCCTGGTAGCCTCCGGGGACGTCGAAGCGGTAGGCGATCCAGTCCAGGCTGTCGCCCCAACGCACCTTGTACATGGCCGTGGCCTTGCGGGAGGCACGTCCGTCGGTGGGCCCCTCGTGACCCCTTGGATGGCAGGCGGTGAGCAGCAGGAGCGAGAGGAGAGACAGGGCACGCATGGGGCCTCCAGCGGGACGGCGTTGGGCTCGGGCCGCAGGGGGCACGGACCCCGGACGCGGCGGTCTGGTTCCGCAGACGCTCGGCAGGACCCCCTGCTTACACTTCCTCTTCCGCGAACAGCTGGTACCCGGCGTCGGGCGCTCCCTAGTACAGCGTGCTCGGGTACACGAGGGCGTTGGCGGGACCTCCGAGGTCTCGGGGAGACAGCTCGGTCCCGAGGTCACCCTTGGTTAGGAGTGGGGAAGCTGGAGCGAGCATGCACGATCCCATCTACCTGGACTACAACGCCACCACGCCCCTCTTGCCGCAGGTCGCCGATGCAATGCGGCCCTTCCTCGAGCGGGGTTGGGGTAATCCTTCCTCGTCGCACCCCCTCGGAGTGCGCGCTCGGCAGGCCATCGGGCGGGCGCGAGCCCAGGTCGCGGACCTGCTGGGGTGTGCTCCCGACGAGGTGGTCTTCACGGGCGGGGGCACCGAGTCCAACAACATGGCCATCCAGGGTGTGGCGTACGCACTCCGTGGGCGCGGGTGCCACGTCGTCACCTCTGCCGTGGAGCATCCAGCCGTGGGCCAGGTCTGCGCGTGGTTGGCGAGCCAGGGCTGGGAGATCACCACCCTGCCGGTGGACGGCCAGGGGCTCGTGTCGGCTCGAGACGTCGCAGCCGCGTTGCGGCCCGACACCGTGCTGGTCAGCATCATGCACGCCAACAACGAGGTGGGTACGGTTCAGCCCATCGCCGAGATCGCCGCCGTGGCGCGTGAGCGCGGTGTGTTGTTCCACAGCGACGGCGCCCAGGCCGTGGGCAAGGTCGCCACACGAGTCCAGGAGTTGGGCGTAGACCTGTACTCGGTCGCCGGTCACAAGCTCTACGCTCCCAAGGGGGTC
>PVBE011429338.1_pt1 | contig 10326 bp, 11 predicted proteins | sample 1631181 | NCBI WGS metagenome assembly PVBE01 (sample SAMN08397723, study PRJNA350692) | Marine metagenome, whole genome shotgun sequencing project. | isolation source: water | place: Pacific Ocean | collected 2012-04 | reverse complement strand
CTGACGGCAACTCTCGATTAGGGGTGGGGCGAATAGGATCCACGCACGTACCGTCGCCAGGCCATCAGTTTCTCGACGGCTTCGATCCTAGAGCAACCGTGATCAGGCAGCAGGGACCGGCCGGGCACTGCCTCCGCGCACAGCCAGCCCGCGGGCCTCCGAAGCGTCGTACATTGGCCACTCCGCCGCTTGGCCTGCGGTTGACCAAGGATCCGCTGAACGCGCCGATCAACACGCCTTCCTTGACCACCACGCTTGCCCTGGAAGGCCGAATTCACGTCATGACAATAAACGGTCCTGACCTAGCGGAAGGCCTGGCCGCGATGCAGGAACAGAGGCCGCCGAACTGGAAATGAAATTCATCTCCCGGTCATGAGCGTGCCATTTCACCCTTTAGCTTTTCGGCTACGTCCGCGCGCAGCAGATGCTTCTGGGTGAATTCAGGAGTGAAGTGCAACATCTTCCAGCGCTAGAATTGCGCCTGGAGCCCAAACCAAGGAGGTGCTGCCATGAAAGCCTACGTTCATCTGACGTATGAAGAAAGAGATCGCATATCCCTTCTGCGCTCGACAGGGCTCAGCCGGGCCGCGATTGCCCGCGAGATCGGTCGGCCTGCCTGTACTGTGGGCCGGGAGTTGAAGCGCAATTGCAATGGTGATGGTGATGGCGCCTACCGCTCGGTATCGGCGGAGGGCCGTTATTTTGCCCGCCGCCAACGCAGCCGCCGTCTTGACGCCAATCGGGAGCTTGCCGGCTTCGTTGTCGAGCGTCCCGCCGCTTCCGTGGACTAGTTTGTCACCGCCGTTCTCACATCAAGGTCGGCAGGAACGTCACGATCTGCGGAAACGCGATCAGTAGCGCGAGGGTTACCACGTCGAGCAACAGGAACGGCATGATGCCGGCGAACACGTCCTCCAAAGACAGTGGAACCGGCGAGGCGCTGCGGACGACATAGACGTTGAGGCCTACCGGAGGGGTAATCAGGGATATTTCCGCCAGCTTGATCGAGATGACGCCGAGCCAGATCGGATCATAACCGACGCCCGTCATGATGGGAAACATCACCGGCAGGGTCATCACCATGATCGCGATCGGGTCAATCAGCATGCCGAGGATGAGATATATCGCCGCGAAGCTGGCAAGGTACATGAAGGGCGGCAACTGCATCGCCAGCATCGTACTGGAGATGTCGGCGACCAGACCGGTATAGGTCAGCCAGCGCGCGAACAGGATGCCGCCGATGACGATGATGAAGATCGTCGTCGTCGTCACGCCGGCATCCTTGAAAGTTTCGACCATGCCCTTGCGTGTCAGGCGGCGTTTGGCGATCACAATGACGAACGCGCCGAAGGCACCAATCGCGCCGGCATAGGTCGGAATGAACCAGCCGGCATAAATTCCGCCGATCACAAGCGTGAACAGGAAGGTGATACCCCACACGCCATAGAGCGATCCCCATTTCTGGCGGCGGGTGACTTGAATATCGGGTATCGGCGCGATCCTTGGGTTGAGCCGGACCCGCACGTAGATGCCGCCCATATAAATGGCGGCGGACAAGATACCCGGAATCAGACCGGCGACCATAAGCGTGGCAACGGACTGTTCGGTGATGATCGCGTAGATCACCATCAGGATGCTTGGTGGGATCAACGAGGCGAGCGTTCCCGACGCGGCGATACAACCGGCGCTGAGCCGCTTGTCGTAGCCATAGCGCGTCATCTCTGGCATCGCGATGCGCGTGAACACAGCCGCGTTGACAACGGTCGAACCGCATGCCGCGCCAAATGCAGCGGACGCAACCGTCGTCGCCATGGCGAGGCCGCCGGGCAGTCGGCCGAGCCAATTGTGGGCGGCAGTATAGAGATCGGTTGTCAGCCGCGCCTGAGTTGCCAACGAGCCCATGAGAATGAACAACGGGATGACCGCCAGCGTGAAGGAGTTGGTCATCGCGAAGGGGACGGTGGCGAGCTGCGCCAGCGCCGCATAAGTGCCGATGGTCAGCGTCATGCCGAGCAGGCCGCTGAGCCCGAGGGCCACTCCGATATGGATGCCGACCGTCAGGGCGGCGAACAGGAACACCATGACGATGATGCCGGTGGTACCCGGATCGAACAAGATAGGCCCCCTTATTGGTTCTCTTCGATGTCCGGAATGGGTAAATCCGGGATGATCGGCTCCGAACCGCTATAGACATCATCGCGCCGCACGAAATGCCCGATATCGGTAATGAAGTCGAACACCAGGCGAACGATCATGATTGCCGTTCCGGCGACCAGGATGAAGCGGGCCGGGACCAGCGGAAACTCGATCAGTCCGTCGGTCACCTCGCCAATCTGATAGCTGTATTGCGCCTCTCCGACGGCTTGCCAGCACATCAGACCGAAGAACACCAGCGCCGCGATATCAGCCACGATGTCCATCGCCGTCTTACCCCGCGCGGACAGGCGCGTATAAAGTAGTTCGACGCGAATGTGGGAGCGGCGGATCTGGGCATAGGCCAGGGCGCCGAATACGATCAACACCATCGTGCTTTCGGTTAGCTCCCGCGTGCCCGCGATCGGCCGACCGAAGCCCTGTGTCCCGACCACGTCGCCGGTTCCTAGAAAGACCGCCATGAGCATGCCCGCTCCCCCGATCAGCAGCACGATGAGCGCCAGCCGTTCGAGAATTCGGCCTATAACGTTCATGAAATTAGACCTTCAAACAAACTGCAATCGCCCGGCTAGCCGCCGTTGTCCGGCAGCGGTCGCGCGATCGTTAGTTTGGTCGCGCCGGTCAGTTGGCCATCCAGGCGCGCCAGCTCTTGGCGACCTGCTCGGCCTCGGCACCCTTGCCGCGCTTCTTCATGCCCTCGACCCAGCCGGACAGAAGGTCGGGGGCCATGGCCCGCCACTTGTCCATCTCCTTGAACGGTTTGAACACGCCGCCGGCTGCCACGATCTTTTCCTTGGCGGCGTTCTCGTGACCGTCGACAAAGGCGACATACTTGGCCTGGATCTCGTTTGCCGCCGCAGTGAAGACGTCCTGGATGTCCTTCGGCAGCTTGTTCCAGGTTTTGTTTCCGACCACCAACAGATGACCTGCGATCACCATGACGGGACCGCAGCTGTACTTGCCGGGTTCATAGAGACGGTTGGAGAGAATATTGCCGGCGTTCAGGAAGGAATAGTCGAGCGAGCCGCGTTGCAGCGCTTCGTAGACCTGGGTCACGCCGACCGAGACCGGCACCGCGCCGACAGCGCCGTGGATCTTCGGCACATCACCACCGAAGCTGCGGATCTTCTTGCCATTCAGGCCCGCGATCGTATCGCAGCTTGGGTCCTTGCCGGTCAGGTAGTAGACGCCAAGCGGCTGGTGGAACAGGAAATGGACATTTTGCGTATCCAGTTCCTGCTTGAACGAGGGCAGTTCCTTGAAAGAACGGATGGAGATGGCGATCGCCTGCTTCGGATTACTAAACACGAAGGGAATTTGGAACGCCTTGTAGAACGGTAGTTGCTTGGCATAGTAGCCAGGAACAATCGCCGCCATGTCGATGGCGCCGCGCCCAACCAATGCCAGAAGCTCGCCGCCCTTGCCGAGGCCACCGGCGAAGGTCATGTCGATCTTGACGCGGCCATTGGTGTCAGCCTCGACCTTCTTGGCAAAATCCTTCTCGAGCTGCAGGAATGGGCTATTGGATAGATAATGGCCCCATCGCAAAGTGAACTCTGGAGCGGCGTTGGCGGCCCCGGCCGTCATCGAAAGCACCACGGCGGCCAGCGCGCCCTTAAGCAAGGTACGTTTTCTAATAGTCATATCTTCCTCCCAGTGGTTTCAAACCCGTTCGTCTAACAATTCAACGAACGGTCCCCATAATCGACCCCGCGCCGCGTGAGCGCGTCCCATCCACACGACTTCTAGTTTACCCAATTTTGGCACGGCATAGATTTCGATCCTCTCGGCGCCTGCATCGTATCGATCGGCTGCCAGGTCGATTAGGAACCTCTTGGCGTACTTGACGCTCGACCGTGGCTGGATGGCCATCATTTTTGCCCGGACCTTACCTGCTGTCAACGCCCAATGGTGTGTTTGCCTTCGAATTCAAGCACGACCGCGGAGGTGGACCGGGAACCGCCATCACCATTGCGTATGTTGCAAACGCTTAGCTGACGATCACCACCCGACAAGGAATAGGAAACGGTGGCGTCTGCGTGGCGCCGCTTCGTCGACGCCCTTGCTCTCGTACCGCGCTACGCCCTTCGGGCCTTGCGCAAAAACCCGTGGTTTGTCCAGCCCAAGCATATTGACAAGTTGATAGAGGGTATGCACCGGGCCGGCCCGCCGGAATGACCCTTGCCGGATTGTTCGCCGCCGTCAGGGTCAATCGGGAATCTCGATGGTCAGTAGGGGGCCGTGCTGCTGAGCGCCGTAAACGTCGGTGTCCCCGAAGCTGCCGGAAGGTACCAGCCGTGGAACCGTGATCTTGATCGCCATGGCAACATTATATGGAATTATTGAAACCTCATTTTGAGAGACATGGTAAAGCGACGCGATGAGCTCAGGATTGATCACGCCGCTGTCCCGCACGCGCTCATAGGTCGCCACATCCCCGAACATCAGATCCAGGGTGCACAACAATGCGCCGGCATTCTTAGACCGTAAAACGGAGGTCAATTCCGATAGGGCCGCCATTTTATAGGTCCACCATCTCGATGCGGAAGGGCTCCAGAGGGTCGTCGATCTCCATAATATGCCAGAGGTTGAATTCGTAGGTCTCCCCGACGGGGATACCCAACAACCCGTCTGGAAGGTTAAGAACCATTGATTACTTATTGAAATCAGGCCAGATAACAGAAGAAGAATACGCCAAGAAACGTATGGAAATATTGGATCAAATTTGATCAGAACGGCTTACGCTTCACGGTAATGTTCAATTGAGGTAATATTGAGCAAGAAATCAAAATGGGGTTGAACACGCCCGGCACTATCGAATTTTCTAATTGGCAACGCTGAAACGCGATCAAATGGAACTCTAGCCGCCGATGTGGTCGGCCACCAACAACCCACTTCCATCGAGTAGCCCAAGCCGGCCACAGGCCCGTTGCATCATTTCTGGTACCAAGCCCTTCTCAACAGCGCCGATCACGCGGTGACCGGCTCCTGCATGACCTTGTTCCAAAATGTGAATGTGGCTGCAAAGCAGGATCTGGACTGACATCGATCGACGGCGCGACTAAGCTGTCTTCCCAACAGATCATTCCGGAGCAGCCAAATGAAATACCTTATCGTCCACGCACACCATGAGCCGGAGAGTTTTAATGCCGCGCTGACGCAATTGGCGGTACGGGAATTGCCGCTATCCGGTCATGAAGTCGCGGTGTCGGATCTTTACGCCATGGGTTTTGATCCAGTCTCTGATCGACGCAATTTCACTACCGTTGCCGATGCTGATTATTTGAAACAGCAGCAGGAGGAAATGCATGCCGGTAAGAACGACGGCTTTGCGCCAGAGATCGTGGCCGAGATGGAGAAACTCGAATGGTGTGACGTGCTCATTTTTCAATTTCCCATCTGGTGGTTTGGCATGCCGGCCATACTCAAAGGGTGGGTGGATAGGGTGTTTGCGATGGGTCGCGTCTATGGCGGGGGGCGGTGGTACGACAGGGGGGTCTTTACTGGCAAGAGAGCGATGCTGTCTCTGAGCACCGGCGCTGCATCAGGTGCATTCGCCGCCGATGGCATCCACGGTGACATAGACGCCATTCTTTTCCCCATCAATCACGGTGTATTTGGGTTTACTGGTTTCGATGTTGTGCCGCCATTCGTAGTCTGGTCGCCGGCACGGATCAGCGTCGCGGAACGGGAAGCGCAGCTTCGGGCCTACGGTGATCGGTTGCTCAATATCGCAAACGAAAAGACCATCCAGTATCCGCACGTGGAGGATTTTGACCCCAAGACATTTAGGCTTTTACAAAAGGAAACCTAGGCTGATGGAAGAGCAATAGGAACGCGGCGTCGAAGAAAACACTGAATGCCAAAAACCTTGAAAAACTTGGAGCTGCTCGCCTTTCTGAACTCCTGATCGAGATTTCGACGGGTGATGCTGAAGCCAAGCGGCGCCTTCGCCTTGAACTCGCCGGAGCTCAAGGTTCGAAAGCCTTGGCGACGGAAATTCGCAAACGACTGGCAACTATTGATCGTTCTCGGTCATTTGTTGAATGGGACAAGATCAAGAAACTGATCAAAGACTTGGACCAACAGCGCAAAGCCATAGCTACGCAAGTGACCAAGGACGATCCGGTCGAGGCGCTTGATCTTTTGTGGCGGTTCATGGCCCTCGCCAATTCGGTGTTTGAACGATGCGATGACGGTAGCGGTAGCCTTGTTGCCGTTTTCCATGAGGCTGTTGATGACCTTGGTGAAATAGCTGAAGCCTCGGGACCTGATCCAGAAACGCTTGCTGATCGGGTGCACACAGCATTGACTGAGAACGACTACGGCCAGTTTGACTATCTGATCAGATCGCTGACGCCGGCCCTCGGAGCGGCGGGACTTGAGCATCTGAAGCAATCTTTCATCACCTTGTCACGAGCACCTCTTAAAGAGCCGCGTCCCGAGGACCGCGAAGTAATTGGTTATGGATCCGGCGGCACGATATATGCAGATGACTATGCTGAGCGCCGACGCGACAGCATCGTCAATATGGCATTGCAGGAGATCGCCGATGCCCAAGGTGACGTGGATGCGTTTATTGCCCAGCAGAGTGAAACAGCCAGGTCTGTCCCAGCTGTTGCAACAAAAATTGCGCGACGCCTGTTGGCTGCCGGGCGGATTGAAGAAGCTTGGTCCGCCATAAACGCCATTGATGACGGCCGGTCTGGCTGAATACCCATTGAATGGGAGCAAATGAGAATTGATATCCTGGATGCACTTGGACGTGGCGAGGATGCCAAGCAGTTCCAATGGACTTGTTTTGAACGTTCTCTCAATGCTGTCCATCTTCGCGCCTATCTCAAACGCCTCCCGGAATTTGATGACCTGGAAGTCGAAGAGCAGGCAATGCAGCACGCGCTTCAATATCCTAGTGTCCACCAATCGCTCCTCTTCTTGATTTCGTGGCCGGCTTTGGATGTGGCGGAAGAGCTGGTGTTGACGAGATCGACAGAGTTGGATGGCGACTATTACCAAGTCTTGACGCCTGCCGCCGAAGCCCTGGAAGAGAAACATCTCCTGGCATCTACGGTCCTTCGCCGGGAGCTTATTGACTTCGCATTGATGAAAGGTAGGTCTTCAAGATATCGGCACGCGGCTCGTCATCTACAGGAGTGTGCATACCTTGCCGAGCTAATTAGCGATTTTGGTTCATTTGAAACACATGAGGATTATCAGAGCCGACTTCGATCAGAGCATGGCCGAAAGTCGGGCTTTTGGAGACTGGTTACGACGTGAGTAATTGGGCAGGCTCATCTCGCCAGGAAAACGACCGGGAGCCGCTGTCCGGTCTGGTTGAGCGTGTGACCTTTCACAGTGCGGAAACCGGCTTCTGCGTCCTTATACCAAAATGCGGTGATAAAGACCCATATAGATCGTATCAGGTGCCCCTCGGGCAGGAGTGGAGCCGCCGACGGTACCGGCACCTTCGAGGTTTCACGCCGCCGCCGAGGGGCTCCTGATACGATCGAATTCGGCGCTTAACGAAGGCTTTCGGCGGTGTTGCGCGCCGCTTGTGGTACCGGCACCACAGCGCAGCACGCTTCTACCCGAAAGCCTTCGTTAAGCGTCTATATGAGTCTTTATCGCCGCAACTTGGTATAAACGCTTCCGGCAGCTCCCAGCCGACCAGTGGCGCGGCCTGATCCAGGGCGCCTATCTTCTGCTCCGGCAGGGGCAGATAATGGATCGAATCGAAGACCAGGTCCGCCCGGTCGTAGGAACGAGGGTGCCGGGCAATGACCTCAGAGCCGTGGCCAATAACCAGCTCATGGACATAACCCCGGACCCAGACCTCCTGGTGGCCGTAGGCGACCGGTACGGAATAGTCGTTGTCTCAGTAGCGCATCAGGGACAACGAATTGGCCCGCGTGCCCAGCTTGTCGCAGGCATCAAACGCCGCCGGTGGCAAGGGCATGAATGCCTCGAGGTCATGCTGGACGCGCTCGCCGATCGTCTCGCGATGGCCGCGCAGGACATCACCCTGCCGTTTGCGCCTCCAGGTAGGCATTGAAGGTATTGCACTTCGCCCAAAGCACTGTTCAAGTTGGGTTGGACTTGAGAACTGCTGTGCGCTAGCATTCAAACATGCCCGTGTAACAAGGGCGAATCATTGATGATCGTAACGCTAATACTTGATGCGTGAAGTGACACTCAATCAAATAGGAGGCAAGTAACATGACTGCAAATACTTTTTTGTTTCGACGGTTGATGCCGGCTATCGCAGGTTTGGTGGCCATGGGCCTGTCAGCGATGACAGCAGGGGCGGCCGCACCGATCAAAATCGGATATGTAGGCGGCATTTCAGGCCCTTGCGGTGGCCTCACCCACTCGGCGAGGAAGGCGATGAAAATCGCTTTGAAGGAAATCAATGATACAGGTGGCGCATCTGGCCGCCCGATTGAGGTAATCTGGCGCGATTCCAAGACCAAGCCCGACGAGGGAGCGAAGCAGGCCCGAGACCTAATCCTAACGGAAAAGGTACATATTCTGACCGGTGTTTGCTCAAGCTCAGTTTTTATGGCCATAAATCCGGTAGCGAAGCAATATGGTGTGCCTCTCGTCAGCTCCATCAGCGGCACTCACAAGGCGACCATTGATTTTGGTCATCCGTTCGTCTTCCAGACCCAGCCACATACGCTAATGGAAGGCAAGGCGCTTGCGGAATACGCTGCTGCCAACGGCTGGAAGAACATTGTAACCATGGGTCTCGATTATGAATGGGGGCGTACCACTGTCAAAGTGTTCACCGAGGAATTGCTGAAACTGAAGCCAGAGGTAAAGATTGCCAAACAGCTTTGGCCTAAGTTTGGCGAGACCAACCTCACCTCGTACATCACGGCCGCCCTAGCCGAGAAGCCAGACTTGATAATGGCAGTTTTGTTTGGTAGCGGCACCAACTCGTTGATAAAGCAGGGTAAGTCATATGGCCTGTTAAAGAGGACCAAAGTACTAACTTTTCTTAGTACCGAGACTTTCATGTCGCTCGGCAAGGAGATACCTGATGGCGTACATGGCTGGGCGCGAGGCCCGTTTTATGCGATGGATCTGCCGCGAGCTAAGGCCTTTGTTAAGAAATACCGCGCCGCCAACAAGGGCGAGTATCCGAATGACTGGGGCATGTTGGCCTATGACGCCATGTACATCATTGCCGAAGGCCTCGCCAAGGCTGGAGGTACTGATCCCACAAAATTCCGGGAAGCCTTGGGCTCGATGAGCTTCGACACAGTTCGTGGACCGCTGAAAATGCGCATGATAGATAATACCTTCAACGCCCCAAGTTATCTTGGTGTGGTTAAGGCAGGCACCAACTATCCATTCCCGACAATGGTCAACCTCAAAGTTGTTCCCGGTGATTTGACCCTGCCGTCGGAGGGAACTGTGACAGCATTGCGTAAGGCGGCATCAAAGTAGCTTGGTTATCCGCACCCCGCTGAGCCAACTATTATCCGGCTTGGCGGGGCTATCGTGTTTGTTGCTAATTCGATATTTGCTGTCATTCGTAACCTGTTGACGGAAGCCACCCAATGTTACTCGTGCAAATTCTTCAAGGAATGATGGAAGGAGTTTTTCTGTTCCTGATTGCCTCGGGTCTGACACTAATTTTTGGCATATCGCGGATCGTCAATTTTGCACATGGTTCATTTTACATGGTGGGTGCGTTCCTAACTTATCAAATATATCCATTTCTTGCTCAAGGTACGATCACCGGCTTCTTTCTGTCGATTGGCATCTGTGGAGTGTTAGTGGCCCTGCTAGGTCTGATGTTCGAATTCTTTCTCTTGCGCAGGATCTACCGAGCGGACGAACTTATGCAACTTGTGCTTACACTTGCAGTTGTTCTGATTATCCGTGATGTCACTAAGTTCATCTGGGGTTTGGATGATGTAACAGTGCAGCTTCCAGAGGCGTTAGCGGGCGCACTAGTGATCGGTGATACGTACCTACCTACATACCAACTTGTTATGGTAGCGATAGGCGTAGTTGTTTTGACGGTTGCCTGGTTCACCCTGAAATTCACAAGAGCCGGGATAATTCTGCGGGCTGCTACTGACGATCGGGGCATGGTCGCAATGTTGGGGACAAATCAGGCACATGTGTTCTCATTAGTATTCATGGCTGGCTGCTTTTTAG
>PVBE010350940.1_pt1 | contig 10328 bp, 8 predicted proteins | sample 1631181 | NCBI WGS metagenome assembly PVBE01 (sample SAMN08397723, study PRJNA350692) | Marine metagenome, whole genome shotgun sequencing project. | isolation source: water | place: Pacific Ocean | collected 2012-04 | reverse complement strand
TTTCCGGCTTCTTCACTTCTCCGGAAGACCACGGGAGGATCTTCTCGGGCGCGGCGATCTTGATCCGGATCGCGTCGAAGAAAATGGGGTCTTTGGGCTTCTCAAAAAGGTTCAGAATGCTATCCAACGCCAGTCCTCCTTTGGTGGACTTGTGGTTTCCCGGACCTCAGCCCTCGGTCCCGACTCCGTTGCTCCCGGTCCCATCGGTCACGGGTCCGTCCGTCGGGGCCGTCTTTGTTTCCTCAATGAGCTCGACGTCCAACGCCAGAGCTTGCAGCTCCTTCATCATGACGTTGAAAGATTCCGGGAGACTGGCCTCCAGGGCGCTTTCCCCCTTGACAATGGATTCGTACATTCGGGTCCGCCCGGCGATGTCGTCGCTTTTGACGGTGAGCATCTCCTGAAGGATTCGGGCGGCCCCGTACGCCTCGAGCGCCCACACCTCCATCTCGCCGAGCCGCTGCCCGCCGAACTGGGCCTTCCCCCCCAAGGGCTGCTGGGTGACCAGGGAATAGGGTCCCGTGGAGCGGGCGTGAATTTTCTCGTCCACCAGGTGATGGAGCTTCAGCATGTAGATGTACCCCACGGCCACCTTCTGGTCGAAGGGGGCGCCGGTCCGCCCGTCGTACAACAAGGTCTCTCCGCTCTCGGGCAGGCCCGCGTCCTTCAGGGCCTTGCGGATGTCCTTCTCCTTCGCCCCTTCGAACACCGGCGTGGCGAAATTGACCCCCAAGACCTTGGCGGCCCAGCCCAGGTGGGTCTCGAGGACCTGGCCCACGTTCATCCGGGACGGCACCCCCAAGGGGTTGAGAATGATCTCGATCGGTCGCCCGTCCGGCATGTAGGGCATGTCTTCTTCGGGAACAATGATGGACACGACGCCCTTGTTGCCGTGGCGTCCCGCCATCTTGTCCCCGACCTGGAGTTTCCGCTTGACGGCCACAAAGACCTTGACCAGCTTGATCACGCCCGGCGGAAGCTCGTTCCCCTTGCGCAGCTTGGCGATCTTCTCCTCCATCATGTTCTGGATGAGGCCGATCTTGTCTTTGACGGCCGCGTCGATCTCCGCCACCTGCGTCCGCACCTCGCCCGGCATCCCGTCTTTGAGGGCGTCGAACGTCCGGACGGGCAGCCCCTCCAGAAGCTCCGGGTCGACCGCCGCGCCCTTAGAGAGGAGGGTCTTGCCGGTGCGCGGATCGACCACCCGGGAAACGACCTGCCGGTTCGCGATCAGGGGGCGGATCCGCCCGTCCCGCTCCTCTTCCAGGATGCGGATCTCATCCTGGTAGTCTTTCTCGATCTTGGCGACCCCGTCCTCTTCGATGGCGACGGCGCGGACGTCCTTGTCCACCCCGCGCCGGGAGAAGACCTTCACGTACACCACCGTCCCCTCGACGCCCGGCGGGACGGTCAGGGAGGTGTCCCGCACATCGCCGGCCTTCTCGCCGAAGATCGCCTTGAGGAGCTTTTCTTCCGGGCTGAGCTGGGTTTCGCCCTTCGGGGTGACCTTGCCGACCAGGATGGACCCGGCGCCGACCTTGGCGCCGATGCGGACCACCCCGCTCTCATCCAGGTCCTTGAGGACCTCTTCACCCACATTGGGAATGTCCCGGGTGACATCCTCCTTGCCCAGCTTGGTGTCGCGGGCTTCCACCTCGAATTCCTCGATGTGGATGGAGGTGTAGATATCCTCCTTGACAACCTTTTCGCTGATGACGATGGCGTCCTCGAAGTTGTAGCCGCGCCACGGCATGAAGGCGACCAGAACGTTTCTGCCCAAGGCCAATTCTCCCCATTCGATGGCCGGCCCGTCCGCCAGGACTTGCCCCTTCTTGATCTTCTGGCCGAGCTTCACGATGGGCCGCTGGTTGAAACAGGTGTTCTGGTTGGACCGCCGGTACTTGGTCAGGTTGTAAATGTTGACCCCGGGCCCTTGGGCGGAGCCCTTTTTCCGTCTGTCCTGGGTCCGGACGACGATCCGGGAGGCCTCCACGTCCACCACCTCCCCGTCCGTCCGGGCCACGATGACGGCCCCGGAATTCGTCGCCGCGACGCCTTCCATCCCGGTCCCGACGAAGGGGGCCTCCGGGCGGAGCAGGGGAACGGCCTGGCGCTGCATGTTGGACCCCATCAGGGCGCGGTTGGCGTCGTCGTTTTCCAGAAACGGGATGAGCGAGGTGGCCACGCTCACCAGCTGCTTGGGGGAGACATCCATGTAATTCACTTCGTCCGGCGACGCCATCACGAACTCGCCCCCCGTCCGGCACGAGACCAGGTCGTTGACGAACTTCCCCCCCTTGTTGATGGGGGCGTTGGCCTGGGCGATGGTGCATTTGTCCTCGTCGATGGCCGTTAAAAACTCCACCTTGTCCGAGACGCGCCCGTTCTGGACCTTCCGGTAAGGGGTCTCGATGAACCCGAACTCACTGACCCGGGCGTAGGTGCTCAACGACGAGATCAGGCCGATGTTCGGACCTTCGGGCGTCTCGATGGGGCAGATCCGGCCGTAATGGGTCTGGTGCACGTCGCGGACCTCGAAACCGGCCCGCTCACGGGTCAACCCGCCGGGACCCAGGGCCGACAGGCGCCGCTTGTGCGTCAACTCGGACAACGGGTTCGTCTGGTCCATGAACTGCGAGAGCTGGGCGCTGCCGAAGAACTCCTTGATGGCCGCGGCGATGGGCTTGGCGTTGATGAGGTCCTGGGGCATGGCCGATTCCAGGTCGATGATGCTCATCCGCTCCCGGATGGCCCGCTCCATCCGAACCAGCCCGATCCGGAACTGGTTCTCCAACAACTCGCCCACGGAACGGACCCGACGGTTTCCCAGGTGGTCGATGTCGTCCACCGTCCCCTGTGCCGAGCGCAGCCCGACCAGGTAGACCATGGTCTTCACCACGTCCTCCTGCGTCAGGGTCCGCTGACCCAACGGGAGCGAGAGCGCCAGCTTCGAGTTGATCTTCATCCTCCCGATCCGCGACAGGTCGTAGCGCTTGGAGTTCAGGAAGAGGTTGTCGAACAGGGCCCGCGCGGTTTCCCGCGTCGGGGGATCGCCCGGCCGGAGCCGCTTGTAAATCTCGAGCAGGGCGTCCTCGGGGGTGTCCACCTTATCGACCTTCAGGGTATCGAGAATGGTCGAGTCGAACCCGGCTTCGGCCTGATGGATGATGTGGAATTTCCGGACCTTGGCTTCGGCGACGGCCTCCAGGACATCCGGCGTGATCGGCGCGCCGGCCTCGAGGATCACTTCGCCCGTTCCCTCGTTGACGATCGCCCGGGCGACTGCGCGTTCGAGAAGGACTTCGGCGTCCATTTCAACCGAAGAGATCTTGAGCGCCTCCATCCGCTCGTAAGCCTTCCGGGTGATCTTCCGGCCCACCTTGGTCAAGGGGTCCCCGGATTTCAGATCCACCAGGTCCTCCGTGGCGCGCTGACCCACGATGAGCTCGGAGACCTTCTTCTTGAAGCCCCCCGACTTGGGGTCGACGCTGATCTCATCCTGGGAATAGAAGGCCGCCACGATCTCCTCGGTGTCCAACCCCAGGGCCCGCAACAGGGTGGTGGCGGGCAGCTTGCGCCGCCGGTCGATTCGGACGTAGAGGATGTCCTTGGAGTCGACCTCGAAATCCAGCCACGAGCCCCGGTAAGGGATGACCCGGGCGGAGAACAAGTGCTTTCCGCTGTGAATCGGCCCGCTGTCCTGGCTGAAGAAGACCCCGGGCGAGCGGTGCATCTGGCTGACGACGACCCGCTCGGTCCCGTTGATGATGAAGGTCCCGTTCTCGGTCATCAGGGGGATTTCGCCCAGGTAGACCTTCTGTTCTTTGATGTCCTTGACGACGGGTTCGTCGTCGAGACCCTTTTCCGTCAAAACCAGCTGAACGATGACGCGCAGGGGGTCGCTGTACGACATCCCCCGCTCGCGGCACTCGTCCATATCGTTCTTGGGGCGGTACGCGAGCGGCTCTTGGGACTTGGCGTCCACCACGCCCGGCCCGCCCAGGCCCTTGAACTCGCCCGTCTTCGACGTCCAGGACCCGACCTCGTAACCGACGTAGTTCAGGAACGCCGTTCCGTTGTAGTCGCTGATCGGGAAAACGCTCTGAAAAACGTTCTCCAGGCCCTCGTTCTCCCGCTCGGAAGGCGAGACCTTGGATTGCATAAACCGCTCGTAGGACTCAAGCTGAATCTCGATCAGGTTGGGGATATCAACGACCGCCAGGTTGGTTCCAAAGCTGATTCGCCCGTCCTGTCCATTGTTCCGGCTTGTCTCTTTCGCCATTCTCCACCCCTATTTCGGGACCAGAAGACAAAGGCCCTGCCCGGGCCCGGACGAAAAACCGCTGTGACGCGCGATCAGCCGATCTCCGCCTCCGCGCCGGCATCGGTCAGCTCTTTGAGGACCCCGTCGGCCTCCTCTTTCGGAATCCCCTCCTTCACCACCCGGGGCGCCCCGTCCACCACCTCCTTGGCCTCTTTGAGCCCCAGACCCGTCAGGGCCCGGACGGCCTTGATGACGGCGATCTTCTGTTGGCCGACGTTCGTCAGGGTCACCTTGAACTCTGTCTGCTCGGCTTCGGCCTCGGCCTCGCCTCCGCCCCCGGCGGCGGGCGCGGCGGCCATCATCATCCCGGCCGCGGACACCCCGAACTTTTCCTCCAGGGCCTTGACGAGATCGGCCAGCTCCAGAACCGACATGCTTTCGATATGGGACATGAGGTCTTCTTGCGTGATTGTGCTCATCAGTCTTTCTCCGTTGTCCAGCGACCGGCCTCCGCCGGACCACTTTCCCCGGCCGTTAGGATCCGCTCTTTTGATCCCGGATGGCCGAGAGCTTCACAACCAAATTGACCAACACCCCGTTCAGCGCCCGGACCAGCCCCGTGATGGGGCCCTGGAGGGTCCCGAACAACTGGGCCAGCAAAACCTCGCGGGGGGGCAGCTTCGCAATCCGCTCCACCTCCGACCCGTCGATCAGGTCGCCGTCGAACACCCCGCACTTGATCTCCAAGGCCGGATGGGCAGCGGCGAACTTCGACAACTCGCGGGCCGGCTCTATCATCTCCCCATCGCAGAACGTCACGGCGGTCGGACCCTGGAACTCCTTCTCCAAAATCGAGAAGGGCGTTTCCCGAACCGCCAGGCGGACCAGTCGGTTCTTGACCACCCGCATCTCGGCCTGATTCGCCTTCAGCGTCCGCCGCAGCTCGGTGATCTCCGAAACGTTCAAGCCCCGGAAGTCCGCCAGGATGGCGCCCCGGGCGTTCTCGAAACGCTCCCGAATCTCCGCCACCTTTTTCTCTTTGACCGCTGTCGCCACCGCGTTGCTCCCTCCCGGGTTCGGACGTTATCGGTAGGCCACCGCCACCGCCTGGTGGTCCACCTTGATTCCCGGACCCATGGTGGTCGAGATCGACACGCTCCGGATGTACGCGCCCTTGGCCGAAGCGGGCCTGAGGCGCTGAATCGACTCCAACAAGGCCCCGGCGTTCTCGAGCAGGGCACCCGCATCGAAATCGGTCTTCCCGAGCGGCGCGTGAACGATGCCCGCCTTGTCGACGCGAAAATCGACCTTGCCGGCCTTGGCGTCCCGCACCATCCGCGCGACATCGAAGGACACCGACCCCGACTTGGGGTTGGGCATCAGGCCGCGGGGGCCCAGGACCTTCCCCAGCTTCCCGACGACGGCCATGATGTCGGGGGTGGCGACCACGCTCTCGAACTCCAGCCAGCCTTCCCCGATCCGCGCCGCCAGGGCCTCGCCTCCGACATGGTCGGCCCCCGCGTCGCGGGCCTCCTTTTCTTTCTCCCCCTTCGCGAAGGCCAGGACCCGGACGGACTTGCCGAGTCCCCGGGGGAGGACGACGCTGCCGCGGACCATCTGGTCCGACTTCCGGGGGTCGACCCCCAGCCTCACGGCGACCTCGACGGTCTCGCTGAACTTCGCGCCCGCCGTCGACCGCGCCAGCTCCAGGGCCTCGGCCAGCTCATACCGCTTCGACCGGTCGATCTTCCCGACGGCCGCGGAATAACGTTTCCCCGGGTTTGCCATCTCGCTCAGCTCTCCACCGTGATGCCCATGCTGCGGGCGGTCCCTTCGATGATCCGCATCGCCGCTTCCACGTCGCCCGCGTTCAGGTCCTCCCGCTTCCGCTCGGCGATTTGCCGGACCTGCTCACGGCTGACCTGGCCCACTTTTTCCCGGTGGGGCTCGCCCGATCCCTTCACGATGCCGGCCGCCTGCTTCAACAGGATGGAGGCCGGCGGCGACTTGGTCACGAACGAGAAGGACCGGTCGGCGTAAACCGTCAAGACCACCGGGATGATCGTGCCTTCCTGCCCCTGGGTCTGGGCGTTGAAGGACTTGCAGAACTCCATGATGTTCACGCCGTGCTGCCCCAGCGCCGGACCCACCGGAGGCGAGGGAGAGGCCTGCCCGGCGGGGACCTGAAGCTTCAGGGACGTTGCGACTTGCTTGGCCATGTCGGTTCCTTCACCATGCGCGCGGAGGCGGGCCTCCGGACGTCAGACCTTTTCCACCTGGAGAAATTCCAGCTCCACCGGCGTCGGCCGCCCGAAAATGGTGACCATGATCCGAACCTTCCCCCGTTCGTGGTTGACCGCCTCGACGATCCCCGAGAAGTTGACGAAGGGGCCGTCGACCACACGGACATTCTCGCCCTCCTCGAACCCCACCTTCGGCTTGGCGGTCTGTTCGCCCCGCATCTGCCCCAGGAGCTTCTGGACTTCCGGCTCGCCCAGGGGGGTGGGGGCGTTCGTCGCCCCCAGAAACCCCGTCACCTTCGGCGTGTTCTTGATGAGGTACCAGGTGTCGGTGTTCATCGTCATCTGGATCAGGATGTAGCCGGGGAAATATTTGCGCGTAGACACCCTCCGCCGGCCGCCTCGCATCTCCACCACATCCTCGGTCGGGACGAGGATCGCGCCGAACAGATCCATCAGGGGGGACGCCTGAAGGCGCTCCTCGAGCGCGGCCTTCACCTTGGACTCATACCCCGAATAGGTGTGGATGACGTACCATTTCTTGTCGGGGTCGTCGACGACCGCCGGTTCTTCGGTCGCCCCGTCCGCGGCGGCTTCCTCCGCGTCCGCCTCGGGGGATTCCGCGCCTTCCACCGGATCCGCGGGCCCTTCGGCTTCCTCAGCCGCCGGGGGGTCGACGGGTTGCGCCGCGGCCTCCGCGACGACTTCAGGAGATTCACCGCCTTCCACTGGATCCGCGGGCCCTTCGGCTGGCGCGTCCGCGAAATCGGCGGCCTCCGCAACGGGCGCGGGCGCTTCGGCTTCCTCAGCCGCCGGGGGGTCAGCGGGTTGCGCCGCGGCCTCCGCAACGACTTCATCGGACCGCCCGGCCTCCGCCTCGGCAGGCGCCGGCGCGTCCGGGCTGTCGGCGGCTTCTTGATCCGTTTCCGGGGTCGTGGGCTCCTGAATCATCTAATGATGCTTCCCACCAGTTTCGAAAATCCCAGATCGACGAGACCCAAATAAATCGCGACGATCAGAACGGCGATAACCACGACCCCCGTTGAGGCAAGCGTTTCCTTTCGGGTCGGCCAGGTGACCTTTTTCACCTCGGACCGAACGTCCCGAAGGAAATCGATCGACTGTTTATAGAAACCGGAGATCTTTTCCATATTCCCGCAGGGCCCATGATCCGGATAAATCAGGAATGGCAGGCCAGGAGGGATTCGAACCCCCAACCCTCGGTTTTGGAGACCGATGCTCTACCAGTTCGAGCTACTGGCCTTTCGATAGAAGTCCTTCAGCCTCACGCCGTTCCGGATTCGCGCTGACGCACAACGAGTCCGGAACGGGCCGGTTACTTCGTCTCGCGATGTGGGGTGTGCCGCCTGCAACTCCGGCAGTACTTCTTGAATTCAAGGCGGTCCGGGGTTTTCTGCTTGTTCTTCGTCGTCGAATAGTTTCGCCGCTTGCACTCTTCGCATGCCAGGGACACAACCACGCGCATTCAATTCACTCCGTTCGGCTCATCCGTTTCCGGCGGGGCCGGAGGATTATTCGTTGATGTCCGTGATGACGCCCGCGCCCACTGTCCGGCCACCCTCGCGGATCGCGAAGCGAAGCTCCTTCTCCATCGCGATCGGCGTGATCAACTCCACGTCCATCGATACGTTGTCGCCCGGCATCACCATCTCCACACCGTCCGGAAGACTCACCACACCCGTCACGTCCGTCGTCCGAAAGTAAAACTGAGGACGGTAACCGTTGAAAAACGGCGTGTGGCGACCACCCTCGTCCTTCGTCAATACGTAAGCCTCAGCCTTGAACTTGCGGTGGGGAAGAATCGAACCCGGCTTCGCCAACACCTGCCCGCGCTCCACCTCCTCGCGCTTCACCCCCCGAAGCAAAACGCCCACGTTGTCACCGGCCTGACCCTGGTCCAAAAGCTTGCGGAACATCTCAACACCCGTCGCAACCGTCTTCTCCGTGTCCCGTATCCCGACAATCTCCACCTCGTCCCCAACCTTCACGATCCCGCGCTCCACCCGGCCCGTCGCCACCGTCCCACGGCCGCTGATCGTGAATACGTCCTCAACAGGCATCAGGTAAGGCTTGTCGATGTCGCGAACCGGCTCCGGAATGTACGTGTCTATCGCCTCCATCAACGCCGATATGCTCTCCGTCGCCGCCGCGTCGTCCGGATTGTTCAACGCCGCCAGCGCGCTCCCCTGAACCACAGGAATCTCCTCGCCCGGAAAATCGTAGCTCGACAAAAGCTCGCGAACCTCGAGCTCCACAAGCTCCTTCAGCTCGTCGTCGTCAACCATGTCCACCTTGTTCAAATAAACCACGATGAAAGGCACGCCCACCTGCCGCGCCAGCAAAATGTGCTCGCGAGTCTGGGGCATCGGACCGTCCGCGGCCGATACCACCAAGATCGCCCCGTCCATCTGGGCCGCACCCGTGATCATGTTCTTCACGTAGTCCGCGTGACCCGGGCAGTCCACGTGCGCGTAGTGGCGGTTGTCCGTCTCGTACTCCACGTGAGCCGTCGCTATCGTGATCCCACGCTCCCTTTCCTCAGGCGCCTTGTCGATCGAGTCGAACGGAACGAAATCCGCCTGACCCTTCTTCGACAGCGCAAGCGTGATCGCCGCCGTCAAGGTCGTCTTCCCGTGATCCACGTGCCCGATCGTGCCTACGTTCACGTGCGGCTTCGTACGCTCGAACTTCGCCTTGCTCATAACCGCCATTCTCCATTCGTGACGATTGTGGTTGACCGGCGAAGGAGCCCGGACCCACGCCGAACGCCTTCTCCGCTATGGCTTCTGGAGCCCACGACCGGATTTGAACCGGTGACCTCGTCCTTACCAAGGACGCGCTCTGCCTCCTGAGCTACGTGGGCGGCCCACCTGATTCAGTCGCAGAGAATGGAGCGGGAAACGGGATTCGAACCCGCGACCCTCGGCTTGGAAGGCCGATGCTCTAGCCAGCTGAGCTATTCCCGCCTTTCGCCGGCCCTCGTCGCCTGGTGGGGAGGGGAGGATTCGAACCTCCGAAGGCTGAGCCGACAGATTTACAGTCTGTTCCCTTTGGCCACTCGGGAACCTCCCCGTGGAACCCTTTGATTTTGTTGGAGTGTCACTGAAGTCTCAATCCCCTGGAGCTGGCGAAGGGATTTGAACCCCCGACCTGCTGATTACAAGTCAGCTGCTCTGCCAACTGAGCTACGCCAGCCACCGGTCAAACAGTTTATTATGTGGACCGTCGGTTCAATTGTCAATGAAAAATTCGGTCGAAACCAAAAAGATTCTTGCCGCCCGGGCGCCGTCCGCATCCCGCCGGACCGCAACGCGGCCCGGGCTTGCGAAACCCGAGCGAATCAAGCCGCCCCCGCCCTCATCAAATCCGTCGCGCGGGCTCGCGGAATCCCGGCCGGCGTCACGGCCCCCGCCCGAAGGAGAGGATTCCGCTTCAATGAATATAAATCGGCGGAGAAACGGGCGCAAGGGGAGAAAACCCCGGCGCGGGATTGGCGAACCCGCCTTTCTCACCCTTGATTCCGCCTTTTTTCATCCAACCCGGTGGGCGGCCTTCCGGCGTGGGGGGATTTCCCCCCCACCCAGATTCATTCCCTTTATTTAGCAGGTTGTGGAAAAACGATTCTGAGGGGTCTGAAATGCCCCAATCTGTCATTCCGAGGGCGGCGATGAATCTCCACCGGAGTCAGCCTCATTCATACAACTGATTCAAAAACAACGCGTTTCGAGCTTAAGCCGATTCCTCACCTCGTTCGGAATGACAGCGCGAAAGGTCCGAATCTTGGCCAAAACACCAACCCATCG
>PVBE010304233.1_pt1 | contig 10329 bp, 10 predicted proteins | sample 1631181 | NCBI WGS metagenome assembly PVBE01 (sample SAMN08397723, study PRJNA350692) | Marine metagenome, whole genome shotgun sequencing project. | isolation source: water | place: Pacific Ocean | collected 2012-04 | reverse complement strand
GCGTTGGTGCCAGAAGGCCGCCCGTCCTTCCAGGTAAGTTTCTGCAACCGAATCATGTTGCCGCACGGTTCCGGGATGAAGGCATCGCCCACCAGCTCGGCGGGATATTGGTCTCCCCGATAAATCATCGGGCCACTGGCGCCGGTCCATCGCGCTAGCCGGCCTTCGCGCAGCATGCCGTTTTGGTAACCCCGATTAATACCGGTGTTTAACCGGCCGGTCCAAACACTGCCATCTCCCCACAGGCGATAGCCCAACCCATTCCGAGTGGGATGATGCGGATTGCGCACTGTATACACGCCGGGGATGGTGTCGCAGAAGAGTGGCGCAGAGTTACTGTTGTAATAAAGCCGTCCGTAATTGTCCTGCGCAATACCCCATTGGCCCCGGAAGACGGTATTTTCCACCACCACTTTTCCATCCTCAAACTTTAAGCGCTTGCTGGACTTGGCATTGTAAAGCCAGTTATCAAGCCCGGGCATTAACCCGTTCTCCGTATGTTCCACGGGTCCTTGTGATGCGTACCCACGAAATGCCTCGGTCTTCTTGTCCGCCTTCAAATCCCCATCGGTATCCTGACAGTACCAAAGGATTGGCGGTTCGGAAATCAACACGCCACCCTCCACGAGCGCGACGGCCCGTGGGGTATTCAAGCCGCTAAGAAATTCCGTACGCTTGTCCATGCGACCATCGCCATTAGTGTCTTCCAGCACGGCCACACTGCCCAACTTGGCATCCTCGCCTGTGCCATCCACATTTGGCATATAAGCGCGCATTTCCACCACCCAAATGCGGCCGTCTTCATCAAACTTCATCGCCACCGGGTCGTGCACCAACGGATCAGCCGCCGCGATTTCAATGCGAAAACCGGGCTGCAGCTTAAAGCTCTTCAACGCCTGTTCGGGCGTCAGGGCCGGCGCGGGCGGCACATCAAAATTCTTCCACACCTCCGGTTGTTGCTGGCCCTTTTTGTCGCCGCGTTGCGCCCAAGTCGACGTGCCCCCCCCCGCCAAGCCGGCGGCCATCATGATGATCAGAAAACGGTTTTTCATCTCAAAAAGATGCACGGTAAGGAGCGTTGCAGTTACTGACAAGACGCAATTGGATTGTGAATCGTTCCCCCTTGTTCATTTATGGTCCGCTGCTTTGATTGGCAGTCCAATGAGGGCGATTAAAACATACTTTCTAGCGGGCTTGGCTGTGGTGCTGAGCGCGGGCTGCTTTACCACCGCAGATGATAAATCCAAGTTCACACCCATCCCTTGGCGGACCGACTCCGTGGAACGGCGATACGACAAACCCGTGGCCGACGTCATGGCGGCCACTCGCATCGCGTTGGGTGCCATGGGCACGATCACTGGGGAAGAAGCCACCAAAAATGTGATCAGCGCCCGGATCAACACACGTTATGTGTGGGTGAAAGTCTCACCGGACCCACAGGCACCTGATGCGATTTCCGCCGTGCGCATTCAAGTGCGCACCAAGTATCGAAACCCCGACCAACAAACCGCCTCAGCCATTGCTGAGCAGGTGACGCTGGCCCTGATTGCAGCGGCCAATCCGCAACCGCAGAACTAAACCACATCCTGAATTCGGGTGAGACGCGCCTGCGCTTCCTCAGCAAACGGCAAATCCGGAAACCGCGCAATGACCTGCTGTAGGCATTGACGTGCGCCTTCCGGATTCTTTTTTTCCAAATGCCAATCAGCCATGAGATTGAGCCAGCGCGCCAAGTCGCGGGGTTGCTGAAATGGATTGGCGAACAGCTTGTTTAATTCCTCCCACGCCAAATCCGGTTTGCCGTAGCGATTGAAATAAATCCGCGCCAACTGCTCGCGGGTTTGGTTGTCCAAGGGATGTTTCTCCAGCTGCTTGAGGCATTCGGATACCAGCTCGCTGGCATCACGGCGGTCATTGGAATCCACGGAAAAACCCAAACGCGCCAAGCGTTGGGCACTGGCCAGCTCAATACCTGATCCCGGAAAACGGTCGCGCAGTCCCGTCAGCGTCAGCCGCATCGCCTCTTCTTGCCCTTCCTTTTTCTGCCAATCGGCTAGTTGGTTCATTGCCCGGGCAATCTGGCCTGGCTCGTGTTGTTTTTGGGCCGTAATGCCCAACAAGGTACCTTCGGCCGTAGCAAAATCCTGCAGGGACTCCATTTGGATGGTTGCCTTCAGCATTTGCCCCTCGAAATCTCCCGGGAATTTTTCGAGCTCATCATCAATCAGCTCGATCGCCAGCTTCGCTTTCCCGGACCGCCATTTCGCCTCCACCACCGAATACAAGGGCTTAGGCTCAACCTCTTCGCCTCCACCCATCAATGAGTTGATTGCCTTGCCTCCCAGAAGATCCATCGCCGGCCCCACCCAGAGTAACCCAAGCAAAAACGCCGGCGCGATAACGAGTATCAGACCCAGTTCACCCATGCTCAAACAGCCGATGATTAAAACTATCATTAACCCGCTGGCGCCCAGCTTGAGGATTAACGGGCCGATTTGATCGTGTTCGTTGGCCTTGGAGCGTTTGTGTTGGTAAAATGTCCACGCAATCAAAAGAGCAAGCGGCCCTAGGATCATGGCAAGGCAAAGCCACATACCTTAGCGTTTTGGGGCCGACTTCAATTCAAAGACAATGGCCGTACGGGAGCCGGTTTGTTCGTTGCGCATTTCCATTTCCTTGAGATGCCATTGACCATCAATCTTCTTGAAAGCCTTGGGCTCAAAGATTTTCAAAAGCTTTCCCTGCGCATCAAACAACTCCGCCCGCACGATACCCATCGAATCTTCATCCACCCAACTCACCACTTTACTATATCCTCCTTCGGTGACTTTAACAGGACGGCTTACCAGAACACTGCAGAGTTCGCCGCGACGCAATTTACGATCAATCACGTTTTGATTAGGCCAACGCAACATCTCCAAACCCAAATCCGCCATCCAGAAATCAGCTCCGGAAAACGGCCGCATGGCCTGCTCGGCATCCAGTTTCTCCGGATTTTTATCCGTTGCGGTCCATTCATATTGCGTATCCTTCCCCACCGCGGCACGAACGGTCAACGTACCTTCCTGCACTGAATAATGATTCACCAATGCCGCCCCCTGCGCAAAGGTGCGAAACTCCACCGGTACGGTCCGGCGTTTCCCGCCGCGTGGTGGGCGGATGCGCAACATGCCGTTACCGTTCACTGCATTGGCCGGCCGCATCGCCTGCATGTACAAAGCCATCTGCGCCCCAAACCGTGTTTGCAGTTTCTCATCAACGATTGCTTGAAACACCCGTGCCTGTGGGTCTTGCAATATATGATCAGGCTTCACCGCCGCGCCCAATCGACCCACCAAAACTGCCACAAATAAAATTATCAACGCACGCATACTCACAGTATTTTCCCCACGCTAGAATCACCTCCTCCCGTCCGCAAGGGAACATTCCACACAGTGGGACACAAATCATTTCCACAGCCAACCCAACAGTGCCATTAAGGCGCAGTGTCGCACTATGATGACGTGCTTCTTGGGAGAATGCCTAGATTTCACGGAAATCCATGGGTGGCACTCCGGTTGCTTTAATGAGGCAAACAGTTGTGCTTTGGCACAGTTTTGAAAGAATAATATGGGCAAAATTTTAGGCATCGATTTGGGCACCACGAACTCGTGCATGGCGGTTATTGAAGGCGGCGAGGCGACGGTGTTGGAGAATTCAGAGGGTAAACGAACCACTCCATCGGTGGTGGCGTTTGCCAAGAACGGCGAACGACTGGTGGGCGACGCGGCCAAACGACAGGCGGTAACGAACCCCGCCAATACCGTGTTTTCCGCCAAGCGTTTCATCGGTCGCAAATACAAGGAAGTGGCCGAGGAATCCAAACGCATGCCGTACAAGGTGGTGGAAGGAAAGAACGGCGACGCGGCGATCGAGGTAGAAGTCGAAGGCGAAGCCAAGGCCTATAGCCCGCAGGAGATCGCCTCCATGGTGTTGGCCAAGCTCAAGGCCGATGCCGAAATGCGGTTGGGCGAATCCATTTCCCAGGCGGTCATCACCGTGCCCGCGTACTTTAATGACTCGCAACGGCAAGCCACCAAGGATGCTGGCTCCATCGCCGGCCTCGATGTGCTACGCATCATCAACGAACCCACCGCGGCTTCGCTGGCGTATGGTTTGGATAAAAAGGATGACGAACAAATCGCGGTCTACGACTTGGGCGGTGGTACGTTCGATATCTCAATCCTCGAGATTGGCGATCAGTTTTTCCAGGTCAAAGCCACCAACGGCGACACTCATCTAGGTGGTGATGACTGGGACAATGCCATCATTGACTGGGCGGTGGAGGAATTTAAGAACGACTCTAGCATCGATCTCCAAGGCCAACCCGATGCCTTGCAGCGCATCAAAGAAGAGGCCGAGAAGGCGAAGATCGCTCTGTCCAGTTCACAAACATACGAGATAAGCCTGCCATTCATCACAGCCGATCAATCCGGCCCCAAACACATCAAAAGCGAGCTCACCCGCGCTAAGCTGGAACAGCTCACCGACGATCTCTTTGAACGCACCACCGGTCCGGTGAAGGAATGCCTGAAGGACTCGGGTCTGAACAGCGGCGACATCGATGAGCTTGTTTTGGTTGGCGGGATGACCCGCATGCCCCGCGTGGTCGACACCGCTAAGGCCTTGCTTGGCAAACAGCCAAATCAAGGCGTCAACCCCGATGAAGTAGTCGCCATTGGCGCCGCGATTCAAGGCGGAGTACTCAACAAGGAAGAAGGACTGGACAGCGTATTGCTGCTGGACGTCACTCCGCTCTCGCTCGGCATTGAGACGGAGGGCGGCATTTTCACCAAGCTCATCGAGCGAAACACCACGATTCCCTCCAAAAAATCGCAGATTTTCTCCACCGCCGCCGACAACCAACCCGGCGTAGACGTACAGGTCTTTCAGGGCGAGCGCCCCATGGCACACGACAACAAGAAGCTCGGCAATTTCAAATTGGACGGCATTGAGCCCGCCCCGCGCGGCATGCCGCAAATTGAGGTCAGCTTCGATATCGACGCCAATGGTATTCTGCACGTGAGCGCCAAGGACAAGAAGACCGGCAAGGAACAAAAGATCACCATCAAGGATTCCAGCGGCCTGTCCGAGGAGGAGATTGAGCGCATGAAACAGGAGGCCGAAGACAACGCCGAGGCCGACAAGCAGCGTCAGGAACAAGTGGAAGCCCGCAATGAAGCCGACACAACCTCCTACGCCGCTGAGAAATTCCTCAAGGAAAACGGCGAGAAACTTTCCGACGACACCAAAGGCAAGGTGGAGAAAGCCGCCGAGGAGTTGAAAGAAAAACTCCAGGGCGATGATCTAGAATCCATCAACACCGCCAAGGATGCCCTCAACGAGGCCATGCAAGGCGCCGCCGCCGAGGCCTATCAGACAGCCTCTTCCGAGGAAGGCGACGAAGCTCAGTCCGAGGCCGCGCCCGAAGGTGAAAATGGAACCGATGACAAACAGGACGAAGGTCCCGTAGTCGACGCCGAAGTCGTGGACGAAGACAAAAAATAAATCTCTAACCCCGGCGGGTGCCGGGGTTTCTCATTCACACTAACCTCAACTAACAACAAACACACAATGGCTAAACTCAAAATCAAGCCCCTTGGTGACCGCGTTCTCGTGGAACCCGCCGAGGAAGCTGAAGTGAAAAAGGGCGGAATCATCATCCCAGATTCCGCGAAAGAAAAACCGCAGGAAAGCAAAGTCATCGCACTGGGCACCGGCAAAACTGACGACAACGGCGACAAGGTTCCGTTTGAAGTCAGCGTCGGCGACATCGTGTTGACCAACAAGTACGGCGGCACCGAAATCAAAATCGACGGCGTCGAGTACAAGATCCTGAACCAGGACGACATCCTCGCGGTGGTCGGCTAACCCAAAAATTAAACTAGAGAAATATCATGTCAGCCAAACAACTCGTATTTGACGAAAAGGCCCGCCAGAACATCCTTCGGGGTGTGGAAAAACTGGCCAAGGCCGTGAAGGTGACGCTCGGCCCCAAAGGTCGTAACGTCCTCATCGACAAGAAATTCGGCTCCCCCACCGCCACCAAGGACGGTGTGACCGTGGCCAAAGAGATCGAGCTAGAGTGCCCGTACGAAAACATGGGCGCCCAGATGGTTCGCGAAACCGCCAGCAAGACCAGCGACGTGGCCGGTGACGGTACTACCACCGCGACCGTGCTTGCCGAGGCCATCTACCGCGAAGGCCTCCGCAGCGTGACCGCCGGTGCCAGCCCCATTCACATCCAGCGTGGTGTGCAAAAGGCTGTGGACGCCGCCGTGGCGCAGCTTGCCAAGATCTCCCAAAAGGTGACCAGCAAGGACGAAATCCAACAGGTGGCCACCGTGTCCGCCAACTGGGAATCCAGCATCGGTGAAATCATCGCCGACGCCATGGACCAGGTCGGCAAAGACGGAACCATCACCGTGGAAGAAGCCCGCTCTATCGAAACCACCCTCGAGGTCGTCGAAGGCATGCAGTTCGATAAGGGATACCTCTCCCCGTACTTCATGACCGACGCCGACACTCAGGAGTGCAAACTCGAGGACGCCTACGTGCTGCTCTACGAGAAGAAGATCAGCTCCCTCAAGGACATTCAGCCCATCCTCGAGAAGGTCGTGGCCGCCGGCAACAAGCCGTTGCTGCTCGTGGCCGAAGACATCGAGGGGGAAGCACTCGCCACTCTCGTGGTGAACCGCATCCGTGGCACCCTGAAGATCTGTGCCGTCAAGGCACCGGGCTTCGGTGATCGCCGCAAGGCCATGATGGAAGACATCGCCATCCTCACCGGCGGCAAATTCATCACAGAAGACCTCGGCCTGAAGCTCGACGGCATTGAACTGTCCGATCTCGGCACCGCGACCAACATCGTCGTGGAGAAGGAAAACACCATCATTATCGATGGCGGCGGCAAAGCCAAAACCATCAAGGGCCGGATCGACCAGATCCGTCGTCAAATCGAAGAAACCACCAGCGACTACGATCGCGAGAAGCTCCAAGAGCGCCTCGCCAAGCTCGCCGGCGGTGTGGCCGTCATCAATGTAGGCGCCGCCACCGAGTCCGAGATGAAGGAAAAGAAGGCCCGCGTCGAGGACGCCTTGCACGCCACCCGCGCTGCGGTGGAAGAAGGCATCGTTCCCGGCGGTGGTACCGCCCTGCTCCGCACAATCCCTGCCATTGAAAAGCTCAAGCTGGACAGTGACGAGCAAATCGGTGTGGACATCCTCCGAAACGCTGTTGAGGCGCCACTGCGTAGCCTCGCTGCGAACGCTGGTCTTGAAGGTGCTGTCATCGTAAATGATGTACAAAGCAAGAAAGGCAATATTGGCTTCGACGTGGCCACCGAAAAATACACCGACCTGATCAAGGCCGGTGTGGTGGACCCGGCCAAGGTGACCCGCTCAGCCCTGCAGAACGCGTCGTCCATCGCCGCGCTCCTGCTTACCACTGAGTGTCTCATCACCGACGTGCCGGAAGAGGAGAAACCCGCTCCGGACCACGGTCACGACCACATGTAAGTCGTCGCGACAACGTCATTACACGGGCCGCCCTTCGGGGCGGCCCTTTTTTATTTGACGCCCTGTTCCGATTATAAAAAAACATTCAGTTTACAGTACCCAAGCAGTAACTAATTCAGTTAAAGTGGTTTGAGTGAAATCCCATCGGCTATTAAAAACTATTTTCAAGGAGTGCTCTGTCCAGCAGGTTGCGGAACGAATGAACCTTTCCCCTTCCACGGTCTATAAATGGGCCGAGTGCCCTAATACCGGTTCCGCCAGCGGTATCAGTAACCCGCTCGACCGGGCTTTGGATCTGCACAAGGCTACTAACGATCCGCGCGTGGTACGCTGGCTCTGCGAACAGTCCGGCGGTTTCTTTGTTAAAAATAGTGCCCCCACCTTAGTGGATGGCAAAGAACAGAAGCTGGCCCCGGCCACAAGCAAGGTGGTGAAACAATTTGCAGACCTACTCTCCACCGTGGCGGAAGCCGCCAGCGACTCCAAAATCAACCCCAAAGAAGCCAAGTACATCCGTCAGGAATGGGAGAAGCTTAAACGGGCCGCAGAAGGTTATGTGAAATGCTGTGAAGAAGGAAACTTCAAGCAGTTGAACCGTGATCTGAAGAAGTAAGCACACCCTGCACTTCCAAAAAATTACGGGTCTTGCTGGCATCCTGATGGCAACAGGCCCGCCAGCCGCGCGCCCGGCCGGCCTCAATATTTTCCGGGCGATCATCCAAATAAATGATCGACTCTCCTTCACGCCCCGAGGCGGCCTCCAACGATTCGTAAATCCCGGCATCCGGCTTTAGTGACTTCACTTCGTGCGACAGAATGTGGCCGGTAAATCGTGGCCAAAAATCATATGAACGGCTGATGTGCCGCACGGCCATTTCGTTGGTGTTGGAAAATGTGTAAGTGGGCACCCCGCTCTCGACGAGTTGCCGGTGCATATTAATGACCGCTTCGATCGGCGTGAAAATATTCTTAAACAACCCCGCAAACTCAGATTCTGTCCCGTTGAATTTCGTTTCACTTTGGATGCGCGTGAAGAATTCCGAAGAAGTCAATCGGCCGGATTCATACTCCGCCAGCAAAGGCGATTGGTTCAGGTACGCATCCAGCACCCCTTTATCCCATTGCGTGCGTGGGGCCAGTTTGGCAATGAGAATGCCGTAATCGAAATCGAGCAGCACCTTGCCGATATCGAATGCCACCACCGGATTCATTACATTTCCCGGCGGCCTTCGAGCGCGTGACTCAGGGTGAGATCATCGGCGTATTCCAAGCCACTGCCCGCTGGCAAACCATGCGCAATGCGAGTCACTTTAACGCTTTTGGCGGCCAATCTTTGGGCCAAATAATTACTCGTCGCATCGCCTTCCACATCCGTTCCCAAGGCCAGAATGACTTCCTTCACGCCATCCGTGCGTGCCTCCAATTCCACAATGCGCAGATCCTCCGGATCCACCCCGTTTAATGGTGAAATTTTCCCGCCCAACACATGAAAGTGCCCTTGAAAGGTGCCGGATTTATCAACGTTAATGACATCCACCGCGGTCTCCACCACGCATAACATCGTTGAATCACGCCGGCCATCTGTGCATAAGGCGCAAGGCTGCGTTTCGGTCAGGGCACCACAGGTATTGCAGAGTTCGATGCGTTCGGTGGCTGTAACTAGGGCTTCGGCCAGTTGTTTCACCTGCCCTGCCTCGCTTTGTACGAGATGCAGGGCCAATCGCTCAGCTGACCGCGGTCCGATCCCGGGAAGTTGACCCAAGGCCCCCACAAGGGCCAAGACCGGCTCCGGCAGGGACGCCATGGCTTAGCCCATCCCCGGCAGATTGAAGCCAGCCGTTACCTTGCCCATCTCCTCGGCCTGAATACGTTGCCCTTCGGTGATGGCTGAATTTACTGCGGTAAACACGAGATCCTCCAGTGTCTCCACATCCGTGGGATCCACGGCTTCGGGGTCAATCTTCAATGACTTCAGCACTCCTTTGCAGGTCGCCGTCACTTTGACCGCGCCACCTCCGCTGCTGGCTTCTACCGTGCGCTCAGCCAAGGCGGCTTCAGTTTCCTGGGCCTGCTGTTGGGCGCGCATGGCCTGCTTCATCAATTTGTTTATACTCGCCATAAATCACTCCTAATTTCGAACATCCACAATCTGTCCCTTGAAGACTTCCAACGCCTTCTTAATAAGCGGATCATTTTCAAACTCTTCCTTGTTAATCGGCCCTTTGGGAGGCAACGGTTCACCTCCGGCATTGGTCGCTGGCTCGACAGCGCCCTCCGACGCACCGGGCGCATCCATAGCCAAAGGAATCCAATCCGACGGCCGTTCAGCGATTACATAACTCACCGTACGAATGGAATGCCCAGCCTTGCTCAAGGCAGCGATTAACGATTGGTTGGTCTCCTTGGAGTTCGCCAACTCCATTTGCGGGGCGAAAGCTTCTGGAAAGCCGATGGTCACATCATCGCCTTCGATAGATTTCAAAAATGCTTCCTGGAAATACGCGCGGGAAAAGACGCCCAATGTGTCCAGCATCGCGGCCCATACAGTTGAAAGATCGGTTGCCGGCACCGGTTGTGGCGCGGGCTCTTCCTTGACCTGCGGAGTTGGCTCTAGTGCGCGCTCGGGCTTGGATTCGGAGATCGGCTCCACTGCCACTTGTTGGACTGTTTCCGATTTGGGCTCCGCTTTCGGTTCCGCCTTTGCTTTCTTAACCGGCACTGCGGCCGGAACTGGACGGGCAACCTCCAAAGCTTCACCGCCGCCCGCATCGCG
>PVBE012812022.1_pt1 | contig 10331 bp, 5 predicted proteins | sample 1631181 | NCBI WGS metagenome assembly PVBE01 (sample SAMN08397723, study PRJNA350692) | Marine metagenome, whole genome shotgun sequencing project. | isolation source: water | place: Pacific Ocean | collected 2012-04 | reverse complement strand
GTTGTCGCGCGGGACCTGTGGTCCAGCGGCTACTACGCTCGCTTCATCAACTACTACGGCGTGCGGCACCCGGTGTATGAGAGTGCGGGGAAGACGGACGACAAGGGTCGATTCGAGCTCACGGGCGTTTTCCCCGCGGGGATGTGCCTCGTGGTCAAGGCGCCGGGGTACTACGACTACAATCTCCCGTTCGTCAGTTCGAAGCACGCGATCGATGTGTCCATGGAGCGGAGTGGCTTCGTCGAGGGCAGAGTCGTCGGTGGAGACGGCAAGCCCGTCGACGCCATGATTACTGTGAACTACGAGACGTCGATTGCCGTCAACGGTCAGATCAGAGTCCCGATTCACACCAAGAAAGACGGTCGCTTCCGGATCTCCCTCGCTGGACGCGGTCGCTACGGGATGTACGTGGTGGGGGTTCTTCGACCGGGTGAGACCTACCGGCAGGTGTACAGCAGTTCGTACACCCACCCGCGAAACGATGTCGAGATCGAACTCGCCCAGCCGCCTGAGACCAAGAAGCCCATCACTCTCGAAGTCGTCGACAAGAAGACCGGGAAGCCCGTGTCGACGGCGCGAGCGGTGGTCCAGTGGCAGGACCCGCGCTACCTGAACACCGTATCACTGGAGAGCATGTTCCCGGCAAACTCCCGGAAGTCGGACAAGGACGGGAAGATCGAGCTGCGCGGACCGCTCAACCAGCAACCGCCCAAGGGCGCAGTTCTCGTGAAGGCGAAGGGCTATGCGCCGTTCGTGGAGAAGAAGATCGAATACGACGAAGAGAAGCCTCTGGTGCTGAAGGTCGAACTCCAGACGGAGCTCGTGATCCGTGGCGTGGTCGTCGACGAAAAGACGGGCAAGCCGATGGCGGGCGTCCGAGTAAGCGTGTCCCCGCAGGGCATGTTGAACAACGCGATGGGCTACGACTACAGATACACCACGGGTGCGCAGGCCCAGGTCGGTATCGTCACCGACAAGGATGGTCGCTTTCGCGCCGGTGGGTTGGGGCCAGGCAAGTACGAGGTCAGTGCGAAGCCCGATCACCGACCCAAGAGCAAGCTGCTACGACTCTCGCTCAAGAACGATGGAAAGGGCCTCGACGTCCGCATTGAGATTCCTCGGGGCACCTCGTTGTCAGGGCGGGTGTTCGCTGGCTACGACGACAAGGGTGGCAAGGCGGTCGTGAAGCTCGGGCGTGGTTGGCAGGCCCGACTCGGTGGGTCCAACCAGAACAACTACAATCCCTGGATGAACTCCCGGTCCAGTTCTATTGGATTCGGCTGGGGCTATGGCGGCAGTCTGAACCAGTTGTCGGTGCCTCCGGTCGTGCTCGGCGCCGACGGTAGTTTCAAGTTCGACAATCTCGACGCTGGTCGCTACCGGTTCAATCTGATGGCGCCGCCGATCGGTAAGCGTGGTCGCACCGTGTTGTCTGCGATCGAACCGCTCCGCATCCGCAAGAAGGACATGGCCCGGGACTTCGACATCTCAGAGGACCTGCCGGGGATCGTCCGCGGCAAGGTCAAGGTCATCGGCGTGCCGTTTCCGATGAGTCGGTTGTTTGTGTTATCGGTACCAGTTGGTGAGGCTTCCGGGCGACCTACCCGCGTCTACTACAATCAGATGTACTTTCGCTGCGTCGTCGCGGAAGACGGGACGTTTGCATTTCGGGCGAACCGCGGTCGTCATCACATCTACATCATGGATGGCGCCAATTCCACCGTGCTTCACCACGCGACCGAGCTGGTGAACATCGAGTATGGCAAGACGAAGCACGTCGACCTTTCCATTCCACTGGCGCCACTCAGGATCCGATTGCGCCCCGAGACCGAGGGTGGGGAGATCGTCGTCGGGAGAATGGAGTGGATGGCGACGCACGCGGGAGATGCGACGGCCAGTTTCATGCAGTACGATCAGGGATATGGTCAACGTGTCGAGGGGCAGACCGAGTTGTTCCTCATCGTACCACCCGTCAAGTTGCGGTTCGTCGTGCGGTCGTACATCTCCGCGGTCGATCCGATGGGGAGGCGAGGCAACGTGATCTCCGGCGAAGGTGAGGTCACCGCCAAGATGGGCGTGCTCGAGACCCTCGTCATCAAGGTCCGACCACCCGGCGAGGTGACAAACGCGGCGCCCCCAAAGGGCGAGAAAGAGAAGACCAAGAAATCCGAGAAGAAGGCTGACCCCAAGAAAGCGAAAGGCGGGCGGTAGCTCGTCATTCGCCAAGGAGATCGAAGCAGTGCGATTTGTTCGAACCCGTCCTCTGACCGCCTTCGTATTCTTGATGCTCGCGTCCACGCCGGTGCTCGCCGGAGTCCGACCGCAGGGCAAGTCCCTGATCCCCGTCGAGGTCCACGCGCGCGTGGTCGACGAAAAGGGCGAAGCGATCGCCGGCGCGGGATTCCTCTACGGAGATCGTGAGACCATCACGACGGCTCTGGCGCTGGACAAACCGACCGGACGCACCGACGACAAGGGCAACCTGTCTGTCACCATTCCAGCGCCAAAGGAGGGAGATACGACGGTGCGGTACGCCATTCTGGCGGCGACCGGAAAGGTGACCGTGCAGTTGACCGTGAGAATGACCACGGTGGCGACGGGCAAGGGCGCTGCGCGGCGCCGGGTCGTCGACTTGGGCAGGATCGTGATGCGACCGGGTGCCAAGATTCGCGGTTTAGTCCGTTCGATGAAGGGCAAGCCAATCGCGGGCGCTCGGGTTCACGCGGTCGACATCTTCAAGTCCCCTCACCTGCAGGTGCAAATCGAAGAGCAGTGCACGAGCTGGGCGACCACGGATGAGAAGGGCAGATTCACGGTCCACGGAGTGCCAGCGCGCGGAGCGTCCGTCACGATCACCGCAGACGGGTTTCACACCCACGAAGTCCAGCACGCCAATCAGTTCACGCCCGTCGTCGTGCAGCTCTCGTCATCGGGCGAGACGTCCGGAAGGGTCGTGGACGCCGCAGGCAAGCCTGTGCCGGAAGCCAGGATCTGGACGTACTACGAGTACAGCAACAACGCGACCTACGTGCGCGCGGATGCTGACGGACAGTTTCGGGTCCCGGTGCGGTATCCCGGTCGCTACCAGTTGTCGGCATCGATCCTCTATGGCGTCGTCTCGAGGACCATGCGCACGAAGGTGCTTGTTGGTCCGATGAAGGACGTCCGAATCGAGATTCCCGATGCGGTGGCTTCGAGCGCGAAGCTCGGCTTCGAGATCCGCGCGAAGACCCTGGATGGCAAACCGATCGTCGCGTTCAAGGCGCTCGATCACTGGTCCAACGATCAGTTCTGGAAACACAACGGCAGCTTCCTGGAGCGCATGTTCAAGGGAAGCGCGAAGAGTGCGAACGCGAATGGGGTGATCCTTCTCAGCGGTCCCCGCCCCGGCCAGCCGCCGACCGGTCGGGTTCTCGTGAGGGCGAAGGGGTACGCCCCCAAGCTCCTAAAGCAGATCGAGTGGTCGGACGAGAAGCGCGTGAAGATGGATCTCACTCTCGAACCGGAGTCCGTGATCGAGGGCGTTGTGATCGACGAGAAGACCGGAAAACCCCTGTCGGGAGCACGAGTTCACGTCGGTGGTATGTTGCGAGAAGTGCCGAATCCGTTCATGCGGGTGATGACGCAATTCCGTGTCGGCGGTGGAACGGAGACTGACGAACATGGGCGTTTTCGACTCGACACGCTCGGCAAGGGCACGCATAAGCTCACGGTCACCTACCCCGACCGACCGGACTCGACCGGGAAGATGGTCAAGGTCGGGAGCGGGGAGACGAAGAAGGGCATCAAGCTGACCACGCCGCGCGGCTCGACACTCGGCGGCAAACTCGTCGGCGCAAAGATCGGCGTTGGCTGGAAGGTCAAGTGCAACCAGAACGCAGTCTCTCAGTTGATCATGTTGCCGACGAGCCAGGCGCTTCTCTCGGGCGGACCGGGTTCGAAAGGGGTTCTTGTCGGGTCTGACGGCAAGTTCCGGATCGAAGGTCTGTCGAATGCCAGGTACCAGCTGACGCTGATGATCCCGTACCCGATGGGAACACTGGGCATTCCCCTGAAGTCCTTGCGCGTTCGCGCCAAGGACTTGAACGAGGAGATCGACATCTCGAAGCATCTCCCTATCCGATTTTACGGCAAAGCGCGGGCCAAGGGCGCTCCGATTACGCCCCTTCGTCTCCTGGTCCTCGCACAACGGGTCGACGGCAACGCGTCGAACCGTGGCATCAACCTCGCGAGTCCGATGTTGACGGGGACCCGCGCTCTCGTCGGACGGGATGGAACATTCGAACTGCCGGTTCGAAGCGGTAAGCACGTGATCAGACTCGTCGATCTTGCGAGCGGCGTCACGTTGTTCCAGAGCGAGCGGCTGATCTCAATCAAGGGGAAGAAAGACGTGGAGTTCGACATCGTCGCGGAGCTTGCGATGGTGATGGTCACGCTGAAACCGGACAAGGAAGGTGGGCCAGTCCTGGCGAACCGATTGGAGATCGGCGTGAAGCACCCCAAACTCATGCCGAACCAGTTTAGAGGGATGGTCTTCGTGGGGGCGAACAACTACGACCAGGGCGTTGGTGTAGCATTGCAGCCTGGGCAGGTGAACGTGACCGTGATCCTGCCGGCGATCGAGACAAAGTTGCGTGCCCGGTCTTCGGCTCACCAACTGGACGCGAAGAAGAGCCAGCACAACTATCCGCCCATCGGCGAAGAAACCGTGCACCCCGAAGCGAGCAAGGCGAACCGGATCACGGTCGTGGTCGTGGAGCCGGACGTGCCTACCGGTTAGTCACACTTCGATCTTGCCGACGAGATACTCGACGGCGTGGCCCGCGATGCGCACGCGCTGGCCGAGGTCTTCACAGAACAACTCGCCCGCGCGGGCGCTGGCCTGCCGGGCGTGAAGATGGGTCTTCTCCAGGCGATGACTCCAATAAGGGACGAGGATACAGTGAGCTGAACCTGTGACCGGGTCCTCTGAGACGCCGACTCGAGGTCCGAAGAATCGCGAGACGAAGTCACAGTCTTCGCCGGGTGCGGTCGCGATCACCGCGTAGTGGGGGATGTCCGCGAGCTGTGCGAAGTCGGGCTCGAGAGAGGCGACAGCCGCCGCGGATTCGAACACGGCGAGGTGGTATCGCCCCTCGTGGAGTTCGAGGGGGGTGGCGCCGAGTGCGAGGGCGATAGCGCGTCCCGTTTGGTCCTCGGGTGCCAGTTCGCGTGGTGGATCCGATGGAAAGTCGAGGACGAGCAGGTCGCCGTCACGGCTGACCACGAGCTCACCGCTCTTCGACGCGAACCGGATCTCATCGTTGTCGGTCAGTTCGTGTTTGAACAAGACGTGGGCGGACGCCAACGTCGCATGTCCGCAGAGATCGACCTCGACTGCAGGCGTGAACCAACGAATGTGGAATCCCCCGCCGTCGCGACAGACGAACCCCGTCTCCGACAGGTTGTTCTCGCGCGCGATCTTCAGCATCGCGTCGTCCTCGAGCCATTCCTCGAGCAGGACCACCGCGGCCGGGTTACCACCGAACAGGTGGTTCGTGAACGCGTCGACCTGGTAGAGGGGGAGTTCCATAGGGAACGCCTATCTTCGGGTGTCTGGCGGTTTCTCACTCCCGTCGCGCGCCAAAACGCTTCTTTTTTTGGGAGTGACCGGAGTGAGACGTGTCAGAGACCAGTCGGTACCGATGCGCCGTGCCGGACCGCCCGGTCTTGATTCTCTATACTTCTTTTCCCCTCGAGTCGAACTCGATCACCATCCCTTGCGCGGCCACGAGCGTGTTGCCGTTGAGGAGGCGTGGGCGTCGTTGGGAGGATTCAGGCCCTTCAACACCATCACGACCTTGTTTTTGGCGTCGACCTCGGTGACGCACCGGCCCGTGTAGCTCGAGAACAACGTATTGCCGTTTGGCAGCCGGTCCGCGCCGAACGCCCCTGACACCTTCACGCTCCAGACGGTCTTCCCCTTTGGGTCGACCTCGATGACGCGGTTGCCGTGAGTATCGGCGATCAGGGTCACTCCCGCGGCTTCCACTTCCAGCCTCGATCGACACCGTGCCGCGGCGTAGGCGAGTTTCTTGTTCTTGCCCTTCTCGAGTTCTTCGAGTCTCGTCAACGCGTCCTTCGCTGCTGGTCCGTGGGGCCGCAGCATGTGCAGGCAGGTGAACACGATGTCCTCTCGGGGGCGGTCGAGACCGAGCACCAAGGCGCTGACCGAACCCTTCCCCATCCGGAGGAGATCCACGACCGCCTGGCTGCGTCGGTCGGGCAACTCCAGGCAACGAACCAATCGGGTGGCTTTCCGCGCCTCAGGGGGCCGGCTGCTCGGGGTTCCCGTGACTTGGCCTTCCAGAACTGCGGTGATCGCAAGCGTTGCCAGGATCGCGGGCATCCACGGTTTCCGTTGTCCCGCCTTTCCGTCAGTTCGGTCGTCTGCTCGATACACTGTGCCTTCGCAGCACGATCCTTGACTGAGGACCAGCCGGGCCCAATCGTATCCTTCCTCCTCCCGACCCCGCACAGACCACCAAACTCCCCATGAACAAGGATTCGCTCGAGAAGTTCGTCAACGACAGGTGGGACAACTCCATCGTTCCCCAACTGACGGAGTACATCAAGATCCCGAACAAGTCGCCCCTGTTCGATCCCAACTGGCAGGAAAACGGCCACATGGAAAAGGCTGTCCAGCTGATCAAGGGATGGTGCCGTGAAGAGCCGATCGAAGGACTGACTGTGGAGGTCATCCGTCTCGAAGGTCGGACTCCGCTCATTTACATGGAGATCCCCGGGGAGACTGACGACGCGGTTCTCCTGTACGGGCACCTCGACAAGCAACCGGAGATGGTGGGCTGGTTTGACGACCTCGGCCCGTGGAAGCCGGTGCTGAAAGGCGACAAGCTCTACGGTCGTGGTGGTGCCGACGACGGCTACGCGGCCTACGGATCGCTCACGGCCATCCGCGCGCTCAAGGAGCACGGCGGCAAGCACGCACGGTGCGTCGTGCTGATCGAGGGTTGTGAAGAGAGCGGTAGCTACGATCTACCCTTCTACATCGACCATCTCTCGGATCGCATCGGCGATGTCAGCCTGGTGATCTGCCTGGACTCCGGTTGCGGCAACTACGACCAGCTGTGGTGCACGACTTCGCTGCGCGGCATCGTGTCGGGCAACCTGAACGTGAACATCCTCCAGAGCGGCGTTCACTCCGGCGATGCGACCGGTGTCGTCGCATCGAGCTTCCGCGTCGTGCGTCAGCTGCTGAGTCGACTGGAGGACGAGACGACAGGACAGATCAAGGCGTCGGATTTCCACGTCGAGGTCCCACAGCAACGGATCGACCAGGCCGGGGTCTGCGCGAGCGTCCTCGGCAACAATGTCTACGAGCGGTTCCCCTGGGTGGACGGTGCCCACGCGATCAAGGAAGACGCTACCGACGCGATCATCTCTCGCACGTGGAGGCCGGGTCTTGCCATCACCGGGGCCGCTGGCCTTCCCGGACTCGACGACGCGGGCAGCGTGATGCGGCCCTTCACATCGGTGAAGTTGTCGTTGCGCATTCCCCCGACGCTCGATGCCGACAAGGCGACGGCTGCGTTGAAGCAGCTGATGGAGAAGGACCCGCCGTACGGCGCGACGGTCGAATTCGAAGCCGAGCAGGGCGCTGGCGGATGGAACGCGCCTGAGTTCAGTCCCTGGTTGCTGGAATCAGCACAGAACGCGTCGCAGATGTACTTCGGTCGTGAAGCGGTCTACATGGGCGAGGGCGGCACGATCCCGTTCATGGAGATGCTCGGCGAGAAGTTCCCGAAGGCACAGTTCTTCATTACGGGTGTTCTCGGCCCGGAGTCAAATGCGCATGGGCCGAACGAGTTCTTGCACATTCCGATGGGCAAGCGTCTGACGTGTTGCGTCGCACAGCTCCTGGTTGACCACTTCGCGTCGCGGTCTTGAGTCGCGCTCCGGAGATATCGCCGCGGGTGGGCATTCTCGTGGCCATCGTGGTCGCGGTTCTCATGGGTTGCTCCCACGAGCCGCCGCTCAAGAATCCGGAGAAGTGGGCGAATCTCATCGAGACCCTGACGCCGCTGCACGAGAAGCTCGGCCAGCCTCGCCCTGGTGACTGGCTGGATTCGAAGAGCGAGGAGGGTCAGACCTTCGCCGAGTATCGCCGCTGTGCACCGATTCGACCGCGAGGGAAGCGCGACGTGATCTACGTTCAGCCGCTCGGTCCGATGACTGAGAACCAGGCGAAGATCGTGCGCCAGACCGCGGAGTTCATGAGGGTCTACTTCCACACCAAGACCACGTTGTTGGACAGCCTGCCTCTCTCGTTGGTGCCCGAGTCCGCGCGGCGCGGGAGTCGCGGATTCGGGACTCAGCTCCTGACCGGTCACGTCCGCATGAAGATTCTTCGACCGCGGCTGCCGCGGGATGGTGCCGCGATCATCGCGTTCACCGCGCTCGATCTGTGGCCAGGCGAGGGGTGGAACTTCGTATTCGGTGAAGCCTCGCTGCGTGACCGCGTTGCGGTGTGGTCGTTGGCCCGTAACGGCAACCCGGCCGAGAGCCAGGCGAATTACCGAAAATGCCTGCTTCGAACAGTGAAGACAGCGACTCACGAGACCGGACACATGTTCTCGATCCAGCACTGCACCGCGTTCGAGTGCAACATGTGTGGCTCGATGAGTCAGCAGGAGTCAGATCGCCACCCGCTTGCACTGTGCCCGCACTGTGTCGCGAAGATCTGCTGGGCGTGCGAGGCAGAACCGGGGGAGCGCTATCAAGAACTCGCCGACATCTGCAAGTCGCTCGGACTCGCGCAGGAAGAAAAGCGCTACCTCGCGCTTCGGCGTGCGTTGCGGTCCGCCAAGTGACAGGTCAGTGCGTGCTCGTACTCCGATTTCGCCAGGACGTGGTCGCAGCCCAGGGGAGCCCTGATCTCGAAAGCGCCGCAGGAACCGAGAAGCGCCGCCATCGCGACGAGGGCGGTCCCTTGGCCGAGTGGCGAGGTCCCGAGCTCCCGGGTCACTCGATTCGGACCAGCTTTGTTGCCGCGTCGAGGACGACTGCTTTCTTGGTCACTACCCCTCCTCGTTTCACGCCGAACTCGTAGGCGCCCTGCGCGAGGAAAAACTCGGTTCGGTGTCCGGTCAGACTCAGGCTCTTCTCCTTGACGATCGCGGACAGGAAGAATCGATCCCAAAGAAACGCCGGGTACGACTGGGAGTTTCCGGTGGTCTTGTCGATGACGATGACCGAGTCTGGCTCCGGCGTGCGGTTTACGAGCACGGTGACCTTGCACGCCGGTTTCATCTCGATCTTGAGTCTTCGATGCTCGCCCGGCTTGAGCCTAATCTCGTAGATCCCGGACGCGAACTTGGTGTCGTGGGCGAAGATACGGTGCGTGATCGGCGGGACGTCCGTGAAGTGAGTGGTCTCTTTTCCTTTTGTGTGCTTGCGGAGATTGTACGCCTGTTCATTGAATCTGTCGAGGAAGATGATGTTCGCCGTTTCCCCTTCGGCTCTTCCGCCCGTCAGATCGATCGAGACCTTCCCCCTATTGAGAGGCGAGAGGGTGACCTCTGTGAGGCCATCGACGTCGACCGGATTGCACGGAATGATCTCTCGCGTGTTGCCCTTTTGGAAATGCAGCAGCTTGAGGTGCGCGACCACGCGCTGCAGCTCGAAGACCTTGAACGTGACATTGCCATCGCTTTCCTCGTACGTCGAGGGGTTCTCGGTCGCCGAGATCAGAGCCCCCCAGTCCGTGGATAATTTGCTCCTGTCGAGGAAGGAGACGCTCAGCATCAAGATGCCGTCCTGGCCAGGTGCACGCTTGTGATGAACGATCAATGCGCCTGGGGTCAGTGGCGGCGCGACTATCGAGAACGTCTCCAGGTTCGCGGCCGAATCGACTGGCGTCGATTCCGTCGAAGGAGCCTTTTGTACAGTTGGTTCCTGGCTCCGCATGCCCTTCGAGTCCAGGTGATTGGGTAGGCTCGGTGCCGTGACGAATCGTACCTTGGCGTTCACGCCGACGAGGTACTTCGGGATCTTCACGGGGTTCGACGTGAACGGGAACTTGTGCTCGCGAAGCCCCATGTGTTCGTACATCTTGAACCGAAAGTAGTCGGGCTTTGCCGCGAACGGGTTGAACGTGCGCGCAAACTTGTACGTCACGGCCCCGTTGCTCGTCTTGTGAAACTCCTTCTGCGCCGGTCCCAAGTTCGTGATGGTGAGATTCATGTACCGGACCGGCGTCAACCGGAGTTCGAACGACTCCGACTTTAGGATCTCGGCCTGAATCGAGTAGTCCTTGTGAAACGCCGCCACTG
>PVBE011179006.1_pt1 | contig 10331 bp, 7 predicted proteins | sample 1631181 | NCBI WGS metagenome assembly PVBE01 (sample SAMN08397723, study PRJNA350692) | Marine metagenome, whole genome shotgun sequencing project. | isolation source: water | place: Pacific Ocean | collected 2012-04 | reverse complement strand
TCGCTATCGGCATCCGGGCCCTGCTTGCAACTCACGTGCGGGGCACATCCCCGTCAGAGGGCGAAGAAGTGAAGGTGCGACAACGGATGCGGTTGTGGTTCGCGACCGGGTTGGTCGCGATGTTCACGCTCGCGTTCAAGCAGACCACGGCGGTCGGGGTCATGGTCGGCTGGCTCGGCGCTCTAACGTACCTGGGGTTGGTCGAGTTCGTCTCGACTCGAAGCGTCCGCCGCACGGCGCAGGATCTGGGGCTCTGGGCGCTGGGAGCCACCGCGGGTCTCTTTGCCGTGTGGGTTGTGATCGCCAGCCTCGGGAGTTCGGTCAGCGCGTACGTCCAAGCTGTCTTTGGCGACGCTCCTGACCTCAAGGGCGGAACGACCGTGCTGGCGAAGCATGTGGTCGGGTATCTCGTGGGCTCCCCGGCGTTTTCGGGTTCGCTGGCCCTCACGCTCTTGCTCTGCCTGGTGGCGGTCCGTATCGCGCGCCGCGGGCCGACGACGGACGTCGCTCGGCCGCTCACGGTCGGGGCGACGCTCGCCGCGGCGGGGGCAACGTGCGTGGCGTTTGGGATCGCCGCGGTCTTGCTGGCAACCCGTGAGGCGGGCCTTTGGGGCACGTTTGTGTACTGGGCGCGCGAATTGAAGGGGGTCGCCACGTTCGGACTGGCGATGACGTGCCTGCTCTTCGCGTTCGGCTTGCGCCGGTCGGCGCCGGATACGGCACCCGACTCCAGGCCGGACTCGCTACCAGCAAGAGACGGGATCCGGCGCGGTCACGCGTTTAACGCGCTCTTCATCGTCGCGCTGTCCACCTCGCTCCTGCACAACACGTCAATCGGGCTGTTTCGCCCCTTCTTCGACAACAACCCGATCATCCCCGTCGCCTTCGTGGGTCTCTTCGTTGCTTTTGACCGGGCCGGCCTGCGCTGGCTCAAGCCGGTCGCCATGGCGCTCGTGCTCGTCTCGCTCTTCGGCCCGAAGTATCAGCGAGCTTTGCGGGCCGACACCGCGGCCCCGGCGGGCACGCATTGGGCAGGACTGCGCATTCCCGAGCGAGCGCAGCACATCGTCCGCGCCGCCGAGCGGGTGCGCGAAGTGACGGACGAGGGCGACACCGTGCTCGTACTGCCCGAGGACGTGCAGTTGGCAGCGCTTATCGGTAGGCCGCGACCCCCGGTCAAGGGCGGCATTCTCTTTGTCGATCAGTATCCGACGCGACTCGTCGAGCACGATCTGGAGATCCTGAAGGAGCAGCCGCCGAAGGTCATCGTGGTCCACCCTAGCGAGCGGAAGCTTTGGCAACGCCTGTTTCGCCTCTGGCAGTATGACAGCGGGACCGAGCAGCTGATGCGGTACGTGCTCGACGATCTGATCCCAAGCGGGTATCGAAAGGAGATGACCGTGCCGACTGTTTTTGGGCGAGCACGGGGACATCTGGACGTGTGGGTGCGCATCGACGAACCTCGACGCGGTGTCGCGCCGGACGCCCTGCCCGAGGCCCCCGCTCACTGACGCTGACGCGCTCGCGGCGGCGCTTCAGCGCGTCAACGCGACCGCGTCGTGAGATCTCTGGTGACGGCCTCAACGCCCTGGGCGACGCGCGCCATCCGCTCATAATCGACCTGCTGCCCGCCGTCCGTCGCCGCGTGATAATGCGGATCTCTGAAGTGAGCCGTGTCGGTCACCATGATCGCGGGGATCTTAAACTTCCAGAACGATCCGTGATCCGACCAATCGATGCCAGGCGTCGCGGTCGGAGCCGCGAGTCCTTCGGAAGGGAACGCCGTGGTCTTGCGAAACACGCGTACTGCGCGACGAACTAGCGTGCGGGACTCGGTGTTGCCAACAAACGACACGAAGTTCCCCTGCTCTGGATAGAGCGCACCGAGCACCGACGAGGGGTACCTCTGACTTCCGGGCTCCTGCGTGTAATACCCGAGACTCTCCAATGAGAGCATCGCCGAGATGGCCTCGCCGCGTTCGCTAGCGCCCCTGGCGTGGCGAAAACTGCCCATGTCGTCTGTGTTGAAGTAGGGGGGCTCTTCGTTGACGAACCACACGAGTCGCAACGTCCGGGCGGGCGCGGATGCGGCAAACGTGCGCGCCAACTCGAGCAGCACCGCGCAGCCCGTCGCGTTGTCGTTCGCTCCGGGCGTCCCAACAGCGCTATCGTAGTGTGCGCCAACCACAACGATAGGCTCGCGCGCGTCGCTTGCCGCGCCGCCTCGTGAACCGCGGAACTCGGCGATCACGTTGGCGACCTCACGACCACCGACGTCGAAGCGCTCGAGCCGGTGCGAGACTCCGATAGCGTCAAGCTGCGAGCCCAAATAGTCGCGCGCTTGCGCTAGGCCCTTCGGGACCGTCGCGTTGCGCTCCCCGATACGGACAGCGAGATGCTCCACGTTGGCGCGCAAACGCCCGGCGAGGGCCCGCTGGTACGAGTCCAAAGCAGGCAGCGCGCCCTGATGGCTCTCACCCGGCATGTCCAGCACCCAAAGGGCACGCCCAAGCGCCATCCCGACAAGAGCCACGATCGCAAAGGGAATCAGGAAACGGGCAGAGGGCAGTCGCATAGGCACCCAGGTGTCGATGGTTTCGAATAGGGCGAGCACGCGCTGCGACCTCGCCTTCCGTCAAGGGTAACGCATCTCGGGCTGGCCGTATTCTCGAGGGCGCGAGAGGCGGTGACAGAGGGCGGGGGTCGTACGCTCGCGGCCGAGTCGCTCTCGCATTGCCAGCCACTTGCCGGAGGTCAACTCCGAGCCGATGCGCCAGAAAGACGCAACCCACCTAACGCCGCACAGAAACGTTCATCAACAACCCGAGACCCATCAACATCGTCACCATGCTCGAACCCCCGTACGAGAAAAGCGGCAGCGTGATTCCGACAACGGGGAACAACCCGAGGCACATGCCTAGATTGAAGAGCGTATGCCAAAGGAACATAGCGCCCACGCCGACCGCCAGCGCAGCGCCAAAACGGTCACGAGCCTGCGCCGCGATGCGCACTGACCAAAGGCAGACGAAGGCGTAGAGAACGAGCAGGAACGTGCCACCACCCAGACCCCAGTCCTCCGCGAAGACCGCAAAGGGGAAGTCTGAATACTGGTCCGGCAAGAACCCGAATTGGTTCTGTGCCCCCTGCATGTAGCCCTCACCCGTGAACCCGCCATTGCCGATGGCCGTCCGAGCCTGCAGAGCGTGCCATCCGGATCCTGATGCGTCGGCCTCCGGATTCAAGAAGCTCGAGACGCGAGCCTTCTGATAGCCCTGCAAGACGTAGAACCACGCCAAAGGGATCGCGACGGCTCCCATGATCCCCGCCGTAGCAAGGCTCTGCCAGCGGACCTTGACGAGAGAGAGCATCGTCAGCGCCGTCAGCAAATAGATCATGGACGTGCCCAGATCCGGCTGAGCCATCACAAGCGCGATAGGCAGCGCAACCAGTGCGATGGGTTTCGCAAACTGCCGAAGTGTGCGCGGCTCGCTCCTGGAGTCGTCGTGCAGCCACTTGGCCAGCACGATGATCAAGAGGATCTTCATGAACTCGCTGGGCTGGAATGTGAAGCTCCCGAACTGGATCCACCGGGAGGAACCGCGAATGTCGGCGCCGAATACGAAAACGGCCGCCAGCGAGAGGATGCCCGCACCATAAAGAAGATAGGCGCCACTCTGGAGGTGCCGGTAGTCGACGACGGCGGCGGGTATCGCGAACATCACGCCCAAGACGAGCCAGTAGATCTGCGAAACATAGACGTCCGCAAGGCCGGCACGCCGCCCGGCGTCGACGTACACGCTCGTGGCGCTGTAGAGATTGATGACGCCGAGCACACCGATCGCCACCACCGCGAGAAAGAGCGGCCAGTCGAAGCGATCGCCAACGCGTCGAGAGAGTGTCAGCATCAGAGCGCCTTCCCCCGCGCTGAAGCCGCCGCAAGCGACCGCGATGCGGAGGTTGTGCCCTCACGTTTCGCTTTGAGGTTCTGCCAAGCCTTGACGACGCGCATCGCGACCGGCACCGCGTTCTTGCCACCGCCACCACCGTGTTCAATGAGCACCACGATGGCTATCTCCGGGTCCTCCGCGGGGGCGTACCCGGTGAACCAGGCGTGCGCGCGCGTGTAGTACCAAGCGTCCTTCTTCTCGACGCCTTCGGGAACCGTCTTGCTCACCTCGGCCGTTCCCGTCTTGCCGGCCAGGTCAACGCCACGGATGCGCTCCTTGAACGCAGTACCCTCCGGATCCGCCACCGCGCCCGAGAGCGCGCTCTTGACGAGCGCGAGATGCGAGGGGTTCACGTCGAGTTCGTGCCGCACTCGCGGCGGGAATTCCTGAACGATGGTGCCGTCGCTCGTCTCGATACTGCGGACGACCTGAGGCTGGTAGAGGGTCCCGCCGTTCGCGAGCGCCGCATACGCCAAAGCGAGCTGCATCACCGAGACGGTGCTCGCCCCCTGCCCGATCGCTGAGTTCAGGGTGTTTCCGCCGCGGAAACGACCGCCGTGGCGTTGCGTGTACCAGGCACGCGTCGGCATGAGCCCCTTCGTTTCTGGATTGAGTCCGAGCCCCGTCTTATTGCCGAACCCGAAAGACGTACCCATCTCGGCGAGGCGATCGATCGCGATGTGTTCACCGATCGAGTAGAAGAACACATTGCACGACTGAACGATCGCCTCGTGGAGGTTCACGCGCCGGTGGACGCCCTCACACTTATGGGCGCGATTGCCATAGTGGTACGCACCCCGGCAATCGACGCGCGTCTTCGGCGTGACGAGCCCCTCCGCGAGCGCCGCCAACGCCGTGAACGGCTTGTATGTGGAGCCGGGCGGGTACGCCGCCGATGTGGTCTTGTCCAGCGAGGGCTTGAGCGGATCGGCGTAGAGACGCTTGAATGCGTCCCGAACAGCCTGCTTGCCTCTCGCTCCGGAGACCACATTCGGGTCGAAGCCAGGTCCCGAGTAGCTTGCGAGAATACTGCCGTCACTGACGTCGACCACGACCACCGCGCCAGCGCGCTGGCCGCGAAGTGCGCGTGGGATGGCTTTCTGCAACTCGATGTCGAGCGTTAGCGTCAGATCACGTCCCGGGATCGGCGCCACCTGACGGGGTTCGTCGAGGTATCGCTCCTCGAGCTCGTCGCGCAAAACAGCGTCGCGCGCCAACATGCGGTGCATCCGAGACCGCGTGGCCCGCAGCACTTTCCGGGATCCGCGCTGGCCGCGAAGATAGCCTTCCCACCGACGCTCGACGCCGACCGCGCCGAGCCTATCCCCCGAGCGGTAGCCTCTGTCGCGGAGTCGGGCGAGGGTTTCCGCGTCAACCTCACGCATGTATCCGAGCAGATGCGCCGCCGTCTTGCCGTGCGGGTAGTGACGAACCGCGGCGGGCGTCACGTCAATGCCCGGCAAGTCCGCTGCATGCGTCTCGAGAGCGGCGACAACATCGCGGCTCACGTCAACCTTGAGCAAGATCTGCTGATGCTTGCGATGCCCGTCCTCGTTCCGGATGCGCTCGATCTTTGCGCGGAGCGGCTCGGCTTCCGCCTCGTCGAGTCCCATCAGCTCGACCGCTCGCTTCCAAGTCTCATCGAGATCGATAACCCCCGGAACAACGTAGACGTCGTACGAAGGGCGATTCGCAGCGAGCACCTGGCCGTGAGCATCTCGGATTATCCCGCGGGTGCTCGAAATACGAACCGTGCCCGTGATGTTCCGAAGAGCCTGGCCTCGATGACGTTCGTTCTGAGCGACCTGCAATTGGACGAGCCGACCGAAGAGGATTCCGAACGCGAGCAGCACGACCACGACCATCCATCGCGCCCGCCTACGCAAATCGCCGGCATCGGGCCGAGCAATGAGCCTATTCATGTCGCCTGCTCCAGCCGCTTGCGCCGCACGGCACCGCGCTGAAGGCGCTGTGCGAGAGCAAACCCGAAGGGAGCGAACAACGCCGTCGCGATGGCGTGCGGCAACGTCACCGACGCGACCTCCAAGGGGCGATGCGCGTCGTGGCCAAACACGGCCAGCATCGTCAGCACCATCGCCGACTCGACGATCGCGAACGCAAACGCAAGCGCCATCTGCGACCATACGCGCTGGGTCGTCAGACGAACGCCAACGAGCCGCGAGAGCCACCAGATAGACACGTAAATGAAACTAAAGAGCCCGACCGGAGCGGCAGCGTGCAGGTCGATGAAGTAGCCGAGCGCGAACGATAAGAGCGCGCCGCGCACCATCGACGACTCGTGGACACCAAGAAACACGACGAGCGGCAGCACCAGACTGGGCGTCGCTCCGTGCAGAGCAGACGGCGAGAGCCAGCGAAGCCAGTGCTCCAAGAACCCGATGACATGATGCAACTCCCCCTGAATCAGAATCAGGATGAAGCCCGCACCGAGGAACGCCGCGCTGCGCATCCTACCGCCGCGCGCTCTTACGGGGTTTGCAGTCCTTCGGTTCACTCAAGACGATGAGTGCCTCCTGAAGCCTGGAAAAGTCTACGGTCGGTTCGGCTTCGACCTCCTGATGCAGCGCGAAATCGCGTCGCAGCACCTTCGTCACCCGAGCTACGGGAATACCGCCGGGAAAGCGACACCCCACGCCGCTCGTAACGAGCAGATCGCCGACCTCAACCTCATCCCCGCTCTGGACGTACTGAACCCGAACGGCGTAGCGCGAACGGTCCCCGCCGCCGCGAATGAACCCGCGCGCACCGGTACGATTGGCCACGACATCGACACCGAAGCCGGCGTCCACCAAGAGCTGCACGTCAACCGTATCGCCCGCGACGCGGAGCACCGTGCCGATAGCGCCGTCGGCGGAGATAACGGGCATATCCGGCTTGACCTCCGTCCCGGATACATCGAGCGTAAGGCGCGCGATCCGGAAGTACTCGGTCGTATCCTTCGCGCTGACGACCGCGCTAACCGTTTGCACGGGGACCCGCTCGCGCAAGCCCAGCAGGCGCCGAAGCCGGCTATTCTCTTCCTCCGCGCTCTGGAGCGCGCGCACACGGCCCCGAAGCCCGGCGTTCTCGTGAGTCAGACGTTCGTTGTCATCCTCGGTATCCACCAAGTCCACGTAGCCCGAGAAGAAACCGCTCACGCCCCGCCCCGCCGCTCCGAAAGCGTACTGGACCGGAGCGGATATCTTCAGGACTGCTCGATCAATGGCGCCAAGCTCTCCCGGATCCCGGATATGCGCCCGCAAGAAGAAGAAGGGCAATGCCAGGAGCGGGACGACCAAGATGATGTCGCGATAACGTCTGAAAGAAATCAAATAAGCCCTCCCTTCCTAGTGAATGGTCACTTCCTTGAGAAGATCCAGGTGGTCGAGTGCCTTGCCGCTGCCGAGCACGACTGCGCTGATCGGATCATCGCAAACCATGACCGGCAGGCCTGTTTGCTCTCGAAGCAGCACGTCCAGGTTCTTGAGCAAGGCGCCGCCACCGGTGAGCACAACGCCCTTGTCCACGATGTCCGCTGCCAGCTCGGGTGGCGTCCGCTCGAGCGCGATCAGCACGGCGTCGTCGATGGCGTTGATCGGCTCCTGCATCGCTTCGCGGATTTCGTCCGAATTCACGACGACGGTCTTCGGAATACCGGCCACGAGATCGCGACCCTTGACCTCCATACAAGTCTGCTCGCCGTCGCTCCAGGCCGTGCCGATGGTGATCTTGATGCGCTCAGCGGTTTGCTCGCCGATCGCGAGGCTGTACTTCCTCTTGAGGTACGCGACGATCCCCTCGTCCATCTTGTCCCCGCCGACACGGACGCTCTGCGAATAGACGATTCCCGATAGGGAGATCACGGCGACCTCGGTCGTTCCGCCCCCGATATCCACCACCATGTTGCCACTCGGCTCGGTGATGGGGAGGCCCGCGCCAATGGCAGCGGCCATCGGCTCCTCAATCAAGTAGACCTCGCGGGCCCCAGCGCTCTCGGCGCTCTCCTTAACGGCCCGCTTTTCGACCTCTGTGATGCCGAAAGGCACGCAGATGATGATCCGCGGCTTGACCAGCGTCTTTCGGTCGTGGGCCCGCTGGATGAAGTGGCGCAGCATCGCTTCGGTGATCTCAAAGTCGGCGATGACTCCGTCACGCAGCGGCCGGATCGCCTCAATGTTGTGCGGTGTACGTCCGAGCATCTCCTTCGCCTCACGGCCCACCGCAAGAACGCGCTTTTGTCCGCGTCCATCGCGCTGAACCGCCACCACGGAAGGCTCGCAACTGACAATGCCCTTGCCCTTGACATAGATCAGCGTCGTCGCCGTCCCGAGGTCGATGGCGAGGTCACTCGAGAAGAGGCCAGAAACCCAATCGAAGATCATTCGCTACTCATGCGTCACGCGTCACGCGCCAGAGGCACCCACACAGGGCAGCCAGTACGAGCACGGGCCCTTGCCCACGCGACGCAGCGCGGTCCTAGTTAGCACGCAGCTGACGAGCCGTGCAATGAGAGCAAGACCAAAATGCTGAACACCCGAGCGGTACCGGGGCCGCAGGCCCGCGGTTTCAGGGCCCTGGTTCGTGGGCTAGTCGTCGTCCCAGCGGTCCGGATCCATGCGTGAGCGGCCCCCGCCTCCGTTCCGGCGGCCTCCGCCCTGGTCCTCGTAGCGCTGGGCTCGACCGCTAGCGCGTTTCTTTTTCTTTTTGCCGCGGTCATCGTCGGGACCCGCGCTCTCAGCGCGACGGGTCTCCGCAGGACGGCGCGTGTCGGGCGGCGGGCCGGCATCCGGAAATCGGACGGGCTGGGGCGTGGGACGGTCGAACGAAGGTGACGACGGGGACGGCGACGAGTGATGTCGCGAGCGTTCGCCACGGTCGCCGCGGTCGCCGCGGTCGCCGCGGTCGCCGCGGTCGCCGCGGTCGCGGCTCGGCGCGCCGCGAGGCTGCGCGATGCTGATGCTCAGTCGACGGCCACGAAGCTCCGCATCCCGAAGTTGCTCGACGGCGTCACGAGCGACGCCGCTGGAGCCTGTTGTGACAAAACCAAACCCGCGCGGACGTCCGTCCACTCCTAGGGGCAGATGAACGCGAACCACGGGGCCTACCTGGCCTATCAGAGCTTCGACTTCGTCCTTGGAGGTGTCGTAGGGGAGATTGCCGACGTACAAGGTGCGCTCATCGTTGCGCGGTGGGCCGCCCGTGCCTGCGCCAGGGCGCGGCGCATCGGCGTTGAAAGGGCGCACCGAGATGGGGCGACCCGACTGCATCGAACCGTCGAGTGATTCCCGCGCGGCCGTGGCTTCGACTGGTGAAGAGAGCGTCACGAACCCGAAGCCGCGAGGACGGCCCGTGTTGCGATCTTTCGGCAGCGTGACGTCGACCACAGTGCCGCCGGCAGCCTCAAAAAGCTGTCGCAGCACAGGCTCGGTGATGACGTCGGGCAAGCCCCCGATGAAGAGCTTGCTCCCCTCTTCTGTTCCCATTGCTCAGTCGCCGTTCGTGGAGACCGTCCACTCGCCCGCGCAGAATTGCGCGGAACCCGCACGATAACTCGCAGCGCGACAACGTCAACCGCGAATAGCGCCGCCAAGACCGTCGAGTGCGCTTACGCACCCAACAGGTTTAACGTGTGTGGGTCGGCTCGCGCTTTCATCCGTATGGCAATGCAACCGCTCTGAGTGCAAAGGATCAGACTCACGGAAGTGGACGAGTACGCGGGGGCACTTCGTATTGAGTTGGGCACGCGCCAAATGCGGTGTACGGAAACGGTCATGAGGATCCGGGTCATCATCAACCCACGAGCTGGAGGTGGGAAGGCGCAGAGGAAGCAAGACCATCTCGAACGGGCGCTCGAGCAACGAAACGTCGACTTCGAATTCGCGCCGACAACTCACGCAGGACACGCGACGGAGCTAGCGCGCATCGCCCGCGAGGACGGCGTCGACGTCCTCGGCGTCACGGGTGGCGACGGCACCCTCAATGAGGTGAGCCAAGCCTACATCGACGCCGACGGCGTCCCGATCCCCGGCCCGCCGATCGCGGTGATCCCCGCGGGCACGGGCGGGGACTTTCGCAAAGCACTCGAGCAGGATAACTCGGTGGAAGCAGCGGTATCGAGGCTGGTTGACGGCTCAAACACGCCGGTGGACTTGGGCGTGCTGCAACTGACCGCTGACGATGGCTCGCCCCGAATCCGAGCGTTCATCAACATCGCAAGCTTTGGCGTCGGCGGGTTGGCGGACCGCATCGTGAACCGGAGCCCCAAGTGGATTGGCGGAAGGGTTGCGTTCCTGCTCGGTACGGCGCGCGCGATGGCGCAGTATCGCAACCAGCTGGTGCGGGTTTCCGTGGATGGTGAGCCCTTCGTCGAGGAGCGCATCATGA
>PVBE012052530.1_pt1 | contig 10333 bp, 10 predicted proteins | sample 1631181 | NCBI WGS metagenome assembly PVBE01 (sample SAMN08397723, study PRJNA350692) | Marine metagenome, whole genome shotgun sequencing project. | isolation source: water | place: Pacific Ocean | collected 2012-04 | reverse complement strand
ACCGCCTGAAGCTGATGGAGCTACGTAATATGTGCTGGAAAAGGAATTTAAAGAAATTATAAATAAGAGTGGATATAGCAGAAAAAATTTCATTGGGCTAAAATAAAAAATTATTCACTTTTAGACCCCCAGCCTCTAGCTTTTAATTCAACAGAAGATTCATCTCTTAAAATTAAATTACAGCCTGCTTTTTCTTCTTTTATATATCCTATGACAGTTAAATTTGGATTTGCTTTAATTTTTGGATAATCCTTTTGTGATATAGTCATAAGTAATTCATAATCTTCACCACCGTTTAAGGCAATTGTAGTAGAATCAATTTTAAACTCTTCACAAGTTGAAATTAACTGTGGATCCATGGGTATTTTATTTTCATATAAATCACAGCCAACCTTACTTTTCTTACATATATGCAGTAGTTCAGAAGATAAACCATCACTAATATCTATCATTGAGGTTGGTTTTACTTTCAAATCAGTTAGCAGTCTCACAATATCCTTCCTAGCTTCAGGCTTTAACTGTCTTTCTACCAAATAAGTATACTGATCAAGATCTGGTTGATTTTTTGGATTTACCTTAAAAACTTCTTTTTCTCTCTCTAAAACCTTCAATCCCATAAATGCTGAGCCCAGATCGCCAGTAACTACAATCAGATCATTGGCCATTGCTCCATCTCTATAGACTATATCAGATAAATTTGCCTCACCGATAGCTGTTACAGATATAGTAAGACCTGAGACAGACGAGGTTGTATCGCCTCCTATTAAATCTAAATCATATTTTTTTGTAGCTAATTCAATTCCAGAGTATAACTCCTCTACAGCTTCTAAAGGAAATCTGTTAGAAATAGCAACAGAAACTGTAATATGTTTAGCATTGGCATTCATAGCACATATATCAGAGATATTAACCATTATTGCCTTGTATCCAAGGTGTCTTAAAGGCATATAGCTTAAATCAAAATGTACGCCTTCAATCAGAAAATCAGTTGAGATTACTACTTTTTTAGACTTATAATCTAGTACTGCAGCATCATCCCCTATAGATTTTATGGTTGATTTATGCCTTATCTTCAAGTCTTTAGTAAGAATATCTATTAGATTAAACTCTCCAATATCCTCCAATTTTGTTGAACTTTTATCCTTATTCTCTAACATGGGGTCAAATTTACATTCTTTTTCCCTAAAACATGGGTAATTATATGAGTAATAATCTTAAAAATGTTAAAAAAATATAGTTTAGTTGTATATTTGTAGTCCAGTAAATTTTAATAGTGTGATCAGTATAACGGACATTGCCCGTAAACAGGTAATTAAATTAATGGAACAAGATGGTTTTAACCATAACACTGATTTTGTAAGAGTTGGTGTTACAAGCGGTGGATGTTCAGGACTTTCATACGAATTAGAATTTGATAATAAGAAAGGTGATCATGATAAAATATTTGAGGATAATCAAATAAAAATAATTGTCAATAAAAAAAGCTTATTATATCTAGTTGGGACAACTCTAGAGTTTTCTGGAGGATTAAATGGGAAAGGATTTATTTTTGTAAATCCAAATGCTAACAGAACATGTGGATGTGGAGAAAGTTTTTCTTTATAATAAAATTATATGGATAAGTATACAGAAGATGATTTAAAGAAAGAGTTAGAAACCAAGAAATACGAATACGGTTTCTATACAGATATAAAGTCTGACACTCTGCCTATTGGGTTAAATGAAGAAATCATCATGGCAATATCCAAAAAAAAAGATGAGCCTTCGTGGATGACTGAGTGGCGATTAGATGCCTTTAAAATATGGAAGGAAATGAAGGAGCCTGATTGGGCTAATGTTAAATATAAAAAGCCTAATTTTCAAAAGATTTCATATTACTCCGCTCCATCAAATAAGCCAAAATACAACAGTCTAGACGAGGTTGATCCTGAATTACTTGCGACATTTAAAAAACTAGGAATTTCTGTAGATGAACAAAAGAAACTTGCAGGTGTAGCTATGGATGTAGTTATAGACTCTGTTTCAGTTGCTACAACTTTTAAGGATACATTAAATGAAAAAGGAATTATTTTCTGCTCTATTAGTGAGGCAATAAAAAATCATCCTGAACTAGTAAAAAAATATATGGGATCAGTAGTGCCAAAAACGGACAATTTCTATGCTGCATTAAATTCAGCTGTATTTAGCGATGGCTCATTTTGTTATATTCCTAAAGGAGTAAAATGTCCAATGGAGCTATCAACATACTTTAGAATTAATGAAGCAGGGACTGGACAGTTTGAAAGAACATTAGTAGTAGCTGATAAAGACAGCTTTGTTAGTTACCTGGAAGGATGCTCTGCACCAAGCAGAGATGAAAATCAATTACATGCAGCGGTAGTTGAATTAATTGCATTGGATGATGCAGAAATAAAATATAGCACCGTTCAAAATTGGTACCCTGGTGATTCTAAAGGGAATGGAGGAGTTTACAATTTTGTAACCAAAAGAGGATTGTGTGAGAAAAATGCCAAAATATCATGGACTCAAGTCGAAACTGGTAGTGCTGTTACATGGAAATACCCCTCATGCATTCTTAAAGGAGATAATGCTGTTGGAGAATTCTACTCAATAGCTGTTACTAATAATTTTCAGCAAGCTGACACTGGAACAAAAATGATTCATTTGGGGAACAATACTAAATCTACGATTATTTCAAAAGGAATTTCTGCAGGAAAATCTCAAAATAGCTATAGAGGATTAGTACATATAACTAATAGAGCTAACAATGCTAGAAATTTTTCTCAGTGTGATAGCTTATTGATAGGAAACAAGTGCGGGGCGCACACATTTCCATATATAGAAACAAAAAATAAATCTGCCCAAGTTGAACATGAGGCTACAACTAGTAAAATAGGTGAAGACCAAATTTTTTACTGTAACCAAAGAGGAATTGAAACAGAGAAAGCAATTGCGCTAATAATAAATGGATTTAGCAGAGATGTTTTAAATAAATTGCCTATGGAATTTGCAGTTGAAGCTCAAAAACTACTTGAGATTAGTTTAGAAGGCTCTGTTGGATAATTTTAAATAAAAAATATGCTTAAAATAAATAATTTACACGCTAAAGTTGATGACAAACATATTCTAAATGGAGTTAATCTTGACATAAAAGCAGGTGAAGTTCATGCAATAATGGGCCCTAATGGTTCTGGTAAAAGCACATTGGCTTCAGTAATTGCGGGAAAAGAGGAATATGAAATTACAAAAGGAGAAATGCTCTTCAATGATGATTCTATTGATAAGCTATCTGCAGAGGAAAGAGCTCATAAAGGGATATTTATGTCATTTCAGTATCCAATTGAAATTCCTGGTGTAACAATAACCAATTTTATTAAAACTGCAATTAATGAAACACGTAAGGCTAGAGGAGAAAAAGAGATGCCGGCAAACCAAATGCTAAAACTATTAAGAGAAAAATGCAGCATGCTAGAAATAGACAGAAAATTCTTATCAAGATCAATAAATGAAGGCTTTTCTGGTGGAGAAAAAAAGAGAAATGAAATTTTTCAAATGGCAATGCTTGAGCCTACTTTAGCTATTCTAGATGAAACTGATTCTGGACTTGATATTGACGCCCTTAAAGTTGTTGCCAATGGAGTAAATAAATTAAAGAAAAAAGATAATGCTGTAGTGGTAATTACCCATTACCAAAGATTGCTAGATTATATTATTCCTGATTATGTTCATGTATTATTTGATGGGAAAATAGTTAAGTCTGGTAAAAAAGATCTTGCTTTAGAACTAGAAAAAAAGGGTTATGATTGGATTAAAGAAGAAATTAATAATTAAAGATAATGATTGATTTAAAAGAAAAATTATTGTCATCATTCATAGCTTTTGAAAATCAAACCAATATTGATAGTTACGTTCATGATATTAGGTATGAGGCTATAAAACAATTTGAATTAGTTGGATTCCCTAATAAAAAATTAGAAAATTGGAAATACACTTCATTAAAAAAACTTTTAAATAATGACTACACTGTATTGCCGGAGTTAAATAATGTATTAGAATTTAAAGACATAAGAAAATATCTCATAGACGATATAGAATCTTATAAGATAATTTTTGTAGATGGCAAATACTGTTCTCATCTTTCAGAAACAACGCACGAAGGGATGGACATATGTATTTTGTCAGCTGCTTTGACTCAATCAAAATATGAACTAATCATCGAAAACTATTTTAATAAAATAGCTCACAAAGATGGTGTTACTTCTTTAAATACAGCATTCTCTAGCGAGGGAGCTTACATTCATATTCCCAAAAATAAGTTTGTGGAAAAACCTATTCAGATTATTCACTTCTCAACAGGGAATGAATCTTCTCTTATGTTTCAGCCTAGAAACATGATTATAGTAGATGAAAATTCACAAGTACAAATTATTGAAAGGCATCAGAGTTTAAGTGAAAATAGCGTTTTCACCAATAGTGTTACTGAAATATTTGCAGATAAAAAGTCAATAATTGATTATTATAAAATTCAAAATGATAATTTACAAGCATCCCTAATTGACAATACCTATGTAAACCAGCAGCGTAATAGCAGCTTCTCAATGCATACATTTTCTTTTGGAAATGAATTAGTAAGAAATAATCTCAATATTATTCAAAATGATGAACATATTGAGACAACTATAAAAGGCGTTACAATTATTGGCAACAACCAACATGTGGATCATAACACCCTTATTCATCACAAAAAACCAAACTGCAATAGCTATCAAGATTATAAAGGAATATTTGACAATAAATCAACAGGAGTGTTTAACGGAAGAGTTCTTGTAAATAAACAAGCTCAAAAGACAAACGCTTTTCAATCTAATAATAATATTTTGCTCTCTAACAAGGCTACTATAAATACAAAACCTCAACTAGAAATATATGCAGATGATGTTAAGTGCTCTCATGGATGCACAGTAGGTCAACTTGATAAAAATGCATTGTTTTATCTAAAGTCTAGGGGGATACCTGAAAAGGAGGCAACTGCACTTTTGATGTATGGTTTTGCAAATAATATATTACAAAGCGTGAAAATCCCTGAAATTAAAACTAGAATAACTAATATCATTGCCAATAAATTAGGAGTAAAGATTGGCTTCAGTTTATAGATGAAAAAAACAAGTATATTTAATATAGCTTCAATTCGAAAGGATTTTCCAATACTTAGTTCACAAGTAAATGGCAAGCAGCTTATATATTTAGATAATGCTGCCACTACACAAACTCCAAAAATTGTAATAGATTCAATAGTTTCTTATTACTCAACGATTAATTCTAATATACATAGAGGTGTTCATTCATTAAGTCAAAAAGCAACTGAAGCATATGAGAATACCAGAAAAAAATTTCAACAACACCTTAATGCAAGTAATCCAAGTGAAATCATATTTACTTCAGGAAGTACTCACAGTATTAATTTAGTTGCAAATGGATTTGTTAATTTATTAAAATCAGGAGATGAGATAATTGTTTCACATCTAGAACATCATAGTAATATTGTCCCATGGCAAATGCTTTGCGAAAAGACTGGTGCAATAATAAAAGTTATTCCAATGAATCAAGATGGAGAGTTAATTTTTTCAGAATATGAAAAATTGCTATCAAATAAAACAAAAATTGTCTTTGTAAACCACGTTTCTAATGCCCTTGGAACAATAAACCCTGTAAAAGAAATTATTAGTAAAGCACACAAATATAAGGCAGCAGTACTAATTGATGGTGCACAGGCACTCCCTCATTTTGAAGTAAACGTTAAAGATTTAGATGTTGATTTTTATGTTGGATCCGCTCATAAACTATATGGACCAACTGGAGTTGGAATCCTATATGGTAAAGAAAAATGGTTAAATATTCTTCCTCCTTATCAAGGAGGTGGAGAAATGATTGATGAGGTAACATTTGAAAAAACTACCTATGCTAAACTGCCAAATAAGTTTGAGGCTGGAACTCCCAATATATCGGGAGTAATTGCATCTGGTATAGCTTTAGATTATGTAAATAATCTTGGACTAAAAAATATAGCAAAGTATGAAGATGACTTACTTAAATACACCTCTGAGAAACTACTTCAAATCGATGGAATAAAAATCTATGGCAACACTGATAATAAAACTTCTGTTATTTCTTTTAATTTAGGAAATGTCCATCATTATGACATTGGGTCAATAATTGATAATGAAGGTATTGCCGTTAGAACTGGGAACCATTGTGCACAACCCATAATGGATTTTTATAATATTCCTGGCACCATTAGAGTATCGTTGAGTTTTTACAATACTAAAGAAGAAATTGATGCTTTAATTAATGCGGTAGTACTGGCTAAAAAAATGCTTTCATAAGTTTAATCGAATTGAAAAATTTTGTTAGTTGTTGTATTTTTATAAAAAAATAAATTGACTATAGAGCAAATACAAAACGAAATTATTTCTGAGTTTAACATGTTTGATGATTGGACTCAGAGATATGAATATATCATTGATCTAGGTAAAAATTTACCTGTTATTAATGATAGATTTAAAACACCTGATAATATTATTAAAGGATGTCAAAGCAAAGTATGGCTTTATGCAGAATATATTAATAATAAACTTATATTTACAGCAGACAGCGATGCTATAATTACAAAAGGTATTATCGCTATATTAATTAGGGTTTTCTCAAATCAATCTCCCAAAGAGATAATTGATGCTAAGACAGATTTTATTGAAACCATTGGGTTAAAACAGCATTTATCTCAAACACGGGCAAATGGATTGGCAAGTATGATTAAACAAATTAAGTTATATGCTGTAGGTTATTTAAATAAATAAAATGAGTAAACAAACTTTTGATCCAGCCCAAATAGGAGAGAAAATAATAGATGTTATAAAGACAATTTATGACCCAGAAATTCCTGTTGATATTTATGAACTTGGATTAATCTATGATGTATTAGTTAATGAAAGTTTTGATGTCAAAATATTAATGACATTAACTACTCCAAATTGTCCGGTAGCAGAAACACTGCCTGTTGATGTAGAAGAAAAAGTAAAAACTATAAAAGGGCTTAAAAGTGTAGAGGTAGAAATAACATTTGATCCGCCCTGGACTCAGGATCTTATGAGCGAAGAAGCAAAACTTGAATTAGGAATCTTATAGTCTGTAAACTATAATGTCTAAAGAAATCATTAATAGAGTAGAAAAAAGCAAGCTAATTTCAATTGATCTAGAAGAGTATTATCCATATGGAGATAGATATGAGATTGATTTAAAGGATTGGCTTTTCAATGGTCTATATCTAAAAGAAAAGCCGTTTAGAGAGTCTGTAAAAAATCATAATTGGACTCAGTATAAAGATGCTTTTGTTGCAATAAGCTGTACAAGCCAAGCAATCATTCCGCCATGGGCTTACATGTTAATTTCTTCAAAACTATCAAATCATGCTAAAAAAACTGTTATTGGAAATTTAAATGATTTAGAGGTAAAACTATTTGAAGAGAAAATGCAAAAAATAGACCTGTCTATTTATCAAGATAAATCTATTGTAATTAAAGGGTGTTCAAATAATAAAATACCTGTTTCAATATATTATAATATATGTGCTAAACTCCTGCCTATCGCTAAGAGTATAATGTATGGTGAAGCGTGTGCTTCAGTGCCAATTTTTAAGAAAAATCCTAGTTAATTTCAGGGTATAGAAAATCATTATAAGGGAATCTTGTTATATGAATTTTTCTAACTTCATTATATAAGCAGTCTTTTAATTCTTCCATATTAGTATTGTTTTTTGCAGAAATAAATTTGACTTTATCCCCAAGTTTATCCATCCATGTATCCTCCCACTCTTCAATAGAAAAATTGATTTTATCTCTATGCACTATCAAATCATCCTTATCATAATTGACAGGCTCATAATTATCAATTTTATTAAATATCATTATAAAGGGTTTTTCCATTGACTTTATTTCATCTAGTGTTTTTTCTACAGCTCCAATATGTTCCTCAAAATTTGAGTGAGAAATATCAACAACATGTAAAAGCAAGTCAGCTTCTCTTACTTCATCTAGAGTACTTTTAAAAGATTCGATTAATTGTGTTGGGAGCTTTCTAATAAATCCTACTGTATCGCTTAGCAGAAAAGGAAGATTCCTTATGACAATTTTTCTTACAGTAGTATCCAAAGTAGCAAATAGTTTGTCTTCAGCAAAAACTTTGGACTTACTTAATAAATTCATTAGAGTAGATTTTCCCACATTTGTATATCCTACAATAGCAACTCTAATTAACTTGCCTCTATTTCCTCTTTGAACATGCATTTGCTTGTCAATAGATTTAATTTTTTCTTTTAAAAGAGATATCTTATCACGTACAATTCTTCTGTCAGTTTCTATCTCAGTTTCTCCAGGGCCTCTCATCCCAATTCCTCCTTTTTGTCTTTCTAAATGCGTCCACATTCCTTTGAGTCTTGGTAGAAGATACTGACACTGAGCCAATTCAACTTGTGTTTTTGCATAACTGGTTTTAGCACGTTGGGCGAAAATATCCAATATCAAATTAGTTCTATCAAGAACCTTGCAATTAAAGATTTTGCTAATATTTCTTTCTTGAGTTGGCGATAATTCATCATCAAAAATTGCCGTATTAATATCATTCTCTTGAATAAATTCTTTTATTTCTGAAATTTTACCACTTCCAATAAAAGTCTTTGAGTTGGGCATATTCATCTTCTGTACAAACCTTTTTATTACTTTTCCACCTGCTGTAATTGTCAAAAAATCTAATTCATCCAAATAGTCTTTTGATTTTTCAATTCCTTGCGCTTGTGTAACTATCCCTATTAAAACTGTATTTTCCAAATTATATTTTTTCCATAATTACTAATCTTCACAAATTTACAAATCTCAAAAAAATTGAATCAATAAAAATATGTTCAAAAATTTGATGATTTTAATTTTCCATTTGTATATTTAGTTAAATTAAATATTTCCTTTTATATATTTATTTATTCATGCGAAAGATATTTTTATTTTCTTTATTTTTTTTCATTTTCATAGCAACGACTACAGCCCAAGAAAACACTACTGTTGATTGTAATGGGGGGCCTATTACTTCAACATTCTGCTACGATACAGGGTTAGATAACTCATATTCATTTGTTAGTAACGATGGCAGTGCATTAAACTTAACTATTGACTCAGGTCAAGTTGAACAAGGATGGGACGAGCTAGTAATATTAGATTCTGATGGAAGTGAACTCTATAATGGATATGGTGATGGCGGAAATATTACAGGATTAACTTTTCAATCCTCTGGCGATAATATAACGCTTATTGTTCAAGAAGATGCTAGTATAAGCTGTGTAAGTAGCACTACTATAAGTCCTATAACAATGACCGTATCTTGTGCTACTTGTGTAAATCCAAGTGTTGATTTTGAAATGGTTACTGATTGTTTGAATGGTCCTCAATTCTATGTAGATATTAATATTACCGATTTAGGTTCTGCTGGAAGTCTTACCATTTCTGACAACCAAGGAAGCGCTAATGTAAGCGCATCAGCTACAGGAACCTATCAATTTGGTCCTTATGCAAATAATACCGACGTACAAATAAGTACTACAAGCGATGATGACGCTAACTGTTTTGCCAATAGCGCTTCAATCACTCAAGAATATTGTGCAATAACTCTTGTTGACTGTGCAGCTGGGCCAATTTCAACTTCATATTGCTATACAAATAATGATACTTCACAATTTGAATACTTAAGCTCCGATGGATCTCCACTAAATCTTACAATAAATTCTGGATTTATAGAAGCTGGATGGGATGCATTATTAATCCTAGATTCAGATGGGACTACCCCTCTTTTCTTTGGTGACAATGGAGGAGATATTACAGGATTAACTTTTCAGTCAACTGGCGATACAATTTATTTTGCTGTACAAACTGATAGTTCTATTAGTTGTGACTCAGGATTTGCTCCATATAATGGAGGAATTGATTATACTGTGGCTTGTGCTACATGTATTAACCCTACGGCTGAATATACAGTTATTGATGACTGTGCCAATGGCGATCAATTCCTAATTGATGTCAATATAACAAGCATGGGTGATGCAGGATCCTTGACAATATCAGATAATTATGGAACTGCTACAGGACAAGCTACACAAACTGGAGTTGTGCAAATGGGCCCTTACCCATTCCTAACCGATATAGTAATAACCGTGTCAAATGATCAAGATGTAAATTGCGTAATTAATAGCGCCCCTATACAAGTGTTTGCTTGCCCACCTCCAAATGATAATTGT